>Ga0187769_10000032_pt1 | contig 65824 bp, 65 predicted proteins | sample 0116_SJ02_MP02_1_FD_133140 | JGI IMG/M metagenome (GOLD analysis project Ga0187769, IMG submission 133140) | Tropical peat soil microbial communities from peatlands in Department of Meta, Colombia - 0116_SJ02_MP02_10_MG | ecosystem: Environmental > Terrestrial > Soil > Wetlands > Peat | place...
GGGGTTCGACGACCTATTCGCCCAATTCTTCGGCGGAGGCCAGGGCGCAGGCGCGGGGAGGGGGGAGGACCTCTCATACCGCCTGAGGCTAAACCTGGAGGAAGTCGCCGCCGACACGAAGAAAGAGATAGAGATTGAGAGGACGGAAGCCTGCAAGTCCTGCAACGGCACCGGGGCAAGGCTCGGCACCACTCACCGTCCCTGCGACGCCTGCAGGGGGACAGGCGAGGTCCGGAGGATTCAGTCCGCCGGGTTCGCCAGGCTCGTGAGGGTGTCCACGTGCAACAAGTGCAGCGGGAAGGGATACGTGATAGACTCTCCCTGCAAGGAGTGCAAGGGGAAAGGAGCCGTCTCGAGAGACAGGAAGATCCTGGTCACGATACCCGCGGGGATAGACGACGGCCATACCCTGAGGCTGCGGGGGGAGGGAAACGCGGGGGAGAACGGGGCGCCCCAGGGGGACCTATACGTCGTGGCCAGCGTAGCGCCGCACCGGCTGTTCAAGAGGCAGGGAGCCGACATCGTCTTAGAGACGAGGGTCGGCGTCCCAGAAGCGACGCTGGGGACGGAGCTGAGCGTGCCGACCCTCTACGGAGACGTGAAGCTGGAGGTCCCAGCTGGGACCCAGCCCGGGACGGTCTTCAAGGTGCGCGGGAAGGGGCTCCCGAAGATCGGAGGGTGGGGGAACGGGGACGAGTACGTCAGGGTCGACGTCGCGATCCCCAAGAGTCTGACACACGCCCAAAGGGAGCTGATGAAGAGATTCGCGGAGTCGGGCTAGCCAAAGAACTTGTAGATCATCAGGAAGGGGACGTCTTCCACCTCCTTGACCGCCTCTCGTGCGCCAATCTGGTTGTCGATGGCGAGTGAGACTGAGCGCCTCCCCGCCAGGTTGACGATGGCGCAAGTGCGGATCAGCCTGAGCGCCTCCCCCTGCTCCACCACCTCGCCTGCATAGAAGTCCTTGGAGATGTGCATCTTGAGAGTGCCCTGAGCCACGGTCCGGCCGACCAGCTCCTCGTCGCAGATGTTGACGAGCACGCTTCCCCTGTATTCCGACGTCCTGACCGAGAACCTTCGGTTGTTCACGCTAAGCGACCTTCGCCACCGAGCGGGCCCCACAGGCCTCGCAGACCATGAACCACATTCTCTTCTCCTTCTCCAGGTGTGTATCAGGGCTTCCGCAGACCGGACACAGGACACCGTCCTTCATGTATCTCTGCAGTAGTTGCGAAAAAGAGTCCCTGTCCTTCCTCCCGATGAAGATCGCCCTGTCACCGTCCAGGGAGGCCGCGGTTGCCAGTTCCTTCGCCAGATACATGAGGACCCTGGGGGGGTCGCGCCTCAGGCGCTTGGGAAACTCTGCGTAGTTCCGGAAGATCGTCTTGTTACCCACCCAAATGACGTCGGGGTCGGGGAGTTCGAGGCGGAGAGCGCCCGACTTCTTTGCGTCCTTGTCGAGGCCCGACCTTGCCCTTGAAAGGAGCTCATCGTACGTGGTGGGCATGCCTCCTTTTCAATCGTCTTGGTATTTCAACGCTGTGGAAAAGGCCTAAATTCCACCCTCAGTTCGAGATTTCATGGTTTCGAAAGAGTTCTCCGTAGCTGTCATGGTGACAAACGGCAAGAAGTCAGCAAAGTGGTTCGAAGACAATCTTGGGTTCAAGAGCGCCGTAGATGGACACTGGGTCCTTGTCTGGCCTGAAGGGGCGAGCACCAAGATACACCTCTGCGAAGGGAAGCCCGACCCCGGAAACACCGGAATCGCCTTCTATGCCAAGGACGCTGCCGCCATCGCCCAGAAGCTGACGGAAAACGGGGTCAAGATGGCGCGTGAGTTCAAGAAGACGCAATGGGGGACGAACGGCATGTTTGCCGACCCCGACGGGAACGAATACTGGCTAATGGAAGGAACAGGGCCGGACTGATTCAAAAGATTAAATCAGAAAGCCTGGCAGGCGCTACGTGAAGCGGAGGGTCGAGATAGGGGTATTCGGAGGCTCGGGCTTCTACAGGTTCTTCGAGAAGGCGGAATCGGCCGCAGTAAGGACGCCATATGGAGTACCCAGTGCTCGCCTTGCCCTTTCGGCCATCGGGGGGAGGAGGGTGGCGTTCCTCCCGAGGCACGGAGTTAAACACGAGTACCCTCCGCAGGCTGTGCCGTACAGGGCCAACGTCTTTGCGTTCAAGAGCCTCGGAGCGACAAGGATCGTAGGTCCAATAACTGCGGGGAGCCTCAAGCCTGAGGTGGAGCCGGGAGACCTGGTCTTCTGCGACCAGTTCGTGAACTTCACCACCGGGAGGAAAGACACGTTCTACGACGGCCCCGAGACGACCCACGTCGGCGCGGCCGACCCCTATTGCCCCGAGATGAGGGCCGTGGCCATGGAGGCTGCCGGAAGGCTCGGCGTCAGGTTCCACAGGACCGGGACGGTGGTCGTCATTCAGGGTCCCCGCTTCTCGACCAGGGCGGAGAGCAGGTTCTTCAGGAATCAGGGCTGGGACGTAATCAACATGACCCAGTATCCCGAGGTCATGCTGGCAAGGGAACTGGAGCTCTGTTATCTCAACATCTCGCTCGTCACCGACTACGACGTCGGCCTCGAGGGGGACGAGAACGCGAGGCCCGTCTCGCACGAAGAGGTGGTCCGTGTGTTCGAGAGGAACCAGGGGGTCCTCAGAAACCTCATTTCTGAAACCGTCAGAGCGCTCCCCGAACGGCGTGGCTGTGACTGCGGCTCGGCGCTGAAGCATGCGAGGGTGGGCACGTGACCGAGAGCCTCGAAGTAAGCCTGAGGAAGGCAATCAGGATCATTCCCGACTACCCCAAGAAGGGGGTATCCTTCAAGGACTTGACCACCCTCTGGAAGGATGGCGCATTGTCGAAGAGGACCATCGACGCCCTGGTCAAGAAGTATGGCGGTGCGAAGCTGGACAGGATAGTTGGCATCGAGGCGAGGGGGTTCATAGTGGGAGCGCCTCTCGCCGACAGGCTCGGCATCGGGTTCGTTCCTGCCCGGAAGGCGGGCAAACTCCCGTCGAAGACGCTGAGCACCACCTACGAGCTGGAGTACAGTCAGCAGGGGCTGGAGATGCACACCGACGGGATATCGAAGGGGGACCGGGTGCTGATAGTCGACGACCTTCTGGCCACGGGGGGCACCGCAGATGCGACTAGAGTCCTGGTGGAGAAGCTCGGCGGGGAAGTGGTCGGTTTCGCCTTCGTGGCGGAGCTCCGGTACCTCAAAGGAAGGGCGAAGCTCTCGGGCTACGATGTCACCAGCCTCGTTGGATATGACTCGGAGTAGCGCGCGGAGGATAGGGGTAATCTCGGGGACCGGGGTCACAGAGCACTTCGAGGTTCTCGACAGGAAAACGGTCAGGACGGAATACGGACCTGCGGTCGTATATCCCGCCAGGAATGGATCGTACTTTGTGCTTCCGCGGCACGGCATGGACCACGGCATACCGCCTCACATGGTCAACTACAGGGCGAACATAGCATCGCTTCGGAAGCTCGGGGTCAGAGAGGTCATCTCCACGACTGCGGTGGGATCTATGAACCGGAGATTCAGGGTGGGACAGCTAGGGCTCGTCGACCAGTTCATCGACTTCACGAGCAGGAGGGGCGGGACGTTCTTCGATACCAGCGTCAGGCATGTTGACGTGACAAGCCCGTACAGCCGGCGCTTGAACGGCGCCCTCCTTAGGGCGGCCGCGCGGACCGACATCAAGCTACGCTCGGGCCTGGTCTACGTGTGCGTTGAGGGGCCCCGGTTCGAGACAGCCGCCGAAATCAGAATGTTCCAGATGCTAGGCGGCGACATTGTCGGTATGACCGGCGTTCCAGAGGTCGTACTGGCCCGGGAGGCCGGCCTCGAGTACTCCTCCATAGCGGCGGCCACGAACTGGGCGGCTGGAATACAGGAAAAGGTGAGTCACGAAGAGGTACTAGGGGAGATGAAAAGAATCGGGCCAAAGGTAAAGAGTTTGATAGTGGCCGCAATCAGGCTACTCGAGGGTGAAGGGTAGCAACGACCAAGGTCAAGGACCCGAAGCTGGCCAAAAGCGGAGAGAGGAACTTCCTGTGGGCAAAGGCGCACATGGGCGCGCTTACGGTTCTCGCCAGGAAGTATGAAAAGACTCGGCCACTGGATGGTGTCAAGCTTGGGGTATGCCTGCACGTCACGAAGGAGACCTCGGTCCTCATCGACACGCTCGTGAAGGTAGGGGCCGATGTGACCCTGGCGGCCGCGAATCCCCTGTCGACTCAGGACGACATGGCCGCCTTCTTGGCGACCAAGGCGGAGGTCTACGCATGGAGGGGAGAGACCGCGAAGGAGTACGACTGGTGCATTGACAAGGTTCTGGGTTCGCGGCCTGCCCAACTCATCGACGACGGGGCCGACCTTCACGTGGCAGCCCACACGTCGAGGGCGAAGGGTATTGCGGGGGGGTCCGAGGAGACCACGACAGGAGTGGTCCGCCTGAAGGCCTTGGAGTCGGAGGGTAGGCTGGCATACCCCGTCGTGGCGGTCAACAACGCCCAGACCAAGTTCCTCTTCGACAACAGGTACGGAACGGGGCAGAGCACGTTCGACGGCATACTGAGGGCCACGGCGCTGCTACTCGCCGGCAAGCGCATCGTGGTGGTAGGGTACGGGTGGGTCGGAAAAGGAATCGCAATGAGGGCCAGGGGGATGGGGGGAAGGGTTACGGTGGTCGAAGTGGACCCGGTCAAGGCCATCGAGGCCCACCTTGACGGGTTCGAGGTAACGGACGTGATGAGCGCGTCGGAACACGGCGACCTCTTCATCACTGCGACGGGACAGAAGGGGGTCGTCCCGTACGAGGCCGTGGAACGCATGCCGGAAGGGGCGATTATGGCCAACGCTGGACACTTCGACGTCGAGTTCGACGTCAAGACCATCCTCTCGAAGGCTAAGAGGGTGAGGGAAGTGAGGCCCAACGTCGACGAGCTCCTGCTTCCAAACGGCAGGAAAGTGTACCTCGTTGGGAAAGGGAGGATAGCGAACCTGGTGGCCGCCGAGGGGCACCCTCCCGAGGTCATGCAGATGTCCTTCGCCAACCAGCTGGTGGCCGCGATCAGGATCCACTCCGAGCACGACACCATGGAGCGCAGGGTGTACGGGGTAGACGAGGAGACAGAGCGCGAAATAGCCCAGGCTGCCCTGACGTCGATGGGGGTATCCATTGGAAAGCCCACGAAGGAGCAGAGGGCGTACGCCAAGAGCTGGAAGGCCTAGGCCGGGCGACCGACTCTCCGAAAGGTTATAATCGCAAGGGGAGGCTGACCGTACAAGGTGGATGGGCCCAAAGAGAAGAACGTCATAATAACCGCGGCACTTCCGTACGCGAACGCAGACCTGCACATCGGGGGCATCGCCAGCACCTATCTCCCCCCGGACATACTCTATCGCTACCTGAAGCTGAAGGGAAGGAAGGTCATCCAGATATGCGCCTCGGACGACTTTGGAACGCCGATTCTCATCGCGGCCGAAAAAGCCGGAAAGACCCCCGGCGAGTACGTAGCCCTCCGGAACGCAACGTTCAAGGTCGACCTGGAGAGGCTGGGGGTCGTATACGACCTTTTCGACAGGACAAGCTCCCCCGAGAACGTGTCCCTCGTTCAGCGCTTCTTCACAAAGCTGAATGAGAAGGGGTACATCTACGAGTCCGAAGTCGATCAGTTCTACTGCGAGTTTGACTCCAAGTACCTCCCCGACAGGTACGTGCAAGGCAAGTGCCCGTACTGCGGCGCCGAGGACCAGTACTCTGATGGGTGCGAGAACTGCGGCAGGACCCTGCAGGCGGGTGAAATCCTGAACCCCCACTGCTCGATCTGCGGCAGGGTCCCTGTCGCCAAGAAGAGCAACCATTACTTCTTCAAGCTGTCGGCCTTCTCCAAGGAGCTCGAAGGGTGGCTCAAGGGCAACGCCGCCCTCCAATCCGACGCCAAGAACTACGTCCTGAACTGGATAGCCGACGGCCTCCAGGACTGGGACATCACCCGCGACATCGCGTGGGGGGTTCCCATCCCACTGGAGGAAGCGAAGGGGAAGGTCCTCTATGGCTGGTTCGACAACCACCTGTGCTACATCACTGCCGCGCTGAAGGCGGCAGGAAAGGAGGGGGATTCGGGAAGGGACTACTGGAACGAATCAACCATCTACCACTTCATAGGCAAAGACATAGTCTACCACCACTACCTCTTCCTCCCGAGCATGAGGATGGGAGAGGGCGAGTATAGGCTCCCCGACTTCATGCCGACCAGAGGACACCTCCTACTGCAGGGAAGGAAGATCTCCAAGAGCAGGCGGTGGGTGATCAACGTGAAGGACTTCCTCGGCCTCTTTCCGCCTGACTACCTCCGGTACTACCTTACTCGGATTGTCCCCTACAGCCAATCCGACGCCGACTTCGACTGGGCAGAATTCAGGGACAAGATAAACAACGAACTCGTGGCCAGCGTCGGGAACTTCGTCCATCGGACCCTCGTGTTCGTGAAGTCCAAGCACGGGGGGGTCGTTCCAGAGCCCGGAAGGGCGGGACCAGACGAGGAGGCTGTGATAGCAGAACTCGGGCTGGCGCTGAAGGAGGCCGGCGGCCTCATAGAGACAGGCCACTACGACAGGGCTCTGAAGCGCGTGCTAGACTTCTCGGCCAAGTGCAACCAGTACTTCCAGAAGAAGGCCCCGTGGGAGGGAAGAGAAGACGAGCCAACCGCCATCTTTTACTCGTGCAACCTCGTGGACGGCTTGGCGACGCTCCTGCATCCCTTCCTCCCCTTCGCCTCCGCCGGGGCCTGGAGCCAACTCGGACTTGCCAGCCGGGAAGAGGACGGCGGCTGGGATGGGGCCGAGCGGCTAAGAGTGAAGGCGGGGAACAGAATTCGCGACCCCAAGCCCCTCTTTAGGAAGGTGGAAGAAAGCGAACTCGACGCGGCTAGGAAGCTTGCCGGCTGATCACTCGCATGACGGGAGCGACTCCAGCCCGGTCACGAGCGAGGAATCAGCTTCACAGTCGAGGACTTTCCCGTGCAGGGCCTTCGTGAGTGGGTCGTAGTCGTCGTATTTCGTTGATTTGAACCCTGAGGCCAGGACGCTCACCTGGAGCTGGGCGGACCCGGAGTAATCCACGCAGTACTCTACGTCGACATCCTTGCTGTTCAGCATCGAACCTAACTGCTTAACGACGACCTCCACTTCCGCGGCGGAGAGCGACCTGTCCCCGCGAAGCGCTACCACCGCCTTGCTGGCCTCCGCTGCCTCTGCCACCTTGCCGATCGATACGACCGCGCCCGCGAGGGCGTCCTCCGCCTTGTCTGAGGAGCCACTGCTGGACATCGCTAGGAGTGCGTAGCCCTCCTGTATCACGGTGACGAGCAGTTTGTTGAGCCCGACAGGGACCGAAGTGTCGGAGGGGCGCGACAATAGGGACCCCAGGGACTTGACGGCTTCACGATTCGCGGCGTCATAGAGCCCGACCAAAGTGGAGTCTCCGGAAGTCGACCTCATCATCTCGTCGTTGTCGATCACTATCACTCCATGGGCGGCCGCCCTGAGCTGGCGCAGCGCGACCCCGGCGTAGAACCTCATCTTCTTCTCGTACTCGAACGGCATGACCGCCACCCCGACCGTGGTGGCTCCGCATTCGTTCGCTATTGAAGCGACGAAGGACGCCAGCCCTGAGCCCGTCGCTCCCCCAAGGCCCGCTACTACGAAGACCGCCTTCGACCCAGTCAGTGCGCCCCTCAACCTTCCGCACGCATTCATTGCGAGGCCCCGAACCATCGCGGGGGACCGCTTCTGGGCGACGGGCGCCTCGACCAGAATCTTATCTCCGCTCTGGACGCAGTCGAAGTCGTTGCTGTCGCAGGAGACGTAGACGAACCTGTCGACGAGCAGCGACTCCTTGCTCAGGAGCGAGACGATCTTGATGCCTGCGCTCCCGAGGCCGATTGCGGTTATTTCTGACTGATTAGTGGCAAGCATACCGGGGCGACGGGCTCATAAGCAGGAGGGGAACTTACGCACCCAAGAATCAAAATAATAGGTCATTTGTTGAGTAATGTTGACTTTTGGCAGCGGAGCCACTCTAATCGTTTTTACCTCGTCTTTTTGGGCTTGCGGCTGTCTCCATTTACGATCCTGTCCACCAGCTCGTCCATCATGTGCCCGCCGCATTCGACTCGCACCGACTTCACCCCGTCCACCGACATTGCCGCGTCGCGGATGCTCTTCCCGATGCCCACAGCCGTAGGGCTGTATGCCGACAGGGTCCGGAATCTGATGTGGACAGAACCCACGGGGGTCTCGGACACGTCGGTGACGATGTTCAGCTCGCCGAACTTCCTGGTTGTCTCCTCGTCGACGAGTTCGTCCAGCCTTTCGCTCACGCGCTTTGCGAGGTCCTTCTCCAAGTGGTGGCGCCTACGCCTCAGGAGGATATTTGACTCTTACCAGTGCACCCTGAGAGTCATCGGGTGTGACGCTTTGACCTCATCCACCTTGCCGACGCTGGTGTTCCTCGGCACTTCCTCAAGAGTCCCCGCCTCCAGCGACCTGTGCACCTGGTTGAGCGCGGCGGCGTATTCGTCGAGCATTTCCATGGGCTCAGACTCTGTCGGTTCAATCATCAGCGCCTCGTTCACGATTAAGGGAAAGTAGACCGTGGGGGCGTGCATCCCGTAGTCGAGGATTGCCTTGGCGACCTTGAGTGCCGCTCCTGGCTGCCTCCCCTGGACGGAAACGACAGCCTCGTGCTTTCTCCGGAGCTCCTTGCCGTGAGACGCCTGAAATGCTTCGGAATCCAGAGACTTCCAGAGGTAGTTGGCCGCGAGGACAGCCAGGGACGAGACATTAGAGAGGCCGGAGGATCCGAGGAGCCTGATGTAGACGTAGGCTCGGAGAAGAATGGCCGAGTTACCGACGAACCCCTTCAGAGGGCCTATGGTGTGTTCGAGCCCGCCGTCGAGGAAGTACTTTCCGCCCTTCTTGGACACCACCGGGACTGGAAGATAGTCGGCCAGCTTTCTGCAGACCCCGACGGGCCCAGCGCCGGGGCCTCCTCCACCGTGCGGCGTGGCAAAGGTCTTGTGGAGGTTGAGGTGGACCACGTCGAACCCCATGTCGCCGGGACGGACCCTTCCCAGCAGCGCATTCATGTTGGCGCCGTCGTAGTACATTAGGCCTCCCGCGTCGTGGACCGCCGCGCAAACCTCGGACACCTCGCTCTCGAAGAGACCGAGGGTGTTAGGAACCGTGAACATCATCCCGGCCGTCCTTTCGCCGGCCAAGTCCTTGACTGCCCGGGCCCTGACCTGGCCGCTGCCGTCAGAGGGGACCTTCACGACCTTGTATCCGGCCATCGCGGCGCTCGCGGGGTTGGTCCCGTGAGCGGAGTCTGGGACAAGTATCTCGTCTCTCTTCGACCCGCCGTGCAACGATTGGTACTTCCTAATCATAAGAACGCCAGCGAACTCGCCTTGCGCACCCGCCGCAGTCGAAAGGGAGAACCTGGACATTCCAGTGATTTCGCTCAGCATCCTCTCTAGCTCGTAGAAGATCGAGAGCAGCCCTTGGACCGTCTCCGCTGGCTGCAGGGGGTGGGCCTGCTTGATTGCGTCCATCCCGGCCACCATCTCCGACACCTTCGGATTGTACTTCATGGTGCAGCTGCCAAGCGGGTACATTCCGAGTTCCACCGAGAAGTTCATCTGCGAAAGCCGATTGAAGTGCCTGAGAACCTGAAGCTCCGAAAGCTCCGGGAGGTTGGGGGGCTGCCCCCTCATCGAGGCGGGGATTAGAGAGGTTGGGTTGGGGGCGCGTCTGCTCATTGCAGGGTCGGAGGGGGGTGTCATCCCCACGCGCCCAGGTCTGCTGAGGTCCTTGAGGAGAGGCTCGTCCCAGTAGGCTTCTCTGAACATTTTTGGCAAGCCTAGAGCGCCTCCTCCAATGCGGCCACGAGCCTTTCGACGTCCTTTTGGGAGTGGACTTCCGTAACGCAGAACATTCCAGCCTCCACGCCTAGGCCCAGCCTCCGGTCAATCGGGTAGCCGGCCAGGATGCCTTTCGCCGCGAGCTTTCTGAAGACGGCGGACGCCCTGGATCTCTCGTACGACACTGAGAACTCCTTGAAGAACGAGCCTCGGAGGTGGGGGGACGACACACCTTCGAGTTTGGAAATCCTCCTCGCCGCGAAGTGGGAGTTGGTGATGACCGATTCCCCAAGCTGCCTGAACCCCTTCCTGCCCAGGAGGGCGAGGTAGCTGGCGGCTGCGACTGCCATGAGGGCCTGATTCGTGCAGATGTTAGAGGTCGCCCCCTCCCTCCTGATGTGCTGTTCCCTCGTCTGGAGAGCCATTGCAAACGCTTTCTGGCCCTGGTCGGCGACTGTCGTGGTGAGCCCGATGAGCCGGCCGGGCATGCTTCTGGCCAGCTTCGCCTCGCGGACAGCGAAGATGCCGAGATGAGGTCCCCCGTAGTTCATCGCTATGCCGAGGGGCTGTCCCTCTCCGACTGTGATGTCCGCCTCGTACGCTCCGGGGTTCCTGACCAGGGAAAGCGAAATCGGGTCGACCCCGACCACTGCGATGGCCCCTGTCTCGTGGGCGGCCGAGACGATCTCCTGCGCTTCGCCCTCTATGACGCCGAAGTAGTTGGGGTTCTCGAAGTAGACGGCCGCGACGTCTGTGGACAGCTTCTTCCGGAGGTCGGCCAGGTCGAGGGTCCCCTTCGAGGTGTCGAAGCTCACCGGCCGAAGGGCAAGGCCCATCGGTTCCGCGTACGCCTTCATGACGGCCGCTCTCTGCGGGCCTGTGTTAGCACCTACCAGAATCGTCTTCTTGCCCGTGACCCTCCCGGCTGCCCGCACCGCCTCGCCAGCTGCCGAGGCCCAGTCGTAGAGCGATGAGTTACACGCCTCCATCCCCAGCAGATCGCACATCAGGCTCTGATACTCGAAGAGTGCCTGCAGCATCCCCTGGCTCACCTCGGCCTGGTACGGGGTGTAGCTTGTGTAGAACTCCTGCCGCGACGTGATTGACTCGACCGCAGCCGGGACGTAGTGGGGCCAGACGCCCCCTCCCAAGAAGCAGAGTGACGACGGCGGCGTCCGGTCTCCTGCGAGCCTCTCTTGCACCTCCCTCTTCACCTTGTACTCGGAATCTCCCTCTGGAATCTTCAGCCTTCTCCGAAGCCTGACCTGAACTGGTATGTCGGAGAAGAGGTCGTCAACGGAGTCCGCCCCCACCTTCCGCAACATCTCCGAGACGAAGGATTCGTCCAGGTTCGGAAGAAGCGGATGGGGATTGGTCATGGTGGAGGTGCTCGCGGGGGCCGAAAAACGCTTAAAATAAGAACGTAGCGGCGTGGCTGGCAATCGCTTGAAAAGATTACTTTTCGCGCTCGTATTGGCCTTGCTGGTCGCCGCCGCGTCGGCCCCGCAGGCGGCCGCCCAGGCTCAGTCGGTTCCCAAGCTCAGCGTGAACAGCCACTACTTGCTGAACAGGTACGGGTACGCGATCGAGGACTTGGAGGTGACGGCGGTGAACAATGGGACGGCTCCAACACAATTCCCCGGGACCGGCGGAATCACGGTAGGAATTGGAAACCTGTCATCGAGCGTGGTGAGCGCCAACGTGTCAAGCGGCTACGCTTGGACGAACTCGTCGGGCCAAGGGGCATTCCAAGTGACGGGTGGAAGCACGGTTGCCTCAGGGGGGAATGCGACCTTCGTACTGACAGTCCTCCTTGACGGGGTCACCTCACAGACCGGGAACGGATCCCTTCAGGTCCTTCTCCTCACTTCCCCCTACGTAAACGAGAGAGTAAGCTCGCTGTCATCGGTGATTGAGATGCCTGCCTCGACGCAATTCGCAGCGGCACCCGCTGGTTTCGGGCAGACGTTCACGGGCGCGAACGTCACTTACGCGAAGAGCCAGAGCAACGTGCTGCCCCAGGCGTTGACGCAGCTCTCGCTAATCAAGCAGATAACGCTTCAAGACTTCCATCCGTTGGATGTTTACTACGCGAGCAGGACCGTAACGGTCGGCTCAAGTGGAAGCCCAGTCGTGCAGGACACGATATCGTTCAGGAATCTCGGAACCACCCCGATTCAGACACTCACCGTCTCTCCCCTGACGGGTCCTGACGGCAGGGTCACCATCGAACCCCCGACCGAACCTCCCCTGCTCAACCCCGCGACAATCACATTGACGAACTACGGCATCGACCTGACCAACAGCAGGGTGGGCTTCCCTGTGCCACCGCAGGCAAATTACACCATCGTCTATGCCTATCCCCTAGGCCAGGAGTACTACAACGCGTCTGGCGGTTCGGTGTCATTCAGAATCCCGCTGGCCCCCCCAATCACCACGTTCATCAGCTCCTACAAGATTCAGTTGTCGCTTCCGCCCGGCGCCAAGCCCACGAAGCAGACGTCGTCGGTGGTCGCAGCCACGGGTGTAAGCCCCCTAAGGAGCGGGACTCTCTCATTGGGATACGCCCTCTCGGTGGGATGGGGTCTCCCGGCTGGCATTCCGCTGGCTTCAGTCCTGTTCGTGATCATGCTTCTCGGGCTGTTCCTAACCAGGACGACAACGACACAGGAAGAGGAGACTGAGGAAGGGTCCGCGACCGACAGGGCCTCGGCAATGATTCAGGCCTTCGAGGACAAGACCGGGCTCATCAACCAGCTCTTCGCTGAAATTCCCGCTTCAGACCCCAGCGAACGAAACAAAGCATACTTCGACGAGCTTAGGGGGCGCCTGGACGCCTACAGAAGCAGGGCCCTGCAGAGGCTCAATGAAATGAAACAGAAGGCGGCCAGCCAGAAGTTCTTCGACATTCTTAACCAGCTGCACACCACCGAAAGGGAAGTGGACAGGGCTGCGAAGGACACCCTGAACCTCTACGAGCAGTACTACACTGACAGAATGAGGAAGGAGGTCTTCGACAGGCTTCTCCCATCCTACAAGAAGAGGCTTGAGAAGGGGCTGGAGCAGCTCTCGGAAGAGCTCCACGTGGTCCAGAGAGAATCGAAACTTCTGTGACCCGCCCTGCCTGGGAGCAGCTAGGCGGCGCGCGCCCCGGAGGTCCCTTCTGGGGGCAGATTTATGAGCGGGGAAAACCCGCGTCGTTCAGCGCATGAGAGAAGAAACCCGCAAGCTCGTCATAATCGGCTCAGGGCCCGCCGGCCTCACCGCCGCGATCTATGGCTCACGGGCTGCATTAGACCCAGTCGTGTTCATGGGGACGAAGTACGGCGGGCAGCTGATGGTGACCAGCGAGGTCGAGAACTTCCCAGGGTTCCCTGACCCCGTCCTCGGCCCCGACCTGATGGAAAGGATGAAGTCGCAGGCGCAGAGGCTGGGGGCGGAGCTGATACAAGAGGATGTCGTGAAAGTCAACTTCAGGACCTACCCGTTCGAGGTCTATACGGGAAGCGGCATGACGAAGGCGCTGTCGGTCGTAGTTGCCACCGGGGCGAACCCGAAGCGGCTGAACCTGGCTTCGGAGGCGAAGCTGATGGGAAAGGGAGTCTCCAACTGTGCGGTCTGCGACGCCTTCTTCTTTAGAGGAAAGAAGGTGGCCGTGGTGGGCGGCGGGGACACCGCCATCGAGGAGGCATCGTTCCTGACGAAGTTCGCAACATCAGTGCAGGTCATCCACAGGAGAGCCGAGTTGAGGGCGAGCGCCGCGCTGCAAAAGGAGGCCTTCTCCAACCCGAAAATCAGCTTCATCTGGGACACGGTCGTGACCGAGGTCCTCGGGGACGGAAAGGTGAGGGGGGTCATGACAAGGAACCTGAAGACTGGCAAGGAGGGCGAACTCGAGGTCGACGGGCTGTTCGTCGCGATCGGGTACGACCCCAACACCGAAGTCTTTAGGGGGCAGGTAGAGCTCGACGGGAAGGGGTACGTCAAGGTGAGAAACGAGACGGAGACAAGCGTCCCAGGAGTGTTCGCCGCCGGCGACGCCCACGACTTCAGGTATAGGCAGGCGATCACGGCTGCCGCGGACGGTTGCAGGGCCCTCCTCGACGCCGAGAAGTTCGTTAAACAGAGGGCCGAGGCAGCTACCGTATCACAGAGATGAACCTGTCTTCTTTGTGAGACTTGCTCAGCGGACCGACGATAGGAGTCTGAAAGCCGCAGTAACGGCACCTGTTCCCCGAGTCGAGGTTGTACCCGAGTATCTCGTACCCGTACCTCTTGACGAGCACTTCCTTGCATCCCGGGCAGTAGGTGTTTTCGTCAGGGTGCCCCGGCACGTTGCCGATGTAGACGTATCTTAGGCCCGCGCGTCTGCCCAGTGCTACGTGCTTCTCGAGAGTCTTGACTGGAGTAGCGGGGAGGTCCATCATCTTGTAGTCGGGATGGAACCTCAGAAAGTGGACGGGAATGTCGGGCCCGAGGTTGTCGTACACCCATCGGACGAGCTTCTCTGCCGCCTCCAGAGACTCGCCCACCTTGGGGACTATTAGGTCGGTTATCTCGATGTGGACCTTCGTCTTCGCCTTGACCTCCAGTAGGCTCTGGAAGATCGGGTCGGCGTTGGGAATGCTGACGTACCTTCTCAAGAACTGAGTCTCTCCGCTTCCCTTGAAGTCGACTGTAGCGCAATCGAGAAAGCCGCTCATCATTTCCACGGTCTCGGGAGTGTCGTAGCCGTTAGAGACGAAGATGTTGAACAGCCCTTTCCCCCTGGCTATCCTCCCGACGTCGCGGGCGTATTCCATGAAGATAGTTGGCTGGTTGTAGGTGTACGCCAGCCCCTCGCAGCCATGAGCTGCTGCGTTGGAGACGATGTCTTCGGGCGTCGCGTCGACTCCCTCGATCTTCCGCAGCTGGCTGATGTCGCTATTCTGGCAATATGCGCAGGCCCAGGAGCACCCGCTTGTCGCAATCGAAAAGACCTTGGAGCCCGGGCGGTAGTGTACCACTGGCTTCTTCTCTATGGGGTCGATGTGTCCGGCCATCACCTTGCCATAGACAAGTAGGTAGAGCCTGTGGCCGACCACCCCCCTGACCCCGCAAAAGCCAATCTGCCCCTCCGCCAGCTGGCACCCCCTCGCGCAGGCCGTGCACTGGATCCGTCCGCTCGGAAGAGGACGGCAGAGGTCCGCCTCCTTCCCAGCCGGCCGCGTCAGCTTCGCCTGAGACAAGGCGAAGCAAATAAAGGAGTAGCATGGCATTAAGTGTTTGCGGCGAGCGACCGCGTCCGAGGACTGGCACAACGAGAATCCCGAGGTTCGGGAATTTCTCAATAAAACAGGGAAGATACTAACCACTTAGGGTAAAATTGTATTAACAGTCAGCAGTCGGTGCAAATCAGGAAGGTGTCGATTTACGACGACCGAGGTCAGGCTCCACGGAAGGGGCGGCCAGGGAGTCGTCTCCGCCGCCCAGTTGATAGCGGACGCCGCAGTTCTCGAGGGAAAGTACGTCCAGGCCTTTCCGGAGTTCGGGGCCGAGAGGTCGGGAGCCCCCATCGCTGCCTATGTGAGGGTTAGCGAGGAGCCCATCGAGATACACTCGTCGATCAAGGCCCCAAGCGTCGTGGTGGTGATAGACAAGTCGATGGCATTCTTCAAGAACAACATCTCCGGGCTCGCCCGCGACGGTTACTTTGTCTCCAACTTCGACGGGGACCCCGGCGAACTCAGGACCAAGCTCGAACTCGACCCCGCCGTCAAGGTGCTGGCGCTGGATGCGACGGGGATATCGATGAAGAGTCTGGGGAAGGACATTCCCAACACTCCTATGCTGGGAGCCATGGTCAAGGCTACGGGCCTGGTGAAATTCGAGTCGATTTCGAAGGTATTGAGCCAGCGATTCAAGGGGGCAGTGCAAGCAGGGAACGCCGATGCCCTGAAACGCGGCTATGACGAGGTGAAGTCGGCGTGAGCTGGAAAGAACTCGAGGAGGCCGCCGTGGTGAAGGGGGGCACCTCAGCAGGGTACATCGTCTCGGGCTGGAGAGTGAAGAGACCCGTAATCGACGAAGCGAAATGCACCAACTGCCTCATCTGCTGGATCTACTGCCCCGAACCCGCCATCGTGAGGCACGAAGGGACCAAGGTGACGATCGACTACGACCACTGCAAAGGGTGCGGAATCTGTGAAACCGAGTGCCCCCCGAAGGCGATCTCGATGGTGCGGGAACCTTGACGCAGACTCAGGCTTTCTCCGTGGCGGCGCTCCAGGGAGACGAGGCCGTGGCCGAGGCCGTACGACAGAGTGACGTGGATGTGGTCGCCGCCTACCCCATAACGCCGCAGACGATAATCGTGGAGAAGCTTGCCGAGTTCGTGGCTGACGGGAGGTTCAAAGGGGAGTTCATCCCGGTGGAATCGGAGCACAGCGCGATGTCCGCCTGTGTGGGGGCGGCCGCGACAGGGGCGAGAGTGTTCACGGCGACCTCGAGCCAGGGACTCGCGTACATGCATGAGATGTTGTACAACGCTTCCGGGATGAGGCTGCCCATTGTGATGGCAGTCGCCAACAGGGCGCTCAGCGCGCCGCTGGTTCTCAACGCCGACCATGGGGACATGATGGGCTCGAGGGACTCCGGCTGGATTCAGGTCTACGCCGAGAACGTCGAGGAGGTGTACGACAGGACGATACAGCTGTTCAAGCTCTCCGAGGACCCCAGGGTCATGTTGCCGTCGACGATAAGCTTCGAGGGGTTCATCATTTCCCATGACAAGGAGAGGGTCCGCCTCCTGGACGAAGGCGCCATCAAGAGATTCCTCGGAAGGCCGGCACCCAAGCACCGCCTCGACCCGAACCAGCCCCTCACTTTCGGTGCAATAGCCAATCCAGACAACTACTTCGAATTCAAGATGCAGCAGGCGCAGGCGATGAAGAACGCACTGGCAGTCTTCAGAGAGGTCGAGGATGGGTTCGAGGCTTTCAGCGGGAGGAGGTACGGCGCGGTCGATTCGTATAGCACGGAGAACGCCGACCGAGTCGTCGTGGCGAACGGCTGTTCGGCGGGGACCATGAGGGCAGCAGCCAGGGCGCTCAACGCCGCTGGCGAGAAGGTCGGAGTCCTGACAATCAGGCTCTACAGGCCCTTCCCGGCCGAAGAGGTCGTGGCGGGCCTCAGGAATGCGAAGGCGATCGTCACGATGGACAGAAGTTTCAGTCTCGGGGCCCCCTCGGGGCCAATATCGGAAGACGTCAAGTCCGCGCTGAAGGGGGCAGGTCTGGGAACGCCCGTCATGAGTCTCGTATACGGGATCGGAGGAAGAGACCTCTCGGTCGATGACGGGAAGAAAATCTTCGGCATGGCCCGGGACGAGGACCAGTTCACGGCCACGCAGGCGCTGTACGGGGTGAAGGGTTAGATGTACCAGCAGGTTAGAGGTCTAAAGGAACTGCCCATGCAGGAGCCCCTGTCCCCAGGGCACAGACTGTGTCCCGGGTGCGGCGCCTCCGTCGTCGTGAGGGAGATCCTTCTGGCGGCACCTAGCGACACCATAGTAGTCAACGCGACCGGTTGCCTCGAGGTATCGACCGCGCTCTACGGCTACTCGGCCTGGAATCGGCCCTGGATCCACTCCGCTTTCGAGAACGCGGCCGCGGTGGCGTCAGGGATTGACGCTGGTCTCAAGGCGCTGGCGAGAAGGGGAGAAGGAGAGGAGCACCCGATCGTCGTGTTCGGCGGAGACGGTGGAACCTACGACATAGGGATTCAGGCTCTCTCCGGTGCGATGGAGAGGGGGCACAAGTTCCTCTACGTGTGCTACGACAACGAAGCCTACATGAACACGGGAATCCAGCGCTCCGGAGGGACGCCGAGGGGAGCGTGGACCACCACGACCCAGACAGGGTCGGCGAGGGCCGGGAAGACTGAGGCGAAGAAAGACCTGATGTCGATAGTGGTGGCCCATCACGTCCCGTACGCAGCCACAGCCTCCATCTCCCACTGGAGAGACCTGATGAACAAGGTCAGGAAGGCACTTTCGGTCGACGGGCCGACATTCCTTCACGTGATGGCGCCGTGCATGAGAGGGTGGCGGTTTGACGGGTCCAAGACCATCAGGATGTCCAGGCTCGCGGTAGAGACGAGGCTGTTCCCTTTGTACGAGGTGGACGGGGGCGTTTACAGGATCACGGTACCGGTCCCGAGCCCGAAGCCCGTTGAGGAGTTCCTGAAGTCGCAGGGAAGGTACTCACATCTGTTTCTGCCCCAGAACGCCGCAGAGCTAGAGGCGGTGAAGAAGGATGTCGAGGGGAACTACACGCGTGTCGAGAGGATGGCCCAATTCACCGCGCAGGCCCCCGCCGGCAATTCGGCCAAGTAGTCAGGGGTGGAGTTTAGGCAGGGGCAGCGGCGACTCTCTTCTCGAAGAATTTGGCCAGCTCCCCCGACCTCAGAATCCTGATGCGGTAGTCCCTGGCCCCGCCTTCCGCTTCGATGGATGGGTTTCCGCGGAAGCAGACGATGTGGACCGGGACGCCCGTGTCCATCATCTTTACGTAGGAGCTCAGGAGGTCGACCTCTCCCACCCTGTCATAGAAGTCGAACGCGAAGGACTGGAAGCCGTCGGTAGCCAGAAAGCTAAAGGTGTGCGTGGCCCCGGAGCGGCCGACGAGGGTAGGCGGCTCGACGACCTGAAGCCCGGCCCGGGTAGCCGCGACCTTCACCATAAGGCGTTCCAGCTCCATCAAGTCTCGGTGTCGGTTACAACGAGTCCCGGTCGCTACTTAATTCTAGAGAATTTCCAGTTCAGTTGCCCGGCCGGCAGAGAGGAAGGCGGGAGGAAAAGAGTTTGACCTGGGCTTCGCCTATTCCGCCGTAGTCTCTATGAGCATCTGCTCGAAGGAGCTGACAAGGGTTTCCGGGCTCAGGATCTTCAGTTCCAGGTCCCTCGCCAGGAGTTCAGCCTCGGGCGAAGGGACGCCCTTCAGGCATACAACCTGGATTATGGCGCCCGTGTCGAATTTCTTTATGGCGGACTTCAGGAGCTCAATCTCTCCAACCGTGTCATAGAAGTCGAACCCGAATGATCCTGATTCGTCGCTTGCCAGGAAGCTGAATCTGTGGGTAACACCAGAACGCCCCGTCAACAGTGGTGGGTCCGCCACATGAAGGCCCGCTTTCGCTGCCGCTACCCTGAGCTCTAAGCGTTCTAGCTCCACTAAGCTACACCTTTCGGGCTCTGGCGAAGGCTCAAAGCTAATAAGCTTTCAGGATTTGCAATCCTTTTCAGCGCTGAAGAAGGGTCTGCCCGACCAACGCGAACATTATCGGACTTCGGGTATCGGTCAGGACAATAGCCTGACTCCACGGACTGGAAGGGGGCTAGAACGCGTCGTTATGAGATTGCACGGTCGAGTTCAGGCTTATAGAGTCGGCCATCTAAGGCGCTCCCGACTGCAGGAAGTGCGTAATCCTGACTGGTCGTGTTGCGGGCCAAGATCGCCTCATTGACTGGACGTAGTGGCTCCCGAGAGGCCGGAGAAAGAAGGGGGAGGTACAGCGCATCTCAGAAAGACCTCCAAGGTTGCGTCCGAGGGGCAGGGGAAGAGAGGAAGGCTCATAAGCAGTGTCCCCGTCTGGAGTCCATGGAGTACCTAAGGCTCGGCCGGTCCGGCCTCAAAGTTTCGCGAATCTGCCTCGGGTGCATGTCGTTCGGGGGCGGAGCCGACTGGATGGCCGATGAAGAATCGGCGAACCAAGTGCTGAAGCGCGCCTGGGACCTCGGGGTCAACTTCTTCGACACGGCGAACGTCTATTCGAAAGGGAAGTCAGAGGAGATACTTGGAAAGTTCCTCGGCGGCTCACGCGAGGACGCGGTAGTGGCCACGAAGGTCCGCGGAGAGATGGGGTCCGGGGTCAACAAGAGCGGCCTGTCGAGGAAGCACATAATGTGGCAGGCGCAGGAGTCCCTTCGCAGGCTCAGGACAGGTTACATAGACCTCTACCAGATCCACAGGTGGGACTACGAGACGCCCATAGAAGAGACGCTTTCCGCCCTGACCGACCTGGTTCGGGAGGGCAAGACTCACTACATCGGCGCGTCCAGCATGTGGTCCTGGCAGCTTGCGAAGGCGCTCTACGTCAGCGAAATGAAGGGACACGCAAGATTCGTCAGCATGCAGAACCTGTACAACCTTCTGTACCGCGAAGAAGAAAGAGAGATGATTCCCCTTTGCAAGTCGGAGGGAATCGCGCTGATTCCCTGGAGCCCTACGGCCGGGGGCTTCCTTTCGGGCAAGTACCTCGCTGACGGAAGGCTCGTGACCACCGAGAGGGACAGTGCCAGGGTGGCCCCGGGCACGGCAGGGCATGCCAGGTACGTCGGAAGACCGCAGAACGACCAGATCGTCAGCAGGGTAGTAGAAGTCTCCAAGAGAAATGGGATCACCCCCAACCAGGTCGCGCTTGCCTGGCTGCTCTTGAAAGGAGTGACGTCACCGATAATAGGCACGTCGAAGGTGAACCACCTGGAAGAGATGGTCGAGTCGGTCAATGTGAAGATTTCTGAGGAGGACGCGAAGTACCTGGAAGAGCCGTATCTGGCTCAGCCCGTGAGCGGTCACAGCTGAGCGCCCGGACAGGTTCCGGTCGAGCGGGGGATGAGCAAGCCCAAGCGCGGCCTACGCGAGAATGACCGGCGCCAGCCAGAACGGATGCAAGGGGCAGTCTACGCTTTAATAACGCAGCAAGCGGCGAATGGCGAGGGGCTGCGAAGAACATGCTCCGACGAAGGGCAGCGCCTTGAGTTCTCCTGACTTAGAAGGGCTTCTGAACGAGGTGGCCAAACTCGACCAGGACCCGTACTCGGGAAGGCTGTTTACATACGTCTACGAAACGGGCGACAAGAGAATCAGAGAGGTCGCCAACCGGGCGCTGCTGAAGTTCTACGACAGGAACGCCCTCGACTTCACGGTGTTCAAGAGTGCCGTGTATTTCGAGAGAGAGCTAGTCAAGTTCGCCAGGGAACTCTTGCACGGCGACGAAGACGTCCTCGGTACCTACTCCTACGGGGGGACGGAGAGCATAATGCTCGCCGTAAAGGCGGCGCGGGACTACTTTCGGAAGGTTCGCGGCATGCAAGTCGTACCGGAGCTGGTGATTCCATCGTCTGCCCACCCGTCGTTCGAAAAAGCCGCGGAGTACATGGGGCTCCGCGTTCGGAAGGTGCCGATCAGCGCGGTGGACAAGAAGGCCGACACAGAGAAGCTCAAGGAGGCCGTCGGGGATTCCACGGCCTTGGTCGCGGCTTCGGCCCCGAACTTCCCCTACGGGACCATCGACCCCATAAAGGACATTGCAGACTTCCTGAAAGACAAGCATACGCTGTTCCACGTCGACGCCTGTGTTGGCGGCTACATTCTGCCCTTCTTTGAGATGTCGGGAGAAAGGGTCGACGCCTTTGATTTCAGAGCCGAGGGCGTGACCTCGATGTCGCTCGACGCCCACAAGTACGGCTACGCTCCAAAGGGCTCTTCCCTGCTTCTCTTCAGAAACCCTGAGCTGAAGAAGGAATGCACGTACGTGAACGTTTCCTGGCCGAGCTACACCTTCGTCAACACGACACTGCTGTCGTCGCGGTCAGTTGGCCCCATGGCCGCGGCCTGGGCGGTCCAGTCATACCTGGGCAAGGCTGGCTACCTGCGACTTGCAGGGCAGGTTCTCTCCGCAAGGAACCGGATTAGGGATGGGCTCGGGGGCCTCGGGTTCAAGCCCACAGCCCCCGTCGAGTCCAGCATACTTTCCCTGTGCAACGAAGAAGCCGACCTGCTGGTGTTCGTCCTCGCCATGAAGATGAAGGGGTGGCATTTCGAACTCCAGAGGAGGATCGAGGGCCTCGTCCCCTACAACATACACATGACAATCACCCCTGTCCACGACGCCGTCGCCCAGTCGTTCGTCGAGGATTCACAAGAGTCTCTGAAGTCCCCCGCGCCGAGGCAGGTGGCGGAAACGGTCCGTAAACTGTCAGAGGGAAGATTGGAGGAACTCCTCGACCTGGTCAAGCGGGGAGAAGTCGACTCTGCTTCCATCGTGAAGATGCTGGAAGCCATCCCTGAAGAGACAGCACGTGAACTCGCGAAAGAGATTGTAAACGGCATGTTCAAATGAAAACCAAGCTCCTGTTTCTTGGATTCGCCCTAATCGTTTTCGCGTCCCAGGCTATCTGGGTAACCTTCTCGCCGATACTCACGTATGCGTCAAGGGACCTGGGCGTCTCCGTCACCGTGCTCGGGTTTTTCGCAATCGCATATCCCATCTTCTTCCTGGTCTTCACGGTGCCTTCGGGCATCCTGATTGACAGGGACCTCAGGAAATGGTTCCTGTTCGGCGGCGTGGTAACGTTTGCTGGCGGCTCCCTCCGCGTCGTGATGCCAGACAGCTTTTCCTGGCTGCTCGCCTGTCAGCTGCTTGGGGCCCTCGGCCAGCCCTTCCTCCTCAACGCCTTTGTTCCGTACGCCTCCCGTCTGTATGAGAAGAGCAGACCGCTCGTGGTGTCCGTCCTGAGCTTCTCGATGTACCTGGGGACCGTAGTCGCTCTCGCCATCGGACTGCAGCTCTACGAGGCCGGAGGAATCATGATGGTCTCATTGCCGGTGGCCGCCGTCTCGCTGGTGGGAATCATCCTCATCCTGGCCGGCAGCGGCGCCGTCACGAACTCCCAACAGGTCGCAAGGCGCAACATCAGGGACGAGATGAAATCGATAATCAGGCGCCGCGACCTCTGGATACTCGGCATGGTGCTGGGGCTGGGAGTAGCCGTGTTCGACAACATCTCCACCTGGCTCCAGCCTGTACTGCAGACGGTCGGGTTGGGCCAGATTGCGGGCCTGGCCGTGGCTGCCACGATTCTGAGCGGGCTCGTGGGGGTCGTGCTCATCCCGAACGTGATAGCGGCAAGAAACAAGAGGACGCCATATCTCAGGGCCATCGTCCTGGTCGTCTTCCTTTCGTTCCTGACTCTGTCGTTCCTGACGTCGGAGCTGTCCATATTCGCCCTGCTTGCCCTAAGCGGCCTCCTGATGCTGCCGGCTTACCCGATAATCATGGATTGGATCGGCAGGTTCCACGAGAAGGAGGTACAGGGCGCAGCTACCGGGTTCATGTCGCTTGTCAGCAGGGTCCTTACATCGGCTTTCACCATACTGGCGGTATTTGTGATTCAGGGCGCGCAGGTGTACTTCACTTATCTCGCAGTGCTGATTCTCGGCGCCGCGGTCTTCGTCTTCCTGCTCCCCAAGGACGCTAATCTCGCCAGTTGAGAGCCATGCCGAAGGTCGCCTCCCGCATCGGGAGCCCCGACGAATGGGGCCCGCGCCCGACCCGACTTGAGCACACGGCCGGTGGCTCGGTTACTGCTTCCTGGTATCCTTGGCAATCAGGACAAATGCTACGGCCAGGATTACCAGAAAGAATCCAACGAGAGGGAACGCAATCGCGAAGATGATCGCTCCCGCTCCCAAGAGAAGGGCCAGCCAGAAGTGTTGCGTGACGAAGTCTCCGATGCTCAACGCCTTCGTGCCAGAGTCCTTTGGAACCATTACGTCCATGTGTCTATTGGAGTAGACAGAAGGATAAACGAAATTGCAAAATCTATCTCCGCTCGGGCGAGATAGTTGATGAATGCGGCCGTGCCTTCGTCCCCGTTCGCTTTGGACGACGCCTAGGCTAGGCCCAGTCTCTTGAGGAGGTCGAGGTACCTAGGGTCGTTGCGGACCTGATCCATGTCCCTGTCCCATTGGACGTCCAGCAGTGAAGTCTCCCTCTTGGAGTATGCTACTTCTAACCACTCGAACCCCTTGTCGACGTTGCCGAGGTAGAAATGCAGGTCCGCGATTTCTGTCGCGTTGACATTGAACTCCCGAGCCTGAGTTTCCAGCTCAGGAAGAAGTCTCCTGACCGTCTCCACGTCGTCCCTGAAGTATGCGGTGACTGCCTCAATGAACGTCATTACCCCTGGGAGGACGCCCTCCATGTACTGGGCATATGCCTCTGCTTCTCGTCTCATCTCGTCATACATCCTCATCTTACCGTAGACGGCAGCCATCTGCCCATGAGCGCTCATGGCGCCCAGTTCCAAGGCCTTCATGTAAGACACGAGCGCTCTGGGGAAGTCTTGCCTCGAGTAGTAGTAGTCACCGTGGTTCAGGTTGATTATCGGAGACAGCGGGTCCAACTCCACTGCCTTCTCTATCTCCCTCAAAGCTTCATCCCATCTCAGTTCGGAGCGTAGGATCGAGAAGTACCATTGATGAGCGGTGGCGTAGCTCGGCTTGAGCTCGATGGCCCTTCTGTACTCGATCTCTGCACCCTGGAGGTCGAACTCCTCCTTAAGCACGAACGCCTTCGTGGTATGCGCTTCGGCTAGCCCGGGGTCAATACTCAGAGCTCTCTCCACCATCGCCTTGGCCCTCGCGAGGTTCGCCTCGGGGTCGACTTTCCAATTGCTTCGCATGAGCACGGCGCAATCAGCTTGCCCTACGTACCCCAGAGCGAAGCCAGGGTCCTCCTGTGTCGCCTGCTCAAAGTACTCGGCGGCTTTCTTTAGGTCATCTATCCCCCTCTTGTTCCAGAGGAATCTGCCTCTGAGATAGAGCGAATGGGCGGCAGTGCTCTCGGTAGGCTTCCTCTCCATGCGCTCTGCTTCGTGGGAAAGTATCCGTACGCGGAGCGCGTCGGCCACCCGCTTCGCCACATCGCTCTGCACCTCGAAGATGTCGTCCAGGTTCCGGTCATAGTTCTGAGCCCACACGTGCCTGTCGCTCGCCACGTCGACGAGCTGCGCAGTTACCCGAATCCTGTTACCGGCCTTTCTGAAACTTCCTTCCAGGACTGAGCCCACCTCGAGCTCCCTTCCAATTTCTTTCACCTTCTTGGTCGTGCCCTTGTAACCCATCACCGACGTCCTAGAGATAACGCTCAGCCCGCTGATTCCTGATACGGTTGAAATCACCTCCTCTGTCATCCCGTCAGCGAAGAACCCGTCGTTTGGGTCGACGCTGAAACTGGCGAAGGGCAGGATTGCTATCCTGTTGGTCGGGAATGAAGGGCTGTCAGCAGGCGCGAATTGCTCCCACGGGAGCCCGACCTTGAAGACTTCTACCGGCTCGCCCACGTTCTTCAGCTCTCTCCTGCCGATGCTCGAAAGGGGGAACTCGAACTTGTTCTTGATGTTGTCGTAGACCTGCCGGGAAACGCAGATTCCGCCCGGGACGGCGAGAGGCTCTATCCTCGAAGCTACGTTCACCGCGTCCCCGTAGACGTCGCCCTGGGCGTGAATGACATCGCCGACGTGCACACCAATCCTGATTTTGACCTGCTTCTCCGAGGCGCGGTCGGAGTTGATCTCCTGCATCGACTGCTGGATGTCGAAGGCGCACCGGACGGCTTCTAGGGCGCTTGTGAACTCCACGAGAAAGGCGTCTCCAATGGTCTTGACTTCGGTCCCATTGTGCTTCGGGAAGAAGGGCCTGATGAGGTTCCTGTGCTCCTCCAGGAGTCGCATCGCGAGGGCTTCGTCCCTCTGGGAAAGAGAAGTGAAGCCAGCGATGTCCGTAAACATTATCGCGGCGAGTCTTCGCTCGCCATCTGACGCCTGAGTCACTGACGTGCCAGAAATGACTCGGCCATAAAACGGTTTTGCGATGATTCCGAGGATGCCCAGCGGAGACTTCCGCCCCGTTTGGTACGGCGCCCGGGGCATTCCGAGTCGGACCACTTCTGCAAGGCTGAGTTCGAGATATCAGTAGCCCGGCGAGGATTCGAACCTCGGTCAAGGGCTCCAAAGGCCCCTATGCTTGGCCAACTACACCACCGGGCTCCCTTCAGAGCAATTGCGTCGTGGCGCTTGGCATTAAAAGGCTAGCCAGCCCGCTCGGCGGACCTCACGATGGCTCCGGCTATTACCGGGACAGGGTCCTCCATACGGTCCAGAGTCCGCCTCGCATTCGTTGACATTGCGTCTTTGTACCTGTCAGATAGCATCCTGCGGGAGCTATTGATGATCTTTTCAGGGTCCTTGGTCCGGACCAGCAGTCCGACGGAATCCAGATAGTCCTCAGTCATGAGCACCCCCTGAAAGGCAGAAATCGTCGGAACTCCCATCAGCGCAGCTTCCGCGCTCATGGTCCCCCCCATCCCAATGAACAAATCAGTCGACTCGAGTAGGTGGCGACCGTCAACGACTTCGGTCGGCACAATGAACTTGGAGCCGAACTTCTTCCTGACTCCCTCCAGCTGGTCTCCATACCTGCAGAGCGCCACCAAGTTCGTGTCGGGGAAGGCGTCCGCGAGCCTCCGCAGCGTGACACCCGTCAAGTCCCTGTCCGCCGATGCCATGTACGGGGCGTAGGTCTCCTCCAGCCTCACCGTAATCGTCTTCCTTCCGGCCCTGAGTCTGGGAACCGGCCCGTCCAGGGGAGGGCGCTTCAGCCAGGCGGCCGGGTCGAGGGCCCGATACCTGACTATCTGAGAGCGAGACAGCCCGAACCTCGCCCAAGCGCCGTAGGGGATGACCCAAGGGCACAACAGGCGGTGGCTGAGGGGGAGGGAGAGCCTCCCGGCGACTTCTGAATGCGGAGAATCGTTCACAGCGACGTGCCTGACCCTGAATCCGTAGGCCACCCTCGCGCACACGGCAGAAGCCACAGAGACAGCAACGGTTGGCCTGAAAGCCTCAACCATTGGGATGACCTTGGCCTGCCTTTCGGTGGCGGCAGAAAGCTGTCCCCGAAGGTCTCCTCCTCCCCTTTCGCCGACGTATTCGAGCTCCAACCCGCACATCTTCGCGATGGGTTCGACCTCGCGGTATCTCCTGGAGGTGGCGAATATTTCGCATCCGCGCTCAGCGAGGCTTCTGAGGACGGGCGCGAAGAAGAGCACCTGTTTCGGAGTCACCACGTCCGCCCAGACCCTAGGCGCGCTCAAGCGTCCGACCGAAGGGGCTCGGACGCGCGTCTACTAAATCATTCGAGTCGGCAGGAGACGCAGCCTGACCAAAGTATAATTAGACTTGGAGGAAACGGCACGCTCGCCCAATCCTTGCCGAAAATCCGTGTCGCGATGTACGGGATGACGAGCGAAGGCTACAGGCTGGCCGCCGACCTCGTCGACAGGGCACAGGTCACAATCGTGGATGAAACGCTGCAGATGGCGATGGGGGTCGACTCAGCCTTCCTGCGGAAGAACCCCAGCCTCGCACAGCTGATGAGCGAGGAGCCGTTGTTGGCGCTAAAGCCCATGGAGCAGGCGCTGAGCGAGGCTCAAGTCGTCTTTTTCACGCCGAAGCTTAGAAGGCCTTCGGACGAGGTCCTAATCGAAGCAGGGTCGAAGCTTAGGGACCTGTCCCGGTACCTCACGAAGGGAGTGACGGTGGCAAACACGCTCCCCGCCGGGCCTGGAGGTAATGCCGAGAACATAATGCTGCTCGAAAAACAGACCGGCCTTTCCATCGCCAAGTCGCTCAACTATGCATACATGCCTCTCCGCCCCCGCGACCCGAAGCCGGCCGTGGTCTCCACAGCCGTCGCCCAGGAAGCCACGTCTTTGCGCGAAATCGGATTCACGGCGAACTCTCAGAACATCTTCTCAGCCGAACTCGAGTATGCCGCAGCCGTAATAGAAGCGACCATCGGCGCAGTCACCGAGGTCGAACTCGCCAGGAGGGCGAGGGAGGGAAGAGTGGCTCTCTCGAAGTCGTCCGAGACCTACGTCGACGAATTCGCAAAATACCTCTACGACCTGAAGGCGATACAGGCCAGCGACGAGACGGGCGAATCAATCTCCTACCTCGCGGGAGCTACCATCAAGAGCCTAGAGAACTATGTCAGGTACATCGTGGACGAGACCAGAGAGGTTCTCAAAGAGAAAGAACTCAAAGCAAGCCGTACGAAGATCAGCCTCACCTGGACCCTCGACAAGTACGAAATGAGAGGAGAGAGAATCCAGATGGCGGAGAACGTCCAGCAGCGGCTGAAGGACTACGTAACCGACGTCGAGGTCTTCCCCGGCTCTAGGATGAAGGGTGGGTCAGAGGCCCTCGACCCTCTCAAGCACAACGTCGTCATCGTCTGCTCCAAGGAGGACGGCGAGTCGGTCAAGCTTGCCAGGAAAGCCCACAGGAACGTCGAGATGACCGTCCTGCTGGCGGTTCCCGGCCTTAGACGGGAATGACCCACCCAGCAGAAGGCGGTATGTGGGGTCCTGCCCGGCGCGGGCGAGCATAACCATTTATCTCGACGGGGTTGGACGGGCCGCCACATAATGGTCAGGGTGGCCGTTGTCGGAACGGGAGGGTGGGGGAAGAACCACGTCAGAGTGCTCAGCGAGCTTGGCGCTCTGGTCGCGATCTGCGACGTGGACAAGACGCGTTCAGACTTCTATTCGAAGAAGTACGGCGTTCCAGGATATGCCTCTCTTGAGGAGATGTCCAGGAAAGAAAACCTGGACGCGGTGACGATATGCACACCGGCCTCGACGCACTTCACGATAGCCTCCGAGACACTATCGGCCGGCCTTCACACTTTCGTCGAGAAACCGATGACCACGACGGCGGGGGACGCCGAGAGGCTGATCGACGTTGCCAAGAGCGGCAACAGGTCGCTTACAGTCGGGTTCATCGAGCGGTTCAACCCGCCGATTACTGAACTGAAGAAGACGATCGAGGGAGGGAAGATGGGAGAACTCATACTGCTCGAGTTCCACAGAGAGAACAGGAGAGGGGAGAACATAGCCGACGTAGGCATAGTGAAGGACGCCTCCGTCCACGACATCGACACGGCGAGGTGGCTGTTCGCCGAGGAGCCGAAGACCGTTTTCGCACGCGTGGGGGCTGTGAAGTCGAAGAACGAGGACTTCGCCGCCATCGTAATGGGATTCTCCGGGCGAAGGACCGCGTTCCTCACTACGAACTGGGTGACCCCCAGTAGGGTGAGGACTCTTTCGGCTGTTTTCACAGGCGCCGTCATAGACGTCGATTTCGTAACGCAGCAGATGAGCATCCACGAGGAGCAAGGAACGACCATACCCATGAGGATGAATCAGGAGCCCCTGATGCTGGAACTGAAAGAGTTTGTCAACGCGGTACACGAGAAGAGGAAGCCGCTGGTGACAGGAGAGGACGGTCTGGGAGCCATACGAATAGCCGAAGCTGTGCTCGCCTCGAGCTCGTCCGGAGCGCCCATCTATCTAGGGTGAGAGAATGGACAAGCCGACCAACTTCGTGTCCCCGGAGGCCAAGCTCGGAAAGAACGTCAGGATATGGCACTTTTCATATGTCGGGGCCGGGACGGTGATAGGAGACAACGTCAAGATCGGTTCGCTGGCACACGTCGACTATGACGTCAGGATCGGAAGCGGCACGAAGATTGAGGGATTGGTCTACATCCCCCCGCTTTCGAGAATAGGGAAGAACGTGTTCATAGGACCAGCCGCCGTCCTGACCAACGACCCATACCCGCCCAGCAAGAAGATGGTCGGGGTGACGATTAAGGACGGCGCCGTCATCGGCGCACGCGCAGTGATTAGGCCAGGAGTCACGGTCGGCCGCAGGGCAGTAGTCGCCATGGGAGCCGTTGTCACCAGGGATGTCCCAGACGGCATGGTCGTGATGGGAGTTCCAGCCAGGGTGGCATACAGCCGAAAGGAGTTCGACGCTAAGATGAAGGGTTGGGAGACGGGGCGCGGGGGCTCGACCTGACGTACAGCCTCGTGAGCGCCAGAATCACCACCAGCCATAGAAGCCCCAGTCCGAAGGTGAGGGCCACCTTGAGCGCCGCCTCGGCTGTGTATCTCAGAAGGTCATGGGGGAGCGTACCTACGGGGACAATGTAAGTGAAGAAGGCGTAGGACTCTAGTATGATCAGTAGGAAAGCGGCCACCTCGATCGCAATCAGCGGGGCTGTCCTCATCTTAGCGCACCCAGGTTAGCACAGAAATGGCCCCGGAGAGGAGGCATGCGACCGCCGTGAGCACCGTTACGTTCCGTACCAGGTCCTTCTCCGAAAGAGGCCCACCCAGGAGTATCAGCCTCACCAAGGTGTTGGGAGAGGAATTGTCGGGTGAAGCATAAAGCAGCCCGTCCTCCCCAATGTAGGTGGGCCTCGCCCGCATCTTCCTCCTCTCGACGAACCCCCTGACGCTCGAGAGGGTGTAGAAGGAGTTCAGGATGGCAGGCACGAGGGCCACTACCGCGGCCACCTCCACACCGTCCACTACCGCCAGTGCGGCAAAGAGTGCTCCTAGGAGAAGGCTCCCGCTGTTCCCGTCAAAGGCCTTCGACGGATACCTGTTATAGAAGAGGAACCCCGAAGCGATCGCCACCAGTGGGAGAGTCGCAGCAACCCGCGCTGGCGAGAAGCCGCGTGTATAGACCGCGTGCAGCACGACCCCGAAAAGGAGGGCCAACGAGACCAGAAGCGCAAACCAAGATAGCTCGCCGTTGAAGGCGTCCATCATGTTGAACGCGTTGGCAACCACGGGGAAGGCTACCACGACCAAGAGCGTGTAGATCGCAAAGTGCTGCGCAGACGGGCCTAGGATTGGAAACACGAGCCGGGGCACGTAGAGTCTGGGCTCCACCAACACGGAGAGTACAAGTGGAAGTCCTGCACCTAGTAGCAGCAGGGGCTTCGCGCTCGCCCCCATGACCGAGAAGTCGTCAGCCATCCCAACTGCGAACGCAATGGCGGCGACGCCCACCAGGGCGACGGGGACCAACGACGGGAAACACAGGTAAGAGACGGCTTCGCCCACGACGGCCCCTGCGAACAAGACCGGGCCAAGCGGTGAGGGGACCTTCGTCGGGGGCCTCTTGTGGACGTCTTCCACGACCGATCCCCTGCGGGTCAGGTATCTCAGATAGGGCGGGACCGCGACCAAGACAAAGAGCAGAGGCACGGCGAAAGGCAGGGCGAGCAACGCGGCTTCCGCGAAGGTCAGCACCAAAGATGGCTCACCTTCCGACGGTTCTGATTAAACGGTTTCTGGTGAGAGAGGAACCCTCAACGTTTAATATGGCATACGAATGAGCAACGAGAGACAGATGAACATCAGGGACCTGCGAGATGGGATGCGGAGGGTGGACGCGGAAGGGGAAATCTCGGAAATCTCCGACCCCCGCACGGTGAACCTCAGGACTGGCGGAGAAGCGAAAGTCGCCGACTGCATGCTCAAGGACGAAAGCGGGCAGATCAAGCTGTCCCTTTGGGACGACCAAATCGACCAGGTGAGGCAGGGCTCGAAAGTCAGGGTGACGAACGGCTACACGAACAGCTTCAGAGGGGAGCTCAGGCTGAACGTCGGCAGGTACGGGCGCCTCGAAATACTGGAACAGTAGGACCCAAGTCACGCTGAAGCCTCCCCGCAGGGCACCAGGACGTAAACGCGAAGGGGAATGGGGTCTAGACCATCCGCCAAGTGAACATCAACGCGGCTTGCCGGCAACCCAGATGGCTTCGAGAAGCGGACTGCTCACTGGCGAGGGAAGCCTTCTAAAGCAGATAAGAGACGATCGTTTCTCCGAGCGCGCGATTGGGTAGAGGAGGACTGTTTCTCAGGAAGGTCAGAGCTAGGGTCTCGGACAGGCCCACGGGATTCCTTTGGGTAGAGCGCGGCAGGGTGGCTGCGTCGGGTTATCCGGCTTCGAGACGACAGCTCGAGTGGGTCAAGAGGCAGGGAGTCGACACAGTGCTGACACTTACCGAAGAACCGCTCCCAGCCGACTTGACGAGCGGCATCTCCATGTCGTTCGAGCACGTCCCAATGAACGACCATGCTCCACCGAGTCTCGAATCCCTTGATGAAGCCGCCACAATCGTTCAGGGTGAGGTCCAGCGCGGCAGGAGGGTGCTCGTCCACTGCTTGGCCGGACAGGGAAGGACGATGTGCGCCATCGCCGCGTATCTGATCAAGGTAAGGGCCTCGGACCCTGACGACGCAATAGCGGCCCTCCGGTCTCTTAGGCCGGGGGCCGTGGAGAGCGGGCAGGAGCGGGCCGTGTTCGACTACGCGAAGTCGCTGCGGGGAGAGAAGTAGAGCGGGCGGCCGCGCCCGTGCCCGATGCGAGCACAAAACGTGACTTGGCTTCCTACCGCTGGCCCTGGGCCACGGCGCTGGTCCGCCCTCTTTTCGCCACCGCGGCCCTTGCGAGCTCGAACCCGCAGTTCAGGGCCTTGATGTTGAGCTCTGCGAAAGCCGGGAATCTCCCTGCCAGCGTGCTTTCCACCGAGTCCCTCGAGACTACCGGTGTGAGCTCGAGGAGCGCCCCCAGGAGGATGATGTTTGTCAGGACCTTCTTGCCAAGGGTCTGGGCCTGGGCCGCAGCCGGGATCGGGAATGCTTCTCCCTCGGTCTTCGCTCGAGTGGCGTCGACAAGCTGGCTCTCGACCACGACCGCCGCCGAGGGTTTGACGATCTTCGCGTTCAGGTCCAGCCCTCCCTGGTACATGGCCACCAGCGCGTCCAGCCTCGTTACGAGCGGGTAGTCAATCGGCTCGTCGGATATCACTACGTCAGCCCTTGACCACCCTCCAGTAATGGACGGGCTGTAACCTTCGGTGACAACGGCGTTCTTCTTGTCATGGAGCGCAGCCGCCGTGCCCAGGATCTGGCCTACGGTGATGGCCCCCTGGCCGCCGGTCCCGGCGATCCGTATCTCTGTCCTCATCCAGATGCGTCCTGCTCCCTAGTGTCGGCCTGAAGCTTCCCGAGAAGCTCTTGGTAGGACGGCCTCCGCCGGTCGATGAAGTTCCCGACTACGACCTTGTCTTCCGGGTGGGCGGTGACGCCAATTTTTGAGAGGTCTGCGTTGTTGTCGACGACGGCCATGTCCCTGAAGTACTTCATCATGTCGAGCGCCTCCGGATAGCCGTTGAACTCCCCGAAGGTGGGTGGGCACGGGGACAGCACCTCCAGGAAGGTGAACCCCTCTATCTCCATCATCCGCTGGATGGCCCTCTGGACTTGGCTGACGTGCAGTGCAGTCCACCTGGCCACGAACGAAGCCCCAGCGGCCGAGACAAGGGCGGGGATGTTGAAGGGTGCTTCCACATTGCCGTATGGGGTCGTATAGGTCTTGGCGCCGAGGGGGGTGGTGGCGCCGTGCTGGCCGCCCGTCATGCCGTAATTCAGATTGTTGATCATGATGACGTTGACGTCCACGTTGCGCCTCGCCGCGTGGATGAGATGGTTCCCGCCGATGGTGCTAAGATCCCCGTCGCCCGAGAAGACGGTGACCTCCAGGTCCGGCTTGATGATGGAGATCCCGGTAGCGAACGGGATCGCTCTCCCGTGGGTGGTGTGGTACGAGTCGAGGTTGACGTAGCCGGAGGCCCTCCCGGTGCAGCCGATTCCTGAGACGCAGACCTGCTTTTCAGCCGGTATCCCAGACTTCTCGAGAGCGCCGACGTAGGCCCCGAGGACGATTCCGATGCCGCAGCCCGGGCACCAGATGTTCGGAAGCCTGTCGGCCCTGATGAAGCCGTCCTTGGGATGGGCTTTCACAATTGCTTCGGGCCCGATTGTCGCAGCTGGGGTGGTCAACGCGCGACGGCCTCCAACGCGTCGAATATGGTGTCCGGACCCAGCAGGGTCCCTGGAGCCCAGTTCACCCCCACAGCCGGGCATCTCGAGAACTCGCTTACCGGGTGCAGCATCTGCCCGCTGTTGACCTCGGCCACCACGATGCTGTTCACTTTCCTGCTTACCCTGTCAACCACCTCATCGGGGAAAGGCCAGGCCGTAATCAGACGGAGGAGACCCGCCTTGATGCCGTTGGATCGAGCCCTCTTCACTGCGGCCAAGGCGGATCTGGCCGTGGAGCCGTAGGCTACCACCGCGGTCTCCGCGTCGTCCAGCATGACCTCCTCCCACTTCCAAATCTCCCTTGCATGGCCGCGAATCTTGCGGGCGAGGTGGCCCGTCATGCTCTCCGAGACGGAGTAGTCGGTGGTCGGATAGCCCCTCGAGTCGTGAGTGCTCGTCTCCACGTGGACACGGCAGCCCGTCCCTGCTATGGGCATCGGAATGAAGTCCTTGGCGTAGTCGTAGGGAGGAGAATCTCCGAGCAGGTAAGGGTCCATGGTCTTTCTCTGCTCCACGCTGATCTCCTCCATGGGCGGAATTCTCACCTTCTCCCTCATCATGCCGACAACCTGGTCGGCCAGTATGAAGACCGGGGTCCTGTATCTCTCGGCCGTGTTGAAGGCCTGGATGGTAAGGTCGAAGAACTCCTGAACGCTGCTCGGGCAGTACGCGATGGTCTCCACGTCGCTGTGTGAGCCCCACTTCGCCTGCATCATGTCCCCCTGGCCGACGAGCGTCGCGATTCCAGTGCTGGGACCGGCCCTTTGGACGTTCACCAGGACTAAAGGGGCCTCCATGATGTAGGCGAGGCCTATGTTCTCCATCATCAGGCTGAATCCTGGGCCCGAGGTGGCGGTCATGGCCTTCGCGCCGGCGTAGGACGCGCCGATTAGCGCCGCGACGCTTCCGATTTCGTCTTCCATCTCGACGGCGAACCCGCCGACCTGCGGGAATCTCACACAGGCTCTTTCGAAGATTTCTGAGGACGGGGTGATTGGGTACCCCGCGTAGAACCTGCACCCCGCGAGTATGGCCGCCTCCACGCACGCGAAGTTCCCCATCATGAAGTATGTCCCTGGATCCAGCAACTGATTCCTCTTGCTCATGGCGCAGCCACGGTCAAAAGCGTGAAGATCGCAAACTCAGGACATATCCTCGAGCACATGCCACAGTTCGTGCAATCGTTCTCCCTCCCTTTCTTTACCCGGGGGTGGTGGTAACCGCCTGCGTTGATCTCGTCCGACAGCTCCAGGATGCCGGGAGGACAGAAGGTCCAACAGTACTTGCATTCCTTGCACCTCTCAGGAATCACATATACCCTCCCGACGGGCCTTCTCGGGCGGCCTGCTCCCGGAACGCCACGAGCCGGCGCGACGCCGGTCACGGATGGGCGAGTCGATTCCACGGCCGCCGAGCTGCTCGTGCTCAAGACTGAATTCGCGACTTCACACGCTATAATTCCATTTACTTGCCAAGAAGCCCTGTCCGTCTTATATTCGAAAAAATCGAATAATTAGGGAGAACCATTATGATGACCAGCCTTTCAATCGAAACCCGACTTCGGATGACCACCCGAACACGTCTGTTGGCCTCCTTCCGCCCGGCCGAATGGAATGAAGAGGCTTACGTAAACTCCCCTCCATTCTCGACCGAAAGGGCAGCCGGGAAGGTGCTCTTGGTCCCCCGGGACGCCAGCGCCGAGTCGTCCCTGGAGCACCTGACGCCGCTGCTTGGGCTGAAGAAGAGGAGGCAAGGACACGTAAGCTACCTAGTCTCGCGGGCGAGTTCAATCAGGGCCCTGAGGGAGTTCGACTGGTTCGTCAGGCGCAGCTGGCGGGACGAGGACCTCTCCGTGATCTGGGCCGTAGCCTATCTTGGAGAGAAGAGGAATTGGGCGAGGTCGGAAAGGTCGCTAGACGAGATGGCCGAGCTGACTGGGCTCAGCATCACAGAGTGCAGCGAAGCGTTTGCCAGGCTCTTCCACGCTAGGGAGGCGGATGTGCGGGCGGGTGCCCTCGAAGACCTGACATCAGACAAGAAACTCGTGGAAAGCATGCTGGAAAGGGCGGCCGCCAGACTCCCTTCGTGGACCGAGGAAATGGTGATGAAGGTTCTATGCTCAAGTGCCGGTGGGTCGGTGGCAGAGATTCACGAGAGCGCAGGAACGCACGGCCTGACCGTTGGGGCCATGTACAAGATAGTGGAGCGCCTGAAAGGCGAGGGGTTCGTCTACCCCGCTCGGTATTACAGAGTGAGCGAACGCGGGCCGATGCGAGAGATGCTGTCGGCTGACTGTCGGAACTGCTTCTACGGTTTCACGAACCCCGACCGGTGTCTGCAGGAAACGCTGAGCCAGCTCGACTCGGTCCTCCGGCGCGACTTCGGCAAGACCCCCACCCGCGAAGAAAGGTCCGCGCTCTACGCATCGATGAAAAACATACCCTACAGCTCCCGGCTGAACAGGAGGGTGCTGGAGTCTCTGAGGCTGATGTCCGAGGTCGAAAGGGTGACCAAGGAAGGGCGAGTCTCCAGCATATTAAGAAAGATAGAGGAGCACTATGGGGTCGAGCTCCCCGTGAACCCGTCTCCGTAAGGGTAGTCGGCATCGCTGGCTTATTACGAACCGCCGCCGACCACGTCGAACTGGCCGAACATGGATGGCTCAGAGCTCGGACCGTCCGACCCTCAAGGGCCCAAGGAAGGTTTGAACGCAGAGCATCGGGGCACAACGCTTCGTCCTCAGCTGGGCATGTTCGACGCCGTCGCAACCGGCCTGGCGGCAATACTTGGCGCGGGCATTTTTGCAGTCATCGCACCGGCGGCGGGCATCGCGGGGCCGTCTCTGCTGGTGTCGCTGGTCATCGCGGCCTTCGTCGCTCTCTGCAACGCCCTTTCGTCCGCGCAGCTAGCGGCGACCTTCCCCAGGTCAGGCGGGACGTACGAGTTCGGCAACAGGATGCTGGGCCGCTGGTGGGGCTTCGGAGCAGGTTGGATGTTCCTGGCCGCCAACACACTAGGGCCAGGGGTGACGGCGCTCGCTTTCGGAGCTTACCTCCACGCAGTTGTGTCCCCGGTTCCCGCCAGGGTCGCGGCAGTAGCCATCGCGTTGGTAATGACGGCGGTGAACGCACTTGGAATCAGGCGGTCGGTAAGGGTGACCGACATTGTTGTCGTGCTATCCATTGCCTCACTGCTTGCCGTGGTCGCATTGGGTTTGCCCGGCGACAGGGCCAGCAACCTGGTTCCGTTTGCCCCGGGAGGGGTCGGAGGAACGCTGCAGGCCACCGCACTGCTCTTTTTCGCGTACACGGGCTACAGCAGGATAGCGACCCTGGTGGAAGAAGTCCGCAGTCCAAGGAAGACCATACCAAGAGCCACCGTGATTGCGCTGGGGACGGCCACGCTGCTGTACGTCGCCGTCGCGGCCACAGCGCTGGCAGTGCTGGGCGCATCCGGAGTCTACCAATCTGCCTCCCCTCTGCAGAGTACCATGGCAGCCCTGGGAAGCGGGCTGGGAGTGGCAGCCGTAATCGCGGGAGCGCTATTGACTACGTTCAATGAAGGCGTCTCGGACCTGCTAGGCGTTTCACGAGTCGCCTTCGCCATGGCTCGCCAGGCTGACCTGCCGCGCGGCGCAGCCCGTTTGGGGGCGGGGCAGAACCCATGGAGGAGCGTGCTGCTCGTGGGCGCAGTCGCGGTGCTGGTTTCCGGGTTGGCGCCCTTCGGCGTGGCCATCGCCGTCTCCAGCTTCGGGACGCTCCTCTACTACACAGTGACGAACCTGTCTGCCCTTCGCCTAAGCAGAGAACGGAGGATGTACCCTCGAATGCTCGCGGTGGCGGGGCTCGTCGGATGCGTGGCTCTGGCCTTCTCGCTGGCCCCACAAGACATCGCCATCGGGCTGGCAATTCTGGCCTGCGGCGTCGGCTACCGCGTCCTGAGGCTCGGATCGGCCAAGGAAGCGAAAAGCCAGCTATAGCCGGAGGCGGAACCGGGCCGTCTGGTTCCTGTCCTCCGTCCTTCACGGACAACTGCCGACCGCCCTTAGGCCCGTCTTTGGCAGACTGGGCGCCCGACTCTCGGGCGCCGCCCTGACAAGCAGCCCTACCAGCAACGCCAAAGCGAGAGTTACGAACACTAGGAGTAGGAAGCCCCCCAAATCCATCTTCAGATACAACCACCCCAGGACGACCACTGACAGGGCGGCTGCAAGGTCCACGAGAAGAACCGACGCCGTCCCCCGGTCTCGAACTGCCAATCGAGGTAATGGGCCCGTCTCTTGACCCTAAAGAACTAGCTCGGCCTGATGCGGGGCGGAAGCCGAAGCCGTTGTGCTTTGAGTGAACCGCACGCGCAAGGTCCTGTTGAAATCAAGAGGTCGCGCTACATGCGTCTAGTAACGGGCGTCCAAGTAGCCAAGTAGGTGGATGTGATGACTTGCCAAAAAAGAACAGAACCCAGGAAAAGCCTCTCGGTCAGTCCACCAACGGGACTGGTGAGCGATGATAGTCCGACGAAAAGCAGGACCACCGAGAGAATCGATACTGCCAGCGCCGGATTCTTCGCCCCTCTTAGCGCTGGGTGCTTCCCGAACTGAAGAGAAAGTATCAATGACCCCAAGGAGCCGCCCACGAACGCAAGGACCGCGACTATCAGATGGATTGCTCCATGCCACGATATGGGAGTGGCAGGAACATCCGTGGGAAACAGGGCCAACAGAATGGCCCCGACGGCCCACGCACCGAAGATGCAAGTACCCAGGCGAAGATCGGTCGCGGCCCCTTCCGACCTCGATGCGGTGTCTGTCTGCGCCGCCTTCGAGAGGGCGTAGAGAAAGATAAGAGAGAACACACCGCGGTTCAGGAAGTTCATCGTCATGATGTATCCGAAGGGTCCCACCGCGAGGTCGCTTTCGGCGTCTTGTATGGGACTGTAATGAGGAGGGAGCGACTGGGCAACAGCGTCCAACACCACGTAGAGGACGACTGCCGCGATGACGGCCAAGCACAGTCGCCGGGGGTTCGTCTGTCCGCTCAGCATCGCCCCATCGACCTCCACAGCCGTCCCATGGCGTGCCCAATCTCGCCCTGAACGCAGTGTGGGGTGAGACTCGAGCTCAACATGTCCAGCGAAGACTCATCCACTCGCCAGACCGCCTCAAAAGCGCAGCCTCAGCGACGCCTTTTTGCGACGATTTCGACGAGGTTGCCATCGGGGTCGCGCAGCATTGCATTACGGTTGCCGCTGCCCGTATCATGCGGCGGTTGGACCACAGGCGTTCCGACGGACGTCATTAGCTCGAAGGACTTGTCGACGTCGTCGGTCCACACCACCAAGACCATGGCGGGGCTGCCGGGAGACGCTTCAACCCCGTGAACTCTCCTCGCCGCCTCCACAGTGCCGAGCCCGACGCCAAATCCGTTCAGCGTGAGTTCGACGTGTTCAGGGGTTCCTTCCTTCGGGGTGCGGAAGGTCTCGCTGAACCCGAGAAGGTCTCGGTAGAAGTGGATACCCGCTTCGATGTTGCGGGTGTAGAGGTTGACAAATCCTTCCGTGAACATGACCTGCATTCTACCAGCAGGTTTGGTACTTTAAGGTGACGAATTCCTGCCAGGGCTAAAGTGGTCGGGACCGGTCTGACGGCGTACTGAGAGCGGTTCCGGATCTTCATGCTAAGTGGAGGTCACTCCGAAACTTTGCGCGCAGCAGAAGATGGCGGGCCCGTACTCTTTTCGAGCCATTCCCCAAGACTTGGAAGCACTGTCTCGCTTGGTTCCGTGCGCAATCAAGAGCCGGCCTGGTGGACGGGATCGACGAATTCAGGACGGGAAGAGGGGCCATCATCTGCAAGGACGGATTCCGGGCTACTGCGGTGCCACGGGTCGAGTTCAGGCGGCTCTTCCTAAGGGCTGGGACGAGGCCCTGCGTTCGAGAAATCGACGAATCAAGCCTCTTCTGTGTTGCTCGGAAGTAGCCCCAGCCGTGCACTCGGGCGCGTCTCGTCAGGCGCGTACCCCCGCTGACATGGTAGGAACGCGAGGCATGTGTAGCAAAAGTCGCCAGCAGTCACACGACTCTAGCGCATTGAAAGCAGGAGGATGAGTGCGGGGGGTGGGATTGTCGCCCGAGATTTCTCTCGGGATTCGAACCCACGAACCCCTAAGGGATGGGAGCCTCAGTCCCACGCCGTTGACCAGGCTGGGCGACCCCCGCACGATTCGACGGCCCCCTTTTGGAATTCTAAAACCCTTTGGGAGGCAAGGCTTTAACGCCTAGATGCGGCGGGTCGATACTGCGCCGGCGTAGCTCAGCCTGGTAGAGCACTCCATTCTTGGGCTCAGACGCCTCGTAAGCGTGGGGTCCTGGGATCGACGCCCAGCGCCGGCTTCTTCTGCTGGCATTGCTTAGTCCTAATGGTCCTCAGTTTCACATATGTTCCATCTTCATGAAGAAGTCTGTCCCTAATCGCGCCAGCGTCGAGGCCGTCTCTTGTCAGTGAACTGACTCTTGCCTCGAGCCATGACGGCCACCGCCTTTGGAATGTTCTTGCGCTAGTCAGCCTCCTGAGCAGGAGCCCCCTGTGCGTATCCACCTCCGGGTTGAAAATCTCTAATTCAAAGGCATCAGTAGCTGAAATTGTCACGTACCCGAAGCCTCTCGATTCGTGAGTCCGCGCGTGAATCCCCAGAGATCCGAGAAGGTCCTTGAAGAATATGGTATTCGGTTCGCTCGTTATTACGACGGTCTTGTCTCTAAGGCTGACGGTTCCGTCGGAGTCAGCGATTCCCCTTAGAAACCAAGCCCGACATTCTGTGGAAGCGGTCAGCAACCACTTCATCCTTACAGGATTGTAGGATGTTCGCTCGACCCTTCGCAAGCCGAGGCATGCTGTGTACAGCCACAGCAGCGCTTCTGAGAAGTAAGACGACCATCTGTAGAGTCCGTGTCTGTCGCGCTTCCCCGGAGGTCTGTCGGCAATCCGCCCGCATGGGACGCCAAGTTGGGAAACGCAGACCATCACGTAATTTCCTAGAGCCAGGTTCTCCTTGTACTTGCGACTGAGGTCTAGCTGAAGCCGTGCCCGAGGATGTGTTGCCGAGAGGTTCTTCCCGGCATCACCCACCATAAAGCCGAGTAGATAGTACATCTTATGGATGAAGCGGGCCCCGTCCTCTTCCGAGTCAATCCCGGCCAACGTTCTCCGGACCCCGAGGACTGAATTCTCAAACTCGGCAGGGGACTGGATTCGTTGAGGAAGACTGAGCCCGGCAAGCCCTGAAGGCCTTGCGTTGTCTCTGGGAGCCACGTTGATGAAGCAGGGAAGCGTATTTGAGACATATGGGGACCGATTGGAGGACTTGGAACGAGACTCGGCATGGAGGCTTGTTCCAGCTTTCACAATCGTCTAATCGAAACCCTTAACGTTGGAGTGCCTCACCTTGCGTTCGAACCTGAAACGTCCGAAAGCGCCTCCAAATCTCCTGTGCCGACGATCGCCATAGGCTCGGTTCTACTCATCGCAGTCATAGTCGCCGTCTACGCGCACTTCGCCCCCTCGACAGCCGTTCCTTCCCCTCAGCTTGCTGCCGCCCTTGCTCTACCGGCATATCTCTACCTTCTCGTCGTTGTGGCTGGGGTGACTGCGACCCTTGCCGACCTCCTCGTGCAATCGAGAAAAAGGGCCACCGCTTTGGTTAAGGAGGGCCGCGTGTCACTATCGCCCTCATCAGTCGGCCCCTACGTTCTTTCTCAGAGGAGATATTGGGTGGTCTTCTCCGCCTCGGCCTTGCTCTACGGGATACTGTACAGCTTCCTCACCGGCGTGGTCGCCTACAGACCAGACATCAGTTTCGCGGAGTTTCCGGGGCTGGTGGTTCCGTCGGTCCAGCCAGACCAGCTCATCGGGGCCCCGCTGTACGTGCCGGAAGTGACTGTCTTCCTGAACGATCACGTTGCGCTGGTGCTGGTCCCACTTACAATTTTGCTGATGGTCACGATATCGGTGTTGGTCGGGTTCAACCTCGCGCTTGCTGCCTACGCCTATGACAACCGGGCAAAGGAGCGAAACGGCTCTTGGGTGGGACAACTGGGGGCCGTTGTAGGCCTGTTCACGGGATGCCCTACCTGCGCGGGCCTCTACTTCTTCAGCTTGCTGGGCGGATCAGGGGCGGCTTCGTTCGCAGTGGTGCTGGGATATTACCAGCCTCTGTTCGTCGCCCTCTGTGTCCCGGTGCTATTGGCTGCTCCTTACCTGATTTCGCGGAGTCTGGCCAAGCTCTTCAAGGATGGCTGCGTGGTCGTCTCTCCAGGGAGTCACCACCGGCCGTAGTGGACTACGTCCGCCGAAGGCCGCCTCCCTCTCTTTAGCGACGGGGACTTCACGTCCTTGGCGCCGTGGCCGATGGAGATGACGCCCACCGGGTGGAAGTGGGCAGGGATGCCGAGCAGCCTCTTCATCCCGCTGACGTCGAAGACCCCGGTGAATGCGGCCGCGAGCCCCGCATCCACGGCCGCGAGGAGGATGATCATGCAGCCTGCGCCGATGTCGAAGTGCCAGTAGGGCGTGGGCCACCCTATCTCCTTCCCACTGTCGTCCAGCTTGTCCGGCTCGTTGTACCTGTCGTGATACAGTTTCTCACTGACGCAGGCGACGATGTCTACCGGGGCCTCGGACACCCACCTATGGAATCCCGCGGAAGTGTAGTCCTTCTCACCCTGGAGTTCTCCAACCTTCAGCCTCATCTCCGGGTCCGTGACGACCACGTACGCGCTTCCCTGGCTAAAGCCTGCGCTCGGGGCGTGTTGCGCCAGCTCGAGAATCCTGTCCACTACCTCCGGCTTGACGGTTTGGGAAGTGAAGTGCCTGACCATTCGGCGTCTTAGTACTGCCTCCGTGAACTCCATGAGCAGGGTTGCAGGACTCGGGTTAGTTAGTCTTGCGAATCGCGTGGACGGTGGGTGTCAGCGCTGCGAGGCCTACTCGGGAGGCAGTTCCTTGTAGGCGAGGGAAATGTCGATCCCTCTCTTGGCGTTGTACCACTTGGAGGCTTGGTAGATTACTGCGCCAGCGATGAGCGTCGCGATGAGGAAGGTGCCGGTCAGCCAGTTGATCCCCGTGAAGGCCAGGTTCGTCAGGTATTGGTACGAGACGAAGCCGAACACGCCAGCGTTGAGTATCCCGGCCACGACGAGGATCAGCTTGGCGCCTCCTTTCTCCTTTCGGATGGCGTGGGTAGCGGCGCAAAGCCCGACGAAGATGAAGTAAATCATCGAGGCGAGGATGGCACCGAAGAGGGCATCGTAGCTGGCGTAGTAGTAGGTGGCCAGCCCCAGCAGAATCATCACGGCTACATAGGTGATTATGTTTGCGACATACGGCGACCCGAAACGCGAGCTGACGTTGGACACTCTCGCCGGGAGGAACCTGTCGAATGACTGGGCGAGCAGATATCTCGAAATTACGATTACCGCATAGGCGATGGTCCCGTACTGCATGGCTATCCATCCTATGCCTATGATCCATGCTAGGACGGGAGTGGTCGAGACGCCCATTGCCAGGGTGAAGAAGTTCACCCCGATGGTCGCAAAGCTGGGGTTCGCGAAGAGGGCGTTGATGAAAGGCATTCCCGCGACGCCGTAAAGGACGCCCAGTGCAGCCGTCAGAACCACCAGGGCCGTCAGGACGGAGGCCGGGACGTTCCACCTCAGTGCGTTCCTCCCCTTGATCTCAGAGGCGACCGCGGGGCCCGCATTCAGCCATGGGTACACGAAAGCGAAGATTACAGGCATGATGAATATCGTGTTGCCGAAGTTGATGTCGAAGGGCGCGCCGGACGCCGTGTAGGCGTTGGTCCCGTTGATGACCAGTGACAGGCCAGATGGCGTCGCAGTGGCGACCGCGCCGTTCACCCCAAGGCTGTTCACGTAGGAGGCGATTCCGCTCGGACCGGCGGCGGCCAGGACGGCCATGGCCACAACCAGGGAGAAGATGCCGAAGACCGTGAGGACCGAGACCATGGTAAAGCCTGCCTTCGGTCTCAGGATGTTAATCACTACAATCACCGTGAAGAAGAGAGCGCCCCACTCGAACTGCGTGATGGGCACGCTGAAGAAGTTGAAGAAGTATGAGTTGAAGTTGGCCCCGGTGCCGAACAGCGAAAGGCCGACCGAACCCAGGGCGTAGTCGAGCAGTATGATGACGAGGGCGAGATAGGCCGTCGTCTCCATCGTGTACCCCCAGAAAGAGAGGGTGCTTCCCGCGAACCCGCCGAAGGTCCTGGACAGCCAAACGTAGTCCCCGCCGGTCCTGGGGAAACGTCTGGACATCATGGTGTAGACAACGACCTGCGGAATCCCGAGGATGAACGCGATAATCGAAGCCGCGACGAGGTTCAGGCCGGTGACCGAAGGGACTATCACCATTGTCGCGACCGTCGAGCCGGCGAGCGTGGCGAACAGCGGGCCGATCGACATGTTGCTCATGTTGAGAGAGATGCTGTCGAGGAACGAAACCTTCTTCACGAGCCCAGTGCTTTCCCTCACGAAAACTTTGGGTTGAGTCGCCTGAGACTGCTCTGGATTACTCAACAGTCACGTCAAAAAGCGCAGGATATTTAATCCTGCATTGGCTTGAATGTGTTAAACCGCACACGAGTTGTGAAATTCAGTACCCTATTTCTGAGCTAGGGCGCAGGTGGCGCATCGACTTCACCCTGCCGCACCTCTTGCATTTGTACATGCCACGCCCCCTGGGATTGTAGTCCCTGTTGTCGACGACGGCTTCATGCTCAGTACGAGCCATGCACTTCTCGCACCACCTGTATTCGGGCATCTGCGGGGGACGGACTGTCGGCGCCAGCAAAAAGTTTTATCGTCTTTGCAGCGCTTTGGAATCGTGGTCGACGTAGCGTCAGTGGGTCTCGTGATCGTCCTCGCCGGGGTCGCGACCATCTTCACAGCGCTCTTGAGATCCTCTGCCAAAGGAGATGGCCGGGCGAAGGGCGCCGCGGTCGTGTTGGTGGGGCCTATACCGATTGTCATCGGCTCGGACGCAAAATGGGCGAGCGTCGCAATCGTCCTGGCAATCTTTCTGGTTGCGCTCGGCCTGATCCTCTACATGGGATTGCCTTGAGCAAGCTCCTTACAGTGGGCATCCTCCTGGTAGTCGTCGGCCTCGCGGTGATGGTAGCCGGGGACGCGGCAGAAGCCGGTGTGTCGACAGGGGGGTTCATCTTGATCGGTCCCTTTCCAATCGTGTTCGGGACCGGGAGCAACGGGGGAGAGTTGGCATTGATTTCGGCGGTACTTGGCGTTCTGATGGTGGCGCTTCTGCTCGCAACGTCACTTCGCAGGAGGAACCTAACCAGTGAGGGCGAAGGAGAAACCGATAAATAGCCGGGACCGTCTCATCGGCGAAGATTGCAGAAGGTACAGCCCCTAATAGTAGTCACCCCGACGGCGAAGGAAAAGCTCCAGCGGGTGATGGAAGATGAGAAGGCAAACGGTTCGTTTCTGAAGATCGACGTGATGCAGGGAGGGGGGTGCGCATGCAGCGGCGGTTACAGGTATTCCCTCAGCCTGGAAGAGGGGCCGGGGGCCAGGGACCTCGTTGAAGACGTCGACGGACTGAAGGTCATGGTGGACAAGGACGCGGCGGAAATCGTCAGGGGGTCGAAGATTGACTATTACGAAAGCCTTCAGAGGACAGGGTTCAGGATCGAGAACCCCAACGTTCACGCGGAGGCATGCGGCTGCGGCGGGCACCAATGAAACCGAAGCCCGACCCGAACCCGTAAGCTGAAAGTCTTAAGAAACCACCTCGGCTCGGCCTCGATTAATGAAGTACGTCGAGGGTTCCAAGAGAGTTTTCCTGAGCACTGGGACGAGGTTCCCGCGTGAGGTTATCTGGGCCATAGGGGCCATCAAGCTTTCCGCAGCCAAGGCCAACGTCGAACTTGGTCTACTGGACGGGGACATGGGTAGGGTGATCCAGGCGAAAGCGAAGGAGATGATGAAGGGGGCACATGACGACATGGTTCTCGTGGACGTGTTCCAAACAGGCTCGGGAACCGGGCTGAACATGAACGCGAACGAACTCATCGCCGAACTCGCATCGGCCGAGTCAGGGGGGAAGGTCCATCCGAACGACCATGTCAACATGAGCCAGTCTTCGAACGACGTGGGGCCCACGGCGGTCAGGGTGGCGGCTGCCTATGCTGTCAGCCACGACTTACTTCCAGCACTCAAGAAGATGGGAAGGAGTCTTGGCGCACTGTCAGAGAAGACGGCGGAGGTCTATACCTCGGGGAGGACCCATCTGAGGGACGCACTTCCAGTGACCCTAGGGCAGGAGTTCGGGGCCTACGAGGATGCCTTCGCAAGGGATGGCGAGTTCGTCAAAGAGGCGATGGGGCACATGCTCGACCTGCCCATAGGAGGAACCGCCGTTGGAACGGGCCTCAACGCGGACCCTGCCTTCGGGAACATGGTGGCCAAGGAACTCGCCAAGGAGACGGGACTCGGGTTCAGAGCGGCGAAGAACAAGTTCAGGGCCACAAGGCTCCTCACCGATGTCGCGTCGCTCAGCGCAGCGATCAGGGCGGTGTCCACGGACCTCTACAGGCTTTGCCAGGACGTGCGGCTGATGTTCTCGGGTCCGCTGACCGGCCTCGGGGAGATTGACATACCGTCACAAGAGGAGGTGGCGGGAAGCAGCATAATGCCGGGGAAGACGAATCCCGTGACGGTCGAGAGCGCCCTTCTCGCCTGCGCCGAGGTGGCTGGCCTTGACAGCGCAAACAGCATCGCCGCTTCGTTGGGAGAGTTCGAGCTCACGATGGGAGTGCCACTCATGGCGTACAACCTGGTGCTTGAGACGAAGCTCCTCTCCGAGGCGCTGACGAGGATGGCATCGCTCGTAGTGGATAACATCGTCCCGTCCAAGGACAAGATGAGGGCCTACGCAGAGAGCAGTCCGGCCCTTATCACAGTAATCTCCCCCAGGATAGGCTACGACAAGGCGGCGGTGGTGGGGAAGCAGCTGGCGAAGGGGGTCCCCATAAGGTCGGCACTGAGGGATCTCGGATTCAAGGACAGTGAAATCGAGAAGATACTCGACCTAGGCAGCCTCGTGAAGCCCGGAATCCCGGCAAAGAAGCTCTAGTCAGTTTTCAGGCGAAAACGCAGGGTTTTCAGCGTCTGACCTTCACGCCGATCTTCTCGATCAGTTTGCCGAGCTCGGAATCGTCTGCGGCGTCCATCCTGAGGTACCTGAGGATCTCCTCCTCGTCCATCCCGACCCTTCTTGCTTCGGCTACGGTAGTCCTGTAGGCCTCCAGCTCGGTGGGCCGCTCGACATATTCGAAAGCCTGGTCGTATAGCTCCCTCCCCTCAAGGAACTGTCGCATGTGGACAAGCACGTGAATCACGTCGAGGTAAATGAAATCGGATTTGGCAGCCCAGAGGTGCTTGTGCCCAACGCAGATGGTGCCTGTGTCTCTGTCGAGCCAGATGCCAGATTCGCTCCCCTCGACCCGGAGCTTCAGGTGGCTGAGGACCCTCGACATCTCCACCTTGGAGCCGAACACCTTGCGTAGCGAAGGGGAGGAGTCCAGGCCGATGAAGACATCGGAAAGCCTGTACTCGCCGATACCGGCGCCTTTGTTCACCTTGAACCCCTTGACGCGCAATACGCGGGTTCACGTGGGGGCCTGGCGTCAAAACCACCCAGCTCAAAAACACCGACCGCGGTGATAAAGTTTGGTTGACACCCTTGATATGTAGGGGCCTGGAAGATTCCGAACGCGGACGTTGATGGGAGAGGGTCGGCGCTGCTCACAGAGGACCATTTTGGTTCGTCTGCTCTGGCGCCGGAATCGGCCGACAGCGCGTGTCAAATGAGATTCCTCGGTCAGGGAGCCCCGTTCGCCTGTGACGAACACACCCGACGGCTGTTCGGCCGTCAGCCGCGGTTGGGCGGCAAAGACTCTACTTTATGTCAGCTCTTCGGCTAACAGGCGGGGGAGCCCCGTGATATCATCGGTCAGCGGCGTCAGGGGAATTCTCAATGCGGACATGACACTGGAAGACATGGCACGGTTCGCGGACAACTTCGGAAGGATTGCGAACTCTCCTGAGGTTCTGCTCGCGAGGGACACGAGAAAGACGGGCCCAGCGATCAGCAGAGCCGTGGCCGGCGCCCTTGTCGGACGCGGCGTCCGAGTGGTCGACTTCGGAGTAGTCTCCACGCCGGCGCTCTTCAGGGAGAGCCTCACGAGGACGCGGCCTGCAGTGATGGTGACTGCCTCTCATAACGAGCCGGAATACAACGGGCTGAAGTTCCTCGTCAACGGGAAGGGAATCGACCAAAGCTCGTTCGAACAAGTCTCTGCTCCCGCGAGGTGGGAACTTTCCCCCGTTCTGCAGGGATCAGTGAGAAAGTCCTTGACGACGAGGTACGTCGACGACCTGGTCGAGAGATTCGGCGAGGGGTCTTGCGAGGGGGTCCGAGTGGCCCTTGACCTGGGAGGGGGTGCGGCAATCCCCCACGCTTTGCCCTTGCTCAGGAGACTAGGGTGCGAAGTGACGTCGGTCAACGACGCGCCCGGCGTCTTCAACCGGCGGATTGACCCGACGGCTGACGACCTCGCCCTGCTGCGCAGGCTGGTCAGGACGAAGGGGTGCGATCTGGGCCTCGGCTTCGACTGCGACGGGGATAGGCTCGTGATAGTAGACTGTGCCGGAAACAAGCGGACGGGTGACTACATGCTCACGCTTGCCTTGGCGCAGGTGCTCAGCGATTCCAAGGAGAAGACTGTGGTGGTCTCCGTGGACACCACCCAGGCGGTCGATGATGTCGCTAGAGGTAAGGGGGCAAAGGTCTTGAGGTCCAAAGTGGGGGAAGCGAACGTAGTGTCCAAGATGGTGGAAAACAGGGCGAGGCTCGGTGGCGAGGGTAGCAGCGGGGGCCTGATAGACAGTTCATTCAACTACTGCAGAGATTCCCTCCTTGCGGCTCTGACGATAGCCAGGGCGTTGAAGCGAAAGGGGAACAAGGCCTACGGGGAAGTGAGGAGTTTCCAGCAGCGCCGGGTGGCGGTCCAGCTGGAGCGTTCGAAAGCCCTCAGGGCAATCAAGGCGCTCGCGTCGAGGAGCCCCGACGCTGACCTTACCGACGGGGTGAAAATCTGGCTCTCGAAGAGGGCCTGGGTACTGGTCAGGGCATCTGGAACCGAAGATGTCGTCAGAGTCTCTGCCGAAGCTGAAACCGCGAGCAAGGCCGAGGAGACCACGCGCACATATTCCGCGAGACTAAAGGAGCTGTGCAAGTAGGACGCCGAATGAGACGGATGTAATCGGGGCAATCCTTAGGGCGGCCGAGAGGCTGCCGAGCGGATACTCAAAGGTCGGAGATGACGTGGCGACAATCCCCGCCACCGGTGGGAAACTTGTCCTGAAAGTGGACATGTTGGTCGGTGGGACTGACGTTCCCAGGGGGATGACGTACAGACAGGCTGCCAAGAAGGCGGTCGCCATGTGCGTGAGCGACTTCGCAGCCAAGGGGGCCAGGCCCGACTCATTCATGGCCTCCTTGGGCTTGCGGCGAGGGACCACGAACGCGGACATCAACGGTCTCGCGCTGGGTTTCAGAGACGCAGAGAGGGAGTGGGGAGTCAGACTGGTCGGGGGGGACACGAACGAGGCGAAGGAGCTCGTGATCGACTGCGCCATGATTGGGTTCGCCGAGGAGGTGGTCGGGAGGGACGGGGCCAAGCCCGGGGAGCTCCTTGTAGTGACCGGGACCTTCGGGCTGCCGCCCGCTGGTCTGATGATCCTTGAGAAAGGGGCACGATGCTCCGCCGGCTTCCGCAAGAAGGCACTGGAGAGCGTCTTGTACCCGAATCCTGCCCTAGACGCGGGCCTCGCGCTCGCGCCCTACCTGACTTCGAGCATGGACTCCAGCGACGGGCTGGCGAGGTCCCTCCACACGCTGGGGGAGGCGAGCAGGGTGGGGTTCGCGGTGGATTCCGTCCCGGCGAGCCCGGGCGTTGGAGCATTCGCCCGCGCGAACGGCTTGGAGTTCGAGCGCCTTGTGTGGGCGGGGGGAGAGGAGTACGTGCTCGTGGGGACGATGCGGCGCAAGAGCCTGGCCGCGGCTCGCAGAGCCGTGCGGGGGGCCCGGGGAACCCTATTGGTAATCGGGAGGGCGACGAAGGAGAGGAAGGTCGTCCTGAGCCGCGGAGGAGCAGAGGAGGCAATACCCGATGAAGGTTGGACCCACCTAGGCTGAAGCTGCCTTCACGATCTTCGAGAACTTCTTCAGAAGCGCCTCGGCCCTGTCCTGGCCGTCGGACTCGGCGAAGATCCTCACAAGCGGCTCCGTGCCGCTCGGCCTGACGAGTACCCAGGAATGCTCGTCAGTCCAAACCTTGATGCCGTCGACCCTCTCGACCTTCCCCCTAGCCTGCTTCTCCACCGCTTTCATCACTGAATCGACCTTCTTCCTGTCCACCTGCAGCTTGGTCTTGGCCTGATAGAAGGCCGCCACTGAGAACGAAAATGCGCGCGAGAAGGCGACCCCCTTTGCTGCCAGACACTCGAGCATAAGAGCCGTGGCCATGCCCCCGTCCCTCACCGCGACGTGGGGCGGGTAGATGCAGCCGCCGTTCTCCTCGAACCCGAAGGTCGCCTTGCGCTCCAGGATGGTGCGGGAGACGTCGACGCTCCCCACCCGGGTTCTGATCACCTTCGCGTTCCTCTTCTTGGCCAGTATTTCGATGGCCTGGCTTGAGCTCACCGAAGTCACTACCGTCGCGTCGGGGGTCTTCTCCAGGAGGTAATCTGCGATAAGGCAGCCTGACTGGTCACCCCACAGGACTCTCCCCTCCTCGTCGCAGAACAGCGCCCTGTCGCCGTCACCGTCGTAGGCCACCCCCATGTCTGCGCCGACCGATTTCACTGCCAGGGCCAGGTCCTTTAGGTTGGTCTGAACAGGTTCGGGACCCCTCCCCGGGAAGTCGCCGTCTACCACGGAGTTCAAGGTGACGACCTTGCACCCGAGCGCTTCCACGAGGTAGGGGGCCGCGACGCACTGGGCCCCATTGCCGAGGTCCATCACCACCGTGAACCTTCTTTCGGCAATCATCTTGGCGTTCACCTTCGACAGTATTCCGCCGATGTAGCTTCTCACGACCGAGCTCTCCTGTCTGGCCGTCCCGATGGTCTTCCAGTCGGCCTTCGTCTGCGAGCCCTCGAAAAAGATCTTCTCAATCCTCTGCTCGTCGAGTCGGGGAACTTCCACCCCGTCGGAGCCGCAGACTTTCAGGCCGTTGTACTCGGGCGGGTTGTGGGACGCCGTCACCATCACGCCTCCTCTTGAATTCGATTTCGCGAAGTACTGGAGAGCGGGGGTGGGAACGAGCCCCGCCTCGGCGACGTCTCGCCCGGAACTCATCAGCCCGGAAACGGCCGCGTTGGCGATCGACAGGCTGGACTTGCGGCCGTCCATCCCAAGGACGACCTCCCCGGCGCCGAAGTAGGTCCCTATGGCCTCGCTCAGCCGTATGACGAAGTCGAGGTCGTGAGTGACGCCGGGAATGAACCTGACCCCGTTGGTTCCGAACAGACGCTGCTGAGAAACCGCCAAGCGACCGTGTTTTGCACGAGACGAGTTAAAACCCTTGCGCGCTATGCAGTTCTCTACCACAAAGGTTTATGTCGAATCCACCGGCGGCAACCATCGGGCCCGTAGCGCAGACCTGTCACAGGGTGAAGTACGGATAGCGTGGCAGCCTTCTAAGCTGTAGTGAGCCCAGCTCGCAGAGGTCGTGGGTTCAAATCCCACCGGGCCCGCTGAACAACCGCCTGTTACCTTATCGTGTACAGAACGAGGGCCGCGAACCCGAATGGCACTAGAGACGCGACGAAAGGAACGACGGGCGACACCGTACCGTAGAGGAAGCCGGCAAAGACCTGAGAAGGGAGTGAGACCAATGTCGGGAGAATGCTGAACATGGCGAGCAACTTCCCTCTGCTGCCCTGTTCTATGGTCTCGGCTTCCAGCGTGGAAAGCGAGGTGGACTGTAGCGCGGTCGAAACCGCTCCGGTCACACCCCACTCAAAGAGCTCGTCCATGGTCTTCGCCTGCGTGAACATGACGTTGCTCACGGGGGCGGCAACCGAGGCAAGCAGGATACTTCTCTTAGAGCCCAGCCTTCCGATGAGGAACACCACGAGCAGGAGCAGCATCACAGTGACCGCTCCCGCCAAGTCCACGACCACACTGTAGCTGATTGCGTCTATCTTCAGGTAGTCGATGACGTAGATGGAGACGAAGGGAGAGGTCAGCCCAGTCCCTATGCCTGCAAGAGTGACGTATGCCAGAAGCCTCTTGACGACGGTGCCGGACTCTCTGACGACCCGTATCCCTTCCGTGAACGGCCTGGTGAAGTAGGAGAGGATCGGCCTTCTCGGAAGCCCCGTTTCGCCAGGGTATGTCTCTTTCAGCCTGAGTGACCGTATCACGACGCCCGACACGCCGAAGAGGCCGCTGGCCAGGAAGCAGAGTTTGAGCCCCGGCAACGGGCCGAACACCCCGATCAGGGCACCACCCAATGACGGCGCGAAGACCGAGGGGACCGTGTTGATGGCCGTGAACACGGAGAAGCCTCGGATTCTGTCGTTCGGCTCGATTGAGTCCATCATGATGGAGTTGAAGGCAGGCGTGTAGAAGCTGGCGAGCGAGGCGAGGCTCAGAGGGATGAGGATAAGGACAGTCGAGTTGATGAGGGAATACACGAAAGCGCTGACGACGGACACCCAGCTGAAGAGGATCACCACCTTCCTCCTCCCCCACGTATCAGCCGCGTACCCCCCCAGCATGAGAGCTATCACCGTCACCCCAGTGCCGTAGGCCACAAGGAGCCCGATGAGAAATGGCGAAGCGCCGAGAGAGGCGAAGTAGACGGACTGGTACGGGTTTGCCATCGACGACCCTATCGACCAGAGGGCCGAGGTCGAGGTGAGAATCCAGGCGTTTTTCGGGAGGTAGAAAAATCGCCTGAGCCTCTCGAGCAGACCCTCCGTCGCGCCTCGGTCACCGACCGAGGCAGGAGTTTCGACCGTGTTCGCCATTTCCTCGGGGCGCGGCTGCGATTGGAGCTATATTCCTGTTTCCGCGCTGACCACGGAAAACGGATTCGGACGAGTCGCTCAGCCAGTGGGCGTAGTGTTCCCTCGCATTGCAGTCTAATGGGCAAAGGGCAGTGGAGCATGGACCAGGGCAGCTTGTTCACGTTCGCCGCTTCAATCATGATAATCATGTGAAGGCGGGGATGGATCGCCCCTCGAGTCACCCACAAACTTATCTGTTTCTGCAGCATCTTGGAAAAAGGTAATGATTCTGCACGCCGGCACAGGCAGACTAGTCCCATTGGCGGGTGTGTTGGTGATTGCCTTGCTGGCGACGCAAGCCCCCTTTGTTGAAGTGGGTCCCGCGACGCACAAGATACAGCACGTCATCATCGTGATGCAAGAGAACCGTACCTTCGACAACTACTTCTGGACCTACCCAGGTCAGGTTGGGTACAAGCCCAGCCTGTGCATGCCGTACGACCCGAACCTGTCGTCGCCATGCCTGAAACCCGCCGAGGCCACTTCGACCGTGAGCGTCGACCTCCCTCATGATTGGCAATCGACTCACGTGGCTCTCAACAACGGAAAGATGAACGGTTTCCTGGAGGCCGCGGGCCAGAGCAACGAGTACAACTCGAAGCGGGCCCATGACGTAATGTCATACTACGACAACTCCACTCTGCCGAACCTGTGGGCATACGCGAAGCAGTACGTGCTCGCCGACAGGTTCTTCTCATCAGCTAAGAGCTATAGTCAGCCTAATCACTGGTACATGATTGCGGGGAATTCGCCCGCCGTTTCTTTGACTGAAGGCGAGGCTCAGGAGAAAGCTGCGTGCTACAACTCGACGACGGCTCAGCTCACAATGGGGACCTGCTCCTACATCAACGAAGCCCAGGACATATCCACGATGGCCGACGTGCTCACCCAGCATGGGGTGTCTTGGAAGTACTACGACACACCTGTCCCTCCCGGATACACGTTGGCACAGGCAATAGCCGGCAACACAGGAGGGCCCGACGCCTTCGCCTACTGGAACCCACTCTTCGCGAAGAACTCGACCTACCAGTCATATGAGAATTCCGTCGTGGCGCGCGAGCAGTTCTTCTGGGACCTAGGCAACGGGACCCTTCCTCAGGTGTCCTGGGTGATTCCAAGCCCTGGAATCAGCGACCATCCCCCCGCCAACGTCACGCTGGGGATGTGGTGGATCACAGACATCGTCGACTCGGTTATGAAAAGCAAGTACTGGGACAATTCCATGATCGTCGTGATGTGGGACGATTACGGCGGCTTCTTTGACACGGTCACCCCGCCCACGGTGGATGGCGCGGGCCTCAGCTTCAGGGTCCCCGCCCTGATAATATCGCCGTATGCAAAGAAGGGTTACCTCGACCACACCGTTCTTGATTTTGAATCCACGTTGAAGTTCATCGAATGGGACTTCGGGCTGCCGTCCCTAACGCACAGGGACGCCCTCGCCAACAACCTCCTAGGCGCCTTCAACTTCAACCAGCAGCCTCGCAAGCCGTACGTTATCCCACTCTCCGGGTCTCAGCTAAACACCATAGCCCCCTACATCAGGCAGGGCGCGCCCGGTGCAAAAGCCATGCCTGCCCTTCAATTCATAGGCAACGACCCGGACTAGAGCGGGGCGTGTCGGGGTTCACGAGACGCTGAGTAATGGTCCCGCCAGTGCCTCGAAGGCGGCCAGCTAGTCCTAGATTCCTGTTTCCGCGTGGACGGCCAAGCCGAAGAAGTAGAGTGCCACCGTCGCGCCGAGGAGGATCCCAAGAATCTCAAGAAAGTCCCGGGCGAAGGGTTTGTTCGCGATGACGGTGCTGTAGTACGTTGTGAGCGCGAGCATCGCCACTGCTATCACGAGGGACGAGGCGAGGGCGTAGATCACGCTCGCGGTGAGGAAGTAGGGGGTGGCCAGTAAGACCGCGCTGACGAAGTAAGAGACGCCCGTATAGAGCGCGGAGAGTCTCGCAGAACCATGGAACCCCTGCTTCGCCTGTGCGAAGGCGGCTGAGGCCATCGCTAGCGACGCGGCGGCCCCGGCCGTGATTCCAGCCAGCCCAGCGAGCTCGGTCTTGTTGTATATCCCCAGGGACCCGGCGTGTATGCCGCTTATCTCGACCAGTGCGTCTGCGAGCCCCAGCACCACGAACGAGATGTAGCGAACGGCCGTACTCTCCACCTTCTGGGCGAACTCCTGCTCGTGCTGCACTTCGTCCGCGACCATCTCCTCGAAGGCTGCCTTGTCATCTCGAGGGATCATTCCTGCGACTTCTTGGTACTCCTTGACCACCGACAGCTCATGCCTGTCAAGGTACCTGGACGCGAAGGTGAGTCCTAGCACCCGCCTCAGGAAGAGTATCCAGAGGACCTTCATGCGATTGAGCTTTGGCTTTTCGTCGGGGGCGTACCTGCTCCAGAACTCGGAGTGCTTGCCTTCCGTGGCCGACAGTTGTTTTAGGACGTCAGCGAAGGGGCTGCTTTCATCCACCGTCCTGGATAGCCGCTCGTACAGCGTGGAGTCGGTGTACTCATGGGACATGCGGACCCTCGCCACCCTGGACAGCTCGGGGCTTACAGACGACAACTGAGGCCGATTTCTGCGTCTGTCCTGTCGTATTTGAACGCTGAGGGGGCGCCGGCGCCTCTGCGTCGCCGCAGCCTCCCCGCGTCTACTGAAGGTAGAGCGCGGGCTTCATGGGGAGGGCGTCCTTGGCCTTCCCGGCCGGGTCCTTGAGATCCTTCGCGCCGGCCTTCTGGACCATGACTTCGATTCCGAGTTCCTGGGACATGAAGGTCGAGGCGCCCGACAGCACAGATTGTTCGTCGAACCTGCGGGATGAGACGAACCTGGCTACCAGATCCTCTCCCAGCTCATAGGCGAGCTTGAAGACCCTGTCCGGAGGGATCTTCAGCGTGCCATACTTCCTCACCACCGGTCCCACGTTCTCTTTCTTCTGCTTCGCCGAGAGGACTTCGAGGAAGTAATCCTTCGCGGCGTCCGACGCCACGTACACGTTGAGGACGGTCTTTTTGCCCTTCACTACCCTCTGCACTTTCCGGGCGTCCTCCAGGAGCCTGTCCACGGCGATCTCCGCCAGCTCAGCTTCCCCGTCGACCGGGAAGTCCTTCAGCGAAGGCCAGTCGGCTTGGCAGACGAGCCCCTTGCCCCCCAGTTCGTGGTGCATTTCCTCAGCCACGAAGGGAGCGAAGGGAGCGATAAGCCTCGCCCATGCCTCGAAGACGTCTGAGAGCGTCTCTCTCCTCGGTTTTCCGCTCCGCCTCAGATATCTGCGGATGTCGTTCCATGTGTCCAAGAACGACGTCGCAGACGCCCTTCTGACCTTCATTTCGTCCAGGGCTTGGGTAACCGTGTTTATTCTTCTGTTCATGGCAGAATAAAGCCAGGAGTCCATGGTGTCCTTCTCCCGCTTCACAGAAGCCTTCAGGCTCTTCTTTATGAACGGGACCAGGGATTCAATCTTCTGCCGCGTGTCCTCGGCGTTCTTGTCCCTCCAGTCGGCATCGTCCATCCCGTCTGCCGTGAGTGCCATGGCCATCCTCAGGGCGTCGGCTCCGTGTTTCTCCAGGGCTGTCTTCCAAGTGACGAAGTTCCCCTTGGTCTTGCTCATCTTCTGGCCGTCGACTTGAATCATTCCATTCACGCTGAAACCCCTGGGCCAGTTCTTGTCCGGGAAGAGGGCCGCGTGGTGGAAAGCGAAGAACGTCATGTGGTTCGGAATCAACTCTTTAGCTGAGTTGCGCATGTCGACCGGGTACCAGTAGGTGAACTCGGTCCGCATTTCCCGCAGCCTCTTCTCTGTCAACTTTGCTGCCTTCGAGATGTTCGCTGGGTTGCCCTTCCCGTAGAAGACGTAGTCGCAGACTTCAGGGGTCAGGCTGTCGGGGGCGACCTTTTCCTCGTTGACGAACTTGCTCAGCGCGTAGAATGCCATGTAGATTGTCGAATCGCTGAGGGTCTCGACCAGCCACTCCTTGTCCCACGGCAGTCGGGTCCCCATCCCCGACCTCCTCGCACAGGCCTTGTCGTTGAGCCATTCGATTGTCGAGTAGTACCAATCTCTGGACTCGCTCGGGAAGACGCTGGCCTTCTCGATGAGCTCCCTTGCCTTCGCCTTCCAGGCGGGGTCGGAGTAGTTTAGGAACCACTGGTTCTCCAAGACCTTCACATAGCATCTGGTCCCGCACCTGCAGTATACCTTCTGGGGTAGCTCGAGCATCTTCGTGAGCCGCTCAGTCTTGGTGAGTAGCTCCACGGCCTTCTCCTTCGCCTCAGACACCTTCAGGCCCGAGAGGGGGCCCGACCCGGCCGACATGACTCCCACGTGGAACTCCTCCTTGTACACCTCCTCCGTAGCGTCCTCCACCCGGGGGTCCAGCGAGTCCTTGGCTCCGACCCTCCGCAGGGCGTCGTCGGCAGGGACCGGAGAGTAGCCCTTGAGCGAGATTATCGATATTGGTTTCAAGGAGTCGGCTATTTCCTTCACCTCTGTGCTGGCCGCGACCTTCCCCCTCTGGATATCACGCAGGGCCATCAGGTCGAAGGGCGCGTGGGCCGGGACGCTGTAGACCACCCCGGTCGCCAGTTGGTCGTCCACGAACTTGGCCGGGAGTATGGGGAGGGACTTGCCCGTGAGCGGCGCCATGGCGTACTTCCCGACCAGTTCCGCGCCCTTGAACGAACGGACCGGAGCGACCTCGTGTTTCAGCTCCCCCAGCCTAGCCAGGGCAGACGAGCTGACTACCCAGAGTTCCCCGTCGACCCTTGCCTCTGAGTAGCTCGCTTCGGGGTTGACCCAGATGTTGGTTGCGCCGTAGATGGTCTCCGGCCTCACCGTGGCAGCTACAAGGCAAAGCTCACCGAGATGGAACTTGATCAGGTTGAATTCCTCGGGGGAGACCCCCTCCCCCTCCATTCTGTCAGCGTCTCCCGTGGGGCTTTTGTCGAGTGGGCACCATACCACCGGGTGGGTGCCCTGGACAACGTACCCCCTCTCGCGGAGCCGGAGGTACTGCCACTCCACGAACTTCCTGAAAGCCGGGTCCACGGTCCGGAACTCCCTTCGCCAGTCGATGGAGAAGCCGGTGTCCTTCAGGACCTGCCTGCTCATCTTGGTGAAGTATGAGGCCAGGTACTCTGGGTCGGCAAACTTCTCCACCTCGCTCTCGGGTACTCCGTCCAGCTCCACCAAGGCGCGCCTGGCCGCCTGGTCCCCCTTCTTGATTCTGAGGCTCATGCCTCCTATGGACTGACCGGTCCAGTGCCACGCCCAGGGGAAGAGGACGTTGTAGCCCTGCATCCGCTTGAAGCGTGCGTATGCCTCAACCCTGACGGCGGTGAAGGCGGTTCCGACGTGGACCGGGCCGTTCATGTATGGGAACGGGAAGGTGACGAAGACCTTCTTCTTCCCTACAACAGGGTCGGCGTCAAAGACCCGCCTGTCGTTCCAGACCTTCAGCCAGTACTTCTCCCGGTCGGCCACCCCGCTCAGCTCCCAAGCTCCGCGATGACCCTTTCGACCGCCGAAGCCGCGGCGTCGATCTTGTCCGCGGATGGACCCCCTCCCTGGGCGAAGGCCGGCGAGCCCCCCCCTGAGCCTCCCATGAGTGGTGCCAACTTCCTTACGATGTCGCCCGCGGAGACCCCTGCATTCCGCGCGGACGCCCCCGCGAAGCAGACTACACGAGAGGACTTCGGAGTGGAGAAGAAGCTCACATACACCAGCGAAGGGTCGGACGAGACGCTCTTCTCTCCCTGAGCAATAATCTGGTCCTCGCCGAACTGCGGACGCACGGACACATATAGCCTTACCGAACCCACTCTTTTCGCGAGGCGCGGGATTTCCGACGCCGAGAGGTCCGCCAGAGCCTCGCCGAGCTTCTTCTCGCGGGACCTTAGAGCCTCGAGCTCCTGGACGACCGTTCGGGCCACCTTCGGGAGGTTCTCCCTCTGAGTATCCAGGACCGAAGACAGCTCCTGAAGCTCCGAGTCCATCCTGTGCATGTACTCTATGGCTGCCTCACCAGCCACGAACTCCAGCCTCTCGACTCCGTCCTGAATCCTCTCAGCTCTCGTTATCTTGATCAGGCCGACCTCTCCTGTGGCGCGGGAGTGCGTCCCGCCGCAGGCCTCTATGTCCCACCCGCCTATGTTGACGACCCTCAGCAGCTTGGTGGGGACGACTCCTCCCTGGTACAGCCTGAAGCCGTACTTCTGCTCGGCCTCCTGCCTAGGCATCAGGGTGGTCTCCACCTTGAGATTCTTTCTCACGATGTCGTTGGCCAGGTCCTCGATGCTCTGAACCTCCTCGGCAGTGAGGTGCGAGAAGTGGGTGATGTCTATCCTGCCGTAGTCTTCCTCCTTGAACGCAGAGTGCTGCCAGACCCAGGGGCCGAGGACCTGCCTCGACGAACCGTTCAGTATGTGGGTCGCCGTGTGAATCTGGGTTATTCTCCTTCTCCTTCGCGCATCAACGGAACACTCGACCCTCGAGCCCAGCCTTGGCGCCTTCCCATCGACCTTGTGAATGACGACCTCGCCGTACTTCTCCACGTCGACGACCTTGGAACCGCCCATGGTCCCTCTGTCGGGTTCCTGCCCTCCCCCTCGTGGATAGAACGTGGTGGCGTCGAGTACGACGTGGCCTCCGGGGAAAACCTTCAGCACTTTCGCAGAAAAGTCGAACCCGGCGTCTTCTTCGTAGTACATTAGCCTGGTCGCGGGCAGGTCCGCGATGTCGAACTTCGGCTTGGGCTCTTCTGCCTCCTTGGTGACGTGCCTCGCCTGAACCTTCTCGTAGAAGTCTTCTGGCATGGTGACGCTCGCCCCGGCTTCCACGAGCTGTTCCGGGGTGACCCCGTCGGAATCGTACAGGCGAATGAGCTCCTCGGTGGCCACGGGCTTCTTGGAGGTTGAAATTGAGGAGACAATCTTGGCCACCCGCTCGGCCGACGAGGAATAGCGATTGGCTTCGACCCCGAGGACTTCGGCGACGTCTTGGCGGTGATCTTCCAGCTCAGGATACATCGCCCTAAGATAGTCGATGTGCCAGTTGACCACTTCCTCCATCTTGAGCGGGAACTCGTAGTAGTCGATGAAGTTCCTCGCCCTCCTGTAGAGGATTCTGAGGTTGTAGCCGCCGCCCGAGTTGCTTGGGAGCATGCCGTCCGCGATCCCGAAGAGCAGGGTCTGTGCGTGGTCCGCAATTGCGTAAAGAGCTTCCATTGGGGCCAGCTGGGCCTCCAGTTTCTTCGCTTCCACTCCGAGCTTCTTCGCGATAAGCTCCCTCTGTCTGCTCAGCGACCCCACCTCGTCTGCGTTCATGGAGCCGGCCAGACGGGAATACTCGAGGAAGAGCCCGCTGTCGACCTCGACCTTGCAGAGCTCGTTCATCTTCCCAAGAATGGTCTTCCACTCGGTGTCGTAGACGGTCGGGGTCCCAGTCGAAAGCCAAGCCCACTTGTTGAGTCCCGTCCCCATGTCAACCACCTTCTCGTCCATCTCCACGTAGTCAGAGGGGCTTCCCTCGAAGGCAGTGAACACAGCGTTCCCCAGCTCCACACCCCTGACGAAGTACTCAAGGGAGTAGCCGAAGGCGCCGTAGCCGACCCAGACCTGCTCGTTGAAGGTTATTTCCTTCTTGCCAAAGCCGAATTCCTTCGTCATCAGCTCGAAATCGAGTTCGATGGTCCTGTCCTTCCAGTACCCCTCCCTGTCGGCGATGCTGTGCTGACCGACCATGACGAAGGAGGTGCCGTGCTTACCGCTCACTCCGACGTTCGGAATGTCGTTGAACCTCAGACACATCTGGGGGACGACGAGCGGGTTCGCGGGGAGCTGGAAGACGACTTTCCCGCTCTCGACCCTCTGGAAGTCGACGATCGAAGCGATCGTGAAATAGAGGTCGGGCCTCCACCTGCTCACAACCGGGTACCTCTTGACGCTTGCATGGCCGTTCTTTACGAAGAAACCCTCGATGGCCTTCCATGCGGAGACCTTGTCGAAGCGCTTGGCCGTCGGCGGGGAGCCGATGAACGAGTAGGGGGAGCAGGGGGGGTCGTCGCAGACGGTCCGTCCCTCGTCGAGTGTCCAGAAGTACTTGCCGCACTTCGTGCACTGTCTCCTGACGAAGCCTTCCCGCTTGAACAGGTCTACGAGGTAGTAGCGCTTGTAGTCGGCGGAGAACTTGGACCTTAGGACTTCCTTCTTCTCGTTCAAACGGCAGAAACCACTTGTCGGGGGACTCCTCCGCCGTCAGTAGATAAACTTGGGACGGCTGTTGCTGCAAGTCTTATATACGGAACGGAAAGGCCTGTCTGCGAACCATCATGGAGTATGTCTATGCGGCTCTGCTCCTCCACAAGCTGGGCAAGCCGGTCAGCGAAGAGAACCTAACGAGCGTGGTGAAGGCCACAGGGGTGGCTCCGGACCAGGTCAAGATCAAGGCATTGGCTTCGGCTCTCAGCGAGGTCAACATTGATGAGGCGCTGAAGAGCGCCGCGACGATGGCGGTCGCAGCGGCGCCTGCCGCGGCGACAGCAGGAGCCCCGGCGGCGAAGGCTGAAGAGAAGCCCAAGGAAGAAGAAAAGAAGGAAGAAGAGGCGCTCCAAGGCCTGGCTTCGCTGTTCGGCTAGAAGTCCTGGCTTTCGCGACGTTCGATCATAGGCAGCATCGCGCTGCTTTTTCCTATCCGCGTCTTACTGTAGGCCCTTCTCTTTCGCCTTTGCTTCCAAGGCCGCGGCCTCCGCCTCGGCTTGGGCCAGGATCCTGCCCGCCGTCTCAGGGGTGACATACCCTGCCTTGACCGCGACCGCTACAGCCTCCCTGTACGCCTTCCCGATCAACTCGGGCGCGGTCTCGGAAGTGACGTATCCGATGACGATGGCCAGTCCGCGGGACGACGTGTACGCTTCAACGAGGCTCTGCCTGTACTTCTCCAGGTCGATGGCCACCAGCTCGCCGGCGTAGATCAGGCCGTTCTCGTAGGCGAGTGCGATGGTCAGCCCGGCCTTTATCGGCTTGATGTTAAGCTTCGAAAGGAGGCTCGAAAGCTTCGGAGAGATGTTCCCGCCCTTCTTGACCGCGACGGAGTCCTTGTTGACCCAGATGCTCCCGCCCTCAATCTTGGTCGGGATCCCCGCCTCCCTGAACTCGCTGAGAACTGGGCCAGCGGGGAGGCCGGTGTTGCCGGCCGGGACCATGATGTCGTCGGGGGCAACGTCTCCCGCCCTCGCCGGGAGGTAGACTTTGCTCTTATCCAAGGTAAGAAACAGCTTGAACGGGTCGTAGGTCGAGAAGATCAAAGCGTTCTGGCCAGTCAGGTGAGAGAGCAGCTGTTCGGCGTTCTTGATTCCTGCCTTCTTGAGCCCAAGAATCGCGAGCTTGTTCTTCACGACAAAGACCTCGGCGTGGCCGCGGAGGGCCTTTCTGACCGCCATGAGCTGCGTGGCCCTCACCTTCGAGAGGCTTGTGACGGCCAAGACTGGGTACCTCTGGGCGAGTTCGCTCACCCTTTCGATGGTTGCGGTCTTCTTCGGGTTGTGCTTGTGAACCTGGACCGTTTCGCTCAAATTAGTCGACCGCCTGCTTTGCGGGTTTCCCCATAGTCGTCTTGACCATGATTGTTCTGATGTTCCTGTCCCCGTTCGGAAGTTTCTTCACGACCGCCTGGACCGCAGCCAAGATGTTGTCGGCGAGGTTCGCCTCCGAAAGGGTGCTGTCGCCGACCCTGGCGGCGACTCCCAGAGAGCCCCTGCTTCTGACGCGGACTGCAGTTCTCATCCTTTGGATCATGGCTTCTACTGGCGCGTTGGGCGGCACAGGGGTGGGAATCTTCCCCTTGGGTCCCAGCGCCGTACCGAGCACCCTGCCTATCCTCGGCATGAGGGCGGTGTCGGCCAGGAAGAAGTCGTACGATCGGGCGAGTTTCTTGGCATCCCTTTTGCTCCCGGCGTAGTTCTCTAGCTGAGAAGGGTCCATGACCAAGTCTGCCTTGGCGTTCTTGGCCCTGACCGCGAGGTCCCCGGTCCCGATGAAGCAGACTTTGGCCTGTCTCTTGGCGGGGTGGGGGAGATAGACGATTTCGTTGATGTTCAGGTCGGTCTTCTTTGGGTCGACGTCCCTGAGTTTCACGATCGCCTCTACGGACTGCGTAAACTTCCGTTCCTTGGACTGCTCCTTCCCCTTCTTGACCAGCTCGGCCAGCTGTTGATTCGAGAGCATGCACTAAGCACGAATTCCTCAACGAGCCTCGGCGGTGGCGTTAAAAGCGTTTGCCCGATTGAGGGCTACTGGAGCTTCGAGTCCCACTTGCCTGAGTCGAGTTCTGCCATGAACTCGCGGGCGTCCTTTCCCTCGACCTTGACACCCATGCTGACGCAGCTCCCGACCACCTCTCGTACGGCGGACCGCACCGACTTGGCGTAAGAACCGGCCATCTTGCTCTTGGCTATGCCGACCACCTTGTCAAAGGGGAGGTCTCCGACGAAGTCCAAGTTGGGCTTGCCGGACCCCTTGGGGATGCCGGACTCCTTGGCTATGAGAGCCGAGGTGGTCGGGGTTCCAACGGTCACGGTGAACTGCTTGGTCTCTTGGTCGACCTCGACCTTCACCGGGACGCGCATCCCTTTGAAGTCGCTGGTCAGCTTATTGATTTCGTTCACGATGCCGAGGACGTTCACCCCGAGGGGCCCCAGCGCAGGCCCGAGTGGCGGGCCGGCGCTCGCTTCGCCACCGGTGACCAGCGTGTTAATCGTCTTCTTGTCTCCCATGCTTCAGCCCTGATTTGCGGCCCCTCCTGCGAGTCTGGCTAAAAGTCTTAGCTGCCTGCGTCTCACGGTGCCGTCGGCCCTCGCGGGGGCCGGCGAGGCTACGCCTGCGCTTCGGGCTTGGCCCTGCCCACCAGCCTGACGTAGCTGGCGTCGATGGTTATCGGCATAGCAAACGAGGTGTCTATCAGGGTGACCGTGATCTCCTGCTTCTCCTTCTCGACCCTGGCGATCTTCGCCCTCATGCTCTTGAAAGGCCCGGCGACGATCTCCACGGTGTCGTCTGGGTTGAGTTCGGCGACCATTGACTTGGTCACGAGGAACTTCTCGATGTCCTGGTACTGCATCATTCCGGGAATCTTGCTCCTCACATGCTTGAAGCCCTGGATGCTCTCGTCGACTACTTGGGAGTTGGGCGCCTCGAAGAGCACGTATCCCTTCCAGGTGTCGAGGGCGAGGACTGAGTAGATCGGCTTGCTCTTCTGCTGGGCCCGCGTGGCCACGAAGGTGGCGACGGTCCTCTCTTGGCCTCCGGTGGTCTTCACGGGGAATATGGAACTCGTTCTTTCTTGGTCGCTCAAAAAGGACACGTAGGAAACAGCCCGATTCGGGAGGTTCTTATAACATTATCCGCCAGTCATGGGCAGACTCGGCGTAGGGTCTCAGCCGAAGAAGATGTTGCCGACCAGCCTAATGATGAAGCCGATTGTGCCCACCAGTGCTATCCCCAGGGTGACCAGTTTCAGGTACAGCGTGAACTCCGCCCTGTCGCTCTTGTGAGAGAGCTTGAAAATCGCGTTCGCCGACTTCAGGAAGCTTCTGAATCCCATTGGCTGACTTCGGCATGCGCCGCCGACGCGGTTTATAGAGGTAGCGGCGTGGGGCAGGATTGTGATGCCCCAGGGAGAGCCCGCAACGGTCATCGTCGCCTCTTCGTCCGACCTCGCCTCCAGGACATTAGCCGAAGCGATGGTGGCTGGCCAGGGTTTCGACTCAACTGGAATCAGCTTCCTCGGGAAGCCGGTCTTCCAGCGAGGCTCGCTGCTGTTGGCGCTCTTCGATGGCCACATCGTGAGCCCGCCCGACCTGGACTCCTACTTCAACCCCCAGGCCTACGTCTTCCTCTCGAGGCATGTGGCGGAGTCCGGAATCGCTTCGCTGACCGCCCACACGACGGGCAACTTCTCGCCAGAGGCGAAGGCCGGCGGCTTGGGGGGAGAGCTTGGTCGCGGTGACCCGGCTCTGCTGAAAGACTACATGATGGCGCTCTGGACCAGGAGGGAGAGGGTCCCGGCCTACGAAGTCAGCCTGGAGGCCACCCACCACGGGCCCACGTCCCTTTCGAAGCCCGTCGTCTTCGTCGAGCTCGGGTCGTCGGAGCGGCAGTGGGGGGACAGCCACGCCGCGGGCGTCGTGGCTGAATCGCTCGTCGAGGCGCTGACCCACAGGAGGGTGTGGGAGAAGGTAGCCATCGGGTTCGGGGGAACCCATTATCCCGAGAAATTCAACGAGGTCGTCACCGAGGGGGACGTGGCGGTGTCTTTCATCGCGCCGAAGTACGCGCTGGAGCACGTCGACGAGAAGATGGTGGGCCAGATGATCCAAAGGACGATGTCGCCGGTCAGGTACGCCCTGATTGACTGGAAGGGGCTGGGACCCCACAAGGATAGAATTATGAAGGTCGTCGCGCAGTTCGGACTGGAGGTAATCAGGGTCTGACGGCCTCAAGGTTCGCAGCCAAGGTCTACCAGCTCACTTCCGAGGTGCCGCGCGGAAAGGTCACGACCTACGGGACCATAGCGGCGAAGATGGGTAAGCCGGGAGCCAGCAGGGCGGTGGGGGCCGCGCTCAGGGCGAACCCGACCCCAATCGTTGTCCCCTGCCACAGGGTCGTCAAGCAGGACGGAACCCTCGGAGGCTACGGAGGGCCGACGGGTACCGGGAGGAAGGCCGAACTACTAAGGAAAGAGGGGGTGGCGGTCCGGGGGATGCGGGTGGACCTGTCGAAGTACCTGTTCACTTGGCGGTGAGCGTGGAGAGCTCTTTGGCCCCTAGCATGAGGAAGCAGAGCAGCGCTTTCTCCGTGTGCATCCGATTCTCCGCCTCGTCGAATACGACCGACCGGGGGCCGTCAATCACCTCGGGCGTCACCTCTTCTCCCCTGTGGGCCGGAAGGCAGTGCTGAAAGACGGCGTCAGGCTTGGCGAGAGACATGAGGTTCCCGTTTACCTGATACCTCGGGAGGAAGGCCGCCTCGCGCTTCTTCCTCTCCTGGTCTAGGCCCATGGAGAC
>Ga0187769_10000033_pt1 | contig 64885 bp, 56 predicted proteins | sample 0116_SJ02_MP02_1_FD_133140 | JGI IMG/M metagenome (GOLD analysis project Ga0187769, IMG submission 133140) | Tropical peat soil microbial communities from peatlands in Department of Meta, Colombia - 0116_SJ02_MP02_10_MG | ecosystem: Environmental > Terrestrial > Soil > Wetlands > Peat | place...
AGGGCTCGGACTACTGGGCGTTCTACGTGAACGGCAAGTACTCGAGCGTGGGCGTGTGTGCGGTCAAGCTGCGCGCCGGTGAGAAGCTGCTGTTCGAGGTCGCGAAGGGCTAACCGCTCGGGCGCCGCGCCGGTCGAATGACCCCGAAGGTTGCAGCCCTGGCGAGCGCGATCGCAGTCGCGCTCGCCGGCTGCGGCCTGGGCGCCGGCAAGGGGACCTCGGACGTCGCGGTGACCGTCACCCGTGACTTCGGGTCGGTTCCGGTCGGTTCGGTGGTCGAGCGCAGCGTTCCCGGGTCGCAGACAGTGATGCGACTGCTCGAGCGCTCGTTCCGGGTCAGCACGCGCTACGGCGGCGGGTTCGTCGAGTCGATCAACGGGCTCAGCGGGACCTCCTCCCGGCGCGATTGGTTCTACTACGTCAACGGGATCGAGGCCTCGCTGGGCGCGGCGGGCACCGGGGTAAACAAGGGCGACCGGATCTGGTGGGACCTGCACGACTGGAGCGCGACCGACTCGATCCCCGCCGTGGTCGGCTCGTTTCCGGAGCCGTTCGTGCACGGGATTGACGGACGCCGCTACCCGACGACGCTCGAATGCGCCTCAGACACGAGCTCCGCGTGCCAGCGGGTGACGTCTGAGCTGGACGCCATCGGGGTGAAGGTGGCCAGTCAGGCGCCCGGGGCCGGAGGCTCGGGGACCGATTCGCTCGCCGTGGTGGTCGGAACCTGGCGCGACATCCAGAGCGAGTTCGCTGCTTCGCTGATCGAGCAAGGCCCGGGCTCCAGCGGGATCTACGCCCGGTTCGGGGGCTCCGATGGCAGCACGCTCGAGCTGCTCAACCCGCACGGTCAGGTGGTCCGTACGCTCGGCGCCGGCGCGGGGCTGATCGCGGCCACGGCGAACAGCTCCACGGCGCCGGTCTGGATCGTCACGGGGACCGACGCGGCAGGCGTGTCGGCCGCCGCGGACGCGCTCACGCCCGCGCGGCTGCGTTACCACTTCGCGCTCGCGGTGGACGGCCAGACCGATCTCCCCGTGCCGCTGGAGGCATCGTCTTGATCTATCGCCGGCGCGCGAGCCCGATGCACGCGGCACGCGCCGGCGCGGCCTGTGCGTACTGCGCGGCCCTTGCCTTCGCCGCGCTGGTGCTGTCGGCGCCGGTCGCGCTCGGGGCGATCGCCGTGGCGCTCGCCGGCGCGGCCGTCGGCGCGGGCGTCACGCGAGACATGCGCCGCGCGGCGCTGTTTGCGCTGCCGCTCGGGCTGCTGGTGATGGTCGTCAACGCGCTGGTGGTGCGCGACGGGCTCACCGTGATTGCTCGCCTGGGGAACCTGCCGGTGTTCGGCCAGGTGGACGTCACGCTCGAGGCGACCGTCGCCGGTGCGGTGCTCGGGCTGCGCGCGGTTGAGCTCGTCCTCTGCGGCGCGCTGTACACGGCCGCGGTCGACCCGGACGAGGTGCTGCGGCTGTTCCGGCGCGTCTCCTTTCACTCCGCGCTCACCGCTTCACTGGCCACGCGGATGGTCCCGGTGCTCGCGCGCGACGCGCGCCGGCTGGCTGACGCTCAGCGCTGCCGCCCCGGCCGGCCGCCATCGCGCGTGCAGCTGATGCGCGCGGCGACGAGTGGAGTGCTCGACCGTGCGCTCGACGTGGCGGCCGCGCTCGAGGTCCGGGGCTACGGCACTGCCAGGCGACCCGGCCGTGGCTGGAAGCAGCGCCGCCCGTACTCACGTCACGACCTGGCGTTCGGCGCGGCGGCGGTGGCGATCCCGACGCTGGCCATAGCTGCGCGCGCTGCGGGGTGGCTGCGCTTCGACTCGGACCCGGCGCTCCACGCGCCGATCGGGATTCCCGGCCTGCTCGTCGCCGCCGGGCTGCTCGCGTGCGCGCTCCTCCCGTTCGCCGATCGGAGGGGGATCAGCCGGTGAGCATCCTGTCGCTCCAGCACATCACGTACTCCTACCCCGGCGGCGGCGCGCCGGCCCTCGAGGACGTCTCGCTCGAGATCGCGCCGGGCGAGCTGGTCGTGCTGGCCGGCGCCTCGGGGTCGGGCAAGTCCACGCTGCTGCGCGTCGCCAACGGGCTCGTGCCCCACTTTCATGGCGGCGTGTTCGCCGGGCGGGCGGTCGTCGCAGGAATGGACACCCGCGAGCACGGCCCCGGCCGGCTCGCCGGCGCCGTCGGGACGCTGTTCCAGGATCCGGAGACCCAAGTGGTGATGGGCACGGTCCGCGCCGAGCTATCGCTCCCGCTCGAGAACCGCGGCGAGCCGGGTCCCGCCGTCGCGCGAGCGGTCGAGGAGGTGGCGCTCGCGCTAGGCGTCGCGCACCTGCTCGACCGCCCCAGTTCCGAGCTCTCGGGAGGCGAGCTCCAGCGCGTCGCGCTCGGCGCCGCGCTGGTCGGCCGCCCCCACCTGATCCTGCTCGACGAGCCCACCTCGCAGCTCGATCCCGTCGCCGGCGACGAGCTGATCGCGCTCCTGCGGCGGCTGGGCGAGGACTTCGACACCGCGATCGTGATCGCCGAGCACCGGCTCGAGCGCTGCCTGCCGTTCGCCGACCGGGCGATCGCGATGCGGGGGGCGCGGGTGGTCTGCGACGGCACCCCGGCGGAGTTCCTGGCCTGGGCCTGCACGGCGGCCCCGGAGCTGGCGACCCCCGGGGGGCGGCTATTGGCCGGGCTCGGGCTGTCGCCGGCGGCGGGCGTTAAGGCCGCGCGCTCGGCGCTCCGGGTAGCCGGAATGCTGCCCGACGCCGACGGGACCGTGGCCGGCGCCCCGAATCGGCGGGCAGCCAGGCGAATCCGGCGCGCCGAAAATAACGCGCTCGAGTTCGATCGCGTCTGGCATGAGCTCGACCGCGGCCCGGCCATCCTCCGTGGGGCCTCGCTGTCGCTCCGGGCCGGCGAACGGGTGGCGCTGATGGGGCGAAACGGCGCCGGCAAGTCGACCCTGCTGCGCCATGCCGCCGGCCTGATGCGACCGACCCGCGGCAAGGTGCGCAGCGCAGGTCGGGTCGCGCTGCTGCTGCAGAACCCAACCGACTACCTGGTCCACGACCGCGTCGAGCAAGAGGCGTCGCCCAGCGCGCTCGCGACCGTCGGACTTGGGAACTCGGCTCACGCCGGACGTCATCCGCGTGACCTGTCGGGCGGGGAGAAGCAGCGTCTGGCGCTCGCGATCGTCCTCGACGGGGTGGGTGGGGAGCTGAATCAACCCGCGGTCGTGTGCCTGGACGAGCCGACCCGCGGCATGGACCGCCGGCGCAAGGACGAGCTCGCCGCGCTCCTGTGTGAGCTCGACGCAGCGGTGCTAGTCGCCACGCACGATCCCGAGTTCGTCGCCGCTTTTGCCCAACGGGTGGTCCTGCTGGCCGACGGCGCCCCGATCGCCGACGGGTCGCCGAGCGAGATCCTGGCCGGCGGGACGTACTTCGCCACCGAGACCGCGCGGATCCTCGGTGGCGCGGGGGGCGCGCTGCGGCCCGAGGACGGGATCGCGGTCGTGTCGGGTTCGCAGCCGTCTGAGCGCGAGGTGACGGCGTGAGCTGGCAGGTCGGGGCGTTTGCGATCCTCGCGCTGGCGCTCGCCGGCGGCTTCGCCTGGTATGAGCGCACTCGCCCCGACGCCCGGATCGTCGCGCTCGTCGGCACCCTGGCGGCGTTCGCGGCGCTGGGCCGGGTCGCGTTCGCGGCGTTCCCGAACGTCAAGCCGACGACGGACATTGTGCTCGTCTCGGGATACGCGCTCGGCGGCGGTCCCGGCTTCGCCGTCGGAGCCCTGGCCGGGCTGTCCTCGAACTTCTTCTTCGGCCAGGGACCCTGGACTCCGTGGCAGATGGCCGGGTGGGGTGCCACCGGCGTGATCGGGGCCTTGTTGGCGCGCGTCACCGGTCGTCGGATCGGCCGCTGGCCGCTGGCCCTCGTCTGCATGGTCGTCGGGTTCGCATTCACGACGCTGCAGGACGTCGGGGACTGGGTCACCTACAGCGACCACAGCCTGGCCTCGCTCGGGGTGTACGTGGGCAAGGGAATCGGGTTCGACTGCGTGCACGCCGCCGGCTGCCTCGTGTTTGCGTTGGCGCTGGGGCCGGCGCTGATCCGATCGCTGAGTCGCTTCGCGATGCGGCTGCAGGTGACGTGGCGGCCGATGGATGCGCAGCCCGACGGCCGGTCCCCCGGCGCCGCTGTGACACGGGTCGGGATCCTCCTCGCCGTGCTGTCCTCGGCCTGGCTGGCCAGCCAGCCAGCCCTTATGGGAGGGGGAGTGGCGCGCGCGGCCGGCACCCCCGCGGGCTATCTACTCGCCGCTCAGAACCCTGACGGCGGATTCGGCCCCACCCCCGGCCAGTCCTCATCGGCGCTCTACGCCGGCTGGGCGGCGCTCGGCCTGGCCGCCGGCGGCGAGAACCCGCAGGACGTTCAGCGCGATGGTCACAGCGTGATCGACTACATCCTCGCCAGCCTGGCCGCGAACACCGACCCAGGATCGATCGAGCGGACGATCCTGGTCGTCCACGCCGCCGGCCTCTCGCCCGACAGCTTCGGCGCACACAACCTCGTGGCTGCGCTCGAGCGCGACATGGGCCGGAACGGGTCGGTGTCCGACCAGACCAACCTGACCGCGTTCGCGGTGCTCGCGCTCCGGGCGGCGGGGGTGGGGCCGTCTCCGGCGACGATGACATGGCTGGTCCGTCAGCAGGACGCGGACGGCGGCTTCAACTTCGCGACCCGGGGCGGAGAGAGCGACGTCGACGACACGGGCGCGGTGCTCGAGGCGCTGGCCGGCGACGGCGGATCGGGGGCAGCCCGCGCCCGCGCTCGCGCCGTCCAGTACATCCGCTCCCAGCAGGACCGTGACGGCGGATTCCCGAGCCAGCCCGCGTCGGGTTCGAACGCGCAGTCGACGGCCTTCGCGGTCCAGGGGCTGATCGCGGCCGGCGTCGATCCGGCGTCGCTTCACCGGCACGGGTCGTCCTCGCCGCTGGACTACCTGCGCTCGCTGATCGCCGGCGACGGCCACGTCCAATACTCGCGCGGCGTCAATCAGACGCCGACCTGGGTGACCGGTGAGGCGCTGATGGCACTCGACGGCAAGCCGCTGCCGCTCGCTCCGGTGGCGCCGGCCGAACGGGTGGGCCATACAGCCACGCATCCCGTCTCGTCGCGCTCGACGCCGGCGCGCCACGCCACCGCCAAGCCGACTGTGACGCATCGCACACGTGACGTGCGACCCGCCGCCGTTCGGCCCCCCGCCGCCCCCGTGGTATCGGCGCGCGAACTGGATCGGCTGGCGATGTACGCGGGGATCCTCACCGCGGTCACGCTGGCCCCGCTCGGTGAGGATTGATTACGTCGCTCAGCAAAGTCGATAGCCTCCGGCCCCCTGCATGCGGATCGGAGTCCCCAAGGAGACGGTCGAGGGTGAGCGCCGGGTGGCCCTGGTGCCCGAGGTGGTGCGCAAGCTCGCCGACGGCGAACGGGGGATCGAGGTCGTCGTGCAGCGGGGGGCCGGCGCGGGCGCGCTGATCCCGGACTCGCAGTACGAGGAGGCCGGCGCCCAGATGGTCAAGGACGGGGCGGGGCCGTACAAGGCCGACGTGGTAGTGAAGGTCGCGGCCCCGACGGCGGAGGAGATCGGGCGCCTGCGGTCCGACGGCGTCCTGATCGGGTTCCTGCAGCCGCTGACGGCGGGTGAATCGATTCGGGCGATCGCGCAGACGGGGGTGACGAGTTTCGCGATGGAGGCGATCCCGCGAATCAGCCGGGCGCAGTCGATGGACGCGCTCAGCTCGCAGGCCAACATCGGCGGTTACAAGTCGGTGCTGATCGCGGCGACCGAGATCGGCCGGTTCTTCCCGATGCTGATGACCGCCGCGGGAACGATCCGCCCGGCGACGGTTCTCGTGCTCGGCGCCGGCGTGGCCGGGCTCCAGGCGATCGCCACCGCGCGACGGCTCGGCGCCGTCGTGCAGGGCTTCGACGTGCGGGCCGCGGTCAAGGAGCAGATCGAGTCGCTCGGCGCCCACTTCCTCGAGTTCGACCTCGGCGGCGACCTGGAGGGCGCCGGCGGCTACGCCAGGGAGCTCACGCCCGAGCAGCAGGCCCGCCAGCAGGAGCTGATGGCCGAGGCGATCGGCAAGGTCGACGTCGTGATCACGACGGCCGCCGTCCCGGGGCGTCGGGCGCCGGTGCTGGTCACCGAGGAGGCGGTGAAGCTGATGAAGCCCGGATCGGTGATCGTCGACTTGGCGGCTGAGACGGGCGGGAACTGCGAGCTGACCGAGGCGGGGAAGACGGTGGTGCGTCACGACGTGAAGATCCTCGGGCCGCTAAACGTGCCGAGCACGATGGCTGAGCACGCCTCGCAGCTGTACGCCCGCAACATCGAGTCGCTGCTCGGGCTGATGATCTCCGACAAGGGTCAGCTTTCGCTCGACTTCGAAGACGAGGTGATCGCCGGCGCTTGCATCACCCGCGACGGCGAGATCGTTCACGAGGCGGCCCGGACCGCGGCCGAGGCAGCACCGGCGGCGAGCTCGTAAGCGAAAGGAGAGGCACCGTGACCACGATCACCGAGATCGCGATTCTCGTTCTGGCTGCGTTTGTCGGCTTCGAGGTGATCTCGAAGGTCCCGAATACGCTGCACACGCCGTTGATGTCGGGCACCAACGCGATTCATGGAATCGTGCTGTTGGGCGGCCTGTTGTTGATGCACGAGGCGCACGGTGTGCTCGAGCACGGGCTGTTGGTGATCGCGATCGCGTTCGGCACGATCAACGTCGTGGGCGGCTTCCTGGTTACCGACCGGATGCTCGGGATGTTCAAGCGAAAGCCGGAGCTTCCGGAGGGGGAGCCCGAGAAGGAGCTCGACCGGCGGTGAGCCTGGCGACGACCTTCATCCAGCGGGCGAACTTCATCGACGCCTGCTACATCGTCGCGTTCTCGTTGTTCATCTACGGGATGAGCGGACTGACGGGGCCGCGTACGGCGGTGCGCGGCAACAAGATCGCGGCGACCGGGATGGCGATCGCGATCGTGGCGACGCTGCTCACCCCGCACGTGCTGAGCGGTTCGAGCACGCCGTGGCTGATCGCGCTGGGTCTGGTGATCGGTACGGCGATCGGGGTTCCCGCCGCTCGTAACGTGCGGATGACCGCGATGCCGCAGATGGTCGCGCTGTTTAACGGCGTCGGTGGCGGCGCGGTGGCGATCATCGCCTGGATCGAGTACCGCCACCACTTCCAGTCGGGTCTTTCGTTCTGGGTGCAGAAGTCGGAGATCCCGACGTTGTTCGCGGCGATCGTCGGGTCGATCTCGTTCTGGGGTTCGAACATCGCGTTCGGCAAGCTTCAGGAGATCCTGCCCGGCCGTCCGATCAAGCTGCCCGGGCAGACGTTCATCAACGGGGCGCTGTTCGTGGTCTGCGTGGGCTCGGCGATCGTGCTGGCGGCGGGCACGCACTCCCAGGCGCTGTTCATCGTCGGGATCCTGCTCGCTGCCGCGGTGCTTGGGAACATGGTCGTGCTCCCGATCGGCGGCGCGGACATGCCGGTCGTGATCTCGTTGCTGAACGCGTTCACCGGCCTGTCGGCGGCGGCCACCGGTATCGCGCTGAACAACACGGCGATGATCGTGGCCGGAATGATCGTCGGCGCGTCGGGCTCGATCCTGACCAACCTGATGGCCAAGGCCATGAACCGCTCGGTCCCGGCGATCGTGGCCGGCGGGTTCGGTGGCGCGATCGCGGCGCCGGCCGCTGCGGGGGGCGAGGATCACGGTCCGGTTCGCGCGACCACCGCTCAGGACGTGGCGATCCAGCTTTCCTACGCGCGGCAGGTAGTGATCGCGCCCGGCTACGGGATGGCGGTGGCGCAGGCGCAGCACGCCGTGCGGGAACTCGAGAAGGCGCTCGAGGCCAAGGGTGTGACCGTCAAGTTCGCGATCCATCCGGTCGCCGGGCGCATGCCCGGGCACATGAACGTGCTCCTGGCCGAGGCCGACGTTCCCTACGACCTGCTCAAAGAGATGGACGAGATCAACCCGGAGTTCCCGCGCACAGACGTGACGCTCGTGATCGGCGCCAACGACGTGACCAACCCAGCCGCCAAGAACCAGCCGGGTTCTCCGATCTACGGCATGCCGATCCTCGAGGTCGACGAATCAGGTTCGGTGATCGTGCTCAAGCGCTCCATGGCATCCGGGTTCGCCGGGATCGACAACCCGCTCTTCTACGAGCCGAAGACCGCGATGCTGTTCGGCGACGCCAAGCAATCTGTGAGCGACATCACCTCCGAGGTGAAATCGCTCTAGTGACGCGCCGCCGTCAGGCGCCGCCGACAATCCCCACTAAGGCGCCGCCGTCAGGCGCCGCCGACAATCCCCACTAAGGCGCCGCCGTCAGGCGCCGCCGACAATCCCCAGTTACCTGCGTTTTGCCCGTGGGTAGAAGCAAGGACCGATGGATCCCAACCGCCTGAAGGAGATTCCCATCTTCTCCCACCTGTCCGACGAGGAGGCCAGGCGCCTGGCCGCGTTCGCCACCGAGACGAGCGTCGCCGACGGCCAGATCCTGATGAAGCAGGGCGACTACTCGACTGAGCTGATCGGCATCCAGGAGGGCACTGCCGATGTGATCCGGGACGGGGAGAAGATCGCCTCGCTGGGAGAAGGCGACCTGATCGGCGAGATGGGTCTTCTCCAGCACGAGCCGCGGAACGCCGACGTGATCGCCACCTCACCGATGCGCGTGATGAAGCTGACCCACTGGGAGATCCGGCGCATGTCCGACGAGACGCTCGACCGCATAAAGGGCATCGTCGAGAAGCGCCGCCAGGAGGGCGTCGCGGACCCGGCGCACTAGCCCGCGCGGGGTTGCACAGGGCTACAGAGCAACGCCCGGATAACCTCCGGACGATGGGCAGCAGCAATTCCGTGCGGGCGCCTAGGCTGCCGTTGTGCACCGCCGCCGGCACGTTCGAGCTGGGGGAGCGGCCGTGGCTGATGGGGATCGTCAACGCGACCCCCGACTCGTTCTCGGATGGGGGCCTGCACCCGACCCTGGAGGACCGCGTCGCGCTCGCGCAGGCGCTGCTGGACGCCGGAGCAGACCTCATCGACATCGGCGGCGAGTCCGGCGTGACGACGCAGCCACCGGTCGAGCCAGAGGAGGAGATCTCAAGGGTAGTGCCGGTGATCGAGCGGGTGGCTGGTGGGCTTGGCGCGCTGGTGTCGGTCGACACCTACAAGCCGACGGTGGCGGAGGCCGCGATCGCCGCCGGCGCGGCGATCGTCAACGACGTCAGCGGGCTGCGCGACCCAGCGCTCGCGGAGGTGTGTGCCGCGACGGGAGCGGGGCTGGTGCTCATGCACACTCGCGCCAAGCCCAAGGAGAAGCTGCTCGATTCCTCGCTCGACGGGCGCGTGGTGGCCGACGTCGAGGCGTTTCTGTCTCAGCGCATCGAGCTTGCGCTAGCGCGGGGAATGGACTTCGAGCAGCTACTACTCGACCCCGGGCCGGACTTCGGCAAGACGCCGGCGCAGACGGTCGAGGTGCTGCGCGCGTTGCCCGGGCTGCATGCGCTGGGGCGCCCGCTGCTGCTGGCCGTCTCGCGCAAGGACTTCATCGGGGCGATAACCGGCCGCCCCCCGCGGGCTCGGCTGGCGGGCACGCTCGCCGCGATCGGACACGGGGTCGACGCCGGGGTGCACGTGGTGCGCGTCCACGACGTCGCCGAGGCGGCCGACTTCCTGGCGGTGCGGGCCGTCCTGTCAGGCGAGATGGAGGTCGAGTCCGAGCTGAGGCTGGCGGTCGACCTGCGCCGGGAGTCGGCTCGCCCCATCCCACGCTAGGCTGAGAAGCCAGTGAATCGCCGGTCGCTGGCGCAACGCGACCGGAGCCCACCGATCCAACCCCAGCTTCAAGGAGGCACCCACATGTCGATACTGGACCGCGACGCTCTGGCCGCCAGCCCGCTCGCCGACCTTCACGCCCTGGCCTCCGAGCTCTCGATCGACGGTTACCGCCGTCTGCGCAAGCCCGAGCTGATCGACGCGATCCTCGCCCGCCAGGGCGGTGCCCCCGCGGCGGAGGAACCGAGCGCCGAGGCCGAGGGCACCGGTGAGGAGGAGCGACCCGCCGGCCGGCGACGGCGCGGGCGCCGCGGAGGCCGGGGCCGTGCCGGCGCACGCGACGAGGAGAACGGCGCCTCGGAGCCAGAAGAAGAGGAAGAGGAGGAGGAGGAAGAAGGGGAGGAGGTAGAGGCTCCGGAGGGGGTCGAGGAGGCCGAGGGGGTCGAGGAGGCCGAGGAGGCCGAGGAGCAGGACGAGCGCGCGGCCGGGCGCCGGCGCGGGGCGAAGGAACCGCCGGTCGAGGAGACCGTCGAGGGCGAGGTCGAGCTGTTGCCGAACGGTTCGGGCTTCTTGCGCGTGAACCCGTCGGAGCCCTCGGAGGACGACGTCTACGTGTCGGCGGCGCAGGTCAAGCGCTGCGAGCTCGTGCCGGGCGACCGCATCTCGGGTCCACGACGCCCGCCGCGGCGCTCCGAGCGCTTTGCCTCGCTGATCCGGATCGACACCATCAACGGCCAGCCGGCCGACGAGGTCGCCGACAGCACCCGCTTCGACGACCTGCCGGCGGCGTTCCCGAGCGAGCGCTTCCGGCTCGGGACCGACGACCCGACGATCAAGGCGATCGAGTGGCTGACGCCGTTCGGGCAGGGCTCGCGGGTGACGATCGTCGGGCCGCCCCGCGCCGGCAAGACCGAGGCGCTCAAGCGGCTGGCCGCCACGCTGACCGGCCACGAGAACATCCAGCTGTCGATCGTGTTGGCCGGCGTGCGACCCGAGGAGATCTCCGAGTGGCAGCAGGGCCCGGCGGCGCCGACCGCGGCCGTCAGCTTCGCCGCCTCGGCCGACGCCCAGGCGCAGACGGTCGAGCGGGTCGTCGACCAGGCCCGGCGTCTCGCCGCGCGGGGCTCGCACGCGGTGGTGCTGATCGACACGCTGAGCGGCCTGCAGCCGCACGCCGCCCGCAAGCTCCTGGCCTCGGCGCGCAACATCGTCGGCGGAGGATCGCTGACCGTAATCGCCACCGCCTCCGAACCGCTCGGTGGCGAGACCACGGTGATCGCGCTCGATCCGCTGCTCGCCAGCACCGGCCGCTTCCCGGCGGTCGACCTGCTGGGGAGCTGGACGATCCGGGCCGAGCTGCTAGTCGGCGACGCCGGCGCCGAGGCGATCGCCCGGGCGCGCATGGAGGCGCTCGACCGGTAGTCGCCGGGCGTCGTCGAGGCGGCGCACCCGCCGGCTGAGCACCGGTGCGAACGTGACCATGGCCCCGAGAATGCCGGCCCAGATCAGGGTCGCGCGCGCTCCAAGGCCGGCGGCCACCGGCCCTGTCAACGCATACGACAGCGGCAACAGGCCAATCGAGATCAGCCAGTCGAGGCTCGACACGCGGCCCAGCAGTTGAGGCGGGACATGACGCTGCTTCGCGGTCGCCCAAGCGATCGTGCCGGCGGTCTCCAGCGTGTTGAACAGCACGCTTGCCAGCATCAGTCCCCACAGGCCTCGGGATAGGCCGTAGCCGGCGACGGCGAGCGTCGCGACGGTCCAGACGGCGTACATGAAGGTGAGGCTGCGGCGCGGGAGACCGAGCTGACCGATCGCGAGCGCGCACACCAGCGAGCCGACGCCACCGGCGGCGAAGATCAGCCCCAGGTCGGTCGCGCCGTCGGCGAACCGGTGCTTGACGATGAACGGCAGCAGCACCTCGGTGGGGCCCATGAACAGCAGGTAGGCGACAGCGGCGCTGACCAGCGTCGCCCACAGCCACGGACGCCTACGCACGTAACCCAGGCCGTCCTTGATCTCCCGCGCCACGAACCGGGTCGGGCGGGCGTCCCCCACCGGTCGCGGCGATATGGCCAAGACGGTCACGGCCGACACGGCGAACGAACCGGCATCCAGTCCGAACGCCCAGCCTGAGCCGATCGCGCCGACGAGGAACCCGCCGATAGCGGGGCCGGCCAGGCGCAGCGCGAGCGGCCGGATGAGCTGGTCGAGCGAGTTGGCTTGGGCCAGCGCGTCCGCCGGCAAGAGCTGCGGGACCAGTGCATCGGAGGCCGGGTTAAAGAACGCGGTCGCGGCGCCGTAGACGACGGCGATCGCCAACAGCTCCCACAGCTTCAGCGCGCCGGCGATCGCGAGCGCCGCCAGCGTCGCCAGAATCAGGGCGCGTGCCGTGTCCGCGGTGAGCATCACGAGGCGACGGTCGAAGCGGTCGCTCACCGCGCCGCCGATCAGCAGGCACGTGATCGTGGGGATCGTCATCGCGATCCCCACGGTCGCCAGCGCGGTCGGCGCATCCGAAAGGGTGTAGACCTGCCACGCCAGCGCGACGAGAAACAGGCCGTCCCCGAGCAGCGAGACGGAGGTGCCCGCTACGAGCAGCCGGTAGTCGCGGTGGGCCAGGGGCGCGAACAGCCGGACGCCGCTGAAGCCCCCCGGTCGGTCTAGGCTCTCGTAGCTCTGTTGCACGGGCTCAGTCCAAGCCCGTCGGCAGAGCCGCCCCCTCGGCAGCGTCAGCCCGCCCTTCCAGGAAGGTCATCAGGCGGTCGGGCTCCATCGGCCTGGCGAAGTAGAAGCCCTGCCCGGTGTCGCAGCCGAGCTCCTTGAGCGTGGTTGACTGCTCCGGGAACTCGATCCCTTCGGCGACCACCTCGAGATCGAATGTCTCGCCCAAGCTGAGCACCGCGGAGGCGAGCCCGGAGGTCACAGGTGACGCGCCCGCGGCGAGCAGGGACCGATCCATCTTCAGGATGTCGAGCGGGAACATGCTGAGCGAGCTCAGGGACGAGTAGCCGGTGCCGAAGTCGTCCATGGCCAGGCGGACGCCGAGCGCTCGCAACTCGTTGAGGCGGCTGACCGCAAGCTCGGTGTCCGTCATCATCACCGACTCGGTGATCTCGAGCGTCAGGGCCTCGGGCTCGAGATCGGCATCTTCAAGCGCCCTGGCGACGTCGGCGACGATGTCCGAATGGAACAGCTGTTTGACCGAGAGGTTGATGCCGATCGTTGGCGGGACGGCCCCGACGATCTGATCGCGCAGGGCTCGCGCCTGTCGGCAACCTTCGCGCAGGACCCATCGGCCGATGTCGACGATCAGTCCGGTCTCCTCGGCGAACGGGATGAACTCGATCGGCGGGATCAGGCCGCGCGTCGGATGGTGCCAGCGCACGAGCGCCTCGACGCCGGTGACGGCTCCGTCGTCGAGCCGGACAAGCGGCTGGTAGTGCAACTCGAATTCCTCGCGTTCGAGCGCTCGCTGCAAATCGGCGCGGAGCGCCAGGCGGGCCACAACCCGGTCGTGCATCGCGGGCTCGAACAGGCGGTAGCCGCCCTTGCCGTCCGCTTTGGCTATGTACATCGCGGCGTCGGCGTTACGGATCAGCTCGTCAGCGTCGGTGGCCTTGCCCGCTTCGGCGACCGAGATACCGAGGCTCGCGCGGATGATCAGCTGGTTCTCGTTGAGCTCGAGCGGGCGGCTAAGGGCGTCGAGGATGCGCTCCGCGGTTTCGACCGCCGCGCTGAGATCGTGTACGTCCTCGAGCAGGATCGCGAACTCGTCGCCGCCGAACCTGGCGGCGGTGTCGGCGGCCCGGACGCTCGTCGCTATGCGCTGCGCGACCTCGAGCAGGACGCGGTCGCCGACCGCGTGGCCGAGGCTGTCGTTGACGGTCTTGAAGTCATCGAGGTCGACGAACAGGACGGCCATGCCGACGCCCTCTCGCAGCGTCCTGGCGACCGCGTGGCGAACGCGCTCGTTGAACAACGCGCGGTTGGCGAGATGGGTGACCGGATCGTGGAAGGCCTGATGGGCGAGCTGCTCCTCGAACGCCTTGCGCTCGCTCACGTCGCGGCCGTTGAGGACGATGCCGCCAACCGCGCTGTCGTCCAGCAGGTCGGCGTGGAGGATCTCGAAGTGGCGGAGGGTGCCGTCCTTGTGGGCCAGTAGACAGCCGATCACCTCGGCGCGACCGCCGGCGCCGGCGCCGTCTGTGAGCCGGCGCAGGAGCCGACCGTGCTCGTCGGGATGCAGCAGCTGCTCGAACGGGCGACCGGTGACTTCCTCCACCGTGTAGCCCAGCACGCGCTCGATCGACGGGCTCTGATAGATCACGGTGTTGTCGGCGTCGAGCACGGTGATCAGGTCGCTCGAGTTCTGAACGAGAGTCGCGAACCTGGCCTCGCTGGCCTGGCGGTGGACCTCGGCGCTGAGCTCGGCGCTGCTTAGGGCGAGCGCGACCTGATTGGCGAGCGTCCGCAGCGCGTACCGGGTCTCGTCGTCGTGGGCCGGCTCACCAGCGAGTACCAGAACTAGGCCGGCAGTGGCGGGACCGACGGGACGGAGCTCTAGCAGCAGGACCTGATCGTCGCCCGCCGGCAGTTTCAGCTCCTCGCGCGCCGGGGCCGGCAGCTTGGCCACCGCGGAACCACCGTCGGTGTTGAGAAGGCCCGAGATCCGGTCGGAGATCGGCCAATCGCACAGGCGGCCGTGCTCGTCGAGCGCCATCGCCCGCTCCTGATCGCCGAAGATCCGGCACACCCGGGCCTCGACGCGTTGCTTGCCGAAGTCGGCCACCGCCTGGAGTGCCGCGGTGACGATCTCCTCCGGCGCGGTGGCGGCGACCAGCAGGCCGCCGGCCGCGCTCAGCGCCCGCTCGCGCGAGACGGATTTCTCGCGCTGACGCACGAGCCCGGTCATCCGTGCCACGACCAGTGAGAACAGCACCGCGGACGCGCCGATGATGAACAGCAGGTCCCAGTTCCGGGTCGGGATGACCTTGACGATCTCGAGCGCGGGCGCGACCAGCGTGGCCCCGGCCAGCAATGCCAGTCGCAGCGGGGTCAGCCGCGCCTCCCGGTCGACCTCCACGTCGGACAGCTCCTGCATCGAGGGGTGCAGGGCGGCCGCCCCCCAAAACAGATAGAAGAAGATCCAGCCCGCGTCGAGCCACAGCTGATGGTTGTAGGCGTTGTGCAGCGTCAGCACGCCGTAGGTGTCATCCGTGACCAGCATCGACACGATCCCGGCGATCAGCAAGTAGAACGCCGGCCGGCGCTTACCGCCGTCGACGGCGAGGCGGATCCCGGCAGCAAGCAGGATGATGTCCCCCATCGGATAGCCGATCGAGACGAGCTTGGGAAGCAGCCCGAGCGTGTTGTCGTGGACGTAGGGGGCGATCAGGATGACTGCGGAGACGAGGGCCAGCCCCAGCGTCATGATCAGCGCGTCCACCGCGCCGGGGCCGTCGGCGCGCTGGTTGCGGCGACGGACGAAGAGCATGATGCCGACCATCAGGACCGGGTACATGGTCAGGTACACGGCGTCGCCCCAGGAGGGGAAGGGCACGACGACGTTGAACAGGATCCGGATGCTGTACGTGTAGACGTCGCCGACCCAGAACAGGAACACGCCCAGCACGAACAGCCACCAGGCGACTCGGGCAGCCGGCCGGTAGATCCGGATCCCGGCGACCACAGCGAGGAGGCCGTAAAGGCCGAGCCCGTTGATCGCCAGCGGGCTGCCCTTGAACGGCGGGACCAACACGTACAGCCCGGTGACGAACGCGCCGAAGGCAAGGAACACCCACCACAGGTGGCGTCTGCTCGGGTGGCGTCGGTTCGTGATGATCGATCGCGCGGCGGACATCGTGTAGTCGCCCTACTCGGCGGGCCTGCCGTGCAACTTGAACCGTTGCGCGACTTCGCCCAGAACCTTGCACAGGTGATCGACCTGTTCGTCGGTGTTGGCCGCGGTGAGCTGGAGGCGGAAACCGACCTCCTCGCGCGGAACGAGCGGGTAGACCGCCATCGTCACATAGATGCCCCGGTCGAACAGCAGGTCGCCGACCTCGTCGATGCTGTCTGGGTCGGCCAGCGGCACCTCGATGATCGGGAATCCGGAGTGGTTCGGCGTGCAGACGCCGAGCTCGTCGAGCCGGTCCAACACGCGCCGTGTGAGGTGATGAAGCTTGCCGCGCAGTTGATCCCCGCGTGCGTCGTTGACCCGCAAGCCCTCCAGCACGGTGGCGAGCGAAGCCACCGGCGACGGGCCCGAGTAGAGGTACGGAGGCGCTGCGGTCTTCAGCACCTGTTTGAGCGCGGTCGGGCAAGCGATGAAGGCCAGCAGGGACGAGTAGGCCTTCGAGAAGCCGCCGACCAGGACGATGTTCTCGTAGCTCTCGGCCACATGACGCACGATGCTGTTCCCGCGCACCCCGTAGTCGCAGGGCTCTTTCTGCGAGCGCTCGCCGATGACCCCGAAACCGTGGGCATCGTCGACGTAGAGGATCGCGTCCTGCGCACGGGCCAGCGCCGCGAACGCGGCGAGGTCGGGCGCGTTGCCGGTCATGCTGTTGACGCCGTCGATGCAGATCGTCCCAGGACGCCGCCAGCTGGGGTCGCACAGCAGCGCCTCCAGCTGATCCAGATCCTCGTGCGCGAAGCGCTCGACCGTGGCGCCTCGCGCCTCGGCAAACGCGCACCCGTCGTAGATCGTCTTATGGGCGCGACTGTCGAGGAACACGGTGCCCCCGCCGGCCAGTACGGGAATCACAGACATGTGGATGTGGGTGATGGTCGGTAGCACCAGGCTGTCCTCGCAGCCGAGCAGAGCGGTGAGCCGGTCCTCGATCTCCTCGTATAGGACCGGGCTGCCGAGCAGGCGCGACCAGCTCGGGTGCGTGCCCCACCGGTCGAGGTACTCGGGGATCGCCGCGATGATCTCCCGGTCGAGATCCAGGCCGAGGTAGTTGCAAGACGCGTAGTCGGTCAGCCACTGATTGCCAACCCGGATCTGCCGTCCGTCGACCTCCTCGATGACGGCGTCGAGCATTCGGTGCGAGTAGCGGAGCCGGGCGAGGTCCTCGGTCGAGCGGATCCAGCGCTCGAGCCAGCGGTCATGTTGGCGTTCGCCCCACCGCAGCGCCTGCCGAGGATCCACCGGCGCGAGCGCAGCCGGCCCGCTCCCGTTGGAGCGAGCAGGCAGGCTCGGTTCGCTGAGAGCTGAGCGGGGCATCCAGCCCGCTTATCGGTCGCCGCGCCGACAACTGAAGCTTCGTGGCCGCGGGTGGCCGAGGGGGCGGGCAGCAGAGCGTCAGTACGCGGTGCAGCGGGAGCGGTGCCGCGGGTGCTCCTTGTAGCGCGGCTCGTGGCCACGGTGCCAGAGCAGATAGTCGATCTCGGCCTCGAGCGCTCCCGGCCGCTCGGCCGCGAGCAGCGCCACCGCGTGCAGCGCGCACGCCCGGAGCTCGATCTCCTCGGGCGAGCCGTGCTCGATCAGCTCACCGCGATCGATCCGCTCGAGCAACGCCGGATCGTAGGTGAGGAGACCGTCGAGCCGCAGGACGTGCGGGACCAGATTGTCGGCGAACATGGTGAGCTGGTCGAGGTCGCGGAAGGCGGCGACGCCGGCGCGGGCCAGGTCCGCGGCAACGATCTGGGCGCGCTTGAGGAATGGGATGGCCAAGCCGTCGTAGCGGGAGCTGTCGGCGAACGACTGCCAGCCGCTCAGACGCTCGACGAGCGCGACGGCCGAGCTGCCGGCGGCGTCCACCACCCCTGCGAACTGGCCGGCGTGGTAGGCCGACACGCGCCGGCCGAGATCGTTCAGGGAGGCGGCGAACAGCGCCATCAGCTCGTGATCGGGGGCCTGGCCGAGCGTGGCGGCGACGTCGCCGGCGCCGACCCGGGCCAGCTCCGACGCGGGCCAGGGGCCGTGGGCCGCGAACCGGTCCCGGAGCGCGCCGGCGATCGTGTAGTAGCCCGATCGGCCGACGCGCTTGCGCAGCGTGGGAAACCAGCCCGAGCCGAAGTTGATGGCATCCAGCGTGAGCCAGAACGCCGCCAGCTCCTCGCGCGTGCCGTCGGTCAGATGCGTCTCGGGATCGACGCCGCCGTCGGGCAGGTCGATCGGCAGCGTGCCCATGTAGGCGGGGATCCGGTCGTGCTCCACGCGCACGTACTGGGCCCGCTCGGACACGAGCGCGCAGGTTGACCTGAGCCGGTTCAGCAGATCGCTCATGGGGGATGGGTTGCAGACTGAACGGGTGTCGGCAGGGCTTAGAAGGCGACCACTGCCGTCGCTACCGTTGAAGACTGTCATGGCAGACACCGCTACCGAGCTAGAAGCCCTCCTCGCGGGGTTGAACGAGCCCCAGCGGGAGGCCGTCACCTTCGGCGAGGGGCCGCTGCTGATCCTGGCCGGCGCCGGCTCGGGGAAGACCCGGGTGCTGACCCACCGGATGGCCTACCTGGTGGCGACGGACGCCGCCAAGCCGAACGAGATCCTGGCCATCACCTTCACCAACAAGGCGGCAGGGGAGATGCGCGACCGGGCCGAGCTGCTGGTCGGCCGGCGGGTGCGTGCCATGTGGGTGATGACCTTCCACGCCGCCTGCGCGCGCATGCTGCGCGCCCACGCCGACAAGCTCGGGTACACGCGACGGTTCACGATCTACGACCAGGCCGACTCGCGGCGGCTGGTCAAGCGCTGCCTGGACGAGCTGGGGATCGATCCCAAGCGCTTCACGCCGGCGGCGATCCAGAACCAGATCTCGGACGCCAAGAACCGTCTGCGGGACGCGGATGCCTACGGACGGATGGTCGGCTCCTACTTCGAACAGACCGTGGCTGACGCGTTCCGCGTGTACGAGCGCGAGCTCCACCGCATGAACGCGATGGATTTCGACGACCTGCTGGTCAACGCGGTAAACGTCCTGCAGCTCTTCCAGGAGGTGCGCGACCAGTACGCCACCGGCTTCCGGCACGTGCTCGTCGACGAGTACCAGGACACCAACCACGCCCAGTACCGATGGCTCCAGCTCCTGGCCGAGGAGCGCCGGAATCTGATGGTCGTCGGCGACGACGCGCAATGCCTGGTGGCGGGGACCCCGGTGACGATGGCGGACGGGTCGCGCCGACCGATCGAGGATGTTCGCGTGGGAGATTTCGTGCTGTCGGGGCACGGTGGCGGGTCGTTTGCGCCGGCGAGGGTGGTACGCGTGCATCGGTCGGTGGCGGGCGACGGTGTCGCAATCACAATGCGCTCGGGGCGGCGACTCGTGAGCACCCCGGAGCACACGCACTTTGCCGGGTACGTCGCCGAGGCGGCGCCTTTGGCGGCCGTTGGCGCGGTCACGTCCGCTACGGGCGAGGGGCTGACGCCCTTAGCGGCCGTTGGCGCGGTCGCGTCCGCTACGGGCGAGGCGCTGACGCCCTTAGCGGCCGTTGGCGCGGTCACGTCCGCTACGGGCGAGGCGCTGACGCCTTTAGCGGCCGTTGGCGCGGTCACGGCCGCCGGCACGACCCTGCAAAAGGTGTCAAAGCCGACGACAGCCCAACCGCTAGGCGACATAAGCATGGAGAGCATGCTTATGTCGCCTAGGCGCGATCCGGGCGGGCGGTTTGGCCCGTTTTACATGGGCAGGGGGAGAGGGCCATGCGCTGCGCTTGGCGAGAGCGGTGGTGCGCTGCCGTTCACACCAGCGGCGTTCGTCAGACCGGGGATGCTCATGTTCGACGAGCACGGCGGCTACGACGTCGTCGAGTCGGTGGCGCGGGTCGCCGTCAACGCGCCGGTGTACGACCTCGACATCGAGCCCACACACAACTTCATCGCGAACGGCATCGTCACCCACAACTCGATCTACGGCTTTCGCGGCGCCGACATCCGCAACATCCTCGAGTTCGAGGATGCGTTCCCGGACGCGCACGTGATCAAGCTCGAGCAGAACTACCGCTCGACGCAGACCATCCTCGACGCGGCCAACGCGGTGATCCGCAACAACCGCGCCCAGAAGCCCAAGTCGCTGTGGACCGAGCTCGGGCAGGGCGATGGGATCAAGGTGCGCGAGCTTGAGGACGAGCACGCCGAGGCGCGCTACGTGACCGGCGAGGTGCAGCGGCTGCTCGACGAGGGAGTCTCCCGTGCGGAGGTGGCGGTCTTCTACCGGACCAACGCCCAGTCGCGGGTACTGCAGGACACGCTGGTGCGGGCGGACATCCCCTACCAGGTGATTGGCGGTACCAAGTTCTACGACCGGGCCGAGATCAAGGATGCGATCGCCTATCTCGTGACGCTGGTCAACGACCAGGACGCCGGTGCTTTCACCCGAATCGTCAACTCGCCCAAGCGCGGGATCGGGTCGACGTCGATGTCGCGGCTACTGGCCTACACCAACACGACCGGTACCTCGGTCTGGGATACGGCCTCCGAGCCCGAGCAGGTGCCGGGGCTCGGCCCCGCCGCGGTCAAGGCGCTCAGGCGGTTCATGGCCACCATGCACGTTCTGCGCGAGCGCGCCGAGGCGAACCCGCCGATCTCGGCTTTGCTCACGGAGATCCTCCAGGAGACGGGGTACCTCGAGGCACTCGAGGCCGAGCGGACGATCGAGGCGCAGGGCCGGATCGAGAACCTGGACGAGCTCGTCAACGTGGCGGCCGAGTACGACGCCTTGACCGCTGCCGAGCCCGAGCGGGAAGCGTCGCTGGCCGACTTCCTCCAGCAGATCGCGCTGCTGTCGGACTCCGACGACCGCAGCGACGATCAGGGCCTGGTAACGCTGATGACGCTCCACAATGCCAAGGGTCTCGAGTACCCGATCGTGTTCATGATCGGGCTCGAGGAGGGCGTGTTCCCGCACTCGCGCGCGCTCGACGAGGGCGGCCTGGAGGAGGAGCGGAGGCTCTGTTACGTCGGGATCACGCGGGCCCAGCGCGACCTGTACCTGACCTACGCCCGCACGCGCAACGTGTTCGGGGCGCGCAGCTTCGGGGCGCCCAGCCGCTTCATCGGCGAGATTCCGGCCGAGCTGACCGACCGCGAGCAGCAGCAGCAGCCCCGCGGCCTGGCCGGGATCCGCGCCCGGGCCACATCGTGGAGCAGCAGCGTCGGCGATGCGCAGCCGTGGGACGCCCAGGCGACGCCCGCTGGACCCTCCTTCCGGCTGGGCGAGGACGTCACGCACCCGAAGTTCGGCGAGGGCGTGGTGACCGGTCTCGAGCCCGGGGGCATCGTCGTGATCCGCTTCAGCCGGGACGGCTCGGAGCGCAAGATGGTTGCGGACCTCGCGCCCATCGCGCGGCGCTAACGGCGCTGATCGCTGAGGCGCCGCCGTCAGGCGCCGCCGAGAATTTTTTAATAGGGTCCCGCGGCGATGGCGGCGACGATTATCGACGGCACGGAGGTGGCCGCGCGGGTGCGCGCGGAGGTGGCGCGCGACGTGGCGGCCTTCCGCGAGCGCACCGGTCGGGCGCCGGGCCTGGCCACGATCCTGGTCGGGGACGACCCGGCGTCGGAGGTGTACATCCGCGGCAAGCGCAATGCATCAGCCGAGGCCGGGATCGTCGACTTCCATCAGCACCTCCCGAAAGATGCGACCCAGGACGACGTCGCGGCAGTGATCGAGGACTGCAACGGCAACCCGGAGGTGAGCGGGATCCTGCTCCAGCTGCCCGTGCCGGAGGGATTGAACGGCAAGGAGCTGACCGCGCTGATCGAGGCCAACAAGGACGTGGACGGCCTCACTGCAGTCAGCGCGGGCCGGCTTCTGCAGAACACGCCCGGGTTGCGGCCTTGCACCCCCGCCGGGATCATCGAGCTGCTCGACCGCTACTCGGTAACGCTCGAAGGAGCGGGAGCGGTCGTCGTGGGCCGCTCCGACCTGGTCGGAAAGCCGGTCGCGTTCCTGCTGCTGCACCGCAACGCCACCGTGACCGTGTGTCACTCGCGCACCCGCGATCTTCCCGGTGTCTGCTCCCGCGCGGACGTGCTGATCGCCGCGATCGGCCGAGCCGAGATGATCGGCGCCGATTACATCAAGCCCGGCGCCGCGGTGATCGACGTGGGCATCAACCGCACGGAGGACGGCCTGAAGGGCGACGTGCAGTTCGCGGCCGCGGCAGAGAAAGCTGGGCTGATCACGCCGGTCCCCGGTGGCGTCGGGCCGATGACGATCGCGATGCTGCTGCGGAACACCGTCGTCGCGGCCGAACGGGCCGCCGGCCTCGAGTAGCCGCGAGACGACGGCGCGCAGGCTTCCGGCAGGAGCAGGGCCCCCGACCGCGAACCTGTAACCGTGGAGGACCAGATCCGCCGACTGCACCTCGAGCGCCTCTCAGGTGAGGACTGGGTCCTCGCCACCCTCGCCGTGCTGCTGATCCTGGATCTGCTCGTCCTGCCGTGGTTCTCGTTCGGGGCGACGATCAGCGTCGGGTCGGCCACGGTCTCGATTGGCGGCTCGCTGACCGCGGTAGACGCGCCCGACGCATTCCTCGGTGTGCTGGCGCTGCTGTCGGCGGCGTTCTTGGTCACCGACCTCGGCTTCGAGCGGCTCTCGCCGCAGACAAAGATCCCGTCGATCGCCTCCGACCGCGAGACGACCCGGTACGTGCTCGCCTGCGTGGCGGCGGGGCTGATCGCCCTGAAGTTCCTGTTTCACATCGGGCGGTTCGGCGAACTCGCCCTCGGGTTCTGGCTTGCAGTTCTGCTCGTCGGGGCGCTGGTGGCGCTGACCCGCCGGGTTCGCCAGACCGAGCCGGCGGCGGCGCCGCCGGTCGGCGAGCAGACGGCTGAGCCCGGCCCGACCGCCTAGACTCGCCCGCCTCATGGACTTCCACCCGTCGCGGCTCCGGCGAGGCGAGGTGCTTGCCGCGGTCGGGGCGGTGCTGCTACTCGTCTTCCTGCTGGTGGGCAAGTGGTACGGCCACGCAAGCCACTCGCCCACCGGCTGGGAGGCGCTCACCGTCCTACGCTGGCTGCTGGCGGTGACGATCGCGTGTGCGTTCGCGCTGGCCATTACCCAGGCGACCCGGCGCGCGCCGGCCGTGCCCGCCGCGCTCAGCGTGATCGTGACCGTTCTGGGGCTGATCACCGTGCTGGCACTGATCTATCGCGTCCTGATCAACCCACCCGCCCACCAGCAAGCCATCGCCTATCTGGGCCTGCTCAGCGCAATCGCGCTCGCCTACGGCGGCTATCTGTCGATGCGCCAGGAGGGGATCTCGCGCCGCGACGCCCCCGCCGACATCCCGGTCATACGGCCGGGCGGCGAGGACCGATCCTAGAATGAGCATCGATGCTCGACCGTGACCAGGTGCTCCACGTGGCCCGGCTCGCCCGCCTTGATCTGGGCGAGCAGGAGGTCGCGCGTATGGCCGAGGAGCTCTCCAACGTGCTCGACCACATCGAGAAGATCCGCGAGCTCGATCTCGAGGGAGTCCCGCCGACCTCGCACGTGATCGACGTCGTGAACGCGCTGCGCGCGGACGACCCCGAGCCCTCGCTGCCGCGCGACGTGATCCTGGCCGCGGCCCCCGAACCGCTGCACGACGGATTCGGCGTCCCCAGTCCCGGCGCGGCGTGAGCGGGCTGATCGACCTGACCGCGGCGCAGGCCGCGGAGCGGATCCGCGCGGGGAAGGTGGCCGCGGCGGACCTGTTCGAGGCCTACCGAGCGCGCGCCGCGTCGGATCAGCTGAACGCGTTCACTTGGGTCGCCGAGGCGGCCCCGCAGACGGGCGACGGCGCCAACGCACCCCTCGGCGGCGTGCCCGTGGCGGTCAAGGATCTCTTCTGCACCGAGGGCGTGCCGAGCCAGTCCGGGTCGAAGATCCTCGAGGGCTACCGTCCGCCCTACACGGCCACCGTGGTCGCCAAGCTGCGCGACGCGGGGGCGCCGCTCTTGGGCAAGACCAACCAGGACGAGTTCGCGATGGGCTCCTCGAACGAGAACTCGGGGTTCGGGCCGGTGTTCAACCCGTGGGACCGCAGCCGCGTTCCCGGCGGCTCGTCGGGCGGGAGTGCCGCGGCGGTGGCGGCCGGACTGGCCCCGTGGGCGGTCGGCACGGACACCGGCGGGTCGATCCGCCAGCCGGCGGCGTTGTGCGGGATCGTTGGCCTGAAGCCGACCTACGGGGCGTGCTCGCGCTACGGGATGATCGCGTTCGCCTCCTCGCTCGACCAGGCCGGTCCGCTCACGCGCGATGTGACCGACGCGGCGCTGATGTTGCGCCACATGGTCGGGCACGACCGTCGCGACTCGACCTCGCTCGATTACCCGGGCGAGATCGAGGTGCCGCGCGCGGAGGACCTGAAAGGCCTGCGGCTGGGCGTGCCCGAGGATCTGACCGGGGCCGAGGGCGGGATCGAGCCCGGGGTGCGGGAGAGCTTCGAGGCGACGCTCGCGGTCGCGGAGCGGCTTGGGGCTTCGATCGAGACGTGCCGGCTGCCGCACGCGCCGCACGCCCTGTCGGCCTACTACCTGATCGCGCCGGCCGAGGCGTCAGCCAACCTGGCGCGCTTCGACGGCGTGCGCTACGGGCTGCGCGTCGACGGCGACAAGGATCTGGTCACGATGTACAGCCGCACCCGCGAGGTCGGGTTTGGGGCCGAGGTCAAGCGCCGGATCATGCTCGGCACCTACGCGCTGTCGAGCGGCTACTACGACGCGTACTACGGGACGGCTCAGAAGGTGCGCACGAAGATCACCGAGGACTTCAAGACCGCCTTCGAGCGCTTCGACTTCATCGTCACCCCGACCAGCCCGTGCACGGCGTTCGAGCTGGGGGCCAAGACGGACGACCCGCTGGCCATGTACCTGAATGACTTCCTGGCCGTGCCGATGTCGCTCGCCGGGATCCCGGCGATCTCGATACCGTCGGGGCTGAGCGACGGTCTGCCGGTCGGCTTCCAGCTGGCCGGGCCGGCGTTCAGCGAGAGCCGCCTCCTCGACGCGGCGCACGCGCTCGAGCGGGCAATCGGATTCGACGGGAGCAAGCCTCGGCAATGAGCACGACCTCCACGAGCACGGCGTACGAGCCCGTCATCGGCCTCGAGATCCACGTCCAGCTCGACACCCGCACCAAGATGTTCTGCGGGTGCAGGCTGTCGTTCAACGATCCGCCCAACATCCACACCTGCCCGACCTGCCTCGGACTGCCGGGCGCGCTGCCGGTGGTCAATGAGCGGGCGATCCACTTCGGGATCATGATCGGGCTGGCGCTGGGCTGCGACATCGCCGAGCGCTCGCTGTTCCACCGCAAGAACTACTTCTATCCCGACCTCCCGAAGGGCTACCAGATCTCCCAGTACGACGTGCCGCTGTGCCGCGGCGGCCGGCTCGGCGACGTGCGCATCCACCGCGTGCACCTGGAGGAGGACGCCGCCAAGCTCAACCACCTGGGGACGAGCGGGCGCATCCATGGCTCTGACCGCAGCTGGGTCGACTTCAACCGCGGCGGGACGCCGCTCGTTGAGATCGTCACCGAGCCGGACATCTCCTCGCCCGAACAGGCACGGGAGTGGCTGATCCTGCTGCGGACCACGCTGCAGCAGCTCGGCGTGTCCGACGTCGACATGTCACAGGGATCGCTGCGCTGTGACGCCAACGTCTCGATCCGCCCGGCCGGCTCGACCCGGCTCGGGACCAAGACCGAGCTCAAGAACATGAACTCGTTCGCGTTCCTCGAGCGCGGCGTCCGAGCCGAGATCGAGCGCCAGACGCATCTGCTCGAGCAGGGCGAAGCGGTCGTGCAGGAGACCCTGCACTTCGATCCCGTGAGCGGTGGGCTGACCCCGCTGCGCTCCAAGGAGGAGGCCCACGACTACCGCTACTTCCCCGAGCCGGATCTCGTTCCGCTCGTGGTCGGCGAGGAGATGATGACCGCCGCGCGCGCCGACATGCCCGTCGAGCTCCCGGCCGAACGGGCGGTCCGCTTTGAACGCGAGCTCGGGCTGCACGCCGACACCGCACGGCTGTTCGCCTTCCGCGCCGAGCTCGGCGACTACTTCGAGCGGGCGCTGAACGCGGCCGGCGCGGACGGATCTCGGGGCAACGGCGGGGCCGCGCTCGAGCCGGCCGAGCTGTCCAACTGGATCCCGCAGCTGGTCGAGCGGATCGGCTCGGACGCCGACCCGGCGACCAGCAACGTGACCCCGGAGAGTCTCGCCGCGCTGGCCACGATGGTCAAGGCCAAAGAGGTCAGCCGTGACGCCGCGCGAGAGGTGCTGACGCTGCTGGTCAACGAGGGCGGCGATCCCCGCGCGATCGTCGAGCGGGAGGGGCTCGGCGCTATCACCGCGGAGGACAACGGCCTGGCGGAGATCGTAGATAAGGCGATCGCGTCCGACCCCGCCGCGGCCGAGCAGGTCCGCGCGGGCAACATGAAGGCGATCGGGCCGCTCGTCGGGTACGTGATGCGAGAGACCAAGGGGCGCGCGGACGGTGGCGAGATCACCCGCCTGATCCGCGAGCGGCTCCAGGGCTAAGCGGCAGCCACCGGCGCCGGGCAGGGCAGTGTCGGTCGAGGTCACCACCCTCACCACGGGCGCGGAGTTGGGCGCGCTCGGTCCTGAATGGGATGGCCTGGTGCGGGCGATGCCGCGCCCCAGCCCGTTCCTGCTCCAGGGGTGGATCCTGCCGTGGTGGCGGCACTACGGCGCAGAGCGCGAGCTCGAGGTCCACGTAGCACGGCGCGACGGCCTCCTCACCGCCGCGCTCCCGCTGTGCGTCGAGCGGAACCGGTTGGGAGTTCGCCGCCTGCGCTTCCCGGGTGGCCCGCAGGCGGTGCTGGGAGATGTCCTGCTCGCCCGGGGCGAAGGGCCTGGGATCGCTCGCCTGCTGGTCGAACAGGCCAGACAGCGCGGACGGCACGATCTGCTCGATGTCTTTGGGATTCCTGAGAACAGCGTGCTTGAGCGCAGCCTCAGCGATCGGGAGCTGCGCGTGATCGAGCGGATCGAGGCACCCGTCCTGGATGTCCGCGGATCCTGGCAGGAGATCTACCGCGCCAAGACCTCCGGCAAGGCTCGAGCCACGCACAACCGCCACCGTCGGCAACTGGCGGAGCTCGGCCGGCTTCGGACGCGGATCGCCAGAAGCCCAGAGGAGATCGGCCGCGCGCTCGAGGAAGCCTTCCGGCTGCACCGGCTGCGCTGGGAGGGTCGCCCCGACAGCTCAGAGTTCGCCTCAAGGCGCGGCGCCGCGTTCCAGCGCGATGCCTTCCTCGCCCTGGCGCGGGAGGGCATCCCACGGCTCGCGCTGCTCGAGCTCGACGGTCGCGCGATCGCGTTCAACGCCTACTTTCTGTTCGCCGGACGGATGTACGGGGACCGAATGGCGTTCGATCCGGCGTTCGCGAGGTTCTCTCCCGGTCTGCTACTCACGCTGGACGCTCTCGAGGCGGGGGTCGACGAGGGAGCGGCCCGCGTCGAGTTTCTCGGCGGCGCCGAGCGCTACAAGCTGGGATTCGCCGACCGGTTTGAGCCGCTGTACGCGGGCCTTGGGCTGAGCGCGTCACTTAAGGGGAGGGCGGCAGCGGCCCTCGCCGCGCGGCTGATCATCGCGCGAAAGCGGCTCAAGCGCTCGGAGCACATCCATCGGTTCTACTTCGAGACACTCGCCCCGCTGCGCCGTCGCCTCGAGCAAGCACGCCGCGACTGAAGCCAGCCCGTGAGCTAAGGCTTCAAGCGAAGTCGCCTAGTTGAGCCGGCGCGAAAGCCTGCGAACCACGAAGCCGGCGGCCAGCAACGTGCCGCCGCCCGCAACCAGCAGGACCACGTCCAGACCGGTGAACGGCAGGGTGCCGGACGACGTCGAGCCAGGAGTGGTGCCCGACCCCGACCCGCTCGATGTGCTGCTGCTCCCGACCGATGAGCAGAGCTGCGGGTTGTAGGCCTGACACGTTGAGCTGGCCACTGCCGCACCCGGCATCGCGAGGGCAAGGACGCCGACAAGCCCTACCAAGGCTGCAATGCGTTTCATGAATCCCTTCGTTCGTCGCGAATCCCCAAGACCGGCGAAATCGTACATGAAGCTCCGGACGCTACGCAAGAACTAACTAAAACTGGAAAAAGCTCACAGCGATAGCGTGAGCTGCGCAAGCGCGGCGACGGGCGAGAGCGGGTGGGCGGTGTGGAGGAGGGCGAGCGCTCGCCGAATGACGGGCTCCTGGCGGTTGATCGACCCCGCAACCCGGAGGTCGTGCTGCGCCACCGCCTTCTCGCCGCGCGCGGACGCCGCCAACCCCGCGCCCAACCACGCGTACCAGCCGCCGGGATCGCGCGAGATGGACTGATCAAAGCGCTGCTGCGCGCTGGCGTAACGCTGGTCGTCGAGCGCAATAGTGCCGCCGATGCGGCCTGGATCGGCGCTCAGCGGATTGAGGTCGGCCGCGATCGTCAGGTCGTGCAGCGCCTGCGCCGGGTTGCTCTGGCGGAGGTTGGTAGCGCCCGACTCCTCGCGCACCGACAGGTACGGGAAGCCGAGGACGACCACCGCGGCGAGGAGGGCGAGGGCGCCGGCAGCGAACGCGGCGGCTCGGAGCGCCGGACGAGGCGGGCGGGGCGGGGCGCCGTCGCCGGCGACGGAATCCGCGTCGACCCCACGGATCTCGGCCACCGCGTCCCCCGCCGCGAGCGTGTCCGCCGGGGGCCGCGCACCCAAGGCGCCGGCCATTCCCAGGAACCCGAGCGCCGGGCCGCTCAGCGCGGGGATCTCCCAGAACCAGTCGATCGAGCCGTGAATCAGCCACACGACGAGCGGCAGCAGCGCTGCGCCCGCGACGAACCCGGCCAACCCCGGCCTTCGGCGCCCACGCAGCGCGGCGGCGATCGAGGCCACGATGAACGCCCCGAACAGCAGGAAGCCGACGATGCCGGTGTGGGCCAGCAGTCGGAGCTCCAGGCTGTGCGTCCATTCAGGCTCCTCGTTCGTGCGCCGGCGCGACACGTAGTAGTTGTCGAAATTGTCCTGCCCCAGGCCGCCGATCGGATGGGCCACGAACGCGTCGAGGGCGACCCGCCAGAAGTCGTAGCGGCCGCTGCCGACGTCGGTGAAGTGCGATCCGGTCGCCGTCGTCAGCGGGTGGCTGAACCCGTTCCACTGATGCTCGATGAACCGGAACGGATGCCCGTGCGTGGCCGCCACGCCGCCGGCGCCCACGGCAATGACGGTCACCGCGATCGTGATGGTCCCGAGCACACGTCGGCGGACCGGATTCGGCCGCGGTGCCGGCAGCACCGATTCGCCCCAAGCGATCAGGGTGGCGACCACGAAGCCCAGCCCGCACAGCAGCAACGCCGAATGCCCGGCGAGCGAGGCCGAATGGTTGAGCGCCGGGCCGGGCGTGGCTGACTGGTAGACGTGCAGCAGGCGGTGGATGGGAGCGACCGCGGCGACCACTGGGATGACCGCAGCCGCCGCCACGCGCAGGCGATCGGGCAGGAGCACGATCGTGACGATCGCGATCAGCGGTAGCGTGAACAGCCAGCCCCGGCTCTGGACGATCACGCCGAGCTGCAGCCCGGCGCAGGCGAATCCGATCAGCGCGCCGCGGAGCAGTCCCGGCAGCTCACGGCGCGAGGCGAGCGCGATCGCCGTGAGCGCCGCGATCGTGAACAGGGCCGCGGTTGAGTTGAAGTATCCGGTGGGCGCGGCGAGCCTCCCCGAGATGACGAGGCTGGCCACGTGGTCCGCCGAGGCGAGCCTGACGAGCAGCACGATCGCCACGATGCCGACGCCGACCGCGAAGGTCAGGAGGGCGATCAGGGCACTCCGCACCGTCCAGGGCAACACCAGCATGGTCGAGAACACGAGCAGGTAGAGGAGCGCGCGGTTGCTGCCCTCCAGCGCGTCGCCGGGCGACTGCGCCCAGCTGATCGACAAATACGACCACGCCACGTACAGGGCGAACGCGGCCAGCGCCACCCGGGCGGAGCGGGGGATTCGCACCGCGCGCGCCCCGCGGGCGATCACCACCCCCGTAAGCAGCGCGAGCATGACCAGCGCCCCCCAGTACCAGGTGTCGGTGTCGTAACCGCCGTCGTGGATGGCCCAGACGAGCATGAGCGCGACCACCGGCAAGCCGGCCACGAGCGCGGTCAACTCGCGGCCCAACCAGGCCGGGTTTCGCGGCGCCTGCGCCCGGTCGCCGGCAGTCAGCGTTGATGAGGTCTGGGCCCACATGGCCGTCTATCATCACTGCGGTCGATGGCCGAAGAGCCCGCTACCACGCGCCGCATCTGGCCGACCCTGTGGCGTGAGAAGTACATCATCCTGGGCTCGATTATCGTCATGATCGGCCTGGCCCTTGTGTACACGCTGACCGCCGCGAAGGTCTATCAGGCGAGCGCGATCATCCAGGTCAACCTCTCAACCTCGAATCCGGGGACGACCGACACGACCGCGGCCAACCAGGCGCTGGCCCAGAACTACGCGACGCTGTTGGTCTCGCCCGGCTTCCTCAAAACGGTCCAACCCCACGTCGAGCACGGCAAGCTGAGCGTCGACGAGCTGCAGTCGCGGCTCACCGCCACTGCGCTGCCGCAGGGCGCGCTGGTGCAGCTGGACGCGACCGGGCCGTCGCCCGCGGAAGCGCAGACGGTCGACCAGCAGGTGATCAACGGCTTCCTGGCCAACTTGCAGAGCGGCGCGGCGGCACGCACCACGCAGCTCCAGGCCCAACTCCAGGCGCAGATCAGCAACCTCAGCAACCAGATCAGTGCGCTTTCTGCGTTGCCGGCGACTCCGGCCAGGACGGAGCAGATCAACGGTCTGAAGGCCTCGCGCGTGGCGCTCATCGGTCAGAACGCGACCCTCGTGGCGAACGGCCTGGCCCAGGGAACCAGCGCCAGCCTGTCGGCGCCGCCTGTGGCCTCCGCCAGCCCGATCAGCCCCCGCCACTCGCTCGATCTGCTGGGGGGAGCGTTGCTCGGTGTTGTGCTCGGGGTCGGCCTCGCCTGGGCCCGGGCGTCTCTGCGTCCGGCAATCCACTCCGCCGACGACGTCTCGGCCCTCGTCGACCTGCCGCTTCTTGCCTCCATCCCGCTCAAGGCGCGGTTCAAGGCCGACGATCCATCGCTCGCGGAGGCCTACCGGGTCCTGCACGCCAACCTCATGTTCGCGCTGCGCGCCCGGGGCGTGCAGGTGGTGACGGTTGCGGGCTTCAACCCCCGCGTGGGGAAGACGTCGACCGTCGAAGGCCTGGCCCGGGCGGTTAGCCGCGGGGATCGGCAGGTCCTCGTCGTTGACGGCGACATGCGCGCCGCGACGCTGTCCCAGGAGTTGGGCTACCCGGATCACCCCGGGATCGTCGATGTGCTGCAGGGGCGCCTCGCGCTCGAGGATGCCTTGGTGAATGTCGAAGAGGGACTGTGGTTGCTGCCGTCGGTCTCCTCGCGGGTCAACGCCGCGACGCTTCTAGCCGGGAGCGCCACGTTCGGGCTGATGGCCGAGCTGCGTGAGCGGTTCGACGTCGTGCTGATCGACTCCCCGCCGCTCAGTGGGCTGGCGGACGGGCTGATCCTGGCTTCGCATTCCGATGTCGTGGTGCTAGTCGTGCGGGCGGGAGTGACCAGGCCGCGCGATCTCGCCTCGGTCAGCAACGGGATGCTGAATGCGACCCCGATCCTTGGAACGGTCGTGTTCGAGGACGTCCCGGTCGAGCCGTACTACACCGGCTCGCGTCCAGCGTCCAAAGCCGGGCCGGCATCCGTGCCAGGCTGATCGCCGCACCGCATCGATCCATGAAGGCGGGGATGCGGGAACAGGTCAGGGACGACGCCGCGCCGGCGACGCGGTCGGGCGCACCGCGCCTCCGGGTGCTGTCGCTGGCGCGCGACGCCGGTCTCACCATGGGAGGGGCCGAGGCGCTGGCGTATGAGTTCGCCTACCGGCTCGATCCGAGCCGCTTCGAGAGCTACCTGTGCACGACTCGCCGGCCTGAGCCGTACCGACGCGATCGCGCGGCCCTCGAGAAACGCGCGCTCGAGGAGGCCGGAGTCAACGTCCTGTGCCTGGATCGCCCCGCCACCTGGTCGGTGCGGCCGTGGACGCGGCTGTTGCGGTTGCTGGCCCGCGAGCAGATCGATGTGATCCACGCGCACATGCCCCGGGCGAGCGTCCCGGGGTCGATCCTGGCGCGGCTCGCGCGCGTCCCGGTGGTGATCAGCCATGAGCATGGATCGATGCTCGACGGAAAGGTCATGCGCCCCTTCCTCGATCGCAACGTCGTCGGTCGGCTGAGCACCGCGGTCCTGGCCGTCTCAGAATGGGATCGGCAACAGCTGATCGAGCGGGAGCGTCTGCGACCAGACTTGATACGAGTGTTCCCGAACGCCATCCCTCCTCCCCCGGAGGGAGACGGGGCCGCGCCTCGCGAGGTCGAGTTGCCGCCCGGCACGGCGTTGATCGGCGCGATCGGGCGGCTGTACGAGGAGAAGGGCTACGACTGCCTGATTCGCGCGGTTGCGCTGCTGAAGACCAGGGGGCTCTCGGTGCGCTGCGTAATCGCCGGCATCGGTCCCGAGGAACAGCGACTGCTACAGATGATCGCGAAGCTCGGAGTCGCCGAGGAGATCCGGATGCTCGGCCATCGGGAAGACGTGCCCGACATCGTCCGCGCGCTCGACGTCGCCGTGCTGCCGTCACGGAGAGAAGGGAGCCCGCTCGCACTGATCGAGTACATGGCGCTGGGAGCGCCGATCGTCGCAACCGCCGTCGGTGGGGTGCCGGAGCTGATCACCGACGGGGTCCACGGCCTGCTCGTGCCGCCGCGCGATTCGGAGGCGCTGGCAGCCGCCATCGAGCGGCTGCTCGAGGATCGAGGGTTGGCGCGGAGGCTGGGGGCCCAGGCCCAGGAGCGCCAGCGCACCGGACATGATCTCGACGCGGCCGTCACGCGGCTCGAGCGGCTTTACACGGACCTAGTCGCGCGGTCCCGGGGGGTCGGGGATCCGCACGGCGCAAGGTCACACGGCGGTTAGATCGGGAAAGGCCGCTGCGATATCCGCCGGCGGAGAGTCGTACCAGGACTCGCCGATGCCGGCGCGCTTGAGCCGGCTCACCAGCCCGAGCGGGAGGAGGCCGCCGAACCTCGACTGCAGGCGAAGCTCGTGCCTGGTTTCGCGACGCCGGCGCACGAGCAGCTCACGGTGCTCCGGGCCGGGCAGCTCCTCCATGCGCAGCCCCTCGTACACGGCGCACAGGCTGCGGGTCATGGTCACCACGTTCCCCGACAGCTGAGCGGCATGCTTGCGATAGAGCGCCTGGCGGCCCGAGATCCAGGCGGCGCGGTAGCCGCGCGTCAGGATCCGCAGCCACAGTTCGTAGTCCTCCGGTCCCTTCAGGGACTCCTCGAAGCCTCCTACGCGTTCGAGCACGGTGCTCGGCACGATCACCGCGACGTAGACGAAGTTGCGCCGGAGCAGTTCGAGCAGAAACGCTTCGCGGTCCGCCGGCGGGGGCACCGGGGGCCGGTTGCGGTCCATCGCGCTGCGGCGGCGCACCTTCCCACTGACGGCGTCGAACACGTAGGCGTCGGTGTAGGCAAAACCGGCACCGGGCGTCTCCTTTAGCGCGCGCTCTCCCCGCTCCAGGAAGCTCGGCAAGTAGAGGTCGTCGCTGTCCAGAAACGCCACGTACTTGCCGCGGGCCTGCTCGATCCCGGCGTTGCGGGCCGCGGCCGGGCCTCGGTTCGGTTGCGAGAGGTAGCGCACCCGCGGATCGTCGATGCGCCGGACCACGTCGTCCGTGCCGTCGGTCGAGCCGTCGTCCACGACGATCACTTCGAGGTCCGGATTGGTCTGGGTCAGCACCGAGCGGACCGCCGAGCTCACCGTGCCGGCCGCGTTGAAGGCAGCGATCACGACCGAGAAGCGGGGATGGGCATTCACCGGCCGCCCTCCGGCAACCGGAAGAGGAGGAGCGTCCGCTGCGCGACCACGGACCAGGACAGGTGCTCCTCGGCGTAGCGGCGACCGGCAGCGCCGCAGCGGTCTGCCACCGCCGGGTCGAGCAGGCAGAGGATCGCGTCGGCCAGCGCGCTGGCGCCGCCGGCCACGATCACTCCGGCCTGGCTGCCCTCGACGATCTCGCGCAGCCCGGGAATCTCCAGTCCCGCCACCGCGCGTCCCGACGCGAGATACTCCATCAGCTTGATCGGGCTCACGTTCGCGCGGCTTACCTCCTCGACGCGGTAGGCCAGCAGGGTCACCGTGGCCGCTCCCAGGTAGTCGCGCACGCGCTCGCGCTCCCGCACCATCCCGGTCAGGACCACGCGGTCATCGACGCCGAGCGCACGCGCCTGGGCCGCGATCCGGTCGCGCTCGGGCCCATCGCCCACCAGCAGCAGGCGCGCGTCTCCTCGCTGCCCCGCGACCACCGCGAACGCGTCCACCACCGCTCCGAAATCCGTCCATGGGTACAGCCCTCCGCAGAACACTATGTACCTGCACCCCGGGTCGAGCCCAGCGCGGCGGATCGCCTCGGAGCGATCAAGCGGGGTGAAGAACTCCAGATCGACCCCGTTCGGGATGACCGAGATACGCTCCGGGGGGACGCGCGCGAGCTCGATCAACAGCCCCCGGATCTGCTGGGTCACGGCGAGCATCCCGTGTGCCAGCCGCCCCATGGCGATCGCCACGACGAGCTTGACGAGGCGGGCCGGCGGGGAGCCCTCGGCCGCGCCTCGACCGTAGGGAATGCCGTCGACCTGCAGGACGACGTGGTATCCGAGCAGGCGCGCCGCGAGCACGGCCGGAAAGCAGGTCCACTTGTCTCGGACGTAGAACCGCCGGGCGCCGGCACGCCGCCTCCGCAGTAAGCGGATCGCTTGGCCGTTGATGGTCACGAGGCGCGTGAGGCGCTGACCTTCGGCGCCCCCGGCGGCCGCGTACCGGATCCCGGCAAGCCGTGGATCGGGTCCGCGGGCGATCAGGTCGACGTCCAGGCCGAGCCGGGCGAAGCCGCGCGCCACCTCCAGGGTGTGCGTGCACGTGGCGTCCGGGAGGCCGAGATCGACGTCACACAGCATCACCAACCCCTCTGGCGCGCGGCGGGCGATGCCCAGGTCCGCCGAGACAGTGGCTTCGCTCATCCGGCGCGGGCGACATCGGGTCGCCATCTTGGCCACCCGAAGCCTTGTGTCATCCCCGACCACATACCAAGCCCGAGCCCTCCCCACAGCCACACCTCGGCGTTGCCGTAGATCGCTTCGGAGATGCAGGCGTTGGTCAAAGCGGTGAGGAACAGCGAGAACAGAATGGCGCTGAGTAGCTTGTCCTCGCCGGTGGTGAAGCGCCAGAGCGCTGCGAGTCGCGCCGCCAGGCCGATCACGGCCGTGAGGATCGCGACCAGACCGATGATTCCCAGCTCGCTGGCCACCTCTAGGAAGAGGTTGTGCGGATACTGGACGAGGTCGCTGACGGCGGCGGGTTGTGCGGCGAACCCGCCGGTGCCGAGCCCGAGGGCGAAGTGATGGGAGAAGCTCGAGATGGCGGCCGCCCACAGCGCGGAGCGGCCGTTGCTCGACAGGCCGCTGGCGCTCCCGACGACGGTGGACAGGGCACGGCCGATCGAGGAGCTGGGCACGACCAGGGGAACGACGATGGCGACGAGCGCGAACATGACACCCAGCACGGCGAATCGCCGACGCGCTCGGGGGGTGGTGGCGCTCAGCGCCAGCAGCGCAATCAGCCCGACGGCGAAGGCGACCACCGGACCACGTGACCCCGCCGCGAGCATGGCGATGGCCACGACCGGCGTGGCCAGGGCCACGGGAACGCGCAGCGACCTCCGGTCTGCCGAGAGCAGGAAGTAGATCGCCACCAGCAGTCCATCTGCGCTGGCGCGGGCAAGATCGATCGGGTACTCCTGGGTGGCGAGCGAGAACCGGCCATTAATCACCTGCTGCGCAGCGCCGTCGATCAGCTGGACCAGGAACAGGAGCGAGCTGACCGTGATCAACGCGAGGAACACGACGAAGAACAATTGGAGATCGGCGCGTCGCGAGCCGACGAAGATCGCGCCGATGAAGAAGATCAAGACGTCGGCTACGTACAGCTCCACCTTCATGCTGCCGTACACCTGATCCGGTGAGGAGCCGAGGCGGAACACCATCAGCCCGAGCAGGAAGAGCGACGCCAACGCCGGCACGCTGAGGAGCGCTCGGCTCGCCGCCCGGTGGGCTCCCCGCATGATCATGAAACCCACCCCCAACGCGATCCAGGCCGAGAACAGCAGCGTGAAGCCGCCTTTCGGCAGCGGATCGGTGCCGACGATCGCGTCGACGAGCGGCGGGATGCCCCCGAGCGCCAGCGGGATCGCCGGCGAGAGCCACGCCAGCCAGACCGCGAGGAGCGCAACCGGAAGCAGAAGCGCATACGTGGGCCGGGTGACCAGCGGTGCCAGCACCAGCACACCCAGCGCGGCAAGCCCCCAGAAGGTCAGCTGCGGGCGGCGCGCGACCAGCGTTCCGGCCCCCATCACCGGCCTCGACAGCCGGGCTCTCACCCCGTCCCCTGATCGTCCATGACCGCTGAAGATACCCGCCCCCGCCGGAGGGCACGTTGGATGAAGTGCCGATAGACGAGGAGGTCGTCCCGCGTCGGCACCAGCAGGGTGCGCGGCGAGATGCCGCTGACACGGCTCAGCGCAATCAGCGACGTCACGCCGAAGCAGGTGTAGGCGACGACCGAGGCGAGCGCGGCGCCGATCACGCCGAATGGTGGGATCAGCGCGAAGTCGAGCACGATCGTCGCGCCGGCGGCGAGCGCCGCCAGCCCGGAGGAGAGGCCCGGGCGTCCCCGGCCGCTCAGGTCACTCTGGATCACCAGGCCGAGCCCGAAGAACCAGATACCGGGAAGCAGCACGAGCATCGGGACGACCGCCGGGTGAAATGCCGGCCCGTACACGAACAAGATCACCGTTGAGCCGATCACCACATTGCCGAGCACGGCAGCTGTCGCCAGGATCGCGTGGTGGTGAAGCGCGCGGATGGTCACGTCCGCCTGACGGGCATCGCCCTCATAGTGCGAGGTGAGCGGCAGCAGGCTCGACTGAAACGCGGTCGCGAGCGTGATCACGAGTTCCGCGATGGTCTCCGCGATCACGTAATAGCCAACCTGCGAGAGCGGCCTGAACAGCTGCACGACGACGACGTCGAGGCGGTAATTCACAGCCTGGAAGATCACCCCGACCTGCACGCGCCAGCCGTAGTGGAGCATCTGTCGCTCCAGCGCCCGGTTCAGCTTGGGCCGGGCAGCGCTCAGGATCGGGCGCAGCGAGCCGACGATGACCACCACCGAGGTGATGCCGGTGGCGATCAGACCGCCGGCCACTCCCATGCCGAGCGCCCAGATGAGGACGAAGATCGCGACCGTCTCGACGGCGACCGAGCCAACGGTGAGGGCGTTGAACAGACCGAACCGCAACATGCCGAGAAGCTGGTTGCCGGCGGTCCAGCCGAGGAAGGTCACCGGGGCCAATGCTGCCGCCAGCCCCCAGGTCAGGCCGCCTTGGCCCCGCCCGAACGCCTCGGCGATCGGGATGTGGAAAAGCACCGCGACCGGCACCAGGATCGCCGCGAGAAGCAGCGCATGGAGCGTCGTATTGCCGAGGATGGCCCCCTGGTCGGCACCCTTGCGGCTCGAGAAGTAGGTCACCGCCGGCGGCTGGCCGATCGCGCCGAGGGCCACCGCGAGACCGCTGATCGTCAGCATCACGGCAAGCAGCCCACGGTCGGCCGGCCCGAGCAGACGGGCCATCGCCACCGAGCCCACGAATCCGAGCGCCAGGCTGGCACCGCGGCCCAGGACGTTGAACGTGAGTGATCGCGAGAGGAGGTTGTCCTCGGACGATCCAGTCACGGCCGAGACGGTACCGGCCTGCGCGGGCGGGCTGCGGCGTCCGGGAGCGCGCTACGAGGTCAGGTTGCCAGCGCGGACGTAGGGGGCCGTGCTCGGCTGAAGGTTCATGTAGGTACCCGAGGTCTTGCTGAGCTTGTTGCCCGTGATAGTGAAGCTGTCGAGCGGCTTGCGACAGCCCTCAGCGGTGCCGCACACGAAGATGTCGGCGACCGTCGTGTCGGAGATCGTGTTGCCGCTCCACTCGCTGTGGCCGGCGACCGTTCCGGTCTGGTAGTAGTCGATCCCGATCTGTGCGTCCGACAGGATGTTGTCGAGAATCGCACTGCCTCGGTAACGCACGGAGATCGCCGATTCCGTGGCGCCGGTGATCGTGTTGCCGGTGATGGTGGCGTCGCTGGCGTCGAGGTAGATGCCGTGGTTGTTGTAGCCGTTGGTCGTGTCCAGGCCTGTATCACTGACCGTGTTGTCGGTGATCAGGTAGTCATCGCCGCCCAGCAACATCCCGGACAGGCCGGTGTCGCTTATCCGGCTGCTCTCGATCACCCAGTGATCGCCGTTGGCGTAGAGCCCCAGGGCCTGATTGCCGGCCGGAAGTGAGATCGACACCCCGTCCACGAAGACGTCGTTACTCGCGCCGTGCGTGGCGCTGCCGCCGTAGAAGGTGTTGTCGAAGGCCAGGTTCTCGAAGGCGAGATCGTGCTGGACAAACCAGGCGCCCTGCGTGATGGTGGCCTGGCCCTGGCCGTAGCTGCCAAACACGATCGGCTGCCCGCCCGTTCCCGAGGAGCTCGGCATCAGGACCTGATCGGTGAACGTCTGACCTCCCTCAAACATGACGCCGTCGCCGGGAGAAAGATGAGCCGAGTCGACCCGCGCCACCGTGCGCCACGCCTGGGCCGGGCTCGTTCCCGCGTTCGAATCCGACCCCGTGCTCGACACGTAGTACGTCGTGCCCGTGATCGTCGGCGCCGGCGGCGCGCTCCTGAGATCGTGCATCAGCGTGACGTGCCGGCGACGGCGAAGGTGCCGACGGCGGCGGTGATGGCTCTTTGCGGCGTGCGCCATGACGACACGCGCCGACGGGGCTGCCACGGGGCGTGCAGGCGCGGAACCAGTCGCGGCCAGCGAGAACAGAACCATGGCCACGAGTGGTGTCGCTCGAGGGATCCCCATCAGCTCCTCCGGTGATCGACTGGCCACCATAGGACTGAAGTCCCCCGCCGTGGAGGTGAGCAACTTAACTGTGGAGGTGTCGCCTCACAACCTCCTAAAAGGAGGTGTCGCCTCACAACCTCCTAGAAGCGAATGAAGCGCACGATTTCGGTGTAGACCTCGTTCAATCCGGTAAGCATTGAGCGTTCGGTGAATTCCTCCTCGACCCGTCGGCGGGCGGCCCTTCCGAGCCGTTCTCGCTGGTCGGCGTCGTCGAGCATTCCCGCAACCGCGCGCGCCAACGCGTGGGCGTCCCCGGGGGGCACCAGCAGCCCGTGACGTCCGTCCACGATCGCTTCGCGGACGCCGCCGACGTCCGTGGACACGACCGGCAGCCCGGCCGACATCGCCTCGAGAGTCACGTACGGGAACGACTCGCGCCACGACGGCATTACGAACACGGTCACTCCGCGGAGGGCCGCCATCGGGTCGGTCGTCGGGCCGAGGAAATGCGTGGCGCGCTCGACGCCGTTCTGCCGGGCTCGTTCAAGCAGCGTCGCCGTCTCGGGCCCGTCCCCCCAGATCGCGAACTGAGCATCGGGGTGACGCGCGAGCACGCCCGGGGCGGCGTCGATCAGCGTCTCGACACCTTTCCCGGCGCGCATTAGCCCCAGTGTGCACACGACCGGGCCGATCCGCGTCAGCCTCGCGGTCGCGGCGTGCGGGGGCCCGTCGGGTGCAGGCGGGACTCCGTTGTGCACGACACGGACGCGCCGGGACGCGACCACGAGCCCGGCCAGGCGCGCCTCGGCGTGACAGACGCAAACGACGCGGTCGGTCAAGTGGCCCAGCGCTCGCTCCGCTTCGCGGTAGGCCAGACGCTCGGCGCGGAACCGGAAGTGGCCGGCGAAGGCGAATCCGTGAGGGGTATAGACAACGGGGATGCGGGGCTCGCGCAGCCTGGCCAGTCGCGCCACCGCGCCCGCCTTCGAGCTGTGGGCATGCACCAGGTCCGGACGGACGTGGCGGACGATCCGTGCGAAGCGCGCGACCATCGCGACGTCGCGGCCCGACACTGTTCGTCGCAGCTCGAGCGGCACGTGATCGTGGTCGGCCGGAATGCCCACCGGCCGAGCCGGGCCGCACGTGAGGACTTCATAGCCGAGCTCCCGCAGCCCGACCGCAACGTCGGCCACGTGGCGGCCGACGCCGCCGTCAGTAGGCTGGTGGACCAGGAGGACGCGGGTCATCTCCATGGGGGCGATTCGCGATCGCCGAGCGCAGATGCTTGCTCGCCCGACGCACGAAGCGGAGCGGGGGGCTGCTCACGAGCGGCTCGTAGCGATCGGTGAGCTTGAGCATGACCAAGCCGATCGGATCTCCGGCGCTGATCATCGCTCGCGTCAGCTCGAGCCGAGACCACGAGCCCGAGCCGATCGTGACCGCCGCCCGGAAGCCGGCCGTTCGGACGGCCGCGATCGCCTCAGGGCCGTAGCGGCCGAACGGGTAGGCGAAGGTCAGAGTCTGCTGCCCGGTGATCTCCTCGAGCGTCTCCCTGCCGCGCTCGATCTCCGCGGTGCACTGCTCGTAATCGAGCACCGACATGTCCGGATGGGTCATGGTGTGGGCCCCGATCTCCCAGCCTTCGTCCGCGAGCCCCCGGATCTCGTCCTCGCGCAGGATCTCCGCAGCCGGCCCGGTCGCGATCCACGGGCTGTATCCGCCGATGAGACCAGCTGCCACATACACGGTCGCCCGGATCCCCAAGCGGCGGAGGATCGGCAGCGCGGTCGTGAAATTGTCGCGCATGCCGTCGTCGAAGCTGATGGCCGCCAGTCCAGGCGGCGGAGCGTCAGCGCCGAGCTGGTCGGCCAGCTCGGCCACGGTCACGAAGCGAAACCCCGCGGCCGACAGCAGCCGAAGGTGCAGGGTGAACTGGGCTGGGGACACCAGCAGCCGGAACACGTCGTCCCTCCTCTGAGCGGTGCCGATCCCGTGATAGCCAAGGATCACCGACCGCCGCTGTGCGATACGGCGCAGGGAGCCAACCCAGAATCGGGCGGCAAGGCCATCGTCGGTCGCTTCCCTGGGAGCCATGCACTGAGCTTAAGAGACGGTTCGCGGACGACCGCGAGCGGCTGAAGTCACTGGGAGTCGGGTCGCGCCTCGTCACCCCGGAGGCGCAAGATCTCGGCGATGGTGAGCGCGATGATCCTCAGATCCAGGCTCAGGGACCAGTTCTGGATGTAGTAGTTGTCCCACTCCACGCGGTCCGCAATCGAGGTCTGTCCGCGCAGGCCGTGCACCTGCGCCCAGCCGGTGATTCCCGACTTGACCCGGTGGCGATCCTGGTAGCGGTTGACCTCCGAGGTGAAGCGCTCGACGAACTCGGGACGCTCTGGCCGGGGTCCGACCAGACTCATGTCCCCGCGCAGGACGTTGATCAGCTGGGGCAGCTCGTCAAGCGAGGATTCCCGCAGGAAGAGGCCGAGCCGGGTGCGCCGGTCGTGTCCCTCGACCCCACCGGGCGCGCAGCCCGAGGGAAGCTGGAAGGCGTCGGCGCCATCGCCTTCGCGCATGGTCCGGAATTTCAGGAGATCGAAGGCCCGCCCGTCGCGGCCGATCCGCCGCTGCCTGAACAGGGCCCCTCCGGGGGAGGTAGCGCGAATCGCAATTGCGATCGCGGCCATCAGAGGCGCCGCCATGATCAGGGCGACCAGCGCCACGGTGCGATCGAGCGTGTGCTTGACCGCGAACTGCCAGCCGCGCGGGTCGGTCGGGCGCAGCGAGAGCAGCGGCAGGCCTCCAAGGTGATCGAGCGTCGCCCGGCCGTTGATCGATTCGAACAGCCTGGGGACCAGCGAGACCCCGACGCCGAGCTGCTGGCATTCCCGGATCTGGTCGACGACCGCGTGGTCGGGTTGCGAGGAGAAGGCGAGGATCACGCGCCGAGCGCCGGTGCGGGCGACCGCGGTACCCAAGTCACTCTCTGCTCCCAAGATGGGTACGGCGGGACGCCCGACGCCCGAGGCGACGATCGGCATCGGGTCGGCGTCCAGAAACCCGACCGGCTGCAGGCCGTAGCGTGGATCCTCCGAGATCCGCTTCACGACCAGCTCGCCGACCGAGCCGGCGCCAACGATCAACGTCGGGACGGCGAGGGCACGGTTGCTGAGCGCCTGCGCTCGGACGGACACCAGGACGGCGCGGGCGACCCCCGCGTAGACGATCGCGAACAACCACAGTCGGAGGGTCAGCCCAATCGGATGGGCGGCGCCGACGACGGTGGCGAGCGCCATCGTGAGGATCGCCGCCGAGGACACCGCTCCGATCATGACCGTCCCGGTATCGAGGATCGAGGTCTGAAGCCGCTCGTCGCGGTTGCGCCGCGCATGCAGGGAGACGATGGCCACGAGCGGAAACACCGCGGCCAGCAGGCGGTTCGGACCGGTGTGGAGGTCGGGCGCGGCGAACACAGCGGCGCTCGCGGCGAGCGTCAGCATCAAGAGGTCGACCAGGAAGCGCGTGCGTGCCCACATCCTCGGCTCGACGATGTGCGCCGTGAGCAATCCGGCCAGGTCCCTGCCGAGCGTCCGCGACGGGGCGCTTAGCGAGGTTGGCTGAGCGGCGTGGGTGGCGGCAGGCGGCGGTGTCATCGTGGAAGTCGTCCGTGAGCGTCCAGTTGCGGGCGGATCCCAAGCGCCTCCTGCGCTACGGGGCCCCCGATTCCCAAGTTAGCCGCGGCGCACAATCAAACGGCCCGCCGCGGCAAATTAACGCACAAAACTAAGCTCCTTTCCACATAGCTACTCATCTTTTTGCCCGACTTTCCGGTAGATCAGGCACGGATTTTGCGGTGACCCCAAGCCCCCTCGGGCGTACGATGAGAGACGCATTCCCCCGTCTCCAGGAGGCATCAGTGTCCCGACTCGTCCGGATGGATCAGACAGGCCATACCACGGTGGCCGAATGGACTGCAGAGGACCCGGTGGCCGCGGAAGCGGCCGTGGCCGCGTTCAGGGCGGAGCTCGATCAGGGCTACTACGCGGTGGTCTCCGAGGGCGAGGGCCACGCCGAACAGGTCCGCGAGCTCCCGCTCGATGCGCCACTGGTGATCCTGCGCCGGCCGATCGCGGGAGGTTGATGACGGTGAGCTCGCCGGCAGCCGCGCCGCCGGCCATCGCGAGCGGGTCGCTTCCCGAGCTCGCCGGCGTCTTCTGGCGCTCCCAGGTCACCGACCGCTCCCTGCAGCGGACCGGACGCCTGTGGACGCTCTCTACGGTCGCGCACACCGTCCCGTTCGTACTCGCGGCAGGCGTCCTCGCGTGGCTACGGCCGGTGCTCGCGCCGGTCTCGCTCATCCTGCTCGTCCACGCGTGGGTGATCCCCGAGCTGTACGCAGCCCGCGGCGCGGGCGTTCTCCGACGGCCCCGTCGGCGCGACCACCCGGCCGAGCCGGTGGCGCTCGGATTGCTCGGCGACCTCGTCGACCACCACGCCCGCGAGCTGCATGCCCGAACCCGGCTCGTGCTCGAGCGTGGCCGGCTCGGCACGTGGCTGGTGGGAGAGGCCGGTGCGGTGCTGGTCCGGCCGGGCGGCCGGCGCGTGCACTGCTACTGCGTGAAGGTGCCCGACCGGCAGTTACCCCCGAGCGACCGGACGGCGCACCTGCTGCTGGCGCTGCGGACCGACGAAACGGGATTCGCGACGGTCGCGAACCTGGCCTTCTCCGGGGCGCGGTGGCGGCTGCGCCGGCGGCTGGCGAAGGACGTGCGCGAGGCCCTCGATGTCGCGGCGAGGTATCGCGCGGCAAGCTGACCGTGCCGTCCGGCACATCGACGCACCCAGAAGTTTGGCCCCAGGGCCAATGTGCAGAGTGCCGCAAATACCGATCATCCTGGCCATGACCCGTCCCATTACAGCCTCGAAGGTCCTGCTCGTCGCGGATAGGCGAGCGCCGAGCCAGAGCCGTCAGACCGTCCCGATCCGACGCTACCGGCTCGCTCGGCTGCGCCTCGACCCGCGGTCGGGTAGCGGCGAGTCCCGCTTCGAATATCTCAAGCGCGTCTACGACTGACGCCGGGGGCTCTTAGCGAGTCCTTCAGCGAGACGCGGCGCCGCGGGAGTACGCTTAAGCCATGCAATCTGAAGTCGAGACTCATCGCTCTCGTACCCCGGCAGTCGCCCGCAAGGCGGCAGCGGGCCTGGTCCTCCTGGTCGTTGCGGCGCTTGCCCTCAAGATCATCATCGGCTTCGTGACGGCGATCTTCTGGACTGTGGTCGTGATCGCTGCCGTGCTGGCTGTCCTCTGGGCGGTCAAGACGCTCGTTTGGTGAGGCCAGGCCCATGTCCAACATGGGCCTGGTCGTGATCCTGTTCTTCTTCGGCCTCGCCGGTGGGATCGTCGGGCGAATCAAGGGCGGCTCGTTCCTGCTCTGGTTCCTGATCTCCGCCTGCATTCCGTTCTTCGGGCTGCTCGCCGCCGTGTTCTCCCGCTGGGAGAACCGGGAGCTGCGCAGGCAATGCCCCGGATGCGGTCGCGTGATCAAGCTGCACGATGCCGTCTGCACGAAGTGCGGGACCGAGCTCGAGTTCCCCGACGTGGCGATCGCGTCCGAGGCCTCGATCCGCGAGCGTGTGCTGAGCCGGTCCCGCTGACCGGGGAGCGCCCGCCGGCCGTCACACCGCGGCCATATGAACGTCCAATAGGGCCGCGCCGGCCGGAGTCGCAGCTCCTTTCGCGCCGAGAGAACCGTCATGAGGCCGACGGTTCTGGCGGGGATAGTCGCGTGCGCGCTGGCGGTTCTGGCCGGTCCGAGCGCCGCGGTGGCGGTCCCAAAACCGGCCCACCCCGGCTCGCGCCGGCACACCGTGAAGCCTCGCCGACGCGCGGGTGTTCAGCACACGGGCCTGGCCAACGCCAAGCGGGCGCGGCCGAAGCCGAAGCCCAAGCCCAAGAAGCCCGTGTCCAGCCCGCCGGCGCCTTCCTCGGGACCCAGCACGCCGCCGGCGCCGAGCGCCACGCCGCCCGCGGCGAGCGATCCGAGTCTGGCCGCGCCGACCTCGCCGACGCCGCCCGCGCCTCCGGCCACACCGAGTCCACCCGCCGCCCCGGCGATCTCGGGGGTGACGTATTACGTGTCGCCGTCAGGCTCGGATTCCAACTCGGGCACGAGCCCGGCCCAGGCGTGGCGAACGGTGGCGCGGGTCAACTCGGCCGCTCTGGCCCCGGGCGACGGCGTCCTGTTCGAGGGCGGGCAGAGCTTCTCTGACCAGGTCCTGATGCCGAGCTCCTCAGGGACGGCCGAAGAGCCGATCGTGCTCGGCAGCTACGGCCAGGGCCAGGCCACCATCACTCAGGGCGCCTGGTTTGTCCAGCACGACCTCGCCTTCGAGAACCTGGCCTTCGACAACACCTTCTACGGCGGCAGCGCGGTGCACGGCCCAAGCGACGACATCACCCTCGACGGCGTGACGATCTCACTGCCGGCCGGCAACCAGGCCCTGGGGCTCTACGCCAACGGCGATCACTGGGTGATCGAGAACAGCCAGATAAGCGACACCGGCCTGTCCGGGATGCTGCTGGGCGGCGATGACTACCTGATCACCGACAACACGATCAGCGACACGGGCCTGGACACGACCAACGGCTACAACAACCACGGCATCTACCTCGACGCCAGCGACGCCACCATCACCGGCAACACGATCACGAGCTTCGCCGAGTCCGCGGTGTCGGTGCGCTACCGCAACGCGACGATCGCCGACAACGCGTTCTCCGGCGGTCAGATCGGGATCGACTACTACCAGACAGACACGGTGGCGGGGACGAGCGACTGGACCGACAACACGATCTCCGACACCACGGTCGCGGACCTGTTCGTATGCGGGACGGCAGAAGGGTGTAACGAGCCGCTTGGCAGCTTCACCATCACCGACAACCAGTTGAGCAAGACCACCGGCGTCTACATGAACCTCCAGCCGGCCACAGGCACCTACACGGTGTCGAGCAACCAGCTGAGCTAAAGCCAAGGCGCCCGGCCGCCTGGAAGCCGCTGGTAGACTCGCTCTTTCCGCGCGGCCGGACTCGCTGGTGCGCGCCCTAATGCCGGATCGCTGAAAGGAGGCATATATGCGTGCAGTCGACGCCCTGATGGAATGTCTGAAGGCTGAAGGTGTCGACGTCGTATTCGGGCTTCCCGGTGGCGCCAACCTCCCGACCTACGACGCCTTCTACGACGCCGGCATCCGGCACATCCTGGTCCGCCACGAGGCGGGCGGCGGCCATGCCGCCGAGGGCTACGCAAAGGCGACCGGCAAGGTCGGCGTGTCGCTCGCGACGAGCGGCCCGGGCGCGACCAACCTGGTCACCCCGATCTGCGACGCGATGATGGACTCGGTCCCCGTCGTGTTCATCACCGGCCAGGTGCGCACCGAGCTGCTCGGCACCGACGGCTTCCAGGAGGCGGACATGATCGGCATCACGATGCCGATCGTGAAGCACAGCTTCATGATCCAGGACCCGCTGGAGATCCCCCGCTCGATCCACGAGGCATTCCACCTCGCCCGCACCGGCCGTCCGGGACCGGTGGTCGTCGACATCCCCCAGGACCTCAGCCGCGCCGACATCCCGTACGAGCCGGTCACCGACGTGCGCCTACCCGGCTACCAGCCGACCACCGAGGGCAACCAGAAGCAGATCCGGATCGCCGCCAAGGCGTTGGCGAACTCGCGCCGCCCGATCATCTATGCCGGCGGGGGCGTGACCAGCGCTGACGCCGGGGCCGAGCTCACCGAGTTCGCCATGTCCGATCGCTTCCCGGTGACCTGCACGGTGATGGGGCTCGGCGCGTTCCCGGGGACCCACGACCAGTGGCTGGGAATGCTCGGGATGCATGGAACCCGGGCGGCCAATTACGCGATGGACGAGGCCGACCTGATCATCGCCATCGGGGCACGCTTCGACGACCGCGTGACCGGCAAGCTGTCGGAGTTCGCGCCCCGCGCGAAGTTCATCCACATCGACGTCGACCCGGCCGAGATCTCCAAGAACGTGCCGGCGCATATCCCAATCGTGGGGGATGCGAAGAACATCGTGCCGCGGCTGACCGCCGAGTACCGCGCGCTGGCTGCCGACCCCGGACGGCTCGAGGAGTGGTGGTCGCGGATCCGGGTGTGGCAGGAGCGCCATCCGCTGCGCTACGAGGACTCGAGCGACGCCGAGATCAAACCGCAGTTCATGATCCAGGCGCTCTACGAGGCGACCGGCGGCGACGCGATCGTCACCAGCGACGTCGGCCAGCACCAGATGTGGGCCGCCCAGTACTACCACTTCCCTGCGCCGCGGCGGTGGATCAACTCGGGCGGCCTGGGGACGATGGGCTTCGGCCTGCCCGCCGCGATGGGCGCCAAGGTCGGCTGCCCCGATCAGACGGTGGTCTGCATCGCCGGCGACGGCTCGGTCCAGATGAACATGCAGGAGCTCGCGACCTGTGCCCAGGAGGGCATCGCGATCAAGGTGTTCATCATGGACAACGGCTACCTGGGCATGGTGCGGCAGTGGCAGGAGCTCTTCTGGGACAAGCGCTACAGCCAGGTCGACATGGGCCAGTGGCCGGACTTCGTCAAGCTCGCCGAAGCCTACGGCGCCACCGGAATCCGCCTCGAGGACAAGCGCACGCTCGTCTCCGACATGAAGGAGGCGCTCGCCACCGACGGTCCTGTCCTGGTCGACGTCCGGGTCACGCGCGAGGAGAACACCTATCCGATGATCCCCGCCGGCCAGCCGGCGCGGAACATGGTGGGCTGAGACATGGGCGAACCAGGGACCAAGGAAGTCCTCTCGCTGGACGAGCTCGAGGCGGTGGCCGGGCTGCGCACCGGCCGCAAGCACATCCTGTCGATCTTGGTCGAGAACAAGCCCGGTGTCCTGACCCGGATCGCCGGGCTGTTCGCACGGCGCGGGTTCAACATCGACACGCTCGCCGTCGGGCCGACCGACGACGAGCGCATCTCGCGGATCACGCTGACTCTCGACGGAGCCGTCCATCCAATCGACCAGGTCACCAAGCAGCTGCACAAGCTCGTCAACGTCCTGAAGATCCGCGACCTGGAGCCCCGGGAGACGCTGGCTCGCGAGCTGGCGCTGTTCAAGATCTCCGCCGACGGGGCCAGCCGCGGGGAGGTGATGCAGATCTGCGAGATCTTCCGCGGCAAGGTGGTCGACGTGACTAAGCGCTCGATCGTGGTCGAGCTCACCGGCACGTGCGACAAGGTCGACGCGTTCGAGTCGCTGGTGCGCCCGTTCGGGTTGATCGAGATGGCGCGAACCGGCGAGATCGCGATCGCGCGCGGTCGCGGGGAGACGTAGGCCGGAAACCTCCACGTTCCCAGCGCGTCGCCGCCCGTGGAGCGTGCGATTCTGAACCGTAGGAGCGGATGAAACGGCGCGCGCGGATATGTTTCCGCGCCATGACTGCGACGTGGCCGCGGGCGATCGCGACCGGCTCGGGTATCTCAGCCATCCTGCTGCTTGTAGCGCTCGTGCTGTCGATGAGCTCGACGCCGCCGAACGTGGTCATGCCGCACCGCACCGCACCCACCGTCGGAGCGGGGACGCGGGGAGCCGCCAGCTCAGTTCGCCATGCCCGCCGACCGAGCGTGCGGGCACCGATGACGTTCTACGTGGCGCCGAGCGGCCGGGACTCCAACCGCGGCACCAGCCCTTCGCGTCCCTGGCGGACGGTCGGGCGCGTGAACCGCGCGTCGCTTCGGCCCGGGGATCGGGTCCTGTTCGAGGGCGGCGCCACGTTCTCGGATGACACCCTGATGCCCGGATTCGGGTACGCCGTGTCGGGCGCGAGCGGCCATCCGATCGTGTTCGGCTCGTATGGGAGCGAGCGGGCCCGCCTCACCCAGGGGGTTTGGCTGGGCACCAACGCGTCGCACCCCGACGGCCCAAGCTATCTGACCTTCGAGAAGCTGGCGCTCGGTCCCGTCCGAGGCTTCCAGGCCACCGGCGACTACATCACGCTGCGCGGCCTGAGGATCTCCCACCTCGTCGGCCCCCAAAGCCGCCAGGAGACGGGTATCGCGTCCGAGGGCTCGCACTGGGTGATCGAGGACAACGCGATCTACGACACTGGCGACTCCGGCATGCTGCTGGGCTTCCAGGCCAGCGCGTCCGGCGACCCCGCCGGCGGAGTGGACTACCTCGTGGCGGGGAACGTGGTGAGCCACACCGGGCTCGACAACGCCATCTCGTACGCGAAGCACGCCATCTACGTGAAGGTCGCAGACGCGCGCGTGGACAACAATCGGCTCACCTACTTCCACGACGACGGCGTCTCGCTGCGCTACCGCAACGCGTCGATCGTTCACAACTACATCGCGCACGGCTTGATCGGGATCGCCTGGTACCAGTACGACTCGCTACCCGGCACGACCGAGCTGATCGGCAACACCATCGCGTTCACCGACCAAGCCGCGATCTTCGTATGTGGGGTGGCTGAATCGTGCGTTCAGCCGACCGAGAACTTCGTGGTAAGCCACAACCTGCTGCATTCCACGCGGGGCGAGGCGCTCAACCTGCAGCCGACCAGCGGGACGTACGTGGTTCAGTCCAACCTGGGGCTGGACGGGGTAGTAGTGAAGCCGCCGCTGGTGCCCGTCGGCTAAACGGCGTAGCTGTCGAACGCGGACCCATGTGTTCGCGCCGTGTGGCTCCCGCGGGGTTGTGCACGAGTCCGTGGATCGCGCGCTCGACCGGGCCCTGGAGGCGGCCGGCGTCGCCTCCCACGGTAGGCTGGTCCGATGACTGGGGTCGCGTCAGGACGCTCGCGCTCATCTCCCGGGAAGTGGCTCGACTCTGACACCGCCCGGCGACTCGACCGCCGGCTCGACGCGGCGCTGCGCCGCGCTCGCGCCTCCGGTGCGCCGGCGCTGGCCAGTATCACCGCGCACATCGACGCCGGCTTCGACCCGACCGCGGCGGCGATCGCCTCACGCCGTCCCGGTGAGCCCTGGTTCTGTCTCGAGCAGCCCGACCGCGAGGGGTCCGCGCTGGCTGCGATTGGCTGCGCGCGCGTGCTCGAGACGCGGGGTGGCGATCGCTTCGGAGTCGTCGGTCGAGCATGGTCGGAGGTGGCGGCGAACGCGCTGGCCGATGACGTCGACGGGCCGCCCGGGTCAGGGCTGGTGGCCGTCGGCGGATTCGCGTTCGCCAAGGCCGGTGGCGGCTCTGCCCCCTGGGAGGGGTTCGCGCCGGCCTCGATGGTCGTTCCGGAGGTGTCGCTGGCGCGCCGGGGGGACCGGGTGTCGCTCACGGTGAACGTCGAGGTGGCGCCCGATGACACCGCTGAGGATCTGCGGGGACGGGTTGGGGCTCGCCTGGGCGAACTGCGTGCCCCCGCGCTGCCGCTACTGGATCCCGCCCCGGCGGGGGCCTACCGGGTGCTCAGCCCGATGCCACCGGCCCACTTCGAGGAGGCGGTGGCGCGGGCGGTCGAACGGATCCGCGCCGGCGAGCTCGAGAAGATCGTGCTCGCGCGCGACGTCGAGGTGCACGCACCGCTCGACCACGATGTCGGTGCCGTGCTCGGACTGCTCCGGGAAGCGTTTCCGTCCTGCTACGTGTTCGCCGTCGGACGCGGCGACGCGACCTTCCTGGCCGCCAGCCCCGAGCTGCTCGTCCGGCGGGAGGGGCAGCGCGCCAGCACGGTGGCGCTTGCCGGCTCGATCCGGCGCAGCGCGGACCCGGCGATCGACGACCACCTCGGCGAGCAGCTGCTGCGCAGCGCTAAGGACCGCGAGGAGAACGCGATCGTCGTGCGCCGGATCGCCCGCGCGCTGCGCCCGCACGCCGTGTGGGTCACGGCCGCACCCGAGCCGTCGCTCGTGCGCGTGGCCAACATCCAACACCTGGGCACGCCGATCCGGGCGCAGCTGGCCGCACCACTGAGTGCGATCGAGCTCGCCGGGGTGCTCCATCCCACGCCGGCGGTCGGCGGCGAGCCGTGGGAAACCGTCGAGCGGCTCATCCCGGCGCTCGAGGGGCTCGACCGCGGGTGGTACGCGGGGCCCGTGGGGTGGACCGACGCCACCGGGGACGGCGAGTTCTGCGTGGCGCTCAGATGCGCGCTGCTACGCGGCCGCGTGGCCCACCTGTATGCCGGCGGCGGGATCGTTCGTGACTCCGACCCGCCGTCTGAGCTGGCCGAGACAGAGGTCAAACTGGGCGCGCTGCTGCCGGTACTGGCCGGCTGAGCGCCGCGCCCGACTCGGATGGTCGGCGGCGCCCGACAGCGGCGCCTTAGCCTCCGGCGCGCAGGCGGCGCTCCCACTGGGCGCGAAGCCGGTCGAACTCCTGCCAGTCGATCGGAGTGTCTGGGAGGCCGGGCGATGGCTGGTCATCATCGGGCGCAAACGACCATCTGCGCCAGCCCTCGCCGCCGTCATCCCTCCGCCTGGGCCAGAAGCACGCAAACCCCGCGACGGCGCCACCGAGGACGACGGCTGGGACCGTCCAGGAAGTCGGGAGCAGCCCGATCAGGCCGGCCGCGAATGCGCACAGCCCCGCGACCCCGGTCATCCACGTGAGGCGGTGATGCCGCGCGGCCAGGCGCCGGAACGGCCGCACGTGAGCGATCACGCCCGCGGACGCGAACGGGAGGGCCAGAATGAGCCACGCTGCGGGGTAGGTCGAGAGCATCGCCAGAAGCTACGCACTCGCTGCGGTGGCGACATCGGCGTGAAGATCGGTCGACGCTCAGTAGAAGACCACAGTCGAGCCGGTCAGGCGCGCGCCAGGGCGGCCAGCGCGGCCTCGGCGGCGCGGCGGTGGAGCGCGAAATTCTCGACGCGGTCGGTGCGGACCTCGATGATCGTGGTGGCCCCGGCCGCGATCGACTGCTCGACGGCGACTTTCAACTCGTCGACCGTTCCGGCTCGCTCGAACCGGCAGCCGTAGAGCGCCGCCGCGTGGGCGAAGTCCAGACCGTGCGGCGTCGCCACGTGCTCCTCGAAGGCATCGGTCTCGCCCGCGACCGGCAGGAAGTGGAAGATGCCGCCCCCATCGTTGTTGAGCAACACGATCGTGAGCGGCAGATGGAGACGGCGCGCGGACAGCAGTCCGCCGATGTCGTGGGCCAGTGCCACGTCGCCCACCAGCAGCACCACCGGCGCCGTGCCGGTGGCGGCGGCCCCGAACGCGGCCGAGACCGTGCCGTCGATCCCGTTGGCGCCACGGTTGGAGAGGACGCGCGGCCCGTTCTCCCGGGCGGGGAGGTAGAGCTCGACGTCGCGGATCGGCATCGACGAGGCCACGAACAGCGTTGCTCCAGCGCCGAGCCACTGCCCGAGGCTGCGGGCCACGAGCGGCTCGGACAGACCGTCGCCGAGGGCCCGCACCAGCGCCTCGCCGGCGGCGTCGTCGGCAGCTCGCCATGCGTCGAGCCACTCGGCCGCGATGGGGACGGTCTCGCGGGCGGTCAGACCGTCGAGCAGAGCCCGGAGGGGCGCCTGCACGCGGAGCCCGACCACCGCATCCGGGTCGTGCCAGACGCCATCGGGGTCAATCGCGATCTGGGCGGCGTCCAGGCCGGCAAGCCAGGCGCGCAGCGGCTTCGACGTCGGGATTTCGCCGGTGCGGATCACGAACCCGGGCCGGTGCGCCGCCGCGAACTCCGGGTCGCGCAGCAGCAGGTCGTAGTAGGCGATCGCCGCGGAGCCATGCCGGGCTCCCGACATCGGGTCGGCGAGTAGCGGGATTGCCGCGCGCGCCGCGAAGCCCGCCAGCTCGCGGCCGGCGATCGGGTCGCGGTCGGCGCCGGCGACAATCACGATCCGCCCGGCAGGATGGCTGCCGCCCGTGGGTACGCTCTCGACGGCGGGCTCGAGCATCACGTACGGCCTACCGTCGTCGCGGCCGGTTGAGTCATCGGGCAGCGGAGCGTCGAGGACGAGCGGCTCGCGCAGGGGCACGTTGAGGTGGACCGGCCCCGGCGGCCCGTACATGGCCGTCCAGTAGGCGCGGGAGGCCAGCGTGCGCATGAATCGCAGCGCTGCCGGCGTCGCCTCGTGCACGCCGACCTCGAAGAACCACTTGACCGCGTCGCCGTACAGCTTGAGCTGGTCGATCGTCTGCCCGGCGCCCACGTCGCGTAGCTCCGGCGGGCGGTCGGCGGTCAGCACGATCAGCGGGACCCGCGCGTGACGCGCCTCGATCACCGCGGGCGTCAGGTTGGCCGCCGCCGTGCCCGAGGTGCAGGTGACGGCGACGGGACGACCAGACACCTTGGCCGCCCCCAGAGCGAAGAAACCGGCGCAGCGCTCGTCGACGTGCGACCACGCGTGGATCCGTGGCTCGCGGACAAGCGAGAGGACGATCGGCGTGCAGCGCGACCCGGGCGCGGTGCACGCATGCTCCATCCCACATCGAGCGAGCTCGTCGCAAAAGGCGCGCAACAGCAGGTAGGTGTCGGTGGCGCTCATGATGAGATGTCCTGAATGGCGCGCGACGTCGTCCTCGTGCACGGCTTCACCCACACCGGAGCAAGCTGGGACCCCGTGGTCGCGGCGCTCGGGGAAAGCTACCGTGCGCTCGCGCTCGACATCCGCGGGCACGGATCGGCCTCGGATCGGGCGCCGGTAACGCTCGAGGGCGTATTGGAGGATCTGAACGTGCTGGGTCCCGACCGGTTTACGCTGGTCGGCTACTCGATGGGCGGGCGGATCGCGCTCCACGCGGCGCTGAAGCTGCCCGAGCGGATCGAGCGATTGATCCTGATCGGGGCCAGCCCCGGGATCGCCGAGGCGACCGAGCGCAAGGCCCGGCTCGACGACGATGAGCGTCTGGCCGTCGAGATCGAGGGGATGAGCATCGAAGAGTTTGTGCGGCGGTGGGCGCAGACGCCGGTGCTCGCCGGACAGGCGCCCGACGTGCTAGCAGCGGCCCACGCCGACCGCCTGCGCAACCGCCCGGTCGGGCTCGCCCATGCGCTGCGCGGCCTCGGCACGGCTGCTTTGCCCTCACTGTGGGAACGGTTGGGCGAGATCCGGGTGCCGGTGGCGCTCGTGGTCGGGGAGCGCGACCAGAAGTTCACGGGGATCGCCGAGCGGATGGCGTCCGAGCTGCCGGATGCCGAGGTGGTCGTGGTGCCGGGCGTGGGTCACGCGGTGCACCTGGAGGCGCCGTACGCGGTGGCGGCGGTTATCCGCGGCGACTAGAGCCCGCACGACGGACCCGGAAATCACCCCCGGCGGGGGTGGCGGGAGCTCAGGCGGCCTGGAGAATGGCCGGTGCGGCCGGGCCGCACTGGTACAGGTCGTCGGCCAGGCGGGCGGCGGCGAGCCGCTCCCAGCGGCCACTCTCGACGAGCGTGCGGCACAGATTCTCGACTTCGACCAGCGCGAGCTGCGCCTCGACGTCGTCCTCGAGGTCCCGGCTGAAGACGAGGTTGTCGGCGGCGTACCGGATGCGCTGCTGCTCTTGCTCGAGCAGCTTGCTCGGTCCGACGTCCTCGAGCGTCTTCATGACCCGGCGGTATGCGTTGGAGCGTTCAGGACTCATGTTGCGGCCTCCGATCAAACGGTCAGCTCAGCTTTACGGAGGATGGTCGTCAGCCGAGCCCCCGGCTTTAGCCTTTCGGCCAAATTTCTTGCGTGACCTGTTGTACCCAGGCGGATCCGGGTGATTCGTGACGTGGATCACACGAGCCCGGGTGATCGGCGGTCAGGCCCCGCCATACCAGGCCAGCAGACCCTCGCCCAGGCCGTTCCCAGCCGGGACCGCGACTCGTCCGGCGCGCGCCGGCAAAGGGTCTTCCCGCCCGTCGAACAGCCCCAGCGTGGCCAGCCCGCACGGGCGATCCGGGATGATCGCGGCCGCCGCGTGCAGCGCCGCCGCGATGCCGAGCGGACCGTCGAGGGTCGAGGCCAGGTACACCTCGTAGCCGGCGGCGCGGGCCCGACGGCTGGCGTCGATCAGGCCGGTGATTCCGCCGCAGGCGGCGACCTTCAGACACACGGCCCGGCACACCCGCTCGTCGAGCGCGCCGGACGCCGAAGCCGTCTCGTCGAGCGCGATCGGCACCTCCGGGACGGCGGCGGCGACCTCGCGGGCCTGCGCCAGGCCGTGCACCGGCTCCTCGCACAGCTCGATTCCGGTCGGCGCGAGCGCCCGGAGCGCGGCCACCGCCTCCTCAACCGACCACGCGCCGTTGGCGTCGAGCCGGATCGCCACTCCGGGTCCCAGCACCGCACGGACCGCAGCCAGACGCCCGGCGTCGTCCCCGATCCCAACCTTGACCTTGACGCAGCGAAAGCCTGCCCCGCGCGCGGCGGCCGCCTCAGACGCGGCGCCGGCGCGATCGCCCGCCGCGATCGTGTAGTTGACGTCGACCGGGTTGGCGGCGCGCGCGCCAAGGCGCCGCCAGACGGGCTGGCCGGTCTGGCGGCTCTCGAGGTCCCACAGAGCCATGTCGATCGCCGCGACCGCCGGGATGACGGCCATCCGACGCCACTCGGCCAGCGCCGCGGCGGTGGACGCACCCGAGGACGCCGCTGCCAGCATGTCGCGGCAGGCCTCGAGCGCCTCGAAGACATCCTCGACGTTTACCCCGTGGTAGTCCGGCAGCGGTGCCGCCTCGCCGACCCCGACGTGGCCGTCCATGTCCTCGACGCGCACCAGCAGTAGCCCGCGGTCACTGAGGGCACCCGAGGCAAAAACAAAAGGCGCGCGCAAGCGCGCCCGTAAAGACTCGATCTCGACCCTCACCGGCTCAATAGGAGCCCGGCCGCCAGCAGCGCGCAGAACAAGAGCTGGAGGAGTCCCGTCTGGGCGAGCGCCTGGTTCAGGGAGCGGCCGTCCGTGCGGTTGCGGACGACGCGCACCACGCGCATCGCGAGCGGCAGAGTCAGCCAGGGGAGGAACAGCCACGGCGTGAGCGGCCCGAACACCCAGGTCACCGGTGTCAGCAGGAATGCGAGATAGATCATGGCCGCGAATAGCCACCGCGTGCGTGTGCGACCGAGGCGGACGGCGAGCGTGCGCTTGCCGGCGCGCCGGTCGGTCTCGATGTCGCGGACGTTGTTGACCACGAGCAGACCGGCGGCGATCAGCCCGACGGGCACGGCGAGCGCGAACGCCTCCCAGTCGAGGTGCTTGACCTGGACGAAGAACGACCCGGCGACGGCGACGACCCCGAAGAACAGGAACACGAACACCTCGCCGAGTCCCTCGTAGCCGTATGGCTTCGGCCCGCCGGTGTAGAGCACGCCGGCCAGGATCGAGGCCGCCCCGACCAGGAGCAGCTGCCAGCCCGCCACCACCACGAGGTAGATGCCGGCGAGCACGGCGACGCCGAAGGTCAGGTAGGTGGCGATCAGCACCTGACGGGGCGGCACGAGCCCGCCGGCGGTGACCCGCACGGGACCCAGCCGGTCCTCGGTGTCGGCGCCGCGCCGGGCATCGGAGTAGTCGTTGGAGAGGTTGGTACCGATCTGGATGAACATCGCGCCGATCAGTGCGGCGACGAATCGGAGCGGGTGGAACACGTGCAGGTAGCCGGCCAGGGCCGTGCCGACGAGGACGGGGGCGATCGCCGCGGGGAGCGTCCGCACGCGCGCGGCCATCAACCAGATGCGTACGCCGCTCGGCCTCGTCGCCGCCTCCGCGATCACGTCACGCCCTGTGGGGGAACTTCGAGAAGTCAGGCCTGCGCCTCTCGAGGTACGCGTTGCGGCCCTCCTGCGCCTCCTCGCTCATGTAGAAGAGCAGGTTGGCGTCGTGGGCCAGCTGCTGGATGCCGGCCAGGCCGTCCTCATCGGCGTTGAAGCTCGCCTTGAGCATCCGCAGCGCGAACGGTGACATCGCGAGCATCTCTCGGCACCACTTGACGGTCTCCTGCTCGAGCTCATCGAGCGGTACGACTGTGTTGACGAGGCCCATGTCGAGGGCCTCCTGGGCGCCGTACTGCCGGCACAAGAACCAGATCTCCTTGGCCTTCTTGGGCCCGACCAGGCGCGAGAGGACGGTGGCGCCGAAGCCGCCGTCGAACGAGCCGACCTTCGGGCCCGTCTGGCCAAAGCGAGCGTTGTCGGCCGCGATCGTGAGGTCGCAGATCACGTGCAGGACGTGTCCGCCGCCGACCGCGTAGCCGGCCACCATCGCCACCACCGGTTTGGGGAGCCGGCGGATCTGGACGTGCAGGTCGGTGACCTCGAACCGTCCGACCGATTCGTGCCGGCCGGCCTGCGTCGGGTCCGCGCCGGTGACGTAGCCGCCGCGCGAACCCCGGACGCGCTGGTCGCCGCCTGAGCAGAACGCGTTGGGGCCCTCGCCGGTCAGGATGATCACGCCGATCTCGAGATCCTCGCGCGCGCGGGTGAACGCGTCTGAGAGTTCGAGCACGGTCTCCGGCCGGAAGGCGTTCCGGACCTCGGGGCGGTTGATCGTGATCTTCGCGATACCGGCGGCGTCGTCCACGCCGGTCTCGTAGCGGATGTCCTGGTACTCGCCGACGGGTTTCCAGGTCGTTGGCACGCGGGCGAGACTACCGTGTCCGCTCGTGACTTCCTGGATCGACGCCGCCGCGGCCAAGTACCCGGAACGGGTCGCGATCGAGGGCCCCGACCGGTCGCTGACCTACGCGGAACTCCGTGACGCCGCGCAGGTACGCGCGGGTGCCGTTGCGGGGGCGGGGAGGGCGGCGATCGCGCTCCCGCCCGGCGAGGACTTCGTGATCGCGCTGCACGCGTGCCTGCTGGCGGGCGCCGCGGCGGTTCCGATCGACCTGCGGCTGAGTGCGGTCGAGCAGGAGCAGCGCCTGGCCGGCGCCGAGGTCGTCATCGACACGCCGCTCGCAGGCTCATCAGGCCTGGCTGGCCAGCCAGCCAGGCCCCAGTGGAAAGGGGGAGAGGGGGCTGTCCCGGTGGCGATCATGCACACCTCCGGGACGACCGCGGCGCCCAAGCCGGTGGTTTTGACGTCCGGCAACTTCCTGGCCAGCGCGCTCGGCTCCGCGGTGGCACTCGGCCTCGACCCGGCGGAGCGGTGGCTCTGCCCGATGCCGCTGACCCACGTGGGCGGGCTCTCAATTCCGATCCGCAGCGCGATCTACGCCACCACGGCGGTCCTGTACGGCCACTTCGACACCGAGGCGGTGCTGACCGACCTGATGGATCCGGGCCGCCGGATCACGCTGGTCTCGCTCGTGCCGACGATGCTTGCGCGGCTGCTCGACGCCGGCCTCGAGAATCCACCGGCGCTCCGATGGGCGCTACTGGGAGGCGGACCGATGTCGCCGGCGCTGCTTGAGCGAGCGCAGCGCGCGTCGGTGCCGGTGGCTCCTACCTACGGCATGACCGAGGCGTGCTCCCAGATCGCCACGTTCGGTTGGCCGCTCCCCGGAGTCGACGTGCGAGTCGCGGAGGACGGCGAGGTGCTCGTGCAAGGCCCGATCGTCTCCGCCGGCGCTCTGTCCGACGACGGGCGGCTGCATACCGGCGACCTGGGCCGGTTCGACGACCGGGACCGGCTCGAGATCATCGGCCGCAAATCCGAGACGATCGTGAGCGGCGGCGAGAACGTCGCGCCGGCCGAGGTCGAGGCGGTCCTGCTCGAGCATCCGGCGGTCGCCGATGCGGCCGTCCACCCGCGGCCCGATCCGGAGTGGGGGGAGGCGGTCGTGGCCACCGTCGTGCTTCGCGACGGCCTGGAGGTCGCGCCGGATGAGCTCCGGGCGCACTGCGCCGGGCGGCTGGCGGGCTTCAAGGTGCCCAAGGAGATTGCCTTCGCCGAACAGCTGCCCCGCACACAATCGGGCAAGCTGCTGCGCCGCCAGCTTTAATCGGCCCGTGTCCTCGGCCTCGCGGTTCGAGCAATCGGACTCCTCTCCGAATCAGCTGACGATCGAGCAGCTGGCGGCGCAGTCGGGCATGTCGGTGCGCAACATCCGCGCCCACCAGGCGCGAGGTCTGCTGGCTCCGCCCGAGGTGCGGGCGCGCGTGGGCTACTACGGCCCGGAGCATCTCGAACAGCTGCGGCTGATCCGCGACCTCCAAGCGGACGGCTTCAACCTGGGCGGGATCAAGCGGCTGCTCGACGACACGCGCGGCACGGCCGAGCGGCTCCAGCGCTTCGGCGAGGCATTGAGCGCCGTCGCCTCGCCCGAGCGCGGCGAGACGCTGACGCTCGAGGAGCTCGGTCGCAGGTTCCGGGTCAGCGCGCAGGAGGCGCCCGAGGTGCTGGCCGAGGCGGAGCGCCTGGGCGTGCTGGTGCCGATCGGCGGTGACCGCTTCCAGGCCCCCAGCCCGTCGCTACTCGCGATTGCCGAGGAGGTGGTCGGTCGCGGGATCTCGCTGCGTAGCGCCCTGTCCGTGCTCGAGGACGTCGACCGCCACTGCGAATCGGTCTCGCGCTCGCTGGTCGAGCTGTTCGTCCACGAGATCTGGAAGCCCTTCGCACAGGCCGACATGCCGGCGGAGCGGTGGCCGGAGATGGAGCACGCCGTGGAGCGGCTTGGACCGGTCGCCTCCGAGGCGCTGATGGCCATCTTCCAACGCCGGCTGCGCGTCCAACTCGAGGACGCGTTCGAGGAAATCACCCGGAGGGTGGCCGAGCGGACCGCCGAAGACGGGAGTTCGTAGGGTGGCCGACTCCGATCCCGAGGCACTGAGAGCCGAGCTGCTCGAGCGCTGGGAGCGCGCCGCGAGCGGGTGGGGCCGACGCGCGCCGCACATGCGCGAGTTCGGCATGCCGGTGTCGACCTGGATGATCGAGCACGCCGGGCTCCAACCCGGGCAGCGGGTGCTCGAGCTCGCGGCTGGACCCGGCGAGACCGGACTGCTCGCCGCCGAACTGATCCGTCCGGGAGGCGTGCTGATCTCTAGCGACGCGGCCGAGAGCATGCTCGACGTGGCGCGGGCTCGCGCGCGCGAGCTCGGGATCGAGAACGTCGAGTTCAGGCGGCTCGAGCTCGAGTGGATCGACCTGCCGACGGCCGGCGTGGACGTGGTCATGTGCCGGTGGGCGGTAATGCTGATCGTCGACCCGGAGGCCGCCCTGCGGGAGTCGCGGCGTGTGCTGGTGCCCGGAGGCCGCATGGTGCTCGCGGTGTGGGACCAGCCCGAGTTGAACCCGTGGGCGGCGATCATCGATCGCGTCCTGGTCGAACTAGGTCACGCCCCGCCACCGGATCCGAGCGCGCCCGGCATGTTCGCGCTGGCCGCCCCGGGCCGCCTGCACGAGCTGCTCGAGGGGGCCGGATTCGTCGAGGTGCTGGTCGAGTCGCTCGAGCTGCCTCGCGCCCCGATGACGGCGCAGGAGCTGATCGCCGAGAGGCTTGATCTCTCGCGCCTGTTCGCGGAGACCTACGAGCGTCTGTCGGGCGATGAGCGCGAGGCGATCGAGCGGCGGATCGCGTCGGTGGGCGCGCCGTACGCCGACGCTGACGGACGGCTGGTGCTGCCCGGGCGGGCGCTGGTGGCGGCCGCCACCGCGTAGCGGGCACCGCCCCTTCGGGAGCGCAGTCAAAGCTGTGAACGCGTATTTGCAAGGTGAAAGCGCCCTTGCAGCGGTTCCCGTCGGTAGCCGTGTTGAGGACACTGAGGCGCATGCGTTTGCGACTTCTCCTGCTCCTCACGGTCGTGGCGGGGGCACTGCTCGCGATGCCCGCCGCCGCCTCTGCCTACTTCGTCCACACGGTTCTTCCCGGAGAATCGCTGTCATCGATCGCCGCCGCTGACGGACTGAGCGTCGACCAGCTCGCGGCCGCGAACGGACTCTCGCCGGACGCCGAGCTGATCGTCGGCTCAACGGTGCAGATCCCGCCTCAGCAGGCTCCAGTGGGCGTCTCGCCCGTGTCGAGCGCGACGGGCACCACGTCCGTCGGCGACGGGGACAGCGACGCCGACGATGTCGGCTCGGCCGCCAGCGAGGCTCCCGCGAGCAGCGGTGCCGGCGGCTCATATGTGGTGCAGCCCGGCGACACGCTGACCGCGATCGCGGCCCGGGCGGGCATGACCGTCGATCAGCTTGCCGCCCTAAACGGCCTGAACCCCAACGCCTACCTGATCAGCGGGACCGCGCTGAGTCTTGGCGGCGGGTCGGGTGCGGAGTACGTCTCGACGAACACCGCGCCGTCGTCGGCCCCGAGCGCCCAGCCGGTCGGTGCGGCGGCCGAGGGATCGGTGACGGACCCGCCCTACCCAACGCCTCAGACCGTCTCGGCGCCCGAGGTCGGGTCGATCGCCGCCGCCAACGGCGTGCCCGCCTCGCTGGCTGACGCGATCGCCTGGCAGGAAAGCGGCTTCAACAACGACCTGGTCTCGAGCGCCGACGCGCGCGGGGTGATGCAGATCCTCCCCGGCACGTGGCAGTGGATCCAGAACGACCTCAACTCGGGGCCGCCGCTTGCGCCGGCGTCGGCGAGCGACAACGTGCGCGGCGGCGTGATCATGCTGCATTCGCTGCTCGACGCCACCGGCGGCGATCCGGCGGAGGCCGCGGCCGCTTACTACCAGGGGCTGTCCTCGCTCGAGCAGAACGGCATGTACCCCGATACGCAGCAGTACGTCCAGGACGTGCTCTCTCTGGAGCAGCAGTTCGGCGGCGGATGAGGTGAGACCCCGGCCTGGAGCCGCGCCTCGCTAGGCTCCTGGTCGTGTTCTACGACAAAGACGCTGACCTCACACTGCTCGACGGCAAGACCGTCGCGATCATCGGCTACGGCTCCCAGGGCCACGCCCACGCGTTGAACCTGACCGACTCGGGCGTGTCGGTCGTCGTCGGCCTCCGCCCGCAGTCGAGCAGCGTCGCCAAGGCGCGCGAGCACGGCCTGCGCGTGGCCGATCCCGCCGATGCCGCCAGCGAGGGCGACGTCGTGATGATGCTGGTCCCGGACGAACTGCACCGCAGCGTGTGGGAATCTGGGGTCAGCGACGGGATCGCCCCCGGCAACATGCTGATGTTCGGTCACGGCTTCTCGATCCACTACGGCGAGGTGGTGCCGCCGCCCGACATCGACGTCACGCTCGTGGCGCCCAAGGGGCCCGGCCACCTGGTGCGACGGCAGTACCTCGAGGGCTCGGGCGTGCCGTGCCTGGCCGCAGTCCACCAGGACGCCACCGGCAATGCCCTCGCGCTGGCGCTGGCCTACGCCAAGGGCATTGGCGGGACGCGCGGAGGCGTGATCGAGACGACGTTCAAGGACGAGACCGAGACCGACCTGTTCGGCGAGCAGGCGGTGCTGTGCGGCGGGGTGACCGAGCTGGTCCGGGCCGGCTACGACACGCTGACGGAAGCCGGGTACGACCCGCGGCTGGCCTACTTCGAGGTCCTTCACGAGCTCAAGCTGATCGTCGACCTGATGTACGAGAAGGGCATCGCCGGGATGCGTTACTCGATCTCGAACACGGCCGAGTACGGCGACATGACCCGCGGCAGGCGGGTGATCTCCGAGCCGACTCGGGAGGCGATGAAGCAGATCCTCGCCGACATCCAGTCGGGCGAATTCGCGCGGGAGTGGATCGCCGAGAACCGCGCGGGGCAGGAGAACTTCAAGCGCATGCGCGAGGAGCAGGCCGGACATCAGGTCGAGGTGGTCGGCCGGGAGCTCCGCGCCAACATGGATTGGATCGATACCGAGTTCCAGGAGTAGCCCGACATGACCCAAGCCGGCACGGTTCTGGAGATCCCCGAGTCCCTCAAGCCGGCCGACGGCCGGTTCGGGTCCGGTCCGTCGCGGATCCGGCCCGAGCAGATCGGGCGGTTGGCGCAGGAAGGCGCCGGCGTGATGGGCACCTCTCATCGCCAGGCACCCGTCCGAGGCCTGGTGGCCCAGATCCGGGCCGACCTGCGCGAGCTGTTCTCGGTCCCCGACGGCTATGAGGTGGTGCTCGGAAACGGCGGCACGACGGCGTTCTGGGACGCCGCCGCCTGCTGCCTGGTCGAGCGCCGCGCGCTCCACCTGACCTACGGCGAGTTCTCCTCGAAGTTCGCGGCCTGCACCCGCCGGGCGCCGTTCCTATCCGACCCGATCGTGATCGAAGCCGAGCCCGGCGATGCTCCCAAGCCGCGCGGCGATCCCGAGGCGGACGTGGTGACGTGGGCCCACAACGAGACCTCGACCGGGGTGATGGTGCCGGTCGCCAGGCCGGCCGACGCCGGCGATGCGCTGGTGCTGGTGGACGGGACGTCGGCCGCGGCCGGGCTGCCGATCGACGTCGGACAAACCGACGCCTACTACTTCGCGCCCCAGAAGGGCCTCGGTTCGGACGGAGGCCTGTGGCTGGCGCTACTGAGCCATCGAGCGCTCGAGCGGATCTCGCGGATCACGTCGGCTCCGCAGGACGGGCGCTGGATCCCGGAGTTCCTCTCGCTTCAGATAGCCCACGAGAATTCGGTCAAGGACCAGACCTACAACACACCGGCGATCGCGACGCTGCTCCTGCTGGCCGATCAGCTGGAATGGATCCTACAGCGAGGCGGCCTCGAGGCGATGATCGCGCGCACCACGGCGTCGTCGAGTCATCTCTACGCGTGGGCCTCGCAGCACGAGCACGCGACTCCGTTCGTGCAGGACCCCGCCAACCGTTCCCTGGTCGTCGGCACGGTCGACTTCGATTCCCACGTCGACGCCGCCGACCTCGCCTCGACCCTGCGCGCCAACGGAATCGTGGACGTGGAGCCCTACCGCAAGCTCGGGCGCAACCAGCTGCGGGTCGGGATGTTCCCCGCCACCGATCCGGCCGACGTGCGGGCCCTGACGGCCTGCATCGACTGGGTGCTGGAGCGGCGGCTGTGAGCACCGCCGAGTCGGCTTCGGCCGGCGCCGAGACCGACGGCGCCCGGTCTCGCGTCCTGGTCGCCGAGAAGATCGGCGATTCCGGGATCGACCTGCTCCGCGAGCATTTCGATGTGGACGTCGGCGTCGGCTGGTCGCGCGAGGAGCTCGAGCAGCGGATCGGCTCCTACGACGGCGTCCTGATCCGTTCCGCCACCAAGCTCGACGCTCCGCTGATCGCGCGTGCGTCGCGCCTGCGGGCGGTTGGCCGTGCCGGCGTCGGAGTCGACAACGTCGACGTCGAGGCGGCCACCAAGCGCGGAATCGTCGTGGCCAACGCGCCGCAGTCGAACGTGATCACCGCGGCGGAACACACCATGGCGCTGCTGCTGGCGCTGGCGCGCAACGTGCCGCAGGCCTACGCCTCCCTGACCAGCGGCAAGTGGGAGCGGTCGAAGTTCTCCGGCGTCGAGCTGTACGAGAAGACGCTCGGGATCCTCGGCTTCGGCCGGATCGGACAGCTGGTGGCTGAGCGCGCTCGCGCGTTTGGCATGCGGCTGATCGCGTACGACCCCTACGTGGGCGCCGAGCGCTACGAGCGTCTCGGCGTCGAAAAGGCCGAGTCCTCCGACGCCGTATACGCGGTGGCGGACTTCATCACGCTGCACCTGCCAAACACGCCGGACACGAAGGGCTGGCTGGACGCCGAGGCACTGGCCAAGTGCAAGGACGGCGTGCGCATTTTGAACGTGGCCAGGGGTCCACTCGTCGTCGACGAGGATCTTCAAGCCGCGCTCGACTCGGGCAAGGTGGCGGGCGCCGCGCTCGACGTGTTCCAAACCGAGCCGGTCACCGATCACCCGCTGTTCGCCTATCCGAACGTGATCGTCACGCCGCACCTGGGCGCCTCCACGGCGGAGGCGACCGACCGGGCCGGCTATCAGGCGGCCGAGCAGGTGGTGGCCGCGCTGGCCGGCGGGGTCGTCACCAGCGCCGTGAACGTCCCGGCGATCCCACCCGAGGACATGGAGGTGCTCGGACCGTACGCCTCGCTGTGCCGGTCACTCGGGCGGATCGCGGTCGAGCTGGCCGAGCGATCGTCGATCGACCAGGTGAAGACCGAGTTCCTCGGCCGGATCGCCGAGCACGACACTCGCCTGCTCGGGATCCATGTCCTGCTCGGGGTGCTGAGCGGTCACACCGAGGAGGACGTCAACGAGGTCAACGCACCGGCGATCGCCGAGGA
>Ga0187769_10000034_pt1 | contig 64116 bp, 70 predicted proteins | sample 0116_SJ02_MP02_1_FD_133140 | JGI IMG/M metagenome (GOLD analysis project Ga0187769, IMG submission 133140) | Tropical peat soil microbial communities from peatlands in Department of Meta, Colombia - 0116_SJ02_MP02_10_MG | ecosystem: Environmental > Terrestrial > Soil > Wetlands > Peat | place...
GGCTGCACCGCCAAGGCGACGTCCACCATCACGTCCCCGACCAGTTCGATCCCGCCGCGCACGCCCTCCGACCCAAGATTCGAGACGGCCACCGCGGACGAGCACAGCAGTAGCGACGAGGCATGATCCACGAGTACCCGGTTGAGCTCCTCGGGCATCGAGCGGTCGAACGAGCGCATCCCGGCCTCCACGTGGGCAACAGGAATGCCCGCCTGAGCGCCGGCCAGCGCCCCGGCGAGCGTGGAGTTGGTGTCCCCGTACACGAGCACCGCATCGGGCAAGGCATCGCGCAGCACCGGCTCCAGGGCCCCCAGCATTCGCGCGGTCTGCGAGGTGTTCGACCCGAGCGCGATTCCGAGCTCCAAATCGGGCGCCGGCAACCCGAGCTCTGAGAAGAAGACGGCCGATAGGTCGTCGTCGAAGTGCTGCCCGGTGTGGACGAGCAGCTCCTCGTGCTCTGAGCGCAGGCGTGGCGAGACCGCCGCCGCCTTGATGAACTGGGGGCGGTTCCCGACCACCGTGAGGATCTTCATCGCGCTGGTTCGGCCAGCCGCTCGCGAATTACCGACTCAATCGCCTCGGCGGTCCGCCGGGTGACCGGCCCGGGGGCATCGAACGACCGCCCGTCGATCGCAGCCACCGGCTGCACCTCCCGGACGGTTGAGGCCAGGAACGCTTCGTCGGCGCGCAGCAGCACGTCCAGCGGACACGGACGCTCGGCAGCGCCGCTGGCGTCGATCACCATCGCCCGGGTGATCGAGGCCAGGATGTGCTCGTCCAGCGGCGGAGTGAGGAGCTCGCCGTCCGCGACCCAGAAGATGGTGCTCGTGGGCGCCTCGAGCACTCGGCCGTGCGGCGTGACGAGCAGCGCCTCGTCGAACCCCCGCTCTCTCGCCAGCCGGGAAGCGAGCATGTTCGCCCCGTATGAGAGCGACTTGACGCCATCCAACACGCGCGTCGGCGAGTACGTCACCGAAGCCAGACGAACCGTCTCGGGCATGACCGGCGCCGGCTCGGTCAGGAGCAGACGGTGGCCGCCACGAGTGATGACGATCCGCAGCAGCTCGTGCTCGGGGGCGCTGCCGGCCTCCGCCAGCAGCCGCCACGTCTCGGCGCGGACCGCCTCGACGTCGAGTGGCAGGCGCATGTTGCCGGCAGAGCGCTCGAGCCGGGTCAGATGTTCCTCGAACGCGAACGGCTGCCCGTCGTAGAGCCGGATCACCTCGAACACGCCGTCGCCGCGCAAGAGGCCCTCGTCCGTGGCCGGGATCGTCGCTTCCGAGGCGAGCATCAGGGCGCCGTCGACCGACGCGAGTGAGCCCGGGGAGCTAGCCATCGCCGTCCCGTGACCACACCTCGGCCAGGCGCACCACCACCGCCGCGGCGGCCGCCATGTCCTGTAGCGAGGCCCATTCGCGTACCGAGTGATACTCGTGCCCGCCGGTGAAGATATTCGGGGTCGGCAGGCCCATCTCGCTGAGGCGCGACCCGTCCGTGCCGCCCCGAATCGGCTTGCGGATCGGCTCGATCCCTTCGGCGCGGATCGCGTCCTCGGCGGCGCCCGTCACCTCCGGCACCGAGCTCAGAAAGCGGCGCATGTTGCGGTATTGCTCGCGCACGTCGAACTCCAGGCGCGCCCGCGGCTCGGCCCCGACGACCTCGCGTGCGGTCCGTTCGAGCAATGCGCGGTGGCGCTCGAGCGCCTCGTCGTCGAAATCGCGCAGGATGAACCTCACCTCCGCCGTGGACGCGTCGCCGGTGATCTCGTGTGGGTGGATGAACCCCTGGCGTTCCGAGGTCGTCTCGGGAGTCAGCGTGTCCGACGGAAGCGCGGCGACGATGCGCGCCGCCAATCGCAGCGCGTTGACCATCTTCCCGGTGGCCTGTCCCGGATGCACCTCCACCCCGCGGACCTTCACGATCGCCTCAAGCGCGCTGAAGGTCTCGTCGTGGAGCTCGCCCACTTCGGAGCCGTCGAGCGTATAGGCGCAGCGCGCCCCGAAGCCCTTGATGTCGAACAGGCTCGCCCCCTCTCCGATCTCTTCGTCGGGGGTGAAGGCGATGCGAAGCGTCGGGCGAGGGAGCTCGGGATGCGCGGCCAGGTGTGCGACGCCGGCCATGATCTCGGCCACCCCCGCCTTGTCGTCGGCCCCGAGCAGGGTGTCACCGCTCGAGGTGACGATGTCGTGACCGGCCTTCTCCTGGAGCTCAGGCATGCGAGCGGGGTCGAGCACGGTGCCCTGACGCGGCAGCTCGATCAAGCCGCCGTCGTACTCACGGTGGACGATCGGCTCGACGTCGTGGCCGGAAGCGTCCGGGCTGGTATCCATATGCGCGATCAGCCCGATCGCGCGCCCGTCGGCGTCGACCCTAGGTCCGTCCGTGCCGTCGAGCGTGGCCACCACGTAGCCGTTGTCGTCGAGCCGAGCGTCGTCGAGGCCGGCTTCCCGCAGCTCGGCCACCAGCACGCGACCCAGCTCGAGCTGCCCGGGCGTGCTCGGCGACGAGGTGCGATCACGTCGTGACTGCGTGTCGATTCGCACGTAGCGCAGGAAGCGAGCGAGGACGTCCGGGGCGAGTTCTTGGGCGAGCGGCGAGGTGTAGGAAGCGGGCATCGCGGTGAGTATCGCAACGTGAGGGGGGCAGAGGCCGCCCAGACCCCCAACACAAGAGGAGTGAGCAGAGAGATGGCAACCCAGACTCCAGTCCAGCGCCGGGCCGCCGGCAAGCCGCCGCCGCAACTCGCAAGCGCAACGTCGCCAAGCGCAGCGCCTCGAGCACCCGCGCCTCCGCGCAGCGAACACGCAGCGTTGCCTCACGCGCCGCCCGCAACGCCCGCAGCAACACGCGGAGCACGGCGCGCACCGCCGGCACGACCCGCACTCGCGCCACCGAGACCGCAGCTCGTGGAGTCGACGCCGCGGGGACGCAGCTCGGCGCGGTGGCCACCGGGGCACAGCGGGTGGTGCTGACCGCCGTCGGAAAAGAGGGCAGTCTGCGAAAGGAGGCTCCCCGTGTCAGGGACCCCAGTGGGCGAGCCCGTGTCGACCGCTGACTCGCAAGATCTGTTCGAGCGGTGGAGGCGCTATCGCGACCCGGACGCCCGCGACGAGTTGATCGCGCGTTTTCTTCCCCTCGCGCGGAAGCTCGCCCGGCGATACGTGCAATCGAGCGAGCCATACGACGACCTGGTCCAGGTCGCGAGCGGTCGACGAGCTCGCCCAGTACCTCGAGCTCAGTGAAGAGGAAGTGCTCGACGGCCTTCAGGTGGCCGAGGCGTACGGCACCGTTTCGCTCGACGCGCCGCTCGCAGACGAGGAAGACGCCAGCCGGCTCGACGCGATCGGCGACGAGGACCAGCGCCTGGGCCTGGTCGATGACCAGACGACAATCTTCGCCGCCGCCAAGCACCTGCCCCAGCGCGAGCGCGAGATCCTCTACCCGCGGTTTGGTGAGGACCTCACGCAGTCCGAGATCGCCGACCGGGTCGGCGTCTCCCAGATGCAGGTCTCACGCCTCCTGCGCCGCTCGCTGCAGCGTCTGCGTCAGCTCACCGGGGAGACGACGTCCGGCGGAGCGCCCGCAGGCAGTCTCCGCCGGATCTCAGCTTGTGGCCCGCTGGTGTCCTACCAGCGATATCGGATGCGGCGACGCATTGGCGCCTTGTAGGGAAAGGTCCTGTCGGGCTCCTCCTCGGGGGACGGCTGCGCGCTCACGCGGCCGCCGATCGCCGCGCGGCACGGATGACAAGTCGAGCACCGGACGGCCAAGATCAGTAGGCTCGCGGCACGTGCAGAGCCACTTCCGTGTACAGGTTCACAGCCAGGATCAGGCAACCGTGGTCGCGGTGAGCGGCGAGCTCGACCTCGCGTCGAGCCCGGCGCTCCAGGAGGAGCTGGATCGCGTGGCCGCGGACTCGACGCTGCTGATCATCGACCTGAGAGAGCTCGACTTCATGGACTCGACCGGGCTGAGCGTGCTCGTCCGCGCGCACCAGCGCGCCGAGGAGCAGGGCCGGCGCCTGGCGATGGTGAAGGGGCCGCAGCAGGTCCAACGGCTGCTCAGCCTGACCGGGGTAGCCGACCGGCTGACGGTCGTCGATAGACCCGAGGACCTGATCGACCAGGAGTAAGCGACGGGGGCGGATGATTCGAGGTCGTCGGCGGCGCCTGACGGCGGCGCCTTAGTTCGTTAGTTCCGCCGGCGGTCGACCATGACCACGTGCAGGATCTCGCCGTCGTGCTCCCGGCGGACGTCCAGCTCGTCGCTGAGCAGCGTCAGGGCGGAGGCCGCGCTGTAGTCGGGCGCCTCGTGCGAGAGCTGGTCGCCGCTGCCGTCGACGAACGGCCCGATCGTCAGCTCGAGGCGTTGCGTGTCGGTGGAGATCGCGAACGACATACGCGCGCTCCCGGCCGAACGGCCGGCGTGCGCCGCGATCGCGTCGGTGACGAGGTAAACGTCGGAGAAGCGGTCCAGCGAGAAGCGCGCGCGGGCAGCGAGCGCCCGGGCCACGCGACCGAGCACGCCGGCCAGCAGGCTGATCGGCGACAGCGAGACCACCGCGTCCCCGGCGAGCCAGGAGGCGTCCTCATCATCAGGTCCGGGCCGGCTCGGCAGGTGAAAGAGCGGCTTTCCGTCTCGCTGGCCGACAAACGACATCCTCACTTCGGTGCCGCCGCCGGGGACGGCGCGGAACTCCGCGCGCTCGGCCAGCGCCCGGATCACGGACAAGCCAACCCCGCGAATCGACTCATCGGCGGACGCGAGGGGCGGCAGCCCCGACCCGTGGTCCACGACGACCACCTCGATCGCCTCGGGATCGATGTACATGCGAACGCCCAGCGGACCTGTCTCGCCCTCGTAAGCGTGCATTACAACGTTGTTGCAGGCTTCGCTGACCGCAGTCTTCAGGTCGTCGAGCAGCTCGGGGTCCAGCCCGATCAGCTCGGCGACGCCGGCAAGCACGCCGCGGACGAGCGTCAGGGTCTCAGGCCTGGAGTCGAGCTCGAGCCGGACGGCCGGCGCGGCTGCGTTCACGGCGGGAGAGTCTTCGGTCAAGTCAGGCGATCTCCGTGGCTCGAGACCGGCCAGAAGGTCGGCGCTGGAGCGCTCGACAGTCGCGCCTCGGCGTGCATTTGAGCCTCGTGTGCTGGGTAAACATACGCTGAGGCTGAGTCATGGATTCGCGCGTTCGTGCCCTCTACAAGATCGAGCCCCAGCCGGGGGCGCCAGCCCAGGCACGAAGCATCATCGCCGAAGAGCTCTCTTCGCGTCTCCCCGACGGAATACTGGAGGACATCAAGTTGATGGTCAGCGAGCTGGTCACCAGCGGCGTCGTCGACGCGGGGAACGGCGTGGAGGCCCCGGTCACGCTCGACCTGTGCGTGAACGGCGACATACGCTGCCCGTGATCGACCACGGTGCCGGTTTCGCGACGCGCATGGAACGGACCCTCCCCACCCGGCGCGGCTGGTGGGGATTGCGGCTCGTCGAGCAGCTGTCTGACCGCTGGGGATGCAGTGTTCGCCACAGCGCACCGAAGTATGGTTCGAGCGCCCGTGCGCGTGACGTGACGTCCCGCCGTGGTGGCGTCACGCCAGTGGTCATCGGGCGAACGCGCCGACCCATCTGGCCCCCCGGCGAAGGCGCCGACCCCATCTGGCCCCCGCCCCGGGCATGGTGTCTTAGACGAGATCCGTCAGGCGACGGACGCTTCGTCGCCTGTCTCGGTCATCTCGCGCAGACGAGCCAGCGCTCGACGCAGGATTCGCGACACCTGCATCTGCGAGACGCCGATCTCCTCGGCGATCTGGATCTGCGTCATGTCCTGCATGAATCGCAGGGCAAGGACATGACGCTCGCGCGCGCTCAGTTGATGGGCCGACGCGGCGATGGTCACACTCGCGTCGACGGATCGGCGCGGGCATACCGGCTTCTGAACGAGGTGATGGCGCAGACCGATCGAGCCGCACTGGGGCAATTCGTGATGCGCGCCAAGGAGTACCTGGCGATCGTGCGCGCCCACGGTCGGGCGCTAATCCTCTCGACGATGCTGTTCGCCGACGAGGTGCGACCGAGCAAGGACGTCGACGCCGCGACGCAGAAGTCGCACCAGCCGTCGGCTCAGCAGCTGAAGGCGGCGGCCGCGGTGATCGAGGAGCTCTCTGGGGTGTGGGAGCCCGGCGAGTGGAAGGACCGGTACCGCCGGCGCCTGCAGGACGTCGTCGCCCGCAAGCGCAAGGGCCAGACGATCAAGGCGCCCGAGCCGCGCGAGCCGGCTCCTGAGGCGCCCGACCTGATGGCCGCGCGCGAGCAGACGCTGGCCGAGATGCGCGGCGGGAAGTCCGCCAAGCGACAGAAACAGGAGGCAAAGACATGACCAATAAGCGAGAGGAGCAACTCGAGCGGATGCGCGAGGCCCTCGACGAGAAGAACGCGGAGGCCCGGGCCCGATCCGAGGAGCATTCCCTCGAGGAGGCCGACCGGCCGCCCGACGTCGAGAGCGTCCGCGCCAAGAGCTCGGGTCACAAGAAGAAGACGGCGGACAAGTGGAATCAATGAACGTCAAACACGGAATTCACGTGGATTCAGGCATCCATGCCTGAATCCCGGGAGACCTAGTTCCGCCTTGCCTCCGGCGGCGGGTCGCTAACGCGACTGGCCTAGCGACCCTGAGCGCGCATCAGCCGACGTGCCCTAGCCGGCAGCTCGGAGATCGTTCCGCGCACCTCTGAGAGTCCCTCCCGGAGCTCTCGGTCGCCGACCTCGACCGGCATCATCGAGTCTTGGAGCTCGGAGAGGCCGTTATCGGCGCTCTCGATCGCCTCGACCGCGCGCTCGACGTACACCCGTGGGTCCGCCGAATGCATCCCGCCCGAGCTGCGGTCGAAGGCCCGTCCGGGCAGTCCGTAGCGCTCGGCGAACTCGGCGTGGGTCCGCCGCAGGCGGCCGTAGGCCGATTGGACCGGCCGGAACAGCTCCTCCTCGAGTCGATCCGCGGTCTGCTCGTCCAGCTCCTCGTACGCCTCGCCCAGGCTGGCCAGAGCGAGCGCGAGCTGGTCCGTCGCCTCGGCGACGTCGTCGAGCAGTTGCCGCCTCGCTTCACCGGCGTTGTAAGCCATCGCCTCGAGATCAGTCTCCAGCCGGCCCGGGGGTGCCCCCGGAACCGTCGCGGAATTTTCTCAATCGCGTCGCCATCCGCGCCTATGCTACGTAGGCGATGAGTGGGCTGTTGATCCGGGTGCGGTGGCGGCGGCCACGCCGGCCGTCCACGAGGTAGCTGTGGCGTCCATCGCGAACCTCCTTCGGGGCAGCGATCGCGAGTTCTTCGACATGTTCGAACGCGCCGGCGCGAACATCGTCCACGCCGCCGAGCTCCTCGACGAGATGCTCGCGCGCTATCCCGAGAGCGCCGAGCTGGCCGGCGAAATCCTGACCTGCGAGCACGACGGCGACCAGATCACCCACGACGTGATCAATCGGCTCAACCAGACTTTCGTCACCCCGATTGACCGCGAGGACGTCCTGCACCTGGCCTCGGCGCTTGACGACATCGTCGACTACACCGAGGAGGTCGCGGACTACCTCGGGCTGTACAAGATCGAGGCGCCGATGGCCCAGGCCCAGCGGCTCGCGGGCGTGCTGCGCGATGCGACCCGGCAGATCGCTGCCGCGATCCCGTTGATCCGGACTTTCAAGGACATCACCGACCACATGGTCGAGGTGCACCGGCTCGAGAACGAGGGCGACCGGATCGTCCGCGAGGCCATCGCATCGCTGTTCGAGAGCGGGATCGACCCGATGGTGGTGATCCGGTGGAAGGACATCTTCGAGCGACTCGAGAACGCGATCGACTCGACAGAGCGGGCGGCCTTCATCCTCGAAGGCATTGTCATCAAGAACGCATGAGCGCCTCCGAGCTCGTGCGCGGCGTGGACTTCGCGGGCCTTCCGACCCGCGATCTTGACGCGGCGGTCGCGTTCTACGGCGAGACGCTCGGCCTGCCCCGGTCCGTGTACATCCCCGAGCGCCACTACTCGGAGTTCGAGACCGGCAACCTGACGCTCAGCATCTACAACGCCGAGCAGATGGGGCTGGAGCACAACCCCAACCGGAACGCGATCGCGCTGCACGTCGACGACGTCGCAGCGGCGCGCAAGGCGCTGGAGGAACGGGGCGTCGAGTTCCACGGCGACATCATCGACACTGGCGTCTGCCACATGGCGATCTTCACCGACCCGGACGGCAACGCGCTGATGCTCCACCACCGCTATGCGCCGCGGAAGACGGACCTCTAGAGGAAGGAGCCGGTCGTGACCTTAACCCGTCAGACGATGACCGACGAGCAGCGCAAGTCGGTCGCGCTCGAGTACCTCAAGGCGTTCGACAACGGCGGCGTCACGTCCACCGGGGACAGCATCCTCGAACTGTTTGCGCCGGACGCGCAGGTGGCATTCCCGAAGTGGGGGATCGCCAATGGCCGCGATGAGATCGGACGGATGTTCAGCGACGTTGGCGCCACGCTCAAATCGATCCGTCACGACTACGCGAACTTCAACTGGATCTTCTCGGGCAGCGACCTCGTGGTGTGCGAGGGAACGAGCTACGGCGAGCACGAGGACGGGCCGTGGCGGGCCGGCGTGCCCGAGTGGGGCGCTGGGCGCTGGTGCGACGTTTTCGAGATCCGCGACTGGCAGATCCAGCGCTGCTTCATCTACCTCGATCCCGACTACGCCGGCAAGGACACCGCGCGCTACCCGTGGCTGGCGGGGGCGGCGGCGCCGTCGCGGGCGACCGTCCCGGCGTAGCCGTCGGGCATCTCAACCACGAGCGCCCCGGCCAGGCGCCGTAGCACCGGCTGGAGGTCCTCGTCCTCCTCGGGCTGCCAGCCGTCGAGCAGCCGGCACAGCTCCGCGCGGCCGGCCGAGATCAGCTGCTCGCGCGCCTGGAGGCCGGCCGGGGTCAACTCGAGCTGCCCGTCGGGGTCGGTGACGACATAGGCCCGCTGCGCCAGCCCGCCGAGCGGCTCGCGCAGCTCCTCGGGCGAGAGGTGCAGCTCGTCGGCCAGCGCCCGCTCGGTGGTCGGTGCCCGCTCGCCGATGCGGTTGAGCAGCCAGCCCTGGGGTGGGGTGACCTGCACACCCGAGCGGTCGATCAGCTCGTTGTAGATCCGCTGGCGCTCCTCGCGCTGCATGAGCGAGCTGAGGATCCGCTCGAGCTCGCGCTCGGAGCTGTCGTGACGGGGGGCCGCGAAGGTCTCGCCGACGCCCTCGGCGGCCGCGGTCTGGCGGAGCGGTATCTCGCGCAGCAGCCAGCTGAGGAAAAACGACACCAGCGCGACCGCCGCGGCGGTCGTGAACACAGGTTGCAGCGCCGCGGCGAAGGCGGAGATGTAGGGCTCTTTGATCGCGGCCGGGAGACTCTTGACCACGGCCGGGTTGGCGGCCGTCGGAACGTGGACACTCGCAGGAATCCGGCTCGCCAGCTCGCGGGCCAGGTTGTTCGAGAAGATCGCGCCGAACCCGGCAACGCCGATCGATCCTCCGATCTGGCGAAAGAGGGTCGAGCCGGAGGTCGCCACCCCGAGATACCGGTAGTCGACCGCGTTCTGAACCGCGAGGACGAGCACCTGCATGACCATCCCCAGCCCGAGGCCGAGGACGACCATGTCTAGGGCGACGGTGACGGTCGAGGTCGAGAGCCCGATGTGCGAGAGCAGGAACAGGCCGACGGTCGCGAGCGCCGTGCCCGCGATCGGGAACGGCCGGTAGCGCCCGAAGCGCGCGATCAGGTTCCCGCTCAGGATCGAGGTGACGAGCAGCCCCGCCATCATCGGCGTAATCAGCAGCCCCGAGACCGTCGGGCTGTGCCCCTTGACCACCTGGAGGTAGAGCGGCAGGAAGGTGACGGCGCCGAACAGCGCGAGCCCGATGATGAACCCGACCGCGCTTGCGACGACAAAGATCCGGTTCCGGAACAGCGCGAGCGGCAGGATGGGTTCAGCCGCGCGATGCTCGACGAACGGGAACAGGACGAGCATCACCGCACCGATGATCATCAGCGCGACGATCAGCGGCGAGCTCCAGGAGTAGCCACTCGTCCCGCCCAGGCTCGTGAACAGCACGATGGCCGACAGCCCCGCCGTCAGGACGGCCGCGCCCAGGTAATCGATGCGGTGATGAACGTGGTCGGTGCGGGGCTGGAACGCCACCGCGATCACCGCCAGCGCGACCAGCCCGAGCGGTAGGTTGACGTAGAAGATCCAGCGCCAGCTCAGGCTGTCCACGAAGAAGCCGCCCAACAGTGGGCCGATCACCGTGGCGACGCCGAACACCGCGCCGAAGAGGCCCTGGTAGCGGCCGCGCTCCCGGGGCGGGATGATGTCCCCCACGGCCGCCATCGTCGTGACGATCAACCCGCCGCCTCCCAACCCCTGGAGCGCGCGGAAGGCGATCAGCTCGGTCATGCTCTGCGCCTGGCCGCACAGTGCCGAGCCGATCAGGAAGAGGACGATCGCGGTCTGGAGCACCCGCTTGCGGCCGTAAAGGTCCCCGAGCTTGCCGTACAGCGGCCCCGAGACCGTCGAGGCGAGCAGGTACGCGGTCACCACCCAGGACAGGTGGGACAGGCCGCCGAGGTCGCCGACGATCGTCGGCAGGGCGGTCGAGACGATCGTCTGGTCGAGCGAGGCGAGCAGCAGTACAAGCAGCAGCGCCCCGAAGATCAGGCGCACGCGCGGGGCTTCGGTGCCGACGGATGCCGACGCGCTCGCCCCGTCTCCGACCGTTGCCCGGGTCGCGCTCACACAAGCACCGACCTTAATCGCGTTGGTCGGCGGCGCCTCACGGCGGCGCCTTAGTGCGAGGTCGCCGTGGCCTCGGCCGGCTCCCCGGCGCCGTCCGGTCCGGAGTCGGTGACCGCCTCAGCGGGTGGGGCCGGCGGGGCGGGATAGGCCGCAGCGGCCTGATGCGCCCCGACGGCGCCGGCGACGCCGATCGCGGCGGCGAGCAGCGCCCAACCGGGTCCGGTTCGCTCCTGTCCCAGCGCGTGGTCAAGCGACAGGTCGCCCGGCCCGACCCTCGGCCAGCGCGAGCACGGCGGCGATCAGGACCGCGTTGTACTCGTAGCCGCCGTTTGTGACCCACGGCCCGTTCTTGAGGTGGACGCGGTTGATCGCCGTCAGCATCACCGAGGTGAGGGTCCCGGCCGCCAGCGGAGTGGCCAGCCCCAGCGCGAGCGCGGCTCGGCCCCCGGCCTCAGCGACCCCGGCCGCGACGGCGTTACGCCGCCCAGGCCGCATCCCGAGTCCCTCGAACATCTGGGAGGTGGCATCGAGCCCGTGTCCGTTGAACCATCCGAACAGCTTCTGGGTGCCGTGCCCGAAGAAAAAGCCTCCGACGGTGAGTCTCAGCAGCAAGCGGCCGATCTTCATCGCTCCTCCAGTCTTTGAGTTGAGCGGGACGTCGTCAGATCATAGGCCGCACGCCGTTCACCACCAAAGTGGGCCCAAGGGTCATCGCGGTAGGATCGGACTGGCCCGGGGGGGCGACGGCGTGATGTCGCCAGCGGCCTGGATCGACTCGATCGAAAAGCTCCAGGAGGGCAGATGAGCGCAGATGTCACCACCCCCACGCTGTATGTGTGTCACGGCGACGAGGGCGGCCCGCGGGTGCACCCATGCAGGCGCGTGCAGGAGGCGATGCACGCCAAGAACATCGCCTACGAGAAGGTCATCGCCGGCCACGGGAGCCCGTTGCCGTTCCTGCGCAAGGGCTCACGCGAGGATCTGCGGGCCGCCACCGGCGACACCGAGCTGCCGGCGCTGAAGCTCCCCGACGGGACCGTGCTCAAGCACTCGCGCGCGATCCTCGCTTGGATAGACAGCCAGCCGGAAGGCGGGCCGCGCTAGTGCGGCGCCGTCGGGGCGATCGGCCAGAGTTCACGCCGTGGCGTTCCTCCACGCTGGGGTTTGCCTGCCTGCGCCGCTCGCCCCGACGAGCAGCCATGTTTCGTGCGGGACGAAGTTTTTCGTTTGATCCGGCGGATGGCTACTACCCCAAGGATTAGCGCCTCACACCTCGGCGACGCGAGCGCGAATGCCGCCAGGCTTCCCGCGCCGGCGCGGGCGGCGGTCGAGGACCTGCTCGCCCAGCTCGACCACGAGCTCCCGAGCCGGATCGAGCGCTTCTACGTGGTCGGCTCAACCTACGCGGGCGCGTTCCGGGAGGGGCGGAGCGACGTCGACTTCGTCGCGATCCTCGCCGGCGAACTCGAGGCCTTCGCGTCGGAATGGCGGCCGCTGATCGAGAAGGCGCTGGCCTTCCGGCGGGGAGCGCCCGCGAGCCCGCCTTATCGCCGGCACCCGGGCGTTCGCCGCCGGGCAGTGGCCGCGTTCGTCGCCCACGTGATCGAGAGCGCCAACCGGCTAACTTCTAACGGTGGCCTCCCGCGCCGCCACCGACCAGCTCCGGATACGTCCGCTCGAGCCGGCTGACCTCGAAGCGGTCGCCGAACTGTCGGCCGCAGCGTTCGGTCACCATCTCGACGACCCGCCGGCGCTGGACCGAGCGACTGGCCCATCCGCTTCAGACCGACCCCGGGGGAGCGTTCGTGGCCGAGCGCGAAGGGCGGCTGATCGGCCTGGCCGAGGCGATCCGGCGGGAGCGCCTGTGGGTCCTCTCGATGCTGGCAGTCGACCCGAGGGTCCAGAGCGCCGGCACCGGCCCTGCGCCACTGGAGCGCACCCTGCGCTACGGCGCGCACGGCGACGCAGGGCTGATCATCAGCTCGAGCGATCCACGTGCGCTGCGGCTGTACAGTCTGGCAGGCTTCTCGCTCCGTCCGGCCTTCGAGAGCAACGGTCGTCTCGACCGCGGGACCCTGCCCGGCGCTGACTCCGCCGTCCGCGAAGCTGACGGGAGCGACCTCGAGGCGCTCGCCGCGATCTCCCGAGAGGTGCGCGGCGGTCCTCACACCAGCGAGCTCTCCTTCGCCCTCGAGCGCGGCGGGCAGCTGCTGCGACACGGCGATCGTGGCTTCGCCGTGGTCATGCCGAGCTTCGCCGCTGTCTGGCTACTGGTCGCGCGCGATCCGGAGGCGGCGCAAGCGCTGCTGTGGCGCGCGCTCGAGCTGGTCGGAGACCTCGGTGGGGACCGGTCCACGGCCCGTTGGATCACGGGCGGCCAGGACTGGGCAATCGACGTCCTGCTGAAGGCCGGCTATACCCTCGCGCCGCGTGGCGCGCTGTGCGTGCGCGGCCGGCCTGGCCCTTTGCATCCGTTCCTGCCGAGTGGCCCGTTCGGGTGAGTCAGGCTCGTTTGATCGCCCGCAGCGTGTAGGTGTGGGGCAGGCGCCACGGGCGGTCGAGGAGCCGCCACTCCTTCTCGTCGGTGCGCTCCATCTGCCCGGGAAGTGCCTCCCAGGGCACGATGTCGTGCTCGACCAGCGTGGTCAGCTGCATCCCGGCGTCGAGCAGGGCGGTGACGATCTCGCCCAATCCGTGGTTCCACGAATGACTGACGGTGTGCTCGAACGCGACGTCGGTCTCGACGTACGTCCCGCCGTCGGTCTCGATGATCGGCTCCTCGTGCTCGAAGTACGGGTACTCGACGACGAGCAGCCGGTCGGTTCGCTCGTCGAGTGCCCACAGCATCGGATGGCCCTCCCGGAGGAACAGCCAGCCCCCCCCGGTCGTAGCAGCTCCGCCACCACCTGCGCCCACTGCCGGATCCTCGGCAGCCAGCAGAGCGCCCCGATCCCAGTGAACACGAAGCCGAAGCGCTCGCGGCCGAGGACGCTCGGAGCGTCGTAGACCACGGCTTCGACGAACTCGATCGGATGCCCGGCGCCGGCGGCCAGGCGGCGGGCTTCGGCCAGCGACGCCGGCGAGAAGTCGAGCCCCGTCATCCGCCCCCGAGGCGGGCGAGCGACACGGTGTCGGTGCCGATGTGGCATTGCAGATGCACACCGTCGAGGCCGGCGATGTCGCCGAGCAGCGGGAGGTCGAACCGGCACCGCGCTGATGAACTCCGGGTCGCCCAGGAATCGCTCGACCGCGTAGCCGGGTGACGCGGCGTGGGCCGGCGCGCGCTCGTCCCAATTGGAGCGGTTGATCGTGAAGCTGTCTTCCATGGACGCGTAAGGTACGCGTATGGCTAAGACCGAGCGCAATCACCAACCCGAGAAGCTCACCCGCAAGCGCTTCGAGTCGGAGCTCCTCAAGCTCCAGCGCGAGCTCGTGATCATGCAGGAGTACGTCAAGGTCAAGGGGCTGAAGATCGTGGTGATCTTCGAGGGCCGCGACGCAGCCGGAAAGGGAGGCGTGATCAAGCGCATCAGCGAGCGGACCAACCCGCGCGTGTGCCGCGTCGTCGCGCTGCCGGCGCCGACCGAGCGCGAGAAGACCCAGTGGTACTTCCAGCGCTACGTGCAGCACCTTCCCGCCGCCGGCGAGATGGTGCTGTTCGACCGCTCCTGGTACAACCGCGCCGGCGTCGAGCGGGTGATGGGCTTCTGCACCGAGGCCGAGTACGAGGAGTTCATGCGCTCCTGTCCCGACTTCGAGCACATGCTGGTGCGTTCGGGGATCCAGCTCATCAAGTACTGGTTCTCGATCTCCGACGCCGAGCAGGAGCGCCGCTTCCAGGCGCGCGTGCACGATCCGATGCGCCGGTGGAAGCTGAGCCCGATGGATCTCGAGTCCCGCGCCCGCTGGGTCGGCTACTCCCGGGCCAAGGACGAGATGTTCCGCTACACCGACATCAAGATGGCACCGTGGTACGTGGTGCAGGCCGACGACAAGCGCCGCGCGCGGCTGAACTGCGTCGCGCACCTGCTCTCGATGGTCAAGTACGAGGACCTGACGCCGCCGCCCGTCGAGCTCCCTCCGCGCGTCGACGAGGCCTACGTCCGGCCTCCGCTCGAGGAGCAGACGTTCGTGCCCGAGGTCTACTGAGCAATGCCTCCCGACTGGTTCGGAGAGCTGGCGCAATTCCTCGCGATCGAATCGATCAGCGCCGATTCGGACCGCGCTTCCGAGGTGCGCCAGGCGGGCGAGTGGGTGTGCGAGCGCGTGATCGAGGCGGGCGGCGGGTGCGAGCTGGTCGACTGGCACGGCCAGCCGCTGGCGATCGGCGAGATCCGCGCCTCGCGCGACGGCGATCGCGCGCCAACCGTCCTCTGCTACGGCCACTTCGACGTGCAGCCGCCCGACCCGCTCGAGCTGTGGGAGTCGCCGCCGTTTGAGCCGGAGATCCGCGGCGAGCACCTGTACGCCCGCGGCGTGGCCGACGACAAGGGGCAGCTGTACATGCTGCTCGCCGGGGCGCGCGAGCTCGCCCGGTCGGAGCAGCTCCCGGTCAACGTGCGCTTCGCCTGCGACGGCGAGGAGGAGACCGGGGGTGAGTCGATCGTCGAGTTCCTGGCCGCCGACGACCGCGGCGCGAACGCGGCGATCATCTTCGACAGCGGCATGATTGGCCCCGGCCGGCCGGCGTTCAACGTCGCCACGCGGGGCCTGACCTACTTCCACCTGACCGTTCGGACGGGCGCGCGGGACCTGCACTCGGGGATCTACGGCGGCGCCGCGCTCAACGCCGAGCACGCACTGATCCAGACCCTCGCCGGCGTTCTCCCGGCGGACGGACGGCTGGCCGAGCCGCTGCGCAAGGGGATCGTGCCGCCGGCGCAGGCGGAGCTCGACACCTGGCGCGAGCTGCCCGCCGGCGCCGACGAGCTCGCCGATCAGGGGGCCCGCCCGATGGATCCCCGGGCGGCCGAGGAGTTCTACCTGCGGACGACCTCCGAGCCGGCGCTCGACGTGAACGGGCTCGCCGGCGGCTCCCCGTTCGCCCAGAAGACGGTGCTCCCTGTCCGGGCCGACGCCAACGTCTCGATCCGACTGGCGCCCGGGCAGGAACCCGAGGAGATCGCGGGCGAGTTCGAGCGCCTGCTGCGGGCCGCCGCACCGACCGGCGCCGAGCTCGAGCTGGAGCGGATGGGGTTCGCCCCGGCCGCCGTGTTCGATCCGGGAAGCCCGGCGATTCAGCTCGGGGTGCGCGCCTTCGAGCGCGCGGTCGGTGCGCGGCCGGCGCTGGTCCGGACCGGCGGCACCCTCCCGATCGCCGCCGCGCTGGCCGACCGCGGCATCCCGACGATCATCACCGGCTTTTCGCTGCCCGACTCGGGCATCCATTCGCCGAACGAGTGCCTGCGGACGGAGTACGTCCCGCTGGGGATCGCAGCAGCGCGGGCCCTGTTCGAGGAACTCGCGGCTCTCTAACCTGGCGCCAGCCGCACGGTGTCTGGCGCCAGGCGCGCGGCGTTCACGATCAGCTCGACGCAGGTTGGCAGCGCCAAGGCGGTGGAGTCGAGCACGCGGCGATGAACCGGCACCCGAGCCGCTCGGCCACCTGCGGTCCGACCCAGCTGCCGCCGGCGCCGTAGGAGGCTGAGATCGTGACCAACGTCCTCATGCCACCACTGCGGCCGGCTGAGCCTCACCGGCTGCGGCCAGAGCCGTGCCGGGCCGGAGCAGGGTTCCCGAGACGAGCGCGCCGAGCAGGAAGATGCCCGCGGCCCACCAGAACGCGACCGTGTACCCGTGCACCGCGGCCTGGGCTGTGACCAGCGGGTTGAGCGCCTTGCCGGCGAGATAGCTCGTGACGGCCGTCGTCGCGATCGTGTTCAGGAACGCGGTGCCGATCGAGCCGCCGACCTGCTGGCAGCTGTTGACGGTGGCCGAGGCCACGCCGGCGTCGTCCTGGCCAACGCCGAGCGTCGCGGTGTTGATCGAAGGGGCGAAGATCAGCCCCAGCCCAAGCCCGGTCACGAGCAGCGCGGGCAGGATGTGCGGGGCGTAGCTCGAGTGGACGCCGAGCTGCGCGAGGATCACCATGCCGAACGCCGCCAGCAGCATGCCGACGGGAACGAGCGGCTTCGGGCCAAAGCGCGGGAGCTGGACCGCGTTCGACGTCGTCGAGCTGACGATGATCATCGCCACCATCGGCAGGAACGCCAGCCCCGTGACCACCGGGCTGTACAGCAACGTCTTCTGGAGGTAGTAGGTGAGGAACAGGAAGACGCCGAACAGGCCGGCGCCGGCGATCAGCACCGATAGGTACGAGCCCCCGCGGTTGCGGTCGAGGACGATCCGCAGCGGGAGCAGCGGGTGCGCGGCTCGGCCTGTGAGAAGCCGTAGACGATCAGGAACAGACCGAGCGACACCGCCACGGCACCGGGCACGTCGAGCCTCGGGCGCTCGGCCGGAACCTGATTGATGAGTAGCACCATCGCCGCGAACACCGCCGGCACCGCGATCACCACGTTCACGTACAGGCACCAGCGCCACGACAGGTATTCGGTCAGCACGCCGCCGAGCAGCAGGCCTACGGCTCCGCCGCCGCCGGCGATCGCGCCGTAGATCCCGAACGCGATCCCGCGCTCCCGCGGTTCGGTGAACGTAGTCGTCAGCAGCGACAGCGCCGACGGCGCCAGCAACGCGCCCGCCGCACCCTGGAACGCGCGCGCGGTCACCAGCATCCCGAGCTCTGCGCCGCGCCGCTTGGCGTCGGAGAAGTGGAGCGTGTTCTGGGCGGAGGGCAGCGCTATGTTCACGACCGTCGCGTCAGGCACCACCATCAGCTGCGCGGTCCCGAGCAGCGCGAGGATCAGCCAAAGCCGTTCGTGATGAGGATTGTCCAGCGTTGGAGAAGCTGGGGGCGTCTCGGTCGCGGTCACTCCACGGCCACCTCACCGGCCGCGTCCGTCTCGCACGGGACGTCCCGTCAGACCAGCGCGGGCGCCTCCGGCAGACCGGCCAGCGCCGCCTCCAGGTCGGCCTCCGAGAACTCGGGGTCCTCGAGCTTGCCGACCAGGTAGGCGTCGTAGGCGCTCAGGTCGAAGTGCCCGTGCCCGCACAGCCCGAACAGGATCACGCGCTCCTCGCCGGCCTCGCGGGCCGCGTCCGCCTCGGCGATCACGGCGCGAATGGCGTGCGCCGGCTCGGGCGCGGGGATGATCCCCTCGGCCCGGGCGAAGCGCACCGCGGCCTCGAAGGTCTCATTCTGGCGGTAGGCGCGCGGCTCGACGAGTCCCTGCTTGACGAGGCCACACACCAGCGGTGAGTCGCCGTGGTAGCGCAGGCCGCCGGCGTGCACCGGTGGCGGGACGAAGTCGTGCCCGAGCGTGTACATCGGCATCAGCGGGGTCAGCCCAAGCGTGTCGCCGAAGTCGTAGGCGTAGACGCCCCGGGTCAGGGTCGGACAGGCGGCCGGCTCGGCCGCGATGAACTTCGTCTGCGCTTCACCCCGGATCACCCGGCGGAGGAAGGGGAAGGTGAGCCCGCCGAAGTTAGACCCGCCGCCGACGCACGCGATCACGGTCTCGGGCTCCTCGCCGGCCATCGCCATCTGCGCCAGCGCCTCCTGCCCGATCACCGTCTGGTGCAGCAGCACGTGGTTGAGCACCGACCCCAGCGAGTAGTTCGTGTCCGGGTTCTGGGCCGCGACCTCGACCGCCTCGGAGATCGCGATGCCGAGCGAGCCCGTGGTGTGCTGGCGCTGGGAGCGGCCGGACTCGGTGACGTCCGAGGGAGAGCGGTGGACAGTGGCGCCCCACGTCTCCATCATCGAGCGGCGGTAGGGCTTCTGGTCGTAGCTCGACCCGACCATCCACACCTCGCACTCGAGTCCGAACAGCCGGCAGGCGAAGGCGAGGGCCGAGCCCCACTGGCCGGCGCCGGTCTCGGTGGTGAGCTTCTTGATCCCGGCCTGGGCGTTTTCGTAGGCCTGGGCGACGGCGGTGTTCGGCTTGTGCGATCCCGGGGGCGACCCGCCCTCGTACTTGTAGTAGATGTGGGCGGGGGTGTCGAGCTCGCGCTCGAGGCGACGGGCGCGGTAGAGCGGCGTCGGGCGCCACATCTTGTAGGCATCGCGCACGGGCTCGGGGATCTCGATCTCGGGCTCGGCCGAGACCTCCTGGAGGATCAGGCTCATGGGGAAGATCGGCGATAGGTCGTCCGGCCCCGCCGGCTCCTTCGTTCCAGGATGCAGCGGTGGCGGCGCGGGGTGGGCGGGATCGGATATATCGGCCATCAGGTTGACCCAGTGAGTCGGGATGTCCGGTTCGTCGAGCACGAACTTGACGCGCGTCTCGCTCATCGCCTCTCCTTTGCTTGCTGGAGCGCGGAGCGTATTCGGTCCGCAGAAGGGGCGCCGGGGCGCTCCCGTTCTCTCTCCGCATAGACTGGAGGGATCCATGAGTCTGGAGCTACTGGACGCGAAGCCGACGGCCGAGGGATTGGCCATCACGTTCGGAACGGAGCGCGGGATCGAGCGGCTCGAGGGCAGCCATGACGAGATCGCCCGGCTGGCCCAGGCGATGCGGCAGGTGGCCGCCCTCGGACAGGTCAACGACCACGACGACGTGTGGCTGGACGCGGTCCCCGTGGGCGACGCGCTCGTGAAGCTGGGCGTGGCCCCGCACGGCCAGACCCGGGTCCTGATCGTCCGCTCTTAGATTCGCCGGGGCGTCGGCTCAGATCTCGAGGCGCGATTCCTCGAGGTCGAGCTCCTGGATCACGCGGTTCATCGTCTCGTTGGAGATCGTCCCCGCGCGGCGGAGCTCGACCAGGGCGTCGCGCTGGGCCGCCAGCACCATCTGGACGACCTGCTGGGAGGCGAGCGGTCCTCGTAACCGTCGTCCTCGATCTTGCCGGCGCGCGCGGCCAGCCGGCGCTTGCGGTAGTCGCAGGCGTTATGCATCCGGTCGAGCGTGTCGTCGCGAGTCCAGTCCTCCGCGCGAAGTGCCTCGATCTGGGCCAGCGCCGCCTTGGTGGCTACGAGCCGCGCCTTGAGCTCCTCGTTATCGGCCTCTCCGCCGTCGGTGATGCCCAGCTTGCGGATCAGGGTTGGGAGAGACAGAACCTGCACGACGAGCGTGCCGAAGATCACCGCGAAGGTGAGAAACAGGATCAGGTCTCGATTCGGGAACGGGGACCCGTTGTTGGTCGTCAGCGGGAGCGCCAGCGCCGCCGCCAGCGACACCGCGCCGCGCATGCCGCTCCAGCCGACCACCAGCCGGTTCCTGGCCGGGGCCCGCCGCGCCCGCTGACTCGGGCGGCGATCCAGCGCACGGATCAGGTAGGGAACGGTGAAGAACCACGAGGCGGATGAGCACCGCAGCTCCGCAGATAGCCAGCGCCCAGCCGATCAGCTGTCCGGTCGTGTACCCCGAGAGGCCCTCGATGATCCCGCGCAGCTGGAGCCCGACCAGGACGAACAGGGCCGAGTTGATGATGAAGTCGAGGATGTCCCACGTGAAGAAGCCCTGGAGCCGAACGCGCGCGGGGATCACACTGGGCCCTCGGATTCCCATGTAGATGCCGGTGGCCGAGCGAGAAGGATCCCGCCACAACCGCGGCGACAGCGACGCGACAGGCGACCAGCGCGGTGGCGTCGTTGAACAGGCCCTCGCCCTCGACCAGGCTCACCATCCGCCGCGGCACGTCGAGGGCGCGCATGATCAGCCCGGCGGCGAGCGGATCGGTCGGCGACACGACCGCTCCAAGCGCGAACGCCGCCGCCCAGGGCATCCCGATGAGCGCGTGGGCGACGATCGCCACCCCGGTCATCGTCACCAGCACCAGACCGACGGAAACCAGCGTGACCGTACGCAGGTTCTGCCTGATGTCGCGAGGTTGGCGAAGAAGGCCGCGCCGTACACGAGCACCGGCAGGAACACGACGAGCACGATGTTCGGATTGAGCCTGACCTCGAGAACGCCGGGGATGAACCCGAAGATCACGCCGCCCATCACCAGCACGATCGGATAGGGGATCCCCAGTCGGCGGGCCAGCGCGCCCAGCCCGGCGATCGCCACCAGCAGACCGCCGATCAGCAGCTCAGCCTGACCCACGTGCAGAGTTCGCTGACGCGACGAGGACTTTGGCGATCCAGTTGACACACCCGGGACTCGATCGCCAAAGTCCGTGGCATGGCGCGACGCGGCGCCCCAGACGAGTGGGACCCGCCTGCGATCGTGGAGATCACGGTCACGCAGGGGCCGCGCGCGCGGACGGTTCCGGCGAGACGGCTGGTCGCGGTCATCGGCGTGCTGGCGGTGATCCTGGCCGGCGTCGGGGTCGGCGTGGCCGTGGTACACGGCGCCGGCGGCTCAGCCGGCGCGGCGCACGCGAGCGGGAATGCATCGGACCCGGGGCCGGTGGCGGCGGCGTCTCGCGAACCGCTCAGGTGCCTGAACGCCGCAGTGTCCGCCGCGTGGCCGGCCGAGATCGATCGAGGCGGCCCCTGCTGGCACTACGGGGTGAATCTGACCACGATCCTGCGCTACGTCCACGGCGTGTGGCGACTGGCGCTGGCGGCGAGGAGCTCGTCCTGTCCCAACGTCCCGCTACCACCGCCCGTCCGCGCGCAGCTCGTGGTCTGCCGACGCTGACTCGGGTGCGTCACCCGGCGCTGGTTTCGTGCGGCTCCTCCCCCGGCTGCTCGGTGATGAGCCGCGCAGCGCGGCCGTGGGTGAAGAAGCTGAACGACCAGCGGACGTACACCACCACGCGGTTAGCGAACCCGACCAGATAAAAGAGGTGGACGAACAGCCAGGTGAGCCAGGCGATGAACCCGCTGAGCCGGAGCCCCTTGATGTCCGCCACCGCGGCGCCGCGGCCGATCGTCGCCAGGTTGCCCTTGTCGTGGTAATCGAAGGGCGCCGTGCTCCCGCCACTGAGCCGCTCCCGGACTACCCTCGCCGCGTAGCGCCCTTCCTGCATGGCCACGGGCGCGACCCCGGGGAAGGTCATGGCGGTGCCGTCCTTGCCGCGGACCCGAACCATGTCGCCGAGCGCAAACACCTCGGGATGACCTGGGAGCGTCAGGTCCGGCTCGACCGCGACCCGACCAGCCCGGTCGAGTTCGGCCCCGGTCGCCTCGGCCAGCTCGGACGCGAGGCTGGATGCCGTGACGCCCGCGGCCCACACGATCGTCTGTGTCGGAATCCGCTGGCGTCCGCCGCCGGGACTCTCGACGGTCACCGACTCGCCATCGAGGTCGACGACGGTCGAGCGCAGCATCGGCGTGACGCCGAGCCGCTCGAGTGAGCGCTTCGCCTTGGCCGACAGCGACGGCGGGAAGCTCGTGAGCAGCCGGTCGGCGGTCTCGACCAGCAGGATCCGGGCGGTGCGCGGATCGGCGATGCGGAAGTCGCGGCGGGTGTCCCGGGAAAGCTCGCCGATCTGGCCCGCCATCTCCACGCCGGTCGGCCCGCCGCCCACGACCACGAAGGTGAGCCAGGGGGCGCGCCGCTCGGGATCGGGCTCCTCCTCGGCGGCCTCGAACGCGCAGAGAATGCGCCCTCGGACCGCCAGGGCGCTCTCAAGCGACTTCACCTCGGCCGCGTGCTCGCTCCACTCGTCATGGCCAAAGTAGGAGTAGCGCGACCCGCCGGCCACGATCAGCGTGTCGTAGGGGATCGAATCCGGCGCCGGGACGTCCGCCACGGACCGAAGGTGAACCTGACGGCCGTTCAGGTCCAGCCCCGCCACCTCGGCCATCAGGACGCGAACGTTGGCGGCGCGCTTGAAGATCGCCCGCAGCGGATAGGCGATGTCGCCGGGCGAGAGAGCGCCGGTGGCGACCTGATACGTCAGCGGCTGGAACAGGTGGAAGTTGCGCCGGTCGATCAGCGTGACGTCGACAGGCGCGCGTCGCAGCTTGTCGACGGCCTGCAGGCCGCCGAAGCCGCCGCCGATGACCACTACTCGATGCGCGCCGTCGCCGGGCATGCCGCCGAGACCTTACCCAGCTCCGGGCGCGGTGCACATGGCGGGTTCGGTTCAAGCGGGCCCCGAACCATGCCGATCAGCTCAGGATGGAGCAATCGTCCATGCCGGTGGTGCCGACGGCACTCGGCACACCAGTCCGGCACCGGCTTGGCCGACGGCTGCTGGCCGTGGTCGCGCTCGCCGTCGCCGTCCTGGGATTGGTTTCGCACCACAGCGTCGCGAACTACCGGGTGACCTCCGGCTCGATGGAGCCGACGCTGCAGGTGGGCGAGCGCCTCACCGCCACGAGCTCGAGCGCCCCCGCGATCGGAGACATCGTCGTGTTTCACCCGCCGGTGGGGGCTCACGCGGTCAATGCCGTGTGCGGCGTGAGCGACGAGGGGTCCGGGTCGAGCCAGCCGTGTGGCGCGCCCGTGCCTCAGGAGTCGAGCGCGATCTTCGTCAAGCGGATCGTCGCCGGGCCGGGCGATCTGGTGTCGATCGTCGACGGCCACGTGATCCGGAACGGCATCAGGGAAAGCGATCCCTACATGGCGGCCTGCACCGGCGATGAGCCTTGCAACTTCCCGACGCCGGTGACGGTCCCGGCCGGCGAGTACTACATGCTGGGAGACAATCGGGGCGTGTCGGACGACAGCCGCTTCTGGGGGCCGGTGCCGCGGGCGTGGATCATCGGGACCGTCGTGCGCTGCTCGTGGCTGGACACGATCTGCCACCCGGTGGGCTGAGTCGGCCGCGTTTATTCAGCGGCCGTGCCGCCGTCGTCCTGGCCTCCCTGGGTGTCGTGGCCGACGTCCTCGGCGCTGACATGGCGCATCTCAGCGCTACCGATCGCATTCGGCGGAGATGCCGTCGCCGTCCTCGTCCTCGGGCGCCTCGCCGATGCGCTGCTTGCTGTACGGGACGCGTAATTCGCCGCCCTCGTCCTTGATCCGGGCCAGTGGCACGAGCGGTGTGCGCTTGTGGCCGATGCCCGCGGACAGCTCCACGGCGGCCCACATCGGCGGTCGATCGGCGCGGTCATGTCTCTCCCTCCTTTGGTGCCGTGACACTCGGCCTACCCGCTCCGCTCGGCGGCCATGCCCGGCCGCCGGTCGAGCAAGTTGAGGTTCGCGCGCCGGGCTGAGGGGATGTCAACGGGAGTGGCCCTGATGCCGGCCGCGCTCCGCAGCCCGATGTTCTGGGTGGGAACGCCGATGGCCGGCCTGGCGGTGTGGTTGCGCCGCGACGACGATGGCGGTGGCAATGGCGGTGGCGACGGTGCAGACGCGCCGCCGATCGACTGGGACGAGTTCCAGCGGTCGTTCTGGGCCGACGTGCGCCGGCGAGCCCGCGCTCCCCGCCGCCCCGCGCACCCCCTCCGCCCGCTGAACCGGCCCGGGGGGCGGATGGGTCACCGAGTTAGACGATCTTCCCGGGGTTCAAATGGCGCCCCGGGTCGAATCCTTCAAATAGCGCATCGAGCATCGCCACCCCCGGCGCGGAGATGTCCTCGAGGAGCCACTGCGCGTGCTCGGTGCCGACCGCGTGGTGGTGCGAGAGCGTGGCGCCGTTGTCTACGAAGGCCTGCTGGATCGCGGACTTGACGACCTCGTACTCGGCGAGCATCGCCTCGTCGCTCGCCGCCCCGAAGGAGAAGGTGAAGTACAGGCAGGCACCGGCGTGGTAGCTGTGCGACAGGTGGCACATCACGTAGCCCTGAACGTTCAGGCGCGCGAATGCCTGATTCGCTGCCTCGATCACGGCGTCGTAGACGGGCATGAGGTTGCTCCACGTGGTCGCGGTCTCTGATACGTCGCCGGGCGCCCCCCGGTCGAGCAAGAAGTCGCGGATGTACGGGATGTCGAACTTCTTCTGGTCGTAGAGCACGCCCGGGCCGGACCCGATGCATAGCCCGCCGTGACGCTTGACCAGCTTTCCCACGGCGCGGCGCTGCGCCGCGACGTGACGCTCGCTGCCCTCGTAGCCGATGAACGAGAGGCACATCTGGCTGGGATCGAAGCCTCGCCGGCGGCGCAGGTACGCCTGGAGCGCGACCGACTGCAGCTTGTCGAGCATCGTCGGATTGATCCGCATGGCGAAGGAGAACTGCGTCTCGTTGGGGTCTGAGACCCGCGTCACCGAGACCGAGTAGTCGCTGGCGGCCAGGTCCCGCATCGCCGCCAGGCCTTCCGCCCACGTCGGGAACAGGTAGCCGAGGATCGTGCGCCGCTCGGGGATCCGCCGCACCTGCACGGTGCCCTCGGTGATGATCCCGAGGCGCCCCTCGCTGCCAAGAACCATCTGCCGCACGCTGGGCCCGTTTGACGCCGCGGGCACCGGCCGGGTCACCAACATCCCGGCCGGCGTGGCCACGCGCAGACCCTTGACCATGTCCGAGATGTCGCCGTAGCGGTCCGACTGCATCCCCGATGACCGGGTCGCGATCCACCCGCCCAGGGTCGAGTGCGGGAAGGAGTCGGGGAAGTGACCGAAGGTATAGCCGCGGGCGGCGAGTTGGGCCTCCAGATGCGGCCCGAAGACACCCGCCTGCACGCGGGCCAGACGGGAGCTGCCGTCGATTTCGAGCACCTCGTCGAGGCGTTCGAGATCGACCGAGATGACCGGACGGGCCTCGCCGCCCGAGGCCTCCACGGAGCCGGAGATGGAGGAACCGCCCCCGAACGGGATCAGAACCGCGTCGGCACGCAGCGCCGCCTGGACGGTGGCGGTCACCTCCGCCTCGTCGGCGGGGCGCACGATCACGTCCGGGAGGCGGGCAAGCTCGCCGTGTCGCTGGCGGATCAGATCGCGGAGGGACTTCCCGCGGGAGTGCACCACGCGATCGAGTGGATCGCTCGAGACGAACGATTGACCGACGGCCTCCTCGAGCTCGGAGCGCAGCTCGATCGGCAGGTTCGGTTCGGGGATGTGCAGCTGATCGAACCGCACCGGCGCCGCGCCTTTGACGCGTACGTCCACGCCGATCGCCTGCTCGATGAACGGCGCGAGGGCGGGCTTATCCGCGTGCGAGAACTCGAGTCCCTCGTCACCCCATCCCCACCACTTCATCGCGGGCATCGGTCGGCTCCGGCGCGGGACACGTCCCGAACTGTGTCACGGCAGCCCACCGGACGCCTCTGCGCCACCGGTGCGCGCGGGGAGCGGCGGCCCGCCTTGGGGCGGACCGCCACCCTCACGCCTCGCCGGATGCCGGGAGCTACTGAGCGACGCTCATGCCTCCGGTGCTCGAGGTCGTCGTGCCGCCGGCGAACGAGCCACTGCCCGTGGACTGACCAGGGATCGCGCTCGCGCGCCGGAGCCAGCCCGTTGGCCCGCTGAAAGTGCTTGATCGCCGCGAGCGTGGCCGGCCCGAGGACTCCGTCGATCGGCCCCTCGTAGTAGTTGAGCTGGGCAAGCTCGTGCTGGAGCGCGACCACCGAAGCGCCCTGCTGGGTCGGCGCGACTGTCTCGGCGATGGTGCTCATGTGTACCTCGCAGGTTTGAAGACGACTCTTGCGCGATCGTCCTCGCGTGGCAGCACTGTGTCGCCAGTAGGCCGCTACTGCATCCTTGGGAGGGTGCTACGTGCCCCGAGTCGCCGGTGGGCCAAGATCCGCGCGAGATCTTGCGGATGCGATCCGTTATTTGCGGCATCCGGCGAAGGACCGAACGACGGACGACAACCCTGGGGGGCCAAGACGTGGATACTCGACTGAAGCGAATCGTCGAGCTACATCGCGAACGTCACCTGCACTCGTTCGAGAAACGAGGCGCGGAGCCGGCGAAACGCGGCGAGTGCTCGCGCGATCTTGAAATAGCCGCCTGAGTCGGCGAAGACCTACCTGCGGGCAGCGGCCAGCTCGTCGACGGCCTGGACGAGCCTGTCGACGTCCTCGGGGGTGTTGTAGAGGACGATGCTGGCTCGGACGGCGCCACCGGTTTCCGCCAGGCCGAACCGGCGCATGAGCTCGTAGGCGTAGTTGTCGCCGGCCCAAACGTCGATGCCGCGCTGCGCAAGGTGCGCGGCCAGCTCATCGGGCTGGTAGCCGTCGAGGACGAACGACACCGTTGACGTCCGGTGCTCTGCCGCTCCCAGCAGGCGAACGCCCTCGATCCGCGACAGTCCGTCCAAGAGCCGGATGAGCAGGTTCTGCAGCGCCTCCTCGACCGCGACGAAGGTCGCCAGCAGCTGGCGGCGGCGACTGCCGGAGGTGTCGGTCAGGCCCGCGAGCCAGTCGATCGCGGCCCGTACACCGGCGAGCAGCTCGAACGCCGCGGTGCCACGCTCGAACCGGGCCGGTGAGGCGGCGGGCGCGGGGGCGAGCTTCGCGGGATGGAGGCTCGCGAGGACGTCGGGGTCGGCGATGACTGCGCCCGTGTGCGGCCCGTAGAACTTGTACGAGGAGCAGGCATAGAAATCGGCGCCCAGCGCACGGACGTCGATCGGCCCATGCGGGGTGGCGTGCACGCCGTCGACGTAGGTGAGCGCTCCGCAGGCGTGGGTCAGCGCAGCGATCGCGGGAACGTCCGGGCGGGTGCCGATCGCGTTGGAGGCCGCGGTGACGGCGACCAACCGGGTGCGATCGGTCAGCACCTGCTCGATGGCGCTGGTCGGAAGCTCGCCCGTGTCGAGGTCGAAGTCGGCGACCCGCACGCCCACGCCGACGCGCTCGGCGGCCAGACGCCAGGGGCGGATGTTGGCGTCGTGGTCCAGCGACGTGACGACGACCTCGTCCCCCGGTGCCCAGGTGCGCGAGAGCGCGTCGGCGAGATGGAAGGTGAGGGTCGTCATGTTGGGGCCCAAGACGACCCCGTCGGGCAAGCCGCCAACGAGGTCTGCGAGCGCGCTGCGCGCCTCGGCGACCACCTCGGTGCTGGTGCGGCTCCCCTCGAAGGCACCGCCCACGTTGGCCATCGCCCGGCGCATGCCCTGCTCCACGGCGGCGATCACAGCCTCGGGAACGTGCGTGCCCGCGGCGCCATCCAGATGGGCGTGTCCAGCCGCCAGACCGGGAAACTGGTCACGGATTTCGTTGATGGGCATCAGACGCTGGGTGGTGTCCTTGATCATGCTTGCGGAGCCTGAAGACAACTTGAGCGATGCGCAAGCGCGACGCGCGCGTTCACGATCGCACGAGCCTAACGGCGACGATGATCGCGCTCGTCAGCGGTGTGCAAGGCAGGGGATGTTCGGGTTCGTGTCCCCAGTGCTCTCTGCGCCACTTCGCCTCGATGTATCGCTTGGCTTGGTCCGCGTCCTCTTCGAACGCCGTCATAGCGCCCTCCATCTCCCGCTCCTCTGTGGCCATCGCGCTCAATCCCCTTCGGATCGCGAGCTGCTTGCGAATCTCCTCATCGTGCAAGCCGTCCGTGTCGGCGCGCTCCGGCATCGATGCCATCGCCGCGCGAGTGCTTCGCGCTCGAATCCGGGATTGTCCACGTAACTCCTCGAAGGGCGCCGTAGGGTTAGGCGGACCGAAGTAGGATCGCGCGGTGAGCATCGTCAAGATCAACGCGATCACCGTGCCGCGTGAGCGGTTCGCCGAGTTCGAGCAGCGGTTCGCGTCGAGAGCTGGAAGGGTCGAGGGCGCGGCCGGCTTCGAGGGGTTCGAGTTGCTACGGCCCAACGACGAGCGCGAGCTCTGCCTAGTACTGACGCGCTGGCGCTCGGAGGAGGACTTCCAGGCCTGGGTGGCAAGCGCCGACTTCGCAGCCGGACATTCCCAGCACCGTCAGCACGGGCCGGTCGGGACGGCCAGCGAGCTCTGGTCCTTCGACGTGCTCGAGCGCAAGGACGGCTGACCTCGTCGCGCCGAGGGCGCGGTTGCCGCCACCACCGTCCGGTCAACTGCCGCCGGCGGGGCATTCGGTGGGGTCACCGCGCCGGCGATCGACGGGACGATTGAGAGCCATGTCAGTGCGCCGGTCAGCACCGTCACGAGCCACAGCTGTCTTCTCAATTCGCGCCTCTTCCCTCTCGTTCCCGGGTCTTCCCGACGGGGCGACCCCGGATCCCGAGCTATGGTCACCACCCGCCGTTCCGTGAGCATTCCCGCCACTGCCGGTCTTCGAACGTGCCCGCCAGCGCGCGGTGGAGCCGAGAATCGCAGCGAAGCCGATAATGAGCCGTCGCATGTCAATGGACCGCCTGCGGATTCGCCCTGGAGACGAGAGCGACGGACCGACCGTCGTCGCGATCTTCGACGAGGCTGTCGCCTGGCTGGTGGAACGTGGGCAGACCGGACAGTGGGGTGCGACGCCGTTCTCAGAGCGGCCCGGGATCCGGGAGCGCGTCCATGGGTTCAGGGTCGGCGGTGGATTGCAAATCGCCGAACGCGACCAGGAGCCGGTCGGCGTTCTGGTCGTCGGTCCCGCACCGGCCTACGCGCCGCCGGCATCGGTGCCGGAGCTCTACATCATCCTGCTCATCAGCTCCAGGCGCATGGCCGGGCACGGAATCGGCCATGCGCTCGTCAACCGCGCCGTCGAGCTGGGATACGAGCGCAAGGCGGAGATTCTCCGCGTCGACTGTTGGGCGCACGCGCCAGGGCTCGTCCGCTGGTATGAGAAGCAGGGCTTCGAGCGCTCTGGCCGGTTCGAGCTGAACGGCTGGCAGGGGCAGATCTTCTCGATGCAGCTATAGGGCCGATCGTGAATTGAAATTTGTCGGCGGCGCCTGACGCCTTAGTTGAACTTGCCGGCGGCCCCGTAACAACCCTCGTCGAGGATCTCGCGGAGTCTGACCCTCGTCGAGGATCTCGCGGAGTCTGCTCGCGAACGCCTCCGGTTGGCCGGCGTATCCGGACTCGCCACCGAGAAAGCCGCCGTGGTGGCTCGGGAACACGGTGGCCCGCTGACCGAGGAGGTCGGCGGTGGCCACTGACGTGCGCCCCGTGAAGTTGCTCCCGGACTCCTCGCCGACCGCGATCACGACCCGGGTGGGCCCCGCGCTCAACGCGTCGACGTCAGGGCGGTAGCTGGTGATCGCCCACGAGCGGTCGGATAGCAGTGGGTCGTCGCGAGAGCCGTCGTCCTCTCCGGGCATCCCGAACACCGCCGGATCCGCGGAGGGCTGGGCGAAGTACTCCTCGGTGAACTCGCCCTGCCACGACGCCATAGTGCTGAACGCCGCCATGCCGGCACCCCAGCCGTTGGCCTCGTAGACGTCACGAACGCGCGCGCGAGCGCGCTCGGCGGCGGCGGCGTCATCGAGCACGGGGATCAGCGGTGGCTCGTGTGCCACCAGAATGGTCACTTCGTCTGGATAGGCGGCGACGAGCGCGAGCGCCGTGACTGCACCCCCACTGCTCGCGAACACCTCGACCGGGCCGGCGCCGAGCGCCCCGATAATGGCGTGCAGGTCGTTAGCTTGAAGCGTGGGCGTGTTGTCGACCCGGCCGTCTTTCCGGGTGCTGCGGCCAAGTCCGCGTGGGTCATAGGTCACCACCGTGCGGTCGGCGAAGTGCGAGGCCAGCGTGCCGAAGCCGCCGGCGGTCATGGGCTGACCGATCATGAACAGTGGCGGGCGGCCGTCGGCAGTGGGCAGGGGACCGTGGACGTCGTACACGACGTCGGCCTCGGCCGTCTGAAGGGTGTGTGTCGTGGTCATGGCGGTGTTGACCTCTCCAGGACCGAAAACTCATCGGCTCAGCCGTGGTGAACTACGGATCGGCCGAGCGCGATTTCGGCGTACGAGAACGCGGACTGGCTCCGGATGGGCGGCGATGTCGTGAGGACGAGCATGGGTTCCGGCCGAAAGGTCAAGCACAGCTGGAAATGGATCAGTGAATGTACGCCACGACCATGCAGCACCCCATATCCGAAAAGGCGGCCCGGGCGCTGCGTGGCGAGTTCCTCCCCCAGCGGGGCAAGCCGGTCCTGCTCGCCGGCGAGGCCGCCGAAGAGAAGTAGCACGGCCAAATCCTTCCGGGACAGGAAGGAGCGGGCGGGTCTCTCGAGACCCGCCCGCCTTCCTGTCTTCTCGCTCACGAGCTGAGCTCGAGCGTGAGCGGGCGCAGGCTGCGGCAATCGCTTAATGCCGCCACGAACGCAGGGGCCTGCGGACTGAGCCGCGCCGCCAACTGGGTCGTGCTGTGGCACTGACCTAGGTCAAGGCAGGGGATGCCCATTCATGTTGTAAGTCCCCGCGCACGCATTGATCCAGTTGCCCGCGGAGAACTTCTGCGCGTGCTCGGGGAAGTACCACTCGATCGCGTTGTAGCGAGCCGACCGTGACAACGACCAAGCTGGGACGGCTTTGGCCCCGCGACTACGGGGCGTCGGGAGCGATCGCGGACAGCGTGGTCGAGCAGCGCCGGATCGCGCGGGCTTGCTCATCGCTCAGCATGATCGTTACGAACGCGCCGCACGAGCTGCAGAAGATACGGACCGAGTTGTCGGTGATTCGCAGGTGCGCGTCACCCGGATCGTGGTGCCCGCAGGCGGGACACACGAGCTCCTCTCGGATCCGAGCCGGGCTGTCGTCGGGACTGAACGTCGCTGTGTGCCATATCCGGGACAAGTCATCCCCCCTCGAGATCTGCTTCTCCGGGAACACAGCCATGATGGCGCGAATGGTCGCGCCTGTCCATCGCTCCCGTCCGGGCACGGAGACCATTGCCGGCGGTTTGGTCCGCTCTCAACCGCCTGGCGGGACCCTGCGTGCGGCCAAACGCCGAGGACTAGCCTCCCGGGGCCTCGTACCAGGCGACGATCATCCCGCGGCCGAGCGTATGCGAGAACAGGTTGAAACCGAGGAAGGCGGGCGTAGCGTCTTTGTTGATCCCCAACGACTCGACGTCGGCGGCGTGGACGACGAAGTAATAGTGGTGTCGGCCGTGCCCCGGCGGTGGGGCCGCGCCGATGTACTGCCTGACCCCACCGTCGTTGCGTAACTGGAACGCCCCTGCGGGAAGACCGCTCCCCTGCTCGTCACCGGCTCCGCGTGCCAGCTCGGTCACGTCCGCCGGGATGTCGACGACCGCCCAATGCCAGAAGCCGCTCGCGGTCGGCGCTTCGGGGTCGTAGCATGTGACCGAGAAGCTCTTGGTGCCATCTGGGAAGCCGCTCCAGGACAGCTCCGGCGATACGTCCTCGCCACCGGCGCCGAAGATCCCGCTCACCTGTGGCGTGTCGAGCTTCTCGCCGTCCCGCACGTCTTCGCTGGCGAGCTCAAATGCCGCCACCCGCGGGAGTTGCTCGTAGGGGTTGTAGTCGGCCACGATCTGCGTCTCGCTTTCTAGTGGGGAGGTGAACTCCGCTGCTGCGAGCACGATCCTAACGGCCGTGCCCAGTTCAGATTCGCGTTGATGCTTCCTCGATGAGCCTCGGAACCAAGATGATCCGTCCGTCCTTGTCGGATCGCGGTCCCGCACCACCAATCGAGGAGGCTCCACAGTGTCTCGCACCAAGTCCCGCCGCCAGGCGATTCCGGTCACATTCACCGCAGCCAGCTTCACCGGCCTGATGGCCGTCGGCTCCCGGCTCTTCGGTCCGTCGGCGATGGCGCCGCTGGCGGTCGCGGCGTCGGCCGTCGGTGCCGTTGCGATTGGGCGATTGGCGGTCGCGGACGCGGTCATCCGCAAGCTCCAGGCCGGTGAGATCGAGATAGCGTCGCTCAAGGTCCGGCGGCTTGAGATCGCCGGTCAGCGCTGGCCCGATTCGACGAACCAAGCCGCGTAGCGGCGCGAGATAAGCGCGTCCGGCGCGGGCCACGCGATCTTTCCTTACCGCCGGCCAATCGGTCGGTTCAGCCAGCGCCGTAAGGCGGGATGTTGCGAATGATTGTCGGGCGAGGGTCTGACGGCTCAGATGGCAGAGGCCTCGACTCGATTGTTTCCTTGAGCGGGCCGCGTCGGTGAACGCCGGGGATGGCCACCGACACGACTTCCCAGTCGCCGTCACCGGCTTGCCTCGGAAACCACTGGCGTTCCCTGTCCGCATCAGCGTTGAGCTGTCGACAGCGTGCGATCGCCTGTTCGTGCGTCATAGCCCGAGTCTAGGCGTGGAGCTGGGCCCCACCCGGCCGGCTACCTGCCGGTGCGCTCCCGGTGCTTGCACCCCGGCCAGCAGCAGGGGCGCCGCATGCCTTCCTCCAACTCCTCCTGGGTACGCCGGATGCGGCGCTCTCGGGTCGTCTCCTGCTTGGCATCTTCGACCCAGCAGATGAACTCGTTGCGGGCCAGGGGCGTGATGTCCTTCCAGGCGTCGAGTGCCGTCGCGTTGGCGATCAGCGCCTTGCGCAGGTCCGCCGGCAGTTGGTGCACCACCCCGCCGGGCACTCTCTGGCCGCTCATCGGGCCATCGTAGTGCGCCGGGCGAGCTGGCCTGCGCGACCAAGGGAATCGACGCGGCGGTTCTCGATCGTCACGGACCCCGGCCTTGATATGCAGCCTCGCGGCTGCATATAGTTGATGCGGCCTCGTGGCTGCCTATCCACCTGCGATCGACGAGGTGTTCCGGGCGCTGGCCGATCCCAGCCGTCGCCGGCTGCTCGACAGCCTGAACGCCCGGAACGGCCAGACGCTGCGCGAGCTGTGCGCCGACATGGACATGGCCCGCCAGTCGGTCTCAAAACACCTTGCGGTGCTCGAGGCCGCTCAGCTCGTGACCACGGTGTGGCGAGGACGGGAGAAGCTCCACTACCTCAACCCAGCACCCATCAACGAGATCTCAGAGCGATGGATCAACCACTACGACCGCGACCGGGTTCGCGCCCTGTCCGACCTCAAAAGAGCCCTGGAGGATCACCCCATGGACAAGCCGTCCTTCGTCTCCACGACCTTCATCCGCAGCACCCCTGAGCGCCTGTGGCAGGCGCTGACCGATCCCGCGTTCACCGAGCGCTACTGGGGTGTCGCGTTCGATTCCGACTGGCTTCCGGGCTCGAGCATCACCCTCCGTCAGTGGGGGCTGACGATTTCCAATCCGGACCAGGTCGTACTCGAATCCGAGCCCTACCGCCGGCTCGCGTACACCTGGCACACATTCACACCCGAATGGCAAGAGCAAGCGGCCGAGCGCGTCGGCTTCCCGAAGGAGTTCCTCGAGCGTGTCGCCGCCGAGCCCCGCTCGAAGGTCGCCTTCGAGATCGACGATCTCGGCGAGTTCGTCAAGCTCACTGTGATCCACGACGGCTTCGAGCCCGGGAGCGAGGTCCTGGAGACGATCAGCCAAGGGTGGCCGCACATCCTCTCCAATCTCAAGACGCTGCTTGAGACCGGCGACACTCTCTCCGCGAGCCAAGCATCGGCCGCCGACGCCCAAGCGGCGACCACTTAGGCCCAGCCCAGCCACCCGGCGACCTCCCCGAGAGAAGCTGCTAGGTCATGCCGACACGATCGTCGCGTGCGGCCCATTCGCGCTCACGTAGCGCGAATTTCTGGACCTTGCCGGTTGAGGTCTTCGGAAGCGGACCGAACTCGATTGCGTTGGGGCACTTGTAGTGGGCGAGTCGCTCGCGACAGAAGGCGATGATCTCGGCGGCGCTGGCGCTGGCCTGATCGTTGAGCGTGACGAATGCTTTCGGTCGCTCGCCCCAGCGCTCGTGAGGAATCCCGATCACTGCGCACTCGAGGACGGCCGGGTGAGCGCATATGGTCTGTTCGACCTCGATGCTCGAAATGTTCTCGCCGCCAGAGATGATGATGTCCTTGCTTCGGTCGCGCAGCTCGATGTTGCCGTCGCGGTGCCAGACGGCTAGATCGCCGGAGTGGAACCATCCACCACGAAACGCCTTCTGAGTGGCCTCATGGTCTGCGAAGTAGCCGCTCATCACGTTGTTGCCGTGCATCACCACCTCGCCCATCGTCTGAGCGTCGCGAGGAATGTCGTGCCCGTCGGGATCTACGACCCGGATCAGATCGGCCGAAGGGTAGGCCTGGCCCTGGCGCGCGAGTAGCTTGGCCCGCTGCTCGACCGGCAACTCCTGCCAACCCTCTTGCACTGGACACACTGTGATCGGGCCGTAGGTCTCAGTCAGTCCGTAGACATGAACGATCCGGAAGTTGAGCTCCTCCATACGAGCGAGCAGCGTCGGGGACGGTGGCGATGCGGCGACCATTGCGGTCACCTGCTGCTCCAGCCGGTGCGCCTTGGGATGGTTGATGATCATCAGCTGCACAGTGGGCGCACCGTTGTAGTGGGTCACCCCTTCCTCGTCGATCAGCCGCCAAACGAGGCCGGGATCGACGGCACGCAGCGCCACATGCGTTGCCGCGACCGCAGTTATCGCCCAGGGGAAGCACCAGCCGTTGCAGTGAAACATCGGCAGCGTCCACAGGTAAACCGACTCGGGGCTCATCCCGGCGACGATCACCTCGCTCAAAGCATTTAGATACGCGCCACGGTAGGTGTACTGCACTCCCTTTGGTTGCCCGGTGGTCCCCGAGGTGTAGTTGATCGAGATCGTCTCCTCTTCGTCCTCGAGCCGGCTCTCCGGCATGTCGCCCGACGCCGGGGCCAGGAACTGCTCATAGTGACTGTCGCTATCGCCAGAGTCAAAGCGGATCACCGTGACCTCAGACAGCGCGAGCGGGGCGACAAGCGACTCGAGCTCGGCGTCGAGCAGGAGGAAGCGTGAGCCGCTGTGCTCGAGGATGTACCCGACCTCTGGACTAGCGAGCCGGTTGTTGATCGCCACGAGAATCCCGCCCGCGGCTGGAACACCGAAATGGGCCTCAAGCATCGGCGAGGAGTTGAACAGCAGCGTGGCGACGCGGTCACCCTTGCGCAGCCCGGCCGATCTGAGCGCGTTGGCCAAGCGCCACGATCGCTCCGCCAACTGACGGTACGAGTAGCGGCGCTCTTCATCGACCACCGCAATCTTTTCGGGATACACGAAGGCGGCTCTCCGGAGGAAATCCACCGGGTTCAGCTCCGTGCGAAAGATCTTGCCCGCCGCGGCGTCGGGCGCTGACACGCCTTCCGTAGCAATTAGCGCGTCGGCCATGTCCTTCCTCCTCCGTAAATCGAATCTCGTCCACCACTCGGGGGGCTTAAGCGCCCCCGCGGGCTCGATTATCCCCGCCGAGTCGGAACCAACGCAAGGCATGGATCCGCAGCGGAACGCCGAGCGCCGCCTGGCCGGCACCTATCGATCCGGGTCAGCGGGCTCCGGCTCATCTAACGCGGCGGCCGCGCGATTCACCTGGTTGGGGTGATGCTATTCGCTCCCGAGGTGGTCTGATCACGGGCCGAGCACGATTTGAAGGGAGCAGCGGTGGGATTTCTCCATAGACAACACGACGGCGAGGCGACCCGCTATCGGATGCGCGAGAAGCTGTTCGCGATCGGCGAGGACTTCTGGATCGAGACCGAGGGCGGGGAACGCGCCTTCAAGGTCGACGGGAAGGCGCTGAGAGTCCGCGACACGTTCATCCTCCAAGACGCCGGCGGCCAGGAGCTGTTCAAGGCCCAGGCGAAGAAGCTCCACATCCGCGACACGATGGAGATCGAGCGCGACGGGGATACGGTGGCCACGATCAAGAAGGCGCTCATCACGCCGCTTCGAGACCGCTTCTCGGTCGAGCTGGCCGACGGTACCGAGCTGACGGCCAAGGGCAACATCGTCGATCACGAGTACAAGATCGAGCGCGACGGGGACACAGTGGCCGAGGTCTCCAAGCGCTGGTTCCGCGTCCGCGAGACGTACGGGATCGAGATCGCTCCGGGCCAGGACGATCCCCTCGTCGTGGCGGTCGCGGCGTGCATCGACGAGATGGAAGAGCGGTAGTGGCTCATGCCGTGGTCGATGTCCTGGGCGAAGAAGGAGTGAGCGTGGCCGCCCAGCGGAGGTCCGTGGCAAGCTGCTCGTCCGAATCCATCGCGTCCCTCTGTTCGCCGGTGATTTGAACCGTGCGCTCCGCGCAGGGTGAACTAGCGATCTGCCAGACGACCGCCGGCTCCCGCTCCGTCGTGCGGAGGAGAACTCTCCCGTCGACCCGGTTCACCCCCCGATTCCCGCCCAAGCGAGATCGGATCGCCAGCGTGCACGTCGCCGATGGGCACGATGTCGACCCGGTAGATGGTGTCTGACTCACGCATCATGCTCGTTTCGATACCGCGGACGAGTGACTCGACTTCAGCACCGTGAAGGTCATCGTCGATGTCAACGCGGGCGACAATCCATACTCGGCCAGGACCGATGAAGTTGAGAAGAAGTTCGCGAATGCCGGTCACCCCAGGGTACGCGGATATAAGAGCTCGCACTCGCTGCGCTTCAACTGGTCGGATCGGCTGTGTCACGTCATCGGCATCGCTGCCCTCGGGCGTGGGGGTTAGCACCCAGACGCCGACCAGGAAATCGTGGCTGCGTTTGATCAGGCGGAGACTGATGCGGATAAGCACTAGACCGATCAGAACCGCGGCTACTCCCTGCGGTATCGACGATCCCGTGATCTGATTGAGGGCCACGGCGACAAGCGCAATCACGTCTCCCGAGACCGACACTGCGTCTTCGGTGAATACAGCCCGCAGCGTAGGATCAGACGTGACCTGCGACTCCTGGAGGAGCTTACGACCGTAACGGCGCCCACGGGTGACCATCTGGCCCGCCGATTGGCGAAATGACACCAAATCAAAGGCGGTGGAGATCGCAAGCACGCCGTACGCCACTGCGAACGACGAGGTTCCGCTGGGGTGGGTCAGCTCGTTGATGCCGTCGCGCAGGGAGAACGCCGCGCCGGCGACGAATGCGGCGCATGCCGCGATCAACGCCCAGAAGTAGGCCTCCCGCCCGTATCCTAGGGGATGGCGGTCGTTGGGAGAGCGGGTGCTGCGTCGCTGAGCGACGAACAGGAACAGGTCGTTGGCGGTATCGGCGAGTGAATGCGAAGCCTCGGCGGCCAGCGCGGACGAGCCGGTGAAGACCGCCGCACCGGCCTTTGCGAGCGCTACCCCAAAGCCCGCCCCGAGGGCCACCAGAACGGTCCGCGTGCTCTCGTTCGCGCTGTGACCTTCATCGTCTCCGGGCATCGGCCGCGGCATGTCCATCGTAATACCACTCCTCGCCGTGCCCGGACAAGAGGAAGAGAGAGATTTCCAGTGGCCGGTCGGTTCCGCAAAGGACTCTCCGAGCGAAACCTTCGCGAAACCGTCGGTCGCGTAGAACCTGCTGCGCCGATCCGACGGACAGAAGAGGGAGACCAAGGGGACACGGGAGATGAGAGACAACCGGGCACGCTCAGAGAGCACCGACACCGGAGCATGGAGCGCGCGGCGGGGTCCGTAGGTTGATAAAGACGCACCGGCGATCGGGCGCGCTAAGGGTGGTTGTCGCGATCTGCCGTCGTGCTGGTCGCGTTCGGGGGCACCGGTGCATCGCACGCGGCGAACCTGGGGAAGCGCGGCGGCGGCAACAAGGGCAGGAGCTCTAATACCAATGACAGCCGCGCGAGCTCGGCGGCGACCACGCCGGCGAGCGACAACTCGATGGGGCTACTGGACGAGTGGGCGGCCTGCGAGCGAGGCCACGGCGATTCCAACCGGGCTGACCCGACCGTCGACCACGGGGTGATCTACACCGCCGTCCGGATGGGGCTCTCACGAGCGAGGAGCCCAACGATGTCACAGGTTCTTGCAGCGAGTACCTGCCGGCGGCCCGACGAGCGGTGGCCGGCGGTGAGCCGATCGCTGGATGGGGCAACGAGGCCGACTACGTGAAGGACACCGATTGCGTGCGGGCCAACGGGTTCCCCACATACCCATACCCCTCGGGGGTAGAACCGGACGGGCATTTGAGCACCAATTTCAATGGCACGGGCATCGATCCGAACAGCCCGGTTTTCCTGAACGGGAATGCCAACCAGAGGTCCGGCAAGCAGATCGGCGCGCCGGCTTGGTGGATCAACAACTGGGGCCCGCCGGGAAGCGTCGTGGTTTACGCGGCCGCAGCGAATCCCAACAGTCCGCTGCCCATCGGGCCCCGACCCAACGGGCTCAAGCCGACGCCCCTGCCGGGCGTCGACGGTGGGTCAGGTGGCAGCGGCTCGTGGGCCGCGGCGGGGTGAGTTCTCGGCGGCGGCGCCTGGCCCAGGACGAACAGAAGCGAGCCGCACCGATTACTCGGAGCGAAACCCAGGGAGTACGCGGTCGATCCTGAGCCGGCAGGTCCGCGTAGAGAACGACTGCTCGCGCGGAAGTGCCGCCTTGACCTGACTTGAGGGGCCCCCCGCGGGGCGAAGCCTTTGACCTGGGTGCAGCTACAGGCGCGAGACGAGTTCGGCCACGATGTCCGCTGCGGGTTGTGGTTCTTTGGCGAGCGCAACGCTCTGTCCGGCCCAGAGCGACAGCGGTTCAATCTCGCCGGTAGTTCCCACCATCGGCGGCGCGGGTTCATATCGAACGATCGGTTCGCCCGAAGCGAAGTGCGCGAGCACTTCGCCCTCTCGGGGTCGACTGCCCGGTGCCGGCCGACCCGCCGCCTCCCACATCTCGGCCGTCGAGTTGTGGATGGCGCGATGCGAAGCGTTCGGCCATCCCACCTCATAGAGGTTGGGGTACCACTCTGCGTCGGTCTCGATCGCGGCTATCAGGCGGCGCCGATACTCCTCGTGAATCGGCATCTCATCGGCTAACAGGAACCGCGTGCCGAGCAAGGCGGCCTGCGCTCCGAGGGCAAGCACGGCCGCGACTCCTCGAGCGTCGCCAATCCCGCCCGCTGCAATCACCGGTACCGGCGCCACCGCGTCAACGACCGCCGGCACCAGCGGGAGCGTTGCCACGCCGCTCCATACGTGGCCGCCGGCCTCCCATCCCTGCGCGACGATGATGTCCACGCCGTATCCGGCTGCGCGCCGCGCTTCCTCGACGCTGCCGACCGTGTGCATGACCAGCTGTCCGGCGTCGTGCACCTGGTTGACGTAGCTCTGGGGATCGCCCCAGAAGAGCGACACGACCCGCAGACCGGCGGAGAGGGCCTGATCGACTCGGCGGTGCTGATCGAAGGCGAGCACGAAGTTGCCGGCAAACGGCCGGTCGGTGAGCGCTGCCGTTTCACGCACCACCTCTCCGGCGTCGTCGGCCCACCCCAGCCCCAGGGTGCCGAGGCCGCCCGCATTCGAGACCGCGGCAGGCAGGCGGGGATCAGCAGACAGCGGCGCCTCGACGATCGGGTGTTCGATCCCTAGCAACTCGCACACCGGCGTGTGGGCACTCATTGATGTGGCGCTCCTTTCTGGCGCCCCCGGCGCCGGTTGATTAGGCTCAATATGTACCCGAAAGGTCCCGGTGGCGCCCGGGTTAACGCTGGTCTACCTCGGTGGCACGGACCAGGGCTCGGACCCGTCAACCACCTGGCTCGAGTGGACGGTCTGGCGGCAATCGTTCTCGTCACTCCTCAACCATCGACAGGAGCAGATCATGCGCAGCGACATCGCCCCCGGCGGCACCTTCCCCGACTACGAGTTGCCCGATCACGAGAACCTCCCTCGAAAGCTCAGCGAGATCCAGGGCGAGGATCCCCTGATCCTCACGCTCGCCCGCGGGAACTATTGCCCTAAGGAGCACCAGCAGCACCTCGAGCTCGCCGCGAACTACCCCAAGATCAACGTCGCGTACACGAAGATCGCGACGATCTCGACCGACACCCATCACTCAAGCCAGGAGTTTCGCGCGTCGACCGGCGCCCAGTGGCCCTTCCTCTCAGACCCCGAGCGCATCGTGCAAAAGGACCTGGGCATCCAGGAGTACACCGACCCCGAGCACGACCCGATGATCCCGCACACGCTCGTGCTCAAGCCCGGGCTGGTTATCTACAAGATCTACAACGGCTACTGGTTCTGGGGACGCCCCTCCTTCGTGGATCTCTGGCACGACCTACGCGCCGTGAGCGGCGAGATCCGCCCCGACTGGGATCTGAGCAAGCCCGGCCTGCGCGAAGCGTGGGACGCGGGCGACTACTCGCCATTTCACGGTTGGGATAAGCGCGCTCCTCAGTCAATGCCGTCGTCTTACGAGTCGTAACGGTGAACAGCGCAAACCGCTGAGGATCGTCAGCGTCTCGAACGAACCCCCCTGGGTCCGGGACACGCTTCAACACCTGGACGAGACGATGAACATAATCATCAGGCTCGACCACCAGGTCCACGAGTACCACGCTTGGTGCGGCCGTAATGCCGGTCAGAGATCGAGCACGATGTCGTCGCGGGGCTGTGAGCAGCAGATGAACACGCTTCCGTCGGCGGGAGGCTCGACCGGGTCGGGGCTGTAATCGACGTTCCCTGCGATCAGCGTGGTCTCGCAGGTTTGACAGACGCCGGTACGGCACGACCAGCGGACGGGAACGTCACACGCTTCGGCGAGTTCGAGCAGGTTGGCGAAGTCGCTGCTCCATGGGATTGTGAGATCGCTGCGGGCGAACTCGATCGCCGGTCCGCTCCCGGGTTGATCGGCTGGGGGGTGGGGCACCCGCGCCGGCGCCGCTGCGATGCCCGGCGTCGAGCCCGGTGCCGGCCCGAACGGCTCGGTGTGGATCCGCGAGGCGTCAACTCCGAGCGCCGCCAGACCGGCGCTGATGTCGTCCATGAACGAGGTGGGCCCACACACGTAGGCCTCGGCCGCACCGGGTGGATGGAGGTCGGCCAGGACCGACGCTGTGAGACGGCCCGAGGTGTCGAAGTCACGGCCCTCGCGGTCGTCCGGCCCGGGCCGGCTGTAGTACACGTGGGCGCGCGCGTTCGGCAGCGACGCGAGGAGGCCCCGCGCCTCGGCGCCGAACGACTGCTCGCGGCCGTTGCGAGCGCCGTGCAGCCACCATATCTCTCGGTCAGAGCGCTGCTGCGCCAGTGCCTCGAGCATGGCGAGAACGGGGGTGACACCGATCCCGGCGCTGATCAGCAGCGCGGGCGCGTCGGTCTGGTCGAGAATGAACGTGCCGCGAGGTGCGGCGGTGTCGAGTTGGTCGCCGACGGCGAGATGGCTGTGCAGATACCCACTGGCGGCGCCGCCCGGTTCGCGTTTGACCGCGACCTGGTAGTAGTCGGCCCCGGGTGGTCCGGAGAGCGAGTAGTTGCGCAGCAACGCCCGCTGGCCCGTGTCGGGCTCGACTCGCACGGTGATGTACTGACCTGGGCGGGCCGGTGGTAGCGGAGTGCCGGTCGGGTCCTCGAGACGGATCGAGATCACCGAGTCGCTCTCGTGGGCGATTGCCGTGACGTTCAGCCGACGGAAGCCCGACCAGGCGGGAGGCGGGCTGGTGACTGTGAGGCCGGCATTGCCGCTGCCGGGTGCCTCATCGAGCAACGCTCGGAACGAGCCCTGCCAGCCGGGGCTGAGGGCGGAAATCCGGAGCGCTCGAAGCAGCCCTTGGCGCGTGTGCCCGGGGAGGTAGAGCAGCGCGTCGACGTCAGCGACGGTCATCTGCTCGGGACCCGTGGACAGCTTGATGATGTCGTCCCCCGCCTGTACGTCGCCCTCTTCGATGACCCGGAAGTAGAAGCCTGGGCGGTGGTGGGAGACCAGCAACGCGGGGATCCGCGGGTCGTTCATGCGGATCCCGACGCGGTAGCACGTGACCCGAGGCTGCGTCACCTCGAAGATCGCTGTGCCAATCCGGTAGCGATCGCCGATGCAGACCTCTGCGTCGGCGAGCCCTTCCACGGTGAAGTTCTCGCCGAACTGTCCGTACGCGAAGTCGTCTCGTCCGAGCTGACGCTCCCAGTACCGGTACGAGTCGATCTGGTAGACGAACACCGCACGCTGCTCGCCGCCGTGCCCCGCCAGATCGCCTTGACCGTCGCCGTCAACATTGAGCTTGTGGACCCGGCGGGAGCCGGTCACGGGGTCCTTGAAGACGCCGGTGAAGACGGTCCTCCCTTGCCAGGACACGTCCTTCGGCAAACCGACGTTGACGGACAGTAGTGTCCCAACGGGCTGCCCTCGGGCGGTCGTAGGGGCGGGGGCTCCGGTGGTCATCGTTTCTCCAAATCGACGGTGCGGCGCGGCTAGGGGATGCGCGGCGACGCGCGGGCCGGGGAGGCCGGTGAGCGAAGACGAAGGTTAAGTGACGAGCTTGTCCAGGGCGCCCGCCGAACGATCATCCGGTTCGGGTGATCTCACCCCTGACCCGCGGGACTAGGGTCGAGCCGCCATGGCCGTGACGAAGGAGCCCGCAGCGAGCGCCTCGGGCGTCGTGCTGCTGACGCTGGCCTCGGGCCAGTTCCTGATGACGCTCGACAGCTCGGTGATGAACGTGTCGATCGCCACGGTGGCCAAGGACGTGGGGACGACGGTGACCGGGATCCAGACCGCTATCACATTCTACACGTTGGTGATGGCGTCGCTGATGATCACCGGCGGAAAGCTGGGCCAGATTCTGGGACGGAAGCGGGCTTTCGGCATCGGTTGCGTGATCTATGGCTGCGGGTCTTTCATCACCGCTATCTCCCAGAGCCTCACCGTGCTGATAATCGGTTGGTCGGTGCTCGAGGGGATTGGGGCCGCGCTTATCCTGCCCGCGATCGTCGCGCTGGTGGCCTCGAACTTCGGCCCGTCCGACCGGCCTCGCGCTTACGGACTGGTCGCCTCGGCCGGGGCGATCGCAGTGGCCGCCGGACCGCTGATCGGCGGGCTGTTCACCACCTACGCCTCGTGGCGCTGGGTGTTCGTGGGCGAGGTGCTGATCGTCCTGGCGATCCTCCTGGTCGGGCGTCGGATCGCCGACGCAGCACCCGACACGCGGCCCCGGCTCGACCTCGGCGGGACCGGCCTGTCCGCGCTCGGCCTGGCTCTGATCGTGTTCGGAATCCTCAAGGCCGGATCATGGGGGTTCGTCCACCCCAAGCCGGAGGCGCCGACCTGGCTCGGGCTGTCGCCGGCAATCTGGCTCGTACTCGCCGGCGGGATGGTGCTGTGGATCTTCTTCGCTTGGGAGAACCGGCAGCTGAGGCGCGGCGCCGAGCCGCTTGTCGACCCCTCGATCCTCCTGAATCGCACCCTCCGCGGGGGCCTGACGGCGTTCTTCTTCCAGTACCTCATCCAGGCCGGGTTGTTCTTTGCCGTGCCGCTGTTCCTGTCCGTGTCACTCGGGCTGTCCGCGATCGACACGGGCGTCCGTTTGCTCCCGCTGTCGATCACGCTGCTCCTGGCTGCGGCCGGCATCCCCAAGGTCTGGCCCAACGCGTCGCCTCGGCGTGTCGTGCGGATCGGCTTCCTGTTGCTGTTCGCCGGGCTCCTGGTGATGGTCGGGGCGCTCGACGCCGGTGCCGGGGCGGGCATCGTGACCTGGCCGATGCTCTTGGCAGGCCTCGGCATCGGCGCGCTCGCCTCGCAGCTCGGGAGCGTGACCGTCTCGTCAGTCCCCGACGAGCAGAGCGGCGAGGTCGGGGGCCTTCAGAACACGGTGACGAATCTCGGGGCGTCGATCGGCACCGCGTTGAGCGGCGCGGTCCTGATCGCCGCGCTCACCACGTCGCTGATCGCCGGCATTCAGAACAACCCCGCCGTGCCCAGCGACTTGAAAGCCAAGGCCAGCACCGAGCTTGCCAGCGGCGTTCCCTTCCTGTCCGACAACGACCTTCGCACGGCGCTGGACAACGCCGGTGTGCCGAAAGCCACCGCCGATGAGATCGTCAAAGAGAACGCGGACGCCCGCATCGACGCGCTGCGCTCCTCGCTCTCTGTCGTCGCTCTGATCGCCCTGATCGCGCTGTTCACCAGCCTGACCATCCCGACCCAGCAGCCCAGGGGGCCCACGGCCGGAGACTCGCGCGAGGATCGGCGAACCTCGCGCACGTCGGTCGGCGAGATCAGGCCAGCAGTTCGACGAGACCTTTGATCACCAACAGGCCGCCCAAGACAGAAAGCACGATCACCGCGAAGCGTCGGCCGTGACGCCCACGCCTTCGCCCGGTCGATCGCGTCCACATCACGAAGGCTACGGTCAGGAAAATTGCACCCAACGTCATCCTTGCCGCCGGGCTCAACGTGTTCTCGGTCGTCGAGACCGCGCCCGAGCCCTCCAGCAAGAAGGAAGACATTGCCCACGAGCGCGGATCATCATGCGCTCGGCCGCGGGGCGCAACAAACGCCGTATCGCGGTCAACCTCCCGGCGCTCGAACGCACCTCAGAACTCAGCGGCAGTGGACGAGACTCCGCGTTCCGTTGCCGTTGATGCTTCTGCGCGTGGATGATTGACGATCGCGACGCCCGCGATCACGACGGCGATGCCGACCGTGGCGGCCGGGCCGGGAAGCTGTCCCTGAACCGCGTCGATGAGGACGGCGACGACCGGGACGAGGAACGTCCAGGCATACACGCGGGTCGACGGCCAGCGGGCCAGCGCGGCGTTGAAGCCTAGATAGACGAGTACCTGGCCGCCGATCACCAGGTAGGCGAGTTGTGCGATCACGGTCGGGTCGCTCCAGCTAGTCGTACCGCCGGCGAGGATGACGAGCGGGATGAGTGGGATTCCGCCGGCAAGGAACTGCGCGGCGGTGTGACCGGCGACGTCGAGGTCGGGCTCACGCCGCGTGAGGACGCGCATGCCCAACCCGCCGCCGGCCCAGCCGAGCGCACCGAGTAGCGCGAGCCCGATTCCGATTGCGAGCCGGGAGCCGTGGGCGATCTTGCCGGGGTCGGCGAGCACCACGAGGAGTACCCCGCCGAAGCCGATCACCAGCCCGATCGCGCGCAGACGGGTGATCGGCTCGCGCAGCACGAACCTGGCGATCAGCGCGACGAAGAACGGCGAGGAATTCAGGAGTACCGACGCGACCGCGGCGCCGGCACGGGCAGTGCCGACGCTGATCCCAACTTGGGTCAACGTCGTGTTTCCCACCCCGATCCCGAACGCCCAGCCCCACAGGCGCCGCGTGCGTGGCAGCCGGCTGCGCAGCATCGGAAGCATGAGGGTGAGGACCAGGCCACCGACGAGGGCGCGTAAGGTGGCGATCATGATCGGCGAGGTGTGCTTGAGCGCCGAATCGGTGACGGGGTACACGACGCCGGCGGCGATCATTGAGACCGCGAGGATCAGCGACACCGGGGTTCGCTCGTTTAGTGCGTTGGAGCGCCCTTCCATCTCGTCAGCCAGCCTATGCCGGTTGGACCGCTAAGAGGAAACGGACCTTACGGTCAGCGCAGTCGCTCGGACGCGCGGATCCGTCGCGGGGGCGGCGAGGAGCGCACTATCAGCACGACATCCCTCCATTCCCAGTCGAGCTTGGCGTCGTGGCGCTGGGTGCCGACCTCTTCGAACCCGGCGGCGCGGTGCGGGGCGCGGCTGAGCTCGTTTTCGGGGAACAGACGGCTGGTGAGTGTTGGAGCCTGCGGCCGCGGGCGTTCGGCTGGACTTGCTACACGGGACGGTGCGCGACTTATCCGCGTTTGTAGTACTCGGCGTTGACCTCGATGTACTTCTGCCACTCATCGGGCAGCTGGTCCTCGGCGAAGCAGGCGTCCACGGGGCAAGCCTCGACGCACGCATCGCAGTCGATGCATTCCTCCGGATCGATGTACAGCTGGGCCTCGTCGAAGCCCGGCTCATCCTGAGTGGGATGGATGCAGTCGACCGGGCCGACCTCGACGCACGAGAGATCCTTCGTTCCGATACACGGCTCGGCAATGACGTAGGTCACGCGGTGGGTCTCCTGACGGGCTCCGGCACAGCGGCCGCCCGGCAGGGTTGCACTTCAACCAGGGTCGAAGTCAAGCCACGGTCGGCGCAGCCGGATTCTGGCGCTTGGCCGACCTCGCGACCGTGCGGTCGCGGAGGGGAAGCACGCGCTCGTCGAACATCCGGCACACGTCGATCGACTCGCAGCTGCACCGGCTGCAGATCTTCAGCACCCGGCGCACCGAAGTCGCCCGCGCGATTAGGTCGTTGAGCTCAGGCAGCTTCAAGAGTGCGAGCTGGCGGAGCCGCTCGTGCGCCAGCTCGTCGCGCGAGCCGAGCAGGTCACGGATCTCCTCCAACGTGAACCCCACCCGCTGCGCCGCGTCGATGATCGCTAGCCGCCGAAATACCTCCTCGCCGTAGCGGCGCTTCCCAGCGGCGCGCTCCGGCTCTGGGAGAAGCCCCCGCGACTCGTAGTAGCGGATCCGTGACGTGCTCATCCCGGCCCGCTCGGCCACCTCACCGATTGCCATCTGCGGCGGCACTGTTCTCACTCTGCCGGCTCGTTTGACTTCAACCTGACTTCAAGCGCAAGCCTACCGGCATGACCACGTCGACAGTCGCCTACGGCGCCGGTGTTCCCAGACGATGCGGTCGGTCTGCCTATCACCCAACGACTCGACGACCCCCCGAGCAGCACGGTGCTGCTGGATGGCAGACGGATTGCGTGGACTCGAGGGGCCAGCCCGAGCACACTCCTGGTGGCGGGTGACCCTCGCGCGCCGCAGCTGCCGGCGCTCGACCCGGTCCTCGTCGGGTAAGCGCACGCGCGCCTCGTCCGATCCGACCGGGAGTCCAGGGGTCGCGAATCAGAATGACGCCTCGCGAAGATTCGGTCGCGAGACCGTGTCCCGAACTCAGCGGTCCTCAGGCGCATGCAAATGAGCAACTCTCAAAGCGAAGGATTAGGGTTCTTGGCGCTCCACGGTGCTAGCGCGGTCGATCGACTTGTCGAACGACAGCACCGTGCCTACGCCCGTGGCCTCGGCCTGCGCGACCAGATACGCCTCGGCGAAGTCCAGACGGTCCACCTCGTAAACCTCGAGCGCTCGCAACAGCGTCGCGCCATCGATGGTCTTGATCGACGGCACCGCGATGGCCGGTGACGCGCGGTCTGCTGGGACGCGTCCCCCGGCCCGGTGCGGTCCCGATTGACTACGAGCTGGCCGGGGGGCCATCGCTGACTCGCCTCGAAGCGCTCCTGATCAAGGGGCTCCCGCGCCCGCTGGCTGCCCTCGTGGAGGATCTCGCTGAGCTGATACGGGCTTCGACGATGCCGCTGGCTCCCCGTCGCCTGCTGCGCCCCGGAATGGCTCGCCTCACTGCGCGCGTCCTCGGAACGCAGATGCGTCGGGCGAGCCTCCCCGCCCTCTCGCACGTGGTCGGGCGTCTCGGCGTTGACGCCGGGTGGGTGCTGTTCGGTCACGTGCACCGGCTTGGCCCGCTCCGGGGTGAGCAGGAGACGCGCTGGCAGGGACCAGGAGGGCGGCCCCGCCTTCTCAACACCGGCTCCTGGGTCTACGAGCCGCTGCTCGTCCACAACGCCACCGCGCCCCACCCCTACTGGCCGGGCGGGGCAGCGATCTTGGACGACGACCAACCGCCCCGCGCGATCGGGCTCCTCGATTCAGTTCCCGCCGGCGCGATGCACTGAGCATGATCCAACGATCGCGTAGTCGTCTCGATCCGGCACCGGTCGGGCTCGACGGCGCCGCGACATTAGATCGACGCCGCCTCACGCGCGAAGAGCCGACTGAGCCCTCGCCCGAGAGCAACGAATCCAGTAGGGATCGACGCTGGGGCCTCGAGGCCGCGCTCAGGGCACTGCCCCAGGACCAGCGCGAGGTCGTGGTGCTCCGGCATCTGGTGGGGCTGACGCCGGTTGAGATCGCCGAGCGGATGAGGCGAACCGAGTCATCGATTCACGGCCTGCATCACCGTGGGCGCCAGGCCCTCAAGCGCGAGCTACAGGACGTCGAGTGCGCGCCGACGGCGCGAGCGGCTTAGATCGGAGCTCCCTGCAGACTCCGTGGGTGATGTCACCGTCCCGGTAGCAGGGGTGTGCGGAGGCCGAAGAGTTCACCCAAGCGATCCGCTGCGAGTGACATTCGGTGCGGCGTCGCCGGCGGACGGCGGCGGCGCCTGCGGACCCGGTGCCTTTGCCGACGGTCGTCGCAGTAGCGCGACGGCCGCGAGGAGAAGTATTCCCGCAACAAACAGGGTGGCGATCGTGCCCCAGGGAGAGCGCGCGAGAAGCCACCAGCGGAACTTCAGGATAGGCGGGCGGTTCGTGTGGCTACGGCGCCCGCGGCCGCGTCGGTTACTCCGGCGACGAGGGCGGCCTAGCTGCGGACGTGACGCACCAGACATCGAGCCCCGAGTCTACTTCCAGACGCCCGCCGAGTCATGCCCGCGCCATCGCGCTGCCAAGACGGATACTTCAGCCCCAAGCGCCTCGTTGGTCCGGGGGGCATGAAGGTCGATGAGGGTCTCAGGGTCAGGGCGACATGTTCCCGATGGGTCGGATCGGCCGTCCGGGCTTAGCCGCCGATGCGCGTCCGCGTAGTGGGCAGAACGGGTGCACGGGGACGCCACGCGTGTTGGTCGCCAGTGCGGATACCGGACCGGGATGTGGTTGCTCGGCCAGCCCACGCGGGCTCAGCCCAGCCCGGGCGGTGGTGATGTAGAGCGTCTCGCCGGGTCCGAACGCGCAGCTGGACGGCTGGGTGACAGGCATCGGCACGATCCCGGTCAGCTCACCGGCGGGGTTGAAGCGGCGTACCTAGCCGCCGCCCCAGATTGCTATCCAGACCGCGCCGTCGACGTCGACCGCGAGCCCGTCGGGCAGCCCCGGCTCGTTCTGCAGAGGATCGTGAACTCCCCTACCACGCCGTCCTCGGCGTGGTAGGGCGCGCTCAGGAGGTTGTTGGTCATGCTGTCGATGAGGTACATCGTCGTGTCCTCGTGATTCCATCCGAGGCCGTTAGGAAGGGTGAACCCGTCCGCCATCCGGACGCTGCGCCCGGTGCCGTCCCAGCGGTTGAGCATGCCGACACCGGGCGTGAACTGCATATGGGTGCTTCCGGCCCAGACGCAACCGCGCGAATTGCATTTGGCGTCGTTCATCCGCCGGTGCGCCTCGGGAAGGACGGGATCGGTGACCGTCAGCCGGCCCGCGGTCCAGTAGCCGAAGCCGTCCGCGACGGCGACTGCAAAAGGCCATCGAGCTGGTCGCGCGGGGCGGTCGCGCCGACCATCATTTCGAAGCACGCTACGGCACCGTCGACACCGCGTCGTCCAGCTGGCACGATCCCCTGCAACCTGCGCTGGCCAGCCCGATCCCGTGCGCGCGGCTCGCGGTCGTCGCTAACTCGGTCGGTGACGGCGAGCTAGCAGCGGAGCTTCTGCTTCGGCAGGCGAAGGCGAGCGGAGCGGATCGCGATGGCCTCGCGGAGCTGCCGTCGCATGCGCCGCCGTTGCTGCATTATCGGCCACGTCAGGCGTCTCGGTCGGCCGCCGCCCGCATCGCTTCGGTGATGACGCGCGTTTGATGCGCGTCGGCGCCGTGCGGATAGGCCAGGCGCTGCTCGGCGAGGACGACGAGCGTCGCGCCTGTGTCGGGGTACTCGACGACGTCGGGACGTTTGGTCGTGGAGACAACGAGGTAGCGAACGGGGGCGTCGGAGCGGTTGACCAAGCTATGGGCACCTGCGTGGCCCCGAGGGAACGCGATCACCGCGCCAGCCGACAGGAGCTGTGTCCCTTCCGGACTGCGCAGCGTGAGCGTCCCGGAGAGGACGAGCAGCAGCTCCTCGTTGGCGTGGTGGACATGCAACGGCGAGCCGACGGCGCCCGGATCGAGCTCGTAGAGATTGGCAGCGAGCTCCCGGGCCCCAGCCCGAGCGCCCACGGGAGCGACGTGGCGACCAGGATATTTGGCCGCCTCCCACCCTGGCTGCTCGAAGTCAACGGGCATCGGATAACCGTAACGATCTCCGGGCCGCGGCCCTGCTCCTGGAGCCTCAGGTGCTCCTACCGCCCTCGGGCCTGCTCCAGGTTCGACCGGTGGGGGCCCGAGAGCCACTCCGCATCCGGCCCCAGACGCGCGTCGACCGGTTCCTCTCCTCGCCGCAGCGCGTCGATGTAGGCATGATCGGCGGCCAGGCGGGTCGCCACCTCAGGACCTTCGGCGACGGCGCCGTGGCCGGGGATCAGGACATCGACGTGCCTGGCGGCCTCTCCCAGCCGGTCGAGTGCCGTCTCGTAGGCGCCCACCTGATCGGGGCGGCGAGCGTCGAGGAGCGGGATCAGGACATCGGAGAGCATGTCGCCGGCGAGCAGGACGCCACGGTCCTCGAGGAGGACCGCGGCGTGGCCGACGGCGTGCGCCTGATGCTCGATGATCTTGCCCGGCACGGGTCCGCCGTTCTCGGGCAGCGGGGTGACGAGCGCGATCAGCTCGAGAGGGATGCCCGACGCGCTCTCCGCTGCCAGCGCCTGCGCCGTCTCTCGGGCTCCACTGGCAGCGTGGGCGCCGGCAGCGGTGGCGTAGCGCGGCACGTCGCCGAACCGGGGATGCCAGAGCAGGTGGTCCCAGTGGGGATGGGTGGAGAACCCGGCGATCACCGGAATGCCGAGCCGGTCCAGATCATCCGCGAGCTCGTCCAGCTCGGAACCGTCGATGCCGGGATCGACCAGGATCAACCCATCCTCCCCGCGCACGACGATGGAATTGGTCCAGACCCACGCACTCTGCCGGACCCAGACGCCGTCGGCCACCTGAGTCAGCATCGGTTCACTGTGTCAGGTATCTCCCCCGGGGGGCAAGAGGAGAGCCCGCCCGCACGCCTGCTTCCGTCTGCAGCCTTGGTGACGACGCCGTGATCGGCGGGGCCATCATGCGATACGTCGATGCCGGCGCCACCGAGTTGCTGCCCAGCCGGGTGCCGGCACCACGTTCGACCGGGCGCTGCGAGCGGCGGGGGCTCTGGCCTAAGCTGCTGCGGCCATCGCCAGGTTCACGATGTTCATGTTGCCGGTCGCCCACTGGAGGTTGAAGGTCAATCCGGAGATCCGCCAGCCGCTCGGGGTCCGCATGAGCTGGTAGACGTGGCGACCGCCGACCGTCCACATCGGGCCACCGGACGCGTTGGCAAGAACGTGCGTGCCCTGCATGTTGGCCATGCAGGTCGCCTCATCGCCGTCGAGGCTGATCACGTGATTGGTGATCTGGTGGTGGACTGCGTCCATCCCCTGCAGCGTTTGGCGCCATCCCTCGACGAACTGCGCGACAGGAGCGGTGTATGGCTCGCCGCCAGTGAGTGATGTGCGGTCGTGGTAGACCGTATCGGTGAACAGCTGCCCCATCGCGTCCCAGTCCTTGGCGTCGATCGCGAGCGAGAGGCGTCCGATCAGCTCGATGATCGCAAGGCGGTCCTCGAGCTCGGTGACCGTGGGATCTGACGTTGTCGTCGTCATGCTTGCTCCTTCTTGTGGCGGGTCTGAGCTTGGTCTATCTCTGCGAAGCGACGAGATCCTCCGCGAGATGGCGAACCGCCGATCCAGTCGGGAAGGCTCCCTCGTCCACAGCACGCGTGCAGCATTCCGATCGGTCAGGCGATTACGCATCACCTGATCCAAGTGATTCGCGGCAGCCTGCGCCCCCAAAGACGTCTACCTGTGTTTGTGCCCGAGTCCCCGCGGTCTTGGTAGCCCGGGACATGGTTGGGGACACGGTTTCTGCGAATCGGTCGCCGCAGGCCCCGTCAGAGTCTCCTCGCCGCCGGCTACCGCATCCTCGGGAGGATCCACGCATCCGTCTGCATGGACGGGCGCTCTCGCGTCTCGTCCCACGGCGGGAGCGGCGAGGACGACCGGTCGACGCGCTCGCAAGCACTGGGAAAGAGGAGTCGACCATTGATCTGCCGCTGGGAGCTGATCGGCCCGCAGGGCCGGGGTGTCAGCGGTTGTTGTACCGATGATCGGCCGCGCCGGAGCGTTCGCCGGGATCGCGTAACTGATCCGGTTGGTCAGGAGCCTCGGCACGGTGCGTCCCGCCGCGCGCGGCAGGGCGGGTGTCGACCTTCGTGACCACGTCGACGCCGTGGCGATCCGGTCGTCAGTTCGCGCGGAGAAAGTCAGTCCGAGGGTGACCGCATCGAGCGCCCCACCGCTGAGGGACAGCAGATGCAGGCTTTCACCGCCTAGTAGGTGCGCCCATCATCAGGCCAACGCGCCCCGGGCTGCGAGGCCATCACTTCGAGGCGACGGGGCCCAGCACGCGCTCGATGGCGGGCAGAGCATCGACGGGGTTGCGGACGAGGATGATCTTGGCGCCGGGGGCGTGCGCGTGGATCAGGTTCAGCACCCGGTTGAACCACAGTGTCGTGGTCTCGGTGGCGGGGGAGTCGTGGGGGTCCTGCCCGTTGATGAACCCGCCGATAGCGATCCCGTCGTAGTTGTCGCTCTGCAGCGCTGCGACCAGTCGCGCGTCGCCGTCCGGGTCGTCGGTGAGGGCGAAGTTGGTTGCTCGCAGCCCTCGGCTGCGGAGGTGGTTCTGGATCGCGGCGGCGGCCTCCGGGTGCTTGCCGAAGCCAAGGATCCGCCAGCCGGTTGGGGGCATCGGGGCGTCTTCGGTTGTCTGGGGTCTGGGTGTGCTGTTGGTCATGGGGTGGCCTCCGGTCACGTTATGGTTTCTCCGAATGGCTGACCTGAAGTACGCCCGGATTTCCTCCCTCAGAGGTGGCCGGAGCGCCGGCCCCGGGACGCTGTCGCGTGGTTTGAGCGCGTGGGCGGCGCCGGGTCAGACGTGTCGATTATTCGCTCTTGCCGCTGCTCCCGCATCGGCCACGTGGCCGATGTGGGGGACGATTCCGGGCGCCCGCCGCCACCCCGGCCCGCGCCGGGTGGGAGGTACGATCCGCGCGTGGGTAATCTCCCTCTGGAGCTCACGAGCTTCGTGGGGCGCGATCGCGAGCTTGCGGACATCAGGCGGCTTTTGGCGCGCGCGCACGCGATCACGCTGACGGGGCCGGGCGGGGTCGGCAAGAGCCGCCTGGCGGTGCGCGCCGCCCATAAGCTGAGCCGTCTTTTCTCCGACGGGGCGTGGATGGTGGAACTCGCCGACGTGGACAGTCCGGACCTTGTCCCGTACGCGGTTGCCCGTTCCCTGGGCGTTCAGGAGCGTATGGACGGAGCGATCGCAGTGGCGCTGCTGGCACATTTGAGCGAGCGACGGGCGCTCGTGTTACTGGACAACTGCGAGCACTTGCTCGACGCGTGCCGCGCCCTGGTGACATCGCTGTTGTCGGCCTGTCCTCGGGTTCGGATCGTGTGCACCAGCCGCGAGCGGCTGGACGTGCCGGGCGAGGCGATCGTCGCGGTCTCTGGGCTCGGGCTCCCCGGCGGTTCGGACGCCTCGGCGATGGGCGGGCTCGCCGACGCCGAGGCGCTAAGGCTGCTGGTCGAGCGGACGGTTGCGGTCGCGCCGGACTTCGCGCTTACGCCTGAGAACCTTGAGGCGGCGACCGAGATCTGCTCGCGCCTGGACGGGCTGCCGCTGGCAATCGAGTTGGCCGCCGTGCGGCTCGCCTCGCTGACAGCCGAGGACCTGCGCGAGCGCCTCGATGATCGGCTCGCACTGCTGGCGCTCACCAACCCGACCGGGCCTGAACGCGTCCAAACGCTGCGCGCGACGGTCGATTGGAGCCACGAGCTGCTGACCGATGAGGAGCGGATCTTGTGGCGGCGGTTGAGCGTGTTCGCGGGCAGCTTCGGTCTGCGAGCCGCGGAGGATGTGTGCGCCGGCGCGGGGCTCGAGCGCGAGCGGGTCGTGGATGCGGTCGGTAGCCTGGTCGCCAAGTCGATCCTGACGATGGGGCACGGCAGCCGCCGCGGTCGCTACCGGCTGCTGGAGACGCTGAGGGTATACGGCGCCGAGCGACTCGCGCAGGCCGGCGAGGAAGCCGCGCTGGCGGCCGCGCACGCGGCCTGGTACGCCCGGCGGTTCTCAGGTGGCTACCGGCCCTGGTGGGGCAGAGCGTTGCAGATCGAGACGATGGAAGAGCTGGACGTGGAGTGGGCCAACGTCGAGGCGGCGTTGGACTTCTTCGCCGGCTCGGAGCCCGATGCCGAGATCGGGCTGCGCATGGCCACCGACCTCTTCCTGTACTGGTTGATGCGCGGCCGCTACCGGGCCGGATGCCGGCGGCTGGAGACGTTCTTGGCGATGGACCATGCCCACGGCCGCGCGTGTGTGATGGCCATGTGGGCGCTCGGATTCCTGACACAGGCAACCGGCGACTATACGAGTCCGATGCCGGTGCTCCAGCGGGCACGTGAGCTCTGCGAGCGCACCGGCGGCGACCGGGAGATGGGCTATGTCTTGCACGGGCTGGGGCTGTTGTACCTGCGGCGGGGAGACACCAAGCAAGCACGCGAGCTCGCGGCACATGGGCGCGGGCTGATGCAGCGAGCGGACGACCCGGTCGGCCTGGCGCTGTTGTGCTGCTTCCTCGCCACCGTCGTCACCGCTGCCGGCCGGTTTGACGAGGCAAAGGGCTTGGCGGTCGACGGGCTGCGGGCCAGCGAGCACGCAGGGGACAGCTTCGTGCGCGGCATCGCGTGGGGACTGCTCGGAACCGCGCAATGGCTGCAGGGAGATGTGGCGGCTGCCGAGGCGAGCGTTCGGGAGGCGCTTCGGATCCAGAGCCGGACCGGTCACAGATGGGGCATGCTCACGACCCTGGAGAGCCTCGCGTGGGTGGCGAGCTCTGCCGGGCAGCTGGAGCGCGCGGCGCTGTTGCTCGGCTCAAGCGCTGCCCGCTCGCAGGAGTTCGGAGTGCCGCTGTTCCCGTACGGGCGGGCGCAGGCCCACCACGACGTCTGCGAGGCGAACGTCCGCACCGGCCTGGGCCCGTCCCGCTACCGCGACTGCTGGGAGCGGGGGTATGCGCTCAGCTGGGAGCAGGTGGTCGCAACCGCCCTCGAGGAGGCCTCGGCCGCGGTCGTCGCGCGCGATGCGGACGGCGAGCTCAGCGCCCGGGAGTTAGAGGTGGCAAGGCTCGTGGCGAGCGGAATGTCGAATCCCGCGATCGCGGCCGAGTTGTTCGTGTCGGTGGCGACGGTCAAGACGCACGTGTCCCACATCCTCACAAAGCTGGGCCTGCAGTCTCGCGTCCAGCTTGCGAACTGGGTCGCCGCCAACGATCCGGGTCCGCGCATCTCTGCCGGCCAGTAGCGGTCAAGCCGCAAATCATCCCCTGCATCGGCCACCTGGCCGATGACGCTGCGGCGGCCCGAGCGCAGTATCGGCACCTCGCTGACTGATCACCTAAGCGAAGGAGACCGAAGCCAATGTCTGTCTACCCAGCAAAGACGAGCCTACCCAGCCGATCGGCTGCCGCGCTTGATGGGAAGATCGTCACTCCGGAGCACGCGCGCTTTGACGAGGCGCGGCGAGCCTGGAATCTGACGGTCGATCAGCAGCCCGCTGCGGTTGTGTTCCCGGAGTTCGCGGTGGATGTCGCAGCCGCGGTGCGGTTCGCTCGCGAGCATGACCTGCGGATCGCTCCTCAGGGCACGGGTCACAACGCCGGTCCGCTCGGGTCGCTCGAGGACACGATCCTGCTCAAGACCGAGCGGATGCGCGGCGTCGAGATCGACCCGAAGGCGCGGCTCGCGCGCGTTGAGGCCGGCGCGGTGTGGCTTGAGGTGGTTGAGGCCGCGGCGCGGCACGGGTTGGCGGCGCTGGCGGGCTCATCGCCCGATGTCGGCGTGGTCGGGTACACGCTCGGGGGCGGAATGAGCTTCCTCGGCCGCAAGTATGGGTTGGCCGCCAACTCTGTCCGAGCGATCGAGCTCGTCACCGCGGACGGTCAATTGGTTCGCGCCGATCGCGAGCACGAGCCGGACCTGTTCTGGGCGCTGCGGGGCGGTGGCGGCAGTTTCGGCGTGGTGACCGCGATCGAGCTGGAACTGTTCCCGATCGAGCACGCGTACGCCGGCGTGCTGTTCTACCCGATCGAGCGCGGCAGCGAGGTCTTGCACGCCTGGCGCGAGCTGACCTGTTTCCACGACTTGCCGGACGAACTGACGACCGTCGGCCGGTTCCTGCGACTGCCGCCAATCCCGGAAATCCCTGAGGAGGTTCGCGGCAAGTCGTTCGTGATCGTCGAGGCGTATCACGTCGGTGATCCAGCGCAGGCCGACGAGCTGCTGGCCCCGCTGCGTGCGCTCGGGCCCATCACCGACACGATCCGGACCGTTTCGATGCCGGCGCTCAGCCACCTGCACATGGACCCCGAGCATCCTGTGCCCGGCGTTGGCGACGGGATGATGATCGCCGAATGGCCCGCGCAGGCGGTCGACGCGTTCGTCGAGGTCGCCGGCCAGGCGGCCGAGTTCCCGCTCCTGACCGTCGAGCTAAGGCACCTGGGTGGCGCGCTCGGCCGGCCGCACGCCACGCACGGCGCGCTCTCCTCGCTCGAAGCCGAGTACTCGTTGTTCGCCGCGGGAATGATCCCGGTACCGGAGCTCGACGCACCCGTGCGGGCCCAGGTCCAAGCGGTGAAGGGGGCGCTGGGGCCGTGGGCGGCGTCGCACATGTACCTGAACTTCGCCGAGACACAAGGCGGCCCGGCGCAGTTCTGGACCGAACAGGCCTACCGCCGCCTGCGACGCGTCAAGGCCGCCGTCGACCCAGACGACGTCATCCGATCAAACCATCCCGTCCCGGCCGGACGCTGACACCCAATTCGAGCCAACAATCGAGCAACCAAGGAACAGCAACCAAGGAACAGTCACATGCAACTCACCTCACCTCATAGGCTCTCGCCGTCACTAATGCTCGCCGCCGCGGTGCTGGCGGTCGCGTCGTCGGGCACGGCGATCGCCGCCGCGGCCGGGGTAGCGGCGGTACGCCGAGCGCCAAGGCCAACGCGATGAGCGCTCTCGCGGCCGACCTCACGCCCGCGACGGGGGCGATCGGAAAGCCTCGCCGTCTCGACGGGTCGCTGCTGCCGCGCCTCGGCCGGTAGACCCAACGAACCAACCGGACGGCTGTGCTCGTCGTCCGAGCCGAGCACAGCACACCAGCCCATCGAACGCACCACAAGCGAGGAGAAGTCAAATGAACCGCACAATCGCTCTCACCGCAAACCAGACCACCTCGCACTATGACCCTCGTGCGAGAGGAGAGACGACCATGTCCCAGGCCACGGATCACGCGACCATCACCGTCGGCGCGCTCGCCGTCCGCTTCCTGATCGAAGCCGCCGACTCGAACGGGGCCGCTTCGGTGTTCGAGTGCGGCGTCCCCGCCAACGCGAGGATGCCCGCCCCGCACAGCCACGACGGCTTCGAGGAGACGATCTACGGGCTCGAGGGTGTCACGACCTGGACGATCGACGGCGAGACGGTCGACATCGGCCCGGGCGAGGCGGTGTGTGTCGCGCGCGGTCAGATCCACGGGTTTGAGAACCATGGCACCGTCGATGCGACGTTCCTCGCGATCGCGACCCCGGCCGTGTTCGGAGCGGCCTACTTCCGCGAGATGAGCGAGGTGCTCGCCACCACCGCCGGCGGCCCGCCGGACCTAGCCGCGATCGCTGAGGTAATGCGGCGCCACGGCCTCACCCCCGCCCCGCCGAACGCCACCTGACAACCGCCAACTCAGCAACCGCCCGTCCGGCAGAAAGAGCACGCCATGTCACTCCAGATCCTGACCCTCAAACTCGACGGCATCACCGCCGGCGACTACCTGGCCTGGTGCCGCGACCCTGACCCGACCGCGCTTGGCCTCGCGCTGCGCTCGGTCCACATCGACGCGGCCCCGCTCGGCAACACAATCACCGCAACCCTCGACTGGAACCAGCCCGTGCCGCCACCCCCGGCCGCCGCCACCGCCGCCGGACTACCGCTCCTGCCAGGCACGCAGACTCACGCTTTGATGGCACCGACGGCGGCCGCGATCGACCAGGCCTCGGTTGAGGGGCGCGATGGCGTGATCGACCTAGAGCCGCGGTCAGCCGGCCGCCTGCCCGGCCGTCGGACGATCGCACGCAGGCGTCCCCGCGAGGCCCCCGCCGACCAGCGCCGCCGCCACGACCGTGACGGGTACCAGGGACGTCCCACCGCGGAGCCCGAACCCACACGCAGGCATCCGACGCGCCCCCCGATCGAAAGCCCCGAACGGACGCACGTAAAGCACGAGCTTGCCCTCGCCCTCACCGATCTCGGCGGCGCCACGTTCGCGCCCACATACCACGGCGCGCTCAACAACGACAGACTCGCCCCCCGAGTGCAGCGCATCCACGACCTATACACGCAGCTAAACGCCCTCGAACACCTCACACACACCAACCACCACACCAACGAACCCGTAACTGCCGTAGCGGCCTGACGAACCGATGCTCGCTCGGCCCGCGGACAAGACGCTTACGCCAAACACCGACCGCGGACAACCACGCGACGGAGAGATCGTCGGCCAAGCGGCCACGACCCGACGCTCACTGACCGCGGAAGCCCACCACGGCATTCCACCCGACGACTGGCGCCACGCACCGCTACTACGCCAAACCGACCGCTGCTAGGAAGCAGTCACAAACCGCTTGCGGGAATGACACCGCGACCTAACTGAACGCCACGGACGGAACCCCCGGTTCGGCCCGGGCTGATCAGCCTGAGCGCCTCGCCCTCGAGGGTGGTAGGGCGTCTCGTGTTGGCAGCGGAGTGGCGGTGAGCTGCAAGACTAACCCGGGTCCTCAGAGCTAGGCCACAGCTAGGCCGAAAGGCTCCCGCCACTCCGCGCCGAGCTAGCGACCGCCTCCGCGGCCCGGACGCGGCCTACAACCAACCACGGTCAGTACACCCAATAGTCGCCGTCGACCGGCGGAACGTACGGCTCACAAAGACGCGCGAGCGCCAGCTGTAACTTGAGCTTTCGAAGCATGTGCCACCTTTCCCGTACACGGATCTCCAACAACGACGAAACGCCTGAGCACATCTCGTTCTTCCTGCACCAGCGACGCCGTCGCTCCCGTAGAGCCGAACCGACCCACCCAAACACGCGACATCCCCCACCCGAAAGGGTGGACGCGCCGATCCAAACGGAACGCCAAGAACGCCACCGCACCCCGCCCGTTGATCAAGCGCAGCCAGCCGTCGCTCTAGGGGGCTGGACGCGGCGGCCGGCAAGCCCAACCACGCACCCGGATCTTGTTCACATGAGACAACGAACAAGGGCCGGCGTCATACAGGCCCCAACACTCGGGCTCACCCTCTCCACACTCGCCGGCTGCGGAAGCTCAGCCCCCAAGGTCTGCCACGCCTCCCCGGCAGCACCAACCCGTCCGCGTTGGTCTACAACCCCGCCGAATGCAGAAGAACCCGGGTCCCTTTCGCCTCGTCGGATAACGAGCCTTGCCGGCGCTAGCGCTCGGCCTCGATGGCGGACTGGCGCCGGCGCTCGAGGATGGCTGCGAGCTCGGCTAGACGCGGTCGAGGCGTTCGGCGACGGCGAGCACGGCATAGGCGTGGGCGGCCGATGGTCGGGATGTTCACGCAGACGTTCACGCAGTCCGTCCACTTACTGGCTTGACCGAGGCATAAGCGGCCCCATTTACGGGGCTTTTCAAGTAAGTGGGCCGTGGAGGACTCGAACCTCCAACCTTGGGTTTCCGAAGGCCGTTGCGGCTGTTTGCGGCTGTTCCGGTTCTGCCTGCTAATCGTAGGATTCCGGTGACCGTTCAGTCCCCGGGGCCTCAGGCGAGTGCTGGGAATGGATCGCGCCGGTTGTGGGCGATGAGTAGTTCGCTGAGGTAGGTGAACAGTGAGCGGGTTTGTAGGCGGCAGGTGGCTGCGGCTGAGAGCGCACGCTCAGCGAATCGCTCGCCATCGTCGCTTTGGGTGCCGAGCGAGATTTTTCGGTGGATGACCGGTGCGCGGAGCGCTCGTTCGGCGGGGTTGTTGGCCGGCTCGACGCCCTCCCATGCGCTGCCATCTTGGCCACGACTGCGGCTGGAGGAGCCACACCCGCGTCGCTCCCCTCGCGCGTCGCACGGTCCACCGCTTCGGCGATCGAGCCCTGAAGGTGGGCACAGGTACGCGACAATGACCCCATTGAATCAGGCCCGTGTAAGGGGTCCTCGCCATAACCTCCTCCGTATGGACGGGCCGAGCGCACACCCGTGGACTACGTTCTTGGCCCTGCGCTCGATCAGGCGTCGACCCGCCGGCGTCGTCTGGAGGGCGTGGTTCCTCCGCACGAGCATCGAGATCGGTGCTGCGGGCGGACCGTCGGAACCCCGTTGGATTCTTGATCGTCACGTGGTTTGCACCCAGAACGGCCGCCGTGCGTGCAGTGATCCATGCGCCGGCGGTAGATGCCTGGCAGACCGGGGGTGCTCACAAGCGCTCTGTCGGCGCTTCGCGCGCTGACGGCCGTTCGCATGGTGCAGCTCAAGCCTCCTGTTGTCTTGTCCCGGAGCCGCGATCCCGGCTCACGTCGCACAGGTCTTACCAGCTTGGATCTGGCTGCAGCCCGCTTCCGACGGCGAAAACGTGTGGCCGGACTCGCTGAGTAGCGCCGGCTCACCGTCGGCCCCGTACCTCTGCGCGGGGCGTGGACTTCCGTCACGGCCGCTTTCCGCCGCCACTCCGCAGTCACGAGTCGAGCTCCGATCGACGGGCGACCAGCGCCGAGCCGTCTCACTGGACGGGAATCCGCCCGGCGGACGCGAGCGCGTAGACCCGACTGCGCGGGCTGCCGATGTAGCTGGCGATCTGGTCCGCACCACGAAGCCAGCCGTCGCCCGCCGCCGGTGCAACGATGCGGTCCACGAGGAGCGGGGCGAGCTTGTCAGCGAGTTGGGCGAGCGTCCTGTCGTCGCCATCGATCAGCTCATTGAGCGACGCGTCCAGGATCCCGCTCATGAGCCCCCATCGTGACGGGTGTGATCCCCGAGCCCTTTGATTGCGCACGTCCGCGCCGTTGTGCCGCTGATCACGTCCTGGGGGGTGCCAAGTGTTTGGCCCAGCTTCTTCTTGAGCGTCGCGTGCAGGAAGTGCCTCGGCAGCAGCGCGGCGGTGAACGAGGTCGGCGAGAGCAGGGCACCAAGCTGGTCCTCATTCCAGCTCGAGATTCGTGCGGCCAGGACAACCTCGATGAAGACTTGCTCGCACCATTCGCGTACCTGTGCTTCGATCACGGTGCGGGCACCCGGCACGCTCTGGTAGCGCCGCTGCCAGTGGCCGATCAGATCGGTGATCGCGCGGAAGTCCGCGTTCATTGTGAGTTCGTGGCGGCCGGGCTGGTAGCGGGCGGCCTGGTCTTCGAGATCACCCGGCGCACGGGAGCCATCGCGCGCCGAGATCCACGCGACGTCGGGTAGCCCGACGATCGGCTTGAGCGAACCATCGCCGGCCGGGCTGTCCGTTGGCGGCTCGCTGCCGGTGCGGTCATGCGCGGCCTCGGTGTCGCAGGACGCGTGCGGCGGGATGGCGGTTGGGGCGCCAGCTGGCCCTTCACCAGCGCTGCTCGTGCATGTCTTCGGCGATCGCGGCACCGCCGGTCGTGTCGGGCGATAGCGGCTCAGCTGGTAGAGCGGCAGGATGGCGGTGACGCGGTCCCGAATCGCCTCCCGGCGAGGGAGGCAGTCGGCGCTGGCTGCTCGTTCTTGAAGTTGCAGGATCTCAGCGGGCATGGCGGCGGCGAACTCCTCACCCCAGCGAACCCAGGGCAGAGGCTCGTGGTCGAGCAGCAGCAGAGTGCGGGCGGTGTTGGCCTGCAGGCGCCGGGCGCTGACCTGGGGCTGGAGATGCAGGACGACGCGCTCGTAGCCGAAGCGGATGCCGAAGTCCTGCAGGCGACCGTACCCGCCTCGGGTCTGCGGCAGGATGTCATAGAGCTCATCGCCGTACATGGCCGCGACGTGACCGGTCGAGGCCCAGAGCGCGGCTTCGCGGCGCCGGGCATGGCGGTCGTCATCGAGCACCCACCAGCGCGCGATCGCGTCGCTGAGCTGCGCGACCCCGGTCGCGATCACGTCCTGGTCGAGATGGTGTTGCTCGCCGTGGATGCGCTGTAGCTGTCCGGGCTGGTCGCGGCCGTGTTGCTCGCGGACGAGCACCTCGACCTGGTCGGGGAGTCGCAGGAAGCGGCCGTTGAGGTAGCGGGTGATCCGTTGCCGGCGGCCGTCGGTAACGCTGTCCGGCGCCTGGGTGGTGTCGTGGCGCTCGTGCTCGCCGAGCTGTGCCGTGGTCGTGTCGCGCAGCAGCCACGGCTTGTCGGCCTCGTCGAGTGCTCGCCAGAAGTCGCTGTGCCCGTCGGGCCAGTGCTGGGGCTCGAGTCCCCAGCGGCCGTCGGGGTGGCGCTTGAAGCACACGAGCGCGCCGTGGCCCCGACGCCAGGAGCGGTACTCCAGGCCGTGCGGGTTGCGTGACCCGGCGGCGATCTTCGCGCCGACACGGAAGTTGCCAGCGGCGGATTGCTCGCGGCCGCTCGAGGCCAGCTGGTTGATGTAGTGGCGTAGCTGCTCAGGCGTCATGCCGGTGCCGGTGTCCGTGACCGACAGCTTGCGCACCCGGCCGCTCGAGGCCTTGGCCCGCTGCCAGTCCAGATCCCACACCACGCGGCCGACAGCGCCGTCGCTGAGCGCGGCGATCGCGTCGAGCCCGTTGACGGTCAGCTCGCGCAGGCCTTGAAGGTCGGTGCACTCGCTGCCGAGGCGCTCGAGCAGGAAGGTGGGGTTGGCGACCGACAGCTCGTGCCAGTCGTCGATCACCGCCGTGTCGCGGCGGGCTGCGTGGTTGCGCTGCGAAAGCTGGCCGGGCACCTCGTTTGGTAGGTACCGGGCATCTCGGCCGATGGCTCCGACGCTATCCGTCAATCGTCGGCGAATGCGTCTGCGTGAGCTGCAGCCCAGGACGCGTAGATGTCGATGACGGTCGATGGGACCGGCCAGTCTCGGGCTCGGAATCGCTTGAGTGCTTCGCCGCCACGCCTCCGGGCATGAGTGCGAGACCAGTCGGTTGACGACGGTGGCCTGCCGTATCGCTGTCGCCATTCGTGCATCGCCTCGCGTACCCAGTCGCGCGTGCGGGTCGGCGCGATCGCCCCCGGATGACAGTTCTTGCAGAACTCGTACGCGTCACCCTTGCCACCGCGCGCTGTGGTTGGAGCGCCGCATCCTCGGCACACGCCCTGGTAGCGGGCCTTGACCGCCCGCGTCTTCTTGCCGGTCGGATCCCAAGCGTCCAAGAGGCGCTAGCGTCCATCCCTGGGGAGAGGAGCCGGCATGCCGAAGAAGGCCAGAGATGTCGTCGTTGTGCGGGTCAGCGAGCAGGGGGACCGCGAAGAGGAGAACTTCCACTCCCCGAACGCCCAGCTCGCGAAGGCCCAATTGTGGAGCGAAGATCGGGGCAACCGTGTTGTGGACGCGTTCGAGGAGATCGACGTGAGCAGCAAGCTTGCGCTCGCCAGGCGGCCGGGGCTGGTGAAGGCGATCGGGATCGTGGAGGCCGGTGAGGCCGATCACATCGTGGTTGCCTATTTCGACCGGCTGGTGCGCTCGTTGAAGGTGCAGCTCGAGGTGATCGAGCGCGTCGAGCCCAAAGGAGCCGTCCGTTGTGGGAGCGAAATGTCGTGCCGACGCTGGCGGATCTCTTCCAAGGACCCTTCGGGCCGGGACGTGAACCGAGCGCGATCCTGGACCGTGCCTCCTGCATCCC
>Ga0187769_10000036_pt1 | contig 63098 bp, 56 predicted proteins | sample 0116_SJ02_MP02_1_FD_133140 | JGI IMG/M metagenome (GOLD analysis project Ga0187769, IMG submission 133140) | Tropical peat soil microbial communities from peatlands in Department of Meta, Colombia - 0116_SJ02_MP02_10_MG | ecosystem: Environmental > Terrestrial > Soil > Wetlands > Peat | place...
AACGCCGTCAGCGCTGTGCGCTCGTTCATCATCCCCATCGCGGCGATCCCGGCCTCGAGCGTTAACGCCAGCTTCGCGATGCTCTGTGGTCCCCTCTCGGGAGCGGACTCGATGACCGCGGCGATCTGGCCAGCGTTCATATGGCCGATCGCTGCCAGCGCTCGCTCGAACACCTCGACCGCGCGCTCCCCTCGATCGCTTACGTAATACGCAGTCGCCAACACAGCGGCTGCACCGAACAGCGTGCCGAGATCCGCGTCGGCCCCGGCGAGTGCCTGCTCGAGATGCACGATCGCCTCGGTCTGCCCCGCGCGCAACTCGGCGGTCCCGAGCAAGTACAGCAGCCTCGGGCGCTCACCCACCGTCGGCGGCTCCGAGAGCGCACGACGCACATAGCTCGCAGCGATCCCAGGCGCGCCGCTCTCGAGCGCCTCGCGCGCCGCGTCGCGCAGCCGCGCGACCACCCACCCGTCCCCCGCCGGGCCGCACCCAAGCAGGTGCGCGGCAACCCGCGCCAGTGACCGCTCCCCCGCTCCATCCACGAGCTCAGCGGCGCGGCGACGCGCGATCCGGCGCGCACCCGGCGCGATGTCCTCCAGGACCGCCGCGCCGATCACCGGATGAAAGAACTCCAGCGGCCGCACGGCCGCGAAGATCTGCGCCGCCGCCAGCCGATCCGCGGTCAACTCCCCAACCACCGGATCAAGCCCCGCCAACTCAGCCGCGACCGCGACCTCCACGCCCGCACCGAGCACCGCCACCGCACGCGCCAACGCGACCGCCTCCCCACCCAACCGGGAAAGCCGCGCGAGCACCGAAGTCCCAACCGCCGCCGGCGCGACCAACCGCAGCGCCAGGACGCTCGCGACCCGAGCCGCCAACCCCTCAGCGCGCGCCGCCGCCAACAATTCCCGCACGAACAACGGATTCCCGCCACACAACTCCCAACACGCCGCGCAAAACGACTCATCCGCATCCTCGCCCAACACCGCGCGCACGATCGCGCCAACCCCCGCTGCGCTCAACGGCCCCAGCACGATCCGCTCAACGCTGCCATCGCCCACCAGCCGCGCCAACTCACCCCGCTCGCCCCCCGGATCGGCCGAGCGCAACCCCACGATCACCACCAACGCCAGATCCCCCACACGCCGCGCCACATACTCAAGCCACGCCAACGACGGATCATCAACCCACTGCACATCATCCACGCCCACCACCAGCGGACCACGCTCAGCCAGATTCGCGCACAACCAAAACAGCCCATGAATCGCCGCAAACCGATCCGCTGGCGGCTCCCCCCCAACCACACCCAACGCCCTCCCACCAACCCGCGCAACCCCACCAAGCAACCGCCGCAACTCCCCACCAGACGCCGACCGCAACACCGGCTCAAACAACTGACGCGCGACCCCGAACCCAATCTCAGCCTCAAACTCCGACCCCCGCGCCCACAACACCCCAAACCCACGCGCCACAGCAGCCGCCCGCACCGCCGCCAACAACTCACTCTTCCCAATCCCAGCAGGACCCTGCACCACAACCACCGCCCCAACCCCAGCACCCACCCGATCGAACACCCGACCCACCCGCGCCAACTCAGCCTCGCGCTCCACCAACCCGCCAACCCCAACCCGTGGGCGTTGGGAAGTGTCTCGTCTGCCGGCGGGTTGCGCGCTGCGCGGGGTGGTCACGCACAACCCCCAGACCAAACCTCGCACCGCACAAACAAACCATAGACGAGCTTCGGCCACCGCCGACACGAAAGAGGTCTGGGCCGGACCAGGTCCAGGGAGAGCGCGTTATCAGCCGTCCTCCGACGGACGCGATCGGCGAGGGGGGGCGTCGGCCGCTTGCATCCGCCGACCCTCCGCGGCAAGTAGCTAACGATCCTGCTTGAGCAGTCGCCATCCCCCCATTCCGGCGGCTACCGGGACCGCATTGAGACGATCGCAATCGACGGCAAGCGATTCTGCGCCGCCCGCGCTCGGCGCGCTCGGCGGGATCGCTTTCACGCTCGGAGGCGGCGCGGGACGCTATTGCTTCGCCTCAGTCGTCTCGTGGCGGCTGTGGCACGGCTGCTTCAGTCCGGCGATACACAAGTCGAGCCGCTCGAGGGCGGCGGCATCCGCGCGTTATCGCTTCTCTGCGGCATTGGTGGACCGGTCCGGGCCGGAGCGATCGTCCCGCCTCCGGCGTCCGCGTGATCGGTTTGCGCGGAAGGCGGCGGCGCGCCCACATCGACTCTGACGATCGCTTCTCGTCTCGTTTCGCCGCGGACGGCACGAGTGGTTCGGCAACGAAACGCCAGTCCGTAACAAGGCGGCGCTAGCCGCCGACTCCGTGGCCAGCGACCGCCCTGACGGCCCGCGTCGGTCGTGAGCTGCTTTGCGACTCTGGGACAACAGGAGTCGCGTGTGTGGTCGCGTCGAGCGGCCAACGGCACGCCGCCGAAGCCAGGTGCCGTCCCGCGGTTCACGCCGGACTCGCAAATCTCCTACAGTGCAACCGCTGCGGTCGCCTCACGAGCTGTGCCGCCGCGACTGCGCACCTCGGGACGCAGTGTCGGGCTCTTCAGGCAGCCGACACGCCGCCCGGCACGGCCGTAGACGTCGGTCACAGCCATTCGTCGACCGGAGGAGCCTCGAGCGGCTCGGGTGACTTCGCCCTGCCGTCCTCGGTTTCTACGGCAGTCAACTCGCGCTCGGCCTCAGCGGCAGCGTCGTTCAGCCAACCGGGGAGCTTGCGGGGCGGCAGCAGGATCGCTTTCGTGATCGCCTCACGTGCGGTCGATGCCTCGCTCCAGCCGCTGCTGCCCTTTCTGCGCGCGAGCCAGAACCACGTCCAAGAGGTGCCTCGCCTCGCGCCGCGCACCTCCTGATGGGCTACCTCGACCCCGCCACGCGGCGTCACCACGGCGACGGTCTCGGACCTATCTGGATAGCGCTACCAGCTGGCATCTCGTCCGCAGCGTGATTGCCGTGCCGACCTGGACGGCCTCAAGGCCCGACAGAGCCTGCTGGCGCCGTCTCATGGCCCGCCATGCCTCTTGACGGAGCTGCGAACATATGTTCGGTTCCGATGCGCGAGTACGGCTTCACCATCACCGAGCACGACACGGATCGCCCGTGGATGGTTCTCTCGAGCGAACACCGAACGATCAAGCTGCCGGACGGCATGGACTTCTTCACTTGGGCTAGGGAGCAGTGGCCGGCGCCGCGCTGGAGCGTGCAAGTCGATCCCTGGGAGCTGTCGCCAAGGTAGCTCCCTCATTCCTCGGTCGGCCTTCGGCACGTTCACCATAGGTATTCCGGAGCCCGGGGAATCGCGTACGGCTTCGCGGAGCTCGGCACGGACCGCTCGCGTTTGTCGCCCTTTGTCAACCTCCGGCCGCTCCCCGCGCCACGAGCGATGCTAAGGAATTGCACCATTAGCAGTGCTTTTGTAGGTCGGAGAGACATGATCTGAACCTGCGACCGCCCCCCCTCAGCCGGGACGAGCCGCTCGAATTTGGCCCCGGGAGACTTTCTCGTCGCTTCTCGTCTTTGGTCGGCCGCGAATTCCGTCCGAACACCTGGCCTCGCTCGTGGCCGGCCTGGCGACTCTAACCGTCAGGCGCTGTCGCGACGCTCAGCGCCGCGTTCGGCTGCCTCGGCTCCGGCCATGCGGCGCAGCAGGTTTCGGATCTGACGCTCGTCCGGCGGTCCGTCCTGCCATGCACCCCGGTCCATTCCGAATCGCCCGAGGATCTCGCGCGACGACTCGCACAGCTCAACGCCACCACCCTCCGCGCCAACGTACCGGAGCCAGGCCAGATCGCGATCGTTCGGATCGAGCTGCTCGACCCACTTCGCTGCGATCGAGATGGCCACCATCGCGCGGTGCGATCGGTGCCGCGCAATCCGATCGTCGAACCGCTGCGCCTGCGCCCGCCGCCACGCGGCCGTATGGCGCATCGTTCGGACGAGATCCGCAGGTGTCGCGGGTAAGGCGCTGGATCGGACAGAGTTTGGCGCCCTTAATTAATGGCGCCCTCGGGCCCGGTTGGTGCTCTTGCGCTGTCCCCGAAGTCGCCATTTTCCAGGCTCTTTCCTAGGGTGAGCGATGGGATTCGAACCCACGACCGCCTGGACCACAACCAGGAGCTCTACCAGCTGAGCTACGCCCACCGCGGGCTGCCCAATCTAGCATTGCCGCCCATCGAAATTGGGCCAAAGCCGACGATTGGAGCGTGGACGATACGAGCCTCCCCCGCCGACGCCCGTCACCGGAGGGTCGTCGGGGATCGGCGAGCAGTTCGCGATGGTCGGTCCGCTCCGAGCTTCACAGAACCTTTAGACCAGCCAGAGCACCCTGCACGTTTCCTTCACGGCTCGCGGACCAGAATCGAAGTAGTAACCGGTCGGTAGGCAGCCGGCGCCTCCGGGCGCCAGGCCCGAGCACCGGCATCGGCACTGCGTTCCGCGCGTGGCCGCGCGCCTACCCCGCGAGCGTCGGGCGCAGTGAGCTAGGAGTGAACATGCCCACGATTGCAAGTCCCCGCAAGATTGAATACCTCGAGCCGCGTGGCGACGACCTCGCAGCTGGCGGCTCGTCGATCAGGCTGCGGATGCGGGTCGCCAGAACGCGCGCCGCGCTCACCGAGCAGCTGGCCGAAGGTGCCGACCCGACCTCGAGCCCGGAGCTCGCGCTGCGCGCGAGCCAGCTCACCACAGAGCGCGGCCGCCGGCAGATGGCCCGTAGCCTGCGACGCATGATCAGCGAAGCGCGTCAGCCCCCGCTCACCCGAGCGCTCGTCTCGATCATCGACCGCTACGCGGTGCTCGAGGCCAAAGACGCCATCCAGGCGACGATCGCCCGGCTGGCCAGCCCAGACCCCGTCGCCGCCAAGGGAATGGCGATGCTGGAGCGGATTGTCACCGACGGCATCTCGAGTCCTCTCTACAACCGGTCCGAGCCCGGGACGCTCAGCCGTCAGCTGCTCGTGGCCAAGTCGGAACTGGATCCGACACCGGTCGATTCGCCGATCGCCGCATAGGGCGCGCACGACCCTCCGCGCCCGCTCACGCGGGATGGCCGGGACGACACGGCTGTACGTCCCGGCCATCATCTTTCCAGGACCAGGACGAGGGCTCGAAGCGGATCCCCGAGCGCGGCTCGGTGAGGAAGTAACGGGGGCGGGCGGGATCGGGCTCGAGCTTGCGCCGGATCGAGGCCAGGTACACCCGGACGTAGTTGTTCTTGGTGTCCGTCAGGCCCCACACCTGCTCGAGCAGGTGCGCCTGGGTGACGAGGCGACCCGGATGGCGGGCCAGGAGGCTGACGATCTGCCACTCGGTCGCCGTCAGGTGGACGTCGCGTCCGCCTCGCTGCGCGCGCCGGGCCGCGAGGTCGAGGGTGAAGTCCGCCGTCTCCAGCACCGGCGACTCGTCGGCCGGGCGGCCGTTCACGCGCAGCGCGACGCGCAGGCGCGCCATGAACTCGGCGATGCCGAACGGCTTGGTCATGTAATCGTTGGCGCCGGCATCGAGCGCGGCCACGGTCTCATCCTCGGTGCTGCGGGCCGATAGGACGATGATCGGCAGCGAGGTCCAGCCCCGCAGGCCGGCGATCACCGCGAGGCCGTCGAGGTCGGGCAGGCCGAGATCGAGCACGACGATGTCGGGATGGCGGCGCGCGGCGAGCGCCAAGGCCAGGCGGCCGTCGGCGGCTAGCAGCACGTCGTAACCCCGCGCACGCAGGTTGACCTCCATGGTCCGCAGGATCGCCCGGTCATCGTCGACGACCAGCACCCGAGCGCCCGCGCGCGGCTCCTGCCCAGCGGGCCCCGGCCCCGCGAGGCCGTCGTTCGTGGGCCCCACAGCAGTTACTCCCATTGCGAGTCACGACATTAGACCTCGCGCCGTGAAGCCCCCATGAATGATCCGGTCCCCGGCGTGAAGATTTCGTCAAGGTGCGCCCAGCGCGGTCCCGTTGCGAGAGGAGGCCGCCGGCTGCCCTCTCCCGGCCCAGCGATAGCCGATGCCCGCCTCGGTGCGGATCAGGCAGCGCTGGTGATCGCCTTCGAGCTTTGCCCGCAGGTTCGCGATGTGTGTCCGCACCCTGGGAGCCACGTCGCTCTGCAGCGATCCCCACACCGCGCTCGACAGCGTTCCGTACGTGACCGCCCCGTGGCTCGTAGCCAGGACGCGGAGCAGCGCGAACTCGATCGGCGTGAGATGGATCTCCTGACCGTCGAGAGTCACCACGTGCGCGGACAGGTCGATGACGAGCCCGTCCAACTCGAGTCGAAGCTCGCTCGGTGCGGTCCTGAGCCTCGCGGCCAGCCGTGCCACGAGCTCGCCGGGGCTGAACGGCTTGGTCATGTAGTCGTCGGCGCCGGCCTCGAGCGCCGCGATCTTGGCGCCCTCGGCGTCGATCGTGGACAGGACGAGGATCGCGATGTGACCGTGGCCTCGCAAACACCGGCACAGCTCGATCCCCGAAACGTCCGGCAGCTCGAGCTCGAGGATGATCGCGCACGGCTCGTACTCGGCGACCCCCTCGAGCGCGGCGGCACCGGTTGTGGTGAGGAGAACCCTGTACCCGGCCCGGCGCAGAATCGTCTGCAAGGCGCGCTGCGCCTGTGGATTTGGATCGCAGATGACGACCAGGTTGGCCGTCATCTGCCGCTCGCGAGAGGCGCGGGTTTCAGGGCGGCGTCGCGGTCGGCGGCGGCGAGGCTGAACACGAACGTCGCACCCCCCCCGGGCGTGTCCTCCAGCGTCAGCTCGCCCCCCATTGCTTCGAGGAACCCTTTGGCGATCGCCAAGCCGAGACCGAGCCCATGCCGCGCTCGTTCTGGGCGATCGCCGAGCCGCTGAAACGGCTTGAACAGCTGATCCCGGCGATCCGGCGCGATCCCCGGCCCCTGGTCGACGATGCGAACCTCGACGCGATCTCCAACGGGTCCGGCCTCGACGCGCACCCGCCCGCCCGGGGGCGAGAATTCGAGGGCGTTGACGAGCACGTTGGCTATTGCCCGCTCGAGCAGGCCTGGATCGGACACCACCGGTGGGAGGACGCTGTCGAATGCGACGACGATCTCCGGCCCGTCGGCAGGCAGGCCGGCCACGATCGCGTGAACGATGTTCTCGACTCGAGTCGGACGCGTCGAGATCGGCATCGCGCCGGTTTGCAGACGACTGAGGTCGAGCAAGTTGTCGACCAACGCCGTCAGCCGGTCGGTCTCGCTGTCGATAGTGGCCGAGAACTCGCGGATCTGCTCCGGGGGCCACGTGACGTCGTCGCTCAGCATGCTCGTGGCCGCGGTCTTGATCGCGTGCAGAGGGGTCCGCAGATCATGCGATACCGCCGCCAGCAGCGCCGTCCGCAGCCGGTTGGCCTGGGCGAGCGCTGCGGCCTTGGCTGCCCGCCGTTCAAGACCGATCTCTTCCTGCGCCTGGCGAAGCTGACCGACGAACGCCCGAAGCAGCCGCGTGTCCTCGCCGCTGAGCGTCCTGCCGGCGAACACAAGCACCGTCTTCCGGTCGAGCTCGACCGAGAAGGGAGCGTTCTCGGGCCGGCTTGGAACCGGCCGGCCCGACCCGGCCAGTGGACGCCAGAATCCGTTCTCGCGCGAGAGGACCGCGACCATCTCGAGGTTGAAGGTGCGGCGCAGCTCACCCACCAGCTTGGGCAGCCGCGCGACGCTCAGCGGCTCCGATCCGGTGGCCAGCCTGGCCAACGCCTCGCTCTCGGCTCGAGCCCGCGTCATCTGCAACCCGCGGCGGATCAGCTGATCGACCAGCGCGCTGACCGAGGCGGCGACCGCGAAGAACACCACGAGCGCGACCGCGTTGGCCGCGTCGTTGATCCACAGGGCGTGAATCGGGGGGACGAAGAAGTAGTCGGCGGCCAGGGCCGCGACGACGGTGGCCGCGACGGCCGGCGCGGCGCCGCCAAGCGTCGCCACGGCGACCACAGCGAGCAGCAGGCAGAGCAGCGCGCCCGGTAGCCCGAACGCACTGCGCAGGGGCGACAGCGCGAAGGCGAGCAGCACCATCCCGACCGTGCCGAGGAACCATCCCGCAGCCTGCCGCCGCGGGGGCACCGCGGCGGGCCGGAACCGGCGAGGCGACGCGGGAAGCTCGTCTTCCGTTCCTCCGGCCAGCGAGATCACATGCACGTCGATCGGGCCCGAGTCGCGCACTACCCGGTTGATCGCGGGCGGACGCAGCAGCTGGCGCCACGCCGAGCGGTGGCTGCCGCCAAGCACCAGCTGAGTGGCGTTCTCGGCCCGCGCGAAGCCCAACAACGCATTCCCAACATCGGTGCCGGTGACCTCGGTATAGGTGCCGCCGAGCTCGGAGAGCAGCCGGCGGTGGGACTCGAGCGCCTCGGGCTCGCGCTGGATCAGCCCTTCGGCCGTGCGGACGTGCACGCCCCTCACGCTCCCGTCGAGGCGCGCGCCCATCCGCGCCGCTCGCCGGATCAGGTTCTCCTCGCCCCGCCGGCCGGCCAGGCCGACCACGATCCGCTCCCTGGTCTCCCACAGTTCGCTGATGCCGTGGAGCGCGCGGTAGGCGGCCAATTCCTCGTCGGCTTGGCCGGCCACCCACAGGAGCGCGAGCTCCCTGAGGGCCGCGAGGTTGCCCTGGCGGAAGTAGTTGGCCAGCGCCGTGTCGACCTTCTCGGCCGGGTAGATGTTGCCGTGCGCCATCCGCCGGCGCAATGCCTCCGGCGTCATGTCGACCAGTTCGACCTGGTCGGCGGCGCGCACGATCCGGTCCGGCACGGTTTCCCGCTGCGGCACGCCGGTGACGCGCGCGACAACGTCGTTCATCGACTCCAGGTGCTGGATATTGAGCGTCGAGATGACGTTGATGCCGGCGCCGAGCAGCGCCTCGACATCCTGCCAGCGCTTCTCGTTGCCGGCGCCGGGGACGTTGGTGTGGGCCAGTTCGTCGACCAGCGCCACCGCCGGACGCCGGGCGAGGATCGCATCGAGATCCATCTCTTCGAGCAGCCGGCCGCGGTACTCGACCTGCTTGCGCGGGATGACCGGGAGGTCGCGGATCTGCGCCTCGGTCGCGGCGCGGCCGTAGGTCTCGACGAAGCCGATGACCACGTCCGTTCCCCGATCGCGACGACGATCGCCCTCGCCGAGCATCGCGTAGGTCTTGCCCACGCCAGGGGCCGCTCCCAGGTAGATCCGCAGCTGACCCCGACTCACGATGTTCTGCTCCCGGCTACGTCGACCGCGCGCCGGCCTATCCCGTCCGGTCCAACGCGAGGTTGAGCTTCAGAACGTTGACGCCCGGCTCTCCGAGGAACCCGAGCGAACGCCCGGCGGTGTACTTCTTGACCAGCGCCAGCACTGTGGCCACCGGAAGGTGTCGCACCCGCGCGACTCGGGGGGCCTGCAGGTCCGCGTTCATGATCGAGATCTGAGGATCCAGGCCGGACGCGGATGCGGTCACCGCGTCGACCGGCACCTTCACGCTCGGGGCGAGTCCGTTGAGCTGGCGGTAGGCGAACGTCCGCTCGGGCACGGTGTTCGGATCACACGCGTACGTGCCCCCTGACATCTGGAACTTCTCGCCCGGCGTCGGGCTGGTGACCGGATCGCCGGTCTTCGCGTCCAGCGGCACGCAGTAGGGGTCGGCCTTGGTCGCGAACGGGTTGGTCGCGGACGACTTCCCGTTCAGTCCCACCGTGTTGAAGCCCGGGATGAAGCCCACGAGCCGCGGATCGCTCGGGCCGAGGTTGCTGGCGGCACTGGCGTTTGCCGTATAGGGGTTGGGGCTCGTCGCCGAGGGCCGCGGCTGGAAGTACTGCGGCAACGGGTTGCCCTTGGCGTCGGTGAAGACCTGACCGATCAGGCTCGAGCCGACCACCTGGCCATCACGGCTGATGAACGACCCGTTGGCGGCGTTCTTGAACGCCACCTGACCGATGCCGTACACGACTGCGCAGTAGAGGACCAGGAAGACGACGACGAATCCGGTAAGGACGAGCGACGGCACGAAATGGCGTCTGAGTGCTTCGATTGGCATCAGTGGATCCCCAGTGGGCCGACGATCGCGAGATCGATCAGCTTGATCAGGATGAATGGTGTGATGAAGCCGCCCACGCCGAACAGCAGGACGTTGCGGCGCAGCTGCGCTGTGGCCCCCACCGCCTTGACGGAAACGCCCTTCAGCGCCAGCGGGATGAGGAACAGGATGATGATCGCGTTGAAGATGATCGCCGACAGGATCGCCGAGTTCGGGTTGTGCAGATGCAGGATGTCCAGCTCGGTCAGCTTCGGATAGACACTGTGGAACATGGCCGGGACCACCACGAAGTACTTGGCGATGTCATTGGTAATCGAGAAGGTCGTCAGCGAGCCTCGGGTGATCAGCAGCTGCTTGCCGATCTCGACGATGCTCATCAGCTTCGTCGGGTCCGAGTCGAGATCGACCAGGTTGCCGGCCTCACGGGCGGCCTGAGTGCCGGTGTTCATCGCCACCCCGACGTCGGCCTGCGCCAGCGCCGGCGCATCGTTGGTGCCGTCGCCGGTCATCGCCACCAGCTGACCCTCAGCCTGCTCGGCCTTGATCCGCTCGAGCTTCTCCTCCGGGGTGACCTCGGCAATGAACTCGTCGACGCCGGCTTCGCGAGCGATCGTCTCCGCGGTGAGCTTGTTGTCACCGGTGACCATGACCGTCCGGATCCCGAGCGCCCGCATCTCGGCAAAGCGCTCGGAGATGCCCTCCTTGACCGTGTCCTTGAGGTAGATCACACCGAGCACCTTGCGGCCGTCGGCCACCACCAGGGGCGTACCGCCCTCGCCGGCGATTCGATCGACGGCCGGACGCAAGTCCGTCGGTAGCCCGCCGCCCTGCTCCTCGACCCACGCGGCCACCGCGTCCGCGGCGCCTTTGCGGATCGAGCGCCTGTGCCACTCGACACCGGACATGCGAGTCTGAGCGGTGAACGGTACAAGCGTGGCTCCGTCCAGCTCTTCGGGGGTGAGTCCGTAGCGAGTCTTCGCGAGCTCGACGATCGACCGGCCCTCGGGGGTCTCGTCGGCCAGCGACGAGAGGAGCGCAGCGTCAGCCAGGGTCGCCTCGCTCGAGCCGGCCACCGGAATCATCTCGTAGGCCATGCGGTTGCCGTAGGTGATCGTGCCGGTCTTGTCGAGCAGCAGGGTGGTGACGTCGCCGGCCGCCTCCACCGCACGTCCCGAGGTTGCCAGCACGTTGGCCTGGACCATGCGGTCCATGCCGGCGATCCCGATCGCCGACAACAGCGCTCCGATCGTGGTCGGCGCCAGCGCGACCAGCAGCGCCACCAGCAGCAGGATTGGCTGCTTGTCGCCCGAGTAGATCGCGAACGGCTGCAGGGTGGTCACCGCGATCAGGAAGATGAACGTCAGGCTGACCAGTACTACGGTGAGCGCGATCTCGTTCGGCGTCTTCTGCCGGTTGGCGCCTTCGACCAGCGCGATCATCCGGTCCAGGAAGGTCTCCCCCGGCGCGGTCGTGATCTGCACGACGATCCGGTCGGACAGGACTCGGGTCGAGCCGGTGACGGCGGACCGGTCGCCACCCGACTCGCGGATGACGGGGGCCGATTCGCCCGTGATCACCGACTCGTCGACGAGCGCCACGCCCTCGACCACGTCCCCGTCGCCGGGGATCAGCTCGCCGGCCTCGACCACGCAGCGATCGCCGACCTTCAGCTCAGAGGATGGCTTCTCGACCAGCGACCCATCGGCTCCGAGCACGTGGGCGACGGTCATCTTGCGCATCTGGCGAAGCGAGTTGGCCTGCGCCTTTCCGCGCCCCTCGGCGATCGCGTCGGCGAAGTTGGCGAACAGCACGGTGAACCACAGCCACACCAGGATCAGCGCGGCAAACACGTTCTCCGAGCCGCTCGAGGAGCCGAGGTCGCGGAAGAACAGGATCGTTGCCCAGATCGTCCCCACGTAGACCACGAAGATGACCGGCTTGCGCCATTGCTCGCGTGGATCGAGCTTCACGAACGATTCGACAATTGCCCGCCGGACGATGGCCCCGTCGAACGCCGACTGCTTGCGCCGGCGGGGAGCTGGGCCCGCGGGCGGCGGGACGTCCGGGACCTCGATGGGTGTAACGGTGTCGCTCATCAATCTTTCCTAGATCCCGAAGTGACCTTGCAGGTGCTCGACCAGCGGCCCGAGCGCGAGCGCTGGGAAGTAAGTGAGTCCGACCAGCACGAACACCACCGCCATCACCATGAACGTGAACAGAGGCGTGTCAGTGCGCAGGGTGCCGGCGGTCGCCGCGAACGTACGCTTGCGCACCAGCGATCCGGCGAGCGCGAGCGCCGGGATGATCTCGAAGAACCGTCCGAAGAACATCGCGATCGCGAGGGTGATGTTGTAGAAGGGCACGTTGCCGGCCAGGCCGCCGAATGCGGAACCGTTGTTGTGCGCAGCGGAGGTGAAGGCGTACACCACCTCGGTCAGGCCGTGCGGCGGTGACGTCGACACCTGACTGAGTCCGCTGGGTAACAGGACGGCTATCCCGGCGAGGATCAGGACCGTGGTGGGCAGCACGAGGATGTAGATCGCCGCCAATTTCATGTCCGGGGCGAGGATCTGCTTGCCCAGATACGACGGCGTTCGTCCCACCATCAGCCCGGCGATGAACACCGTGATCATCACGAAGATCAGCAGTCCGAACAGCCCGGTGCCCGTACCGCCCGGGATCACCTCGCCGAGCATCATGTTGAACAGTGGGATCGAGCCGCCGAGCGGCGTGTAGCTTTCGTGAGCGGACGCCGTACCTCCGGTGGAGGTAGCGGTAACGTCCGCCGCGTTCAGTGCCGATCCGACCGCTCCGAGGCGCAGGTCCTTGCCCTCGAGGTTGCCGCCCGGGTTGGTCGCGGTGGCCTTCTGGGTGACCCCGGCGACGTTCAGCTTGACGTTGCCGCGCTGCTCAAGTGGTACCACGATGAGCACGGAGACGGCGAACATGACCGTCATCACCGTCAGCACCATGCGGCCCTGGCGCATCGAGCCGACCATCCTCCCGTACGTCCAGCAGAAGGCGAACGGGATCATCGCTGTCAGCCACAGCAGGATGATGTTCACGAAGCCGCTGGGGTTCTCGAGCGGGTGTCCGGCGTTGGCCCCGAAGTAGCCACCGCCGTTGTCGCCGAGCATCTCGATCGGTGTCATGCTCGCCACCGGACCGCCCGGGATCGTCTGCTGGAGCGCCGCGGCCTTGCTGTGCGTGGCCTGCGCCGCCACCGTGGTGACCGTGGTCGAGGCATGGAAGTTGTCGATCACGCCCTGGCTCATAAGGACGATCGCGAACACGAAGCTGAGCGGGATCAGGATGCGCGTGGTCGAGCGCACCGTGTCGGCCCAGAAGTTGCCGAGCGTCCGGCCGCGCCGCCGCGCGATCGCGCGAATGAAGGCTGCCGCCAGCGCCATGCCCACCGCGGCCGAGATGAACTGGTGCCACACCAGACCGATGATCTGGCTCAGCTGGCTCATCGTGGCCTCGCCGGTGTAGTTCGTCCAGTTGGTGTTCGTGCCGAAGCTGACCGCCGTGTTGAACGCCAAGCCCGGGGTCACGGCGGGCAGGTTGTCAGGGTTACCCGGCAGGATCTGCTGGATCCTCAGGATGACGTAGGTCAAGAGCATCCCGAAGAGCGTGAAGATGAGCAGTGAGGTCACATACGTGCGCCACCGCTGCTCCGACTCTGGGTCGATGCGGCACACGCGGTACACGAACCGCTCGACCGGCAGGAAGAAGCGATCGCCCGGCGCCGGCCCGTTGCTGTAGACCTTCGCCATGTAGTTGCCGAGCAGCGGCGTGCTCAGCGCGAGCAGCGCGCCCAGGAACAGGAGGGTTAGCCAGCCGTACGAAGTCATTGCGTTACAACCGCTCCGCGGTCAGCAGGATGTAGACGAGATATGCGCCGATCAGGCACGCGATCACGATCGCGGCGATGTCGCTGGTCTTGATGACCGCAGGGATGAGAGAGGCCGTCAGCGGGTGCATCACGCCGCCAGCCTCTCGGGCTGCTCCTGGAACGGCTCGTGACGCGGACCCGTGTCCTCCACGAGCGCGAGTTCATCCGGGCCGACAATCTTGTCGCAGCCGACCACGAAACCGACACCGATCGCGGTCAGCACGAACAACAGGACTACATAAAGCAAATCCGCCATGGGTCAGTCCTCATCGAGATTGCAGGTGAGTGTCAACTGCACTCCATGGTGTATATGACGCCGGCGGTCGCGAGAGAAGGGATTTAGCGCTTTGTTTACGGTCGGCGCCGCAGCTTCTACGGATCGTTTACGCAGAGGTCAGATCAGATGCTCGTGCTGGAGCAGCTGGTGGACGGCGGCGGCTTCGAGGCCGATCTGCCGCAGTGTCCGCTGGAGCTCCGCGAGCCGCTCGACGGCGCGCTGCGCGGGCGCATCGGCCCGGTCAGTCGCCCGCTCGATCGCCAACCTCTGCTCGTCCGTCTGGACCAGGAGGTCCGCCAGACACTCGAGCAGGTCCGCCATCCGGTCGGCACGTTGCTCGCGCTCCCACACGGTCAGGGGGGCGGGGACGGGTGTACATCTTGCGTCAGTCATGTCTGGACTCCTTGTGAAACGCGGGTGAGCTCATCCGAACAGGTGCGGGGTGAGCGCCTGGGCAAACGGCGCCAGTATGAGCACGGTGAGGAAGGTCAGAACGGCGAAGATCGCGACGAAGCCGATCAGGAAGACGACGAAGGTCGGCGTGTCGGTGCGCAGCGTGCCGAGGCCGGGCGGGGCGATCCGGCGCGGGCCAAGCGAGCCCGCCAGGGCGAGTGCCGCGAGAATCGGCACGAACCGCCCGAGCATCATCACCCAGCCGCCGGCGATGTCCGCGTACGCGATGCCGTGAGAGCCGACGTTTCCAGCCACCGGCTGGACGAAGCCGCCGTAGCCGGCGAACGCCGAGCCGTTGTTCTGCGCCTGGCTCAGATACGCGTAGACGGACTCGGCCATCCCCTGCGGCCCTCCGGTCGACATCGACTGACGCCCGGCATGAAGGGTGACCGCCAGCGCGACTGAAACGAGAACCAGGAACGGCACGAACAGCGAGCCGATCGACGCGAGCTTGACCTCGCGGGCCTGGATCTGCTTGCCGAGGTACTCGGGCGTCCGGCCGACCATCAGCCCCGCGATGAACACGGCCAGCACGACGAGCAGCAACATGCCGTACAGGCCCGAGCCGGGACCCCCGAAGATGACCTCGCCGGTCATCATGTTGGACATCGCCACCGCCCCCCCGAGCCCGGTGTAGGACTCCACGCCGCTGTTGACCGCACCGTCGCCGCTCGCCGTGCCCGCGTCCACGAACAGCGCCGAGCCTGCGGTACCGAAACGCTGCTCCTTACCCTCCATGTTCACCACGTGGTGAAGACCCGCTGCGTGCTGGGCCGGAGTCCCGTGCGCCTCGGCCGCGTACAGCACGACGGTCCCGCCGATGAACATGACGAGCATCGCCGCGTACAGCGCCCACCCCTGCCGCCGGCGCCCGATCATCCGTCCGAACGTCGCGGTGAACGCCGCCGGCACCAGCAGCATCAGCAGGATCTCGATCAGGTTCGAGACGCCGTTGGGGTTCTCGAACGGGTGCGCCGAGTTCGTGTTGAAGAACCCGCCTCCGTCGCCCGACATCAGCTTGATCGCCTCCTGGGATGCGACCGGCCCGATCGCGATCGTCTGTCTCAGCCCGGTCGGCCCGCGCGCGTTCAGGTAGTGCTCAAGCGTCTGGGGCACGCCGGTGGCGACGAGCACGATCGACGCAACGAACGCGATCGGCATCACCACGTACAGAAGCGAGCGGGTGAGGTCGACCCAGAAGTTCCCCAGCCGATCGCTGCCCCGGCGCGCCAACCCGCGGATCATCGCCGCCGCCACGGCCATCCCGGTCGCCATCGACGTGAAGCTCGCCACGGTGATCCCCGCCATCTGCGCGAAGTCCGACAGCGTCGTCTCGCCGGCGTAGAACTGCCAGCTGGTGTTCGACACGAACGAGGACGCGGTGTTGAAGGACAAATCCCACGGACCCGAGTGAGTGAACCCCTGCGGGTTGAACGGCTGGATCGCCTGCGTACGCAGGACGACGTAGAGCACCAGCCAGCTTGCCGCGCTGAACAGCAGCAGCGAGCGGGCGTACTCCTTCCACCCGTGCTCCTCGTCGCGATCGACCCGGAAAATCCGGTAGAAGGCTCGCTCGATCGGCGATACGAGCGCGGTGAGCGCCACCCGGTCCCCCTGGTAGACCCGCGCCATGTAACCGCCGAGTAACGGGGTCAGGCCGGTCAGCACAGCGACCAGCACGACGATCTGGATCCAGCCGGTGAGGGTCATCGCACTCGCCCTCGGCTCGCGTGTCGCGGCTGACGCAAGTGCGGCCCGGTCATCGCGGGCCCTATGCCGGCCGAGGTGGCTCGGAGATCTCCCGCAGCGCGACCATCAGCGCATCGGGACGGCTGCGCACGTAGCACGGGCCGCGGCGGTCGCCGGCGAGGATCTTCAGACGCGCCACCGCACAGGGATCCATGGGCTCGCGCGAGCGCAGGCGGGAGGCGGTCGATGCGATCAGCGGCGCCGCCGCGAGGACCTGCTCGCGGCAGAGCGGGATGGTCGCCTTCGGCGCCGCCGGTGTCGGCCTCTGCGCCCGGGCGAGGAGCTTCTCGAGCGACCGCGCCACCGCGAACCGGACGCGCTCGCCGGCCAGCTGCTCGGCGCGCGCCGCGTGTGCCTCGGAGAGCGACGGCCGCATACCGGCGGCGAGCTCGCGGTCGAGCCACGGCGCGAGCATGCGGGCGATCAGGCGGTCCTCCAGTCCCGCCTTTCTTGCCCCCATCCCACCCGGGGACCCGGCTAAGGATCCCGGACTCGGCTCCGATTCTGCTGCCACGTCATCATCATTGGCACGCCGACGTGCAGACGCCGTGCAGGAACGGCTTACAGGCGTGAAGGTTTCGTGAAGGTCCCGGCATCGGCCACCGCGAGCACCTTCTCGTGCTCGCGCCGCACCTTTGCCCGGTCCGCCGGCTCGGGGATCGACTCCTCGCTCGCCTGCAGGATCATCGCGGCCTGCTCCAGCAGCAGGTAGCGCTGGTCCTCGGTTCTGGCGTGGTCGAGGATCCGGGTGATCGCCTCGAGTTGGCGAATCAGGACCGCCGGCATCCCCCGCCCCGCCTGACGGATCTTCTCGAACGCGCGCTCGACCAGCCGCGTGTAACCGACGTGGGCGGTGATCACGCGGACATAGCCGTGGCTGTCACGGTGGATGCGTGCCGGTCGCCAGCGGTCAGTGACCCGGCACAGGCTGTCCCCCAGCCAGTCGATGCACGTCATCGCCGTGAACGTGTCGTTCACCGCAGGCGACAGCGCCCTGATCGCGATCTCGACGAGCTGATCGACCGCGAACGGCAGGTCCTGCGCCAGGGTTCGGTTCGGACCGGTGATGTGCGCCCGCCGGAGTGACGTGCCCACCGAGGTGACCGCGGCCGGAGGCCACACCGTCGCGATCGGGTGGCCTTCGACGATGAAGTGGCCGGGACGGTGCAGGAGGCGGATGACGGCGCCCTTCTCGACCGCCAGCGAGACGAGCGTCTCGTGGCGGACGAATTGCAGGTAGCCGCTGGCCGGCGCCAGCACCGTCCCGCCGGACTCGTCCATCCGCCTGCGCAGCTCCTCGACGGACGGACCGGCTTCGAGTCCTCTGTCAGTCTCGGTCGACTCGGCGTCGATCGCGCGCGAGAGCTCTCCGGCGATGCTCGCGATCACTTGCGGAAGCTGGATGGTGGTGGCGATGTGGTGGATGAAGTAGATGAGAACGCCCATCGACAACGTGACCAGCCCGACCGACACCGTGATCGAGAGGTGCGGAACGAAGTCGCCTCCATGACTTCCGGGGCCGATCGAGATCAGCACGAGCGTTGCGTAGACGAACGTCGCCACGAACGTGCCGAGCGTCAGCTGGGTGCCGCGGTCCCGGATGAAGTTGCGCAGCATGCGCGGCCCGAACTGGGTCGAGGCCAGCGTCAGCGCGACGATCGTGATCGAGAACACCACACCCACCACCGTGATCACGGCGGCGGCGAGCGCGGTCAGGATCTGGCGAGCGGCATCCGCCGAGCCGAAGACCATCCAGGACGGCAAACTGATCCTGCCTTCATAGGCCGCGCGATCGATCACGTGCGTCAGGGCGTACAGCGCGACCGCGCCGAGCACCTCCAGGCTCGGGACGAGCCACAGGTTCGTCCGCAGCGCCTCGCGACGCCACTCCCAGCGCAACGGAAGCGGGAACATCATCGGAGGTGGGTGGAGGCGGGCATCGGACGAGGCATGCAGCGACGAAGCGCCGACCAGACTTCCCGGCTCACCCGGGGGCGAATTATCTTCCATCGACGGGCTGAACCGTGAAATTGACGCTTCGACAGTTGGGCCGAGAGGACCTTCCGCTGCTGTCGCGCTGGCTCTCCACCCCGCACGTGCAGCTGTGGTGGCGCGAGCCCGGCGACGCCGACGCGATCGACGCGGCCTACCGCCCGGCGATCGACGGCGCCGACCCGACGGAGCTGCTGGTAGCGGAGCTCGACGGCCGCCCGATCGGCATGCTCCAGCGCTATCGGCTGGCTGAGAACCCCGAGTACCAGCGGGCGCTCGGGCCGGCCGGCGTGCCCAGCTCAGCGGCCGGCCTCGACTACCTGATCGGCGACCCGGACCTGATCGGGCGTGGCCTCGGCCCGATGATGATCGCCGCGGGATCGGCCGGCGCATGGTCGGCGTATCCCGAGATCACGGCGATCGTGGTGGCCGTACAGGTCGGCAATCGCCGGTCTTGGCGCGCGCTCGAGAAGGCCGGGTACCGGCGCCTCTGGTCGGGGGTCATCGACTCCGGCGATCCCAGCGACGAGGGTCCGAGCCACGTGTACGTCCTCGACCGTCCACGCTGAGGGGCACCATGAAGCGGATCGGCCTGTTGGGGGGAATGAGCTGGGAGTCCTCGGCCGAGTACTACCGGTTCATCAATCAGGAGATCCGCGATCGGTCCGGCGGCCTGCACTCGGCAGACTGCCTGCTCAGATCCGTCGATTTCGCCGACATCGAGCCGCTTCAGCGGGCCGGCCGGTGGGATGAGGCCGGGAGCCGCCTTACCGCCGAGGCTCTGGCGCTGGTCGAGGCAGGCGCTGAGCTGCACGTCCTACACGATGGAACAGGACTTCTACGTCGGCCGGCTCCGCGACATGCACGGGCTCGACGTGCTGGTGCCCGGCCCGGAGGATCTCCACCTCGTCCACGACGTGATCTATGACGAGCTGTGCGTCGGGATCGTCCGGAGCGCTCTCGCGATGAGTACCGGCGAATCATGCGCGAACTCGCCCACGGTGGCGCCGAGGGAATCCTGCTCGGCTGCACGGAGATCGATCTCCTCGTCGGTCCCGAGGACGCGCCTGTGCCGATGTTCGACACGACGCGCCTGCACGCCCAGAAGGCGGTGGACCTCGCGCTGGCTGAGGAGCGCTCCCGGCAGGATTCGAACCCGCGACCCATGGTTTAGAAGGCCGCGCCGGCGCACCCCCGGTATCGACCGGCCATAATCGTGCGTAGCGAGTTCCCATTGGGGGCGCCCGAAGAGCGACCGGTAGGAGGGGAGCGTGGGCACGACAGAGTCCGCGGATGGTGTCGAGCGTGTGCGGCTGGCGGCGGAGGTCTACATCTACGGCTACCCGCTCGTCTACAACCTGCACGAGATCGATGGGTTCACGAGCAACATCGGATCGGTCCCATTTAGCGCTCCTTATAACCGGTTCGGCTACGCGCGAGCGTTGCTCGGGCCTGAGACCGAGTTCGTATCGCCCAACAACGACACGCTGTACGTCGCGGCCGCGTGTGATGTCCGACAGGGACCGCTCGTGCTGCACGTGCCCGACACGGGCGGCCGCTACTACGTGCTTCAGTTCGTCGACGCTTGGACGAACAACTTCGCCTACATCGGGCGGCGTGCGACGGGGACGACTGAGGACGAGTTTCTGCTCGCGGGCGACGGCTGGGCCGGAGACGCACCCGCCGACATGCGGCTTGTTTCGGCGCCCACCGGGATCTTCATGATCGTCGGTCGCCTTCAGGTTGACGGCGAGCCAGACCTTCCGGCGGTGCACGCCCTACAGGACCAGTTCACGATCACGCCCCTGAGCGTTGACGACGGCGGACCAGCTCCAGCCGCCCCCGGCGCTCCCAGGCCGGATCCGCGCGCGCGGGAGGACTTGCAGTGGTGGGAGCGGCTCCGAGTGGCCCTGATCGCGTTTCCGCCACCCCAGGCAGACGCCCGGTTTGTCGAGCTCGCGGCGAGTTTCGGCGCCACCGCGGCCGAGTCGCCGTACGTGAACCCGGATCCGGCCCTCGCCGAAGTCCTGGTGGCGGGGGTGGCCGCGGGACAGCAGAAGATCGAGGAGCTCATGCAGGGAGCAGGCCAAGAGGCGATCAACGGCTGGAACAGCGCGATGCACTCATTCGACTACAACCTCGATCACCTCGGCCTAGGAACGCTCGACCGCCCGGACTGGAAGATCCAAGACCGCGCACGGGCGTACGCGACGCGCGCCGCCGCGGCACGCGGAGGACTGTGGGGCAACCACGGCTACGAGGCCACTTACGCGATGGCGTGGACGGACGCCGACGGCGCCCCGCTTGATGGCGCCCATAACCGCTACGAGCTGCGACTCTCGCCGCCCCCGCCGGTCGATGCGTTCTGGTCGCTGACGATGTACGACGCCTCCGACTTCTACCTCGTCGCCAACGCGATCGACCGTTACTCGATCGGAGACCGGACCGCAGGACTCTTATCCGACGACGACGGATCGGTGACGATCTACATCCAACGCGACGCGCCTGACGGTGACAGGCAATCGAACTGGCTGCCGACGCCGGACGGCCGCTTCCGCCCGCTAATGCGCATGTACGAGCCACGCGCGGAGATCCTCAACGGCGAATACACCCTCCCCGCGATCACGAAGGCCGGATAGACGGGGAGAACGATACAGCGCCCCCGGCAGGATTCGAACCTGCGACCCATGGCTTAGAAGGCCATCGCTCTATCCAGCTGAGCTACGGGGGCCCGTTACCGGAACAGTAGGGACGACGCGCCGACCTCGTCACCAACCGACGGGAACACCGAAGGGACATCGACCCAAATCCGACCCCCGGGAGCTCGATAGATGGATGATGATGGACGCATGGCAGAGGCGGATGGTCCTCTGTTGCCAGACCGAGCGCCGGCGGACGAGGTTGCCGTCGACGACGAGGCTGTCGCGGCGCTCGTCAGGCTGGGGGTCGCTCCCGAGACCGCCGTCTCTTACCTCCGTCGCGGCGACCCTCAGGGAGCGGTGTTCGAGGCTGCGCTCCTTCCGGGCAGACTTGAGCGGACGGTCACGCCGGCGGCTATTGAGGGGAAGGGCGGGCTCGACATCGACGAGATCGCCGAGTTGATGGAGGCGTTTGGTCTACCCCGGCCGGGACCGGGCGATCCGACGTTCACGCCCGAGGAGGCGGAGGTGCTCGTCGCGCTGGCAGGACTGGATGAACTCTGGCCGGCCAAGGTCCGCCTGCAGGTGGCTCGCGCGTACGGCGCGATGCTCAGTGACATCGCCCGTGCGGAACTGCACGCGTTTCAGATGTACACCGAGCCTCGGGCCCGGGCGCGTGGAGGCGGTCCGGCTGGGCAGCTCCGGGCGATTCAGGCCGCTTTCCGCCGGCTGCTGCCGCTCGCGGATCCCCTGCTCCTGGGCGTGCACCGCCGATGGCTCGAGCATCAGATCGCCCAGGGAGCGGTGAGCGCGGCCGAACTTCAGCTAAGCCCAGTGGGGCTGCCGGGCGCGGTCGAGGTGACATTCCTGTTCTGTGACCTGAAGGACTTCACCGCGTACGCCGAGACCAGCGGCGACGCGGCCGCAATCGAGGCGATCGACCGTTTCTTCGAGGTGGTCGCGCGCGAGCGTGGGGAGAGCGGACAGTTCGTCAAGTCGCTCGGCGACGGCGCGATGCTCGCGTATCGGGACCCGGTTGAAGCCGTGACGGACGGGTCACGCGTGATCGCCGCGATGCGCGCACCCGGCCTTCCCGGAGTGCATGCGAGCGTCCATCGGGGCACCGCGATCGCGCGGTCGGGCGATTACTTCGGAGGCGCGGTCAACCTGGCGGCGCGGCTGCTCGCACTCGCTCGGCGCGATGAGCTGCTGGCTACAGCCGAGGTGGTAGCGGCATGCGGTGACGCGCATGCGTGGACACCGACCGGCGAGCGGACGCTTCGCGGCGTCGCGACTCCGATCAGTGTCTTCAAGCTCGATTCGCCGCGTGCGCACTCGAGGCCCGCTGCCGAGGGTTGAGGGCTCCTCGGCGCGGGCTTTCCACCTCGAGGCGGCGTGCTTGCCGCAGCCGGGAGAGGGGTTTGCGGCGATGGCAGGTGCCCGCTGGTCTGCAACGTTGGTCCGGATGGGCCCGGACCCCGACATCTACAACATCAAACACGGCTTTGAGCGCCTGGACGTGGTCGGGCGCCAGCTGCGCAACTCGGTGGACCTCGAGTTGCTGCGGCACGCGCGACGTGCCCTGCTCCCGCTGCCGCTGATCGACCGAAGGCCGCAGCCCTCGGGAGATGTGTTTCCGCCTCCTCGTAAGCATCCGGCCCCGGCGTTCGCGGGGAAGCGGGTGGCGGTGGTGGTGTCTGGGGGTGGCGGAGCCGCCGTCGCGGTGATCGGCGCGGCGCGCGCGTTCGAGGAGGCGGGCCTCAAGCCGGAGCTGATCTGCGGCTGCTCAGGGGGCGGGCTCTTCAGCTCCCTGTGGGCGGCCGGACTCTCAGCGCAAGAGATGGCCGACTTCGTTCTGTCCTGGGAGCCGGAGCGCTACCTGGACCCGCAGTGGCTGCGCTTTCCGCGCTTCGTACTGACGGCCCTGCGCGGGTTCTCGGGCGTGATGAAGGGCGAAGCGGTGGAGCGCCTGTTCAACGATCGGTTCGGCAGCCTCGCCATCGGCGAGCTTGCGATCCCGCTGGCGACGATCGTCTACAACACCGATCTCGGACTGATCGAGTACCTCGGCACGCACACCACCCCTGAGGTTTCGATCGGACGGGTCGTGCGAATCACGATCGCGTTGCCTCCGTTCATCGAAGCCGTTGATGTACGCGGTCACCTGTACGTCGACGGCGGCGTCGTGGAGTTGCTGCCGATGCAGCCGGTGCTCGATTACGGTCCCTTCGACCATGTCTTCGGCCTCAACTTCATGCTGCCCGAGGGGCTCACGCCGGACGACATCACGGGATGGCAGACAAAGCCGATGGGGATCGTGCGGGCCAGCCGCGAGCTGCAGCAGGCCTACCACGTCGAGTTCGCACGACGGGCAAAGCGCGAGCTCGGCGACGCATTGACGATCATCGACGCCGCCGATCCAAGCCTGTGCCGAGGCGGCTGGCTGATGGACCTGTTCATCGACCGCAGCCGCTGGCCGGAGCTGATCCGCACCGGCTACGAGCGCACGACCGCCGCTTTGGAGCAGATGCGCCGTGGGCCGAGCAGCGCGATCAACGGCTCGCCTGCGGCGCAGCGGATACCGGTTACGTAGTGATCCACAGCAGCCTGTGGGTCGGCGCGGATGGCAGGTCCGCAAGGCGCCCGTAGCGTCAGGTGCAGCTAGGCGGCTGCACGGAGGCGCTCACCTAGAGGAGTGCGACCATGGTTTCGCTAGCGAGGTTCTCGATCCGGCGGCCGAAGCTTGCGCTCGCGGGTTGGCTTGCAGTCGGCGTTGCTTTGACGCTCATCGGCCTCGGTGTGTCGAGCTCGATGTCGCCCTCGGTGACGGTGGTCCCTGGCACCCAGTCCTCGCGCGCGCAGCAGCTCGCGAACGCCCAGTTCGGTCCCACGCAACTCATTCCCATCCTGCTGGAAGGCCCCAAGGCGCAGCTTGACCGGCAGGGCCCAGCGCTCGTCCGGGCGCTCGACAAACGCGCATACACGCGCGTGCTGTCGGCGTGGGATGGCGGCGCCGCGACGGCGGAGCTGCGCAAGAGCGCCACGGCGGCGATGCTGGTGGTGTCTGTGGACCGCAGCGAGGCCGACGCGGTCAAGTACGACGAGCCGCAGATCGAAAGCCTCGTCTCGCGCACGATCAAGGCACCGGTGAAGTCGTACGTCACCGGACAACCCTCGATCGACCGTGCGATCAACAGCGCCTCGCTCGATAACTTGAAGCACACCGAGCTGATCGCGATCGGGATCCTGTTCCTGCTCCTGCTGGCCGGACTGCGCGCCCCGATCGCGGCCGCACTCGTGACCGCGGTCGGGGCGATCAGCACCTTTGCCGGATTCGGCGCGGTCGCGATCCTCGGGCACCTGATGACCGTCAACTCGGTGGCCGTGGCACTGGGCTCAATGACCGGGCTGGCGCTCGGGGTCGGGTTCGCGTTACTGATCGTCGACCGCTTCCGCCGGGAGGAGCACGTCCATCACATGGACGCCGTCGAGGCGGCGGTCGCGGAACTCCAGACGACCGGGCGGGCGGTCCTCGTCGGAGGCAGCGCCGTGGTGTTGGGCCTCGCTCTCGTGGCGGTGGTCGGGCCGACGCAGCTGATGGTCTCGCTCGGGGCGGGGATGCTGACCTGCGCGATGTTCGCGATCGGTGGCGCCGTGGTCGTCATGCCCGCCGCGCTGGTTCTGCTCGGCCGGCGCGTCGAGGCTTTCAGCTTCGATGCGCCGGCGCCGCTGGCGCGCACGTGGTCGCGGCTCGTGAACGAGGGCAACCGGGTCGCGCAGCGCCCGGTGTTCGCCGGGTTCTTCGCAACGCTGCTCCTGGCGGTGCTCGCAGTGCCTGCCTTTGCGCTGAGCTCCGGGCCTCAGGCGATCACTCAGCTGCCGAAGAACTCCAAGGCAAGGATCGCGTTCGAGGAGGTCTCCCGCGTGATGGGACCCGGGATGGCGACGCCATACAACCTGATCGTCGTCGCCCGTAACGAGCCGATCACGACGCCGTCGCTGATGACGAGCATCCATCGCTTCCAGACCGAGATCGCCCACAACCCCACCGTCTACTCGGTCACCGGGCCGGGCAGCATCGCGTCGACCGCCAGTCAGCTTCAGTCGTTTGAGCCGTCGCTGAACCACTCGATGGCGATCTCCGACCAGAGCAAGAAGAACCTGCTCACGCTGATCAACGGGCTCGGCAAGGCCGGCGCGGGGTCAGCGCAGCTGCGGTCGGGGCTCGCCACCGCGTCCACCGGCGCCGGTGAGCTGCAGGCCGGGTCCGGACGGGCCCAGTCCGGCGCCGGCCAGCTCCATGCCGGCCTTTCCCAGGCGCTGTCGGGCGCCGAGGCGCTGCACACGGGAGCAAACGAAGCCCTGAGCGGGGCTGAGCAGCTCGCATCAGGACTCGCTCCGGCTCCCGGCCAGGCGACTCAGAGCGTCGCTGCGCTGCGTTCCATGAGGTCGCTGACCGCGACCACAAGCGCGAACGTCTCGGGCGCCCAGAGCAACCTGGGTGCCGCATCGAATGACATCAGCGCCGCGCTCGCCGCACTCGGATCGATGACGACGGGCAAGAGCGATCCACGCTACGGGGCGCTTGCGAGCGCGCTGCAGAACGCCAGCGGCGCGGTCGCCGGCGCCTCGGGCGACATCACCGCCGCGTCCCCGGTGGCTACGCAGGCGAAGTCCCTGGCGAGCGTGCTCGCCGGTCAGGCGCCGGGCCTCGTCAACCAGCTCAAGGCGGCCGCAAACGGCTCCGGCCAGCTTGCCAACGGCATCGCGCAGCTGCGCAACGGCAACGGCCAGCTGGCGACCGGGCTGAGCGAGCTGACGACCGGCGCCGGCCAACTCGAGAGCGGGCTCTCTCAACTGACGACCGGCGCAGGACAGCTTGCCTCGGGCCTCGCCGGTGGCGTCGGACCGGCCGGCCAGCTGACCTCTGGGCTCGGTCAGATGAAGGCGGCCGTGATCACCGCGCGCGGTCAGATCCCGTCGACCGCGCAGCTGAAGCAACTCGAAGCGCAGTCTCCAGGATTGTTCAGCTCCGGTTACTTTGTGCTCGCCGCGGTCGCCGGGGCACCGACGACCCAGCTGATCGACTCGACCTTCACGATCAACACCCTGCGCGGCGGCGGGGCGGGCCAGATCGTGGTGACGTCCAAGTACCCGTTCAGCGACTCACGCAGCGTTGCCCTTGGCAGCTGGCTCGTGAACATGGGGCGCCGGTGGGCGAACGCCGCGGGCGTCGAGGTTGCCGTCGGGGGTCCGGCCGGCACCACCGGTGATCTGACCAGCGTCACCAAGTCCCGCATCTGGCTCGACATCGCGGTGCTGACGGTGGCGATCGCGCTGGTGCTCGGTCTGGCGCTGCGTGCGGTGCTGCTGCCGCTGGTCGCGACGGCGTTCAGCCTGCTCATCGCCGCCGCCACCTTCGGCGTACTGCAGCTGCTGTTCGGCGGATCCAATCCGCCGCTCGGCGGTCCTGGATGGATGGACCCGATGACGATCATCGGAATCTTCACCATCGTGCTCGGCGTCACCGTCGTGTACGTCGCACTGTTGCTCATGCGCACACGCGAGGGGTTCGTCGCCGGCCAGCACAGGCAGCGCTACGTGCCCATGGGACTCCGTCAGACCGCCGCGGCCGCCACCGGCACAGGATTCGTGATGGTGGCGGCGCTGATCACGTTCTCGACGACGGACTTCATCGACATCCGCGAGTTCGGGATCGGCGTCGCGGTCGCGGTGCTGCTCGACATTCTCATCCTTCGACCGGTGCTGCTGCCCGCCGCCGAAGCGCTGCTCGGCCACTTGGGATGGTGGCCCACACATCGCGCGGGCGCCGGGCCGTCGGACGTCAAAGCCTCGCGGCGGCCTCACACGCCGTGGTTCCGACGTCGAGGAGAAGTGCATCCGTGACGACGCCAGCGCCTAAGCAAACCAATATCGAAGGAGCATTTCCATGCGTAAGTTAGTGACGGTCTCCGTAGTAGTCGGTTTACTTTCACTCGTGCTGGCCGGCGCTGCGCTGGCTGCGTTCACCCAGACGAGCGCTATCACCCTCACCGCTCACAAAGCCGGACAGACGACGGGGATCAAGGCCAATGTCTCATCCAGCGACCCGAGCGTGCCGCAGCCGAAGGCCGCCAAGGTGCTGGTGGTGACATTCCCCTCGGGCACTAAGTTCAACCTCGGAACGCCCCTCGTCACCACCTGCAAGCTGTCAGGCACGCAACTCGCCGCCGGCACGGCGTGCCCAGCCAAGAGTTTGATCGGCACGGGATCTGCGGTCGCCAACGCGTATCCGCTCGCGCCCGCGGTGCCGGCCACTGTGAAGGCGTACGTCTCGAGCTCCAAGAGCATGGTGATGGTCGCCACCGCCACCGTCTTCGGTGAGACGATGCGGACCATCATTCCTGCGACGGTGTCGGGCGCCAAGCTGACGATCCCGGTGCCGACGCCGGTCGTATCGACGATCAAGATCGTGCTCGTATCGCTGAAGCTGAACGTCCCCGCCAAGGGCAGCGGCAAGACGGCGCTGATCACCGCGGGCAAGTGCAGCGCGCACAAGTTCGTCGTCAAGTCGCACTTCACATACGTGGACGGCTCGACTTTCAACACGACGAGCTCGTCTGCGTGTAGCTGACCGCCGCGGGCCTTCCGTCGGGGCACGGGCATCCTGACCTGTGCCCCGACCGGCGGGTCCTCGCTGGCCGGCCGCCTGCCGTCTAATCGGGGCGCCCGGATTCGAACCGGGGACCTCAAGCACCCAAAGCTTGCGCGCTAACCAGGCTGCGCTACGCCCCGAGGGTGACGGCCGAGTTTAGTGCCCTTCGTGCCCGGGCTCGCCCCGGGCCGCCGGCCGTTGATCGCCATCGTCGAGTAGCCTCCGGCGCCGGCATGGCCGATGTCGAACCGCTGCGAGCGCTGCACTACGACCTCGAACGCACCGGGGGCCTCCAGGACGTGGTCGCGCCTCCGTACGACGTCATCGACGCCGAGGAGCGCGCCGAGCTCGAGGCCAGGTCGCCGTATAACGTGGTGCGAATCGACCTGCCGGTCGGCGATCATCCGTACGAGGCGGCGGCAAGCCAGTTCGCGGCGTGGCAGAGCGACGGCGTGATCGTCCGCGACGCAGAGCCCGCGCTGTGGGCGCTCGAGCAGACCTACACCGGCCCGGACGGCCGGGTGCGAGGGCGGCGGGGCTTCCTCGCGCGCGTGCGCGTGGAAGAGTATGGGCCCGGCCGGATCCGCCCGCACGAGCGCACGCATCCGGGCCCGAAGGAGGACCGGCTCAGGCTGACTCGCGCCACCAGAACCAACCTGTCCCCGATCTTTTCGCTGTTCGACGACCCCGTCGGCACCGTCGAGAAAGCGCTCACCAGCGCCACGACCGGCGAGCCGTGGGGCAGCGCCACCGACGAGGACGGCACCGTCAACCGCATGTGGCGGATCGGGGACGCAGACGCGATCGCGGCGATCACCGAAGCCCTCCAGAGCACGGAACTGCTCATCGCCGACGGCCACCACCGCTACGAGACCGCCCGCGTCTACGCCGACGAGGTCGGTGGCGACGGCCCCCAGCGGTACGTCCTCATGTGCCTGGTATCGCTCGAGGACCCCGGGCTGACCGTGTTCCCGACCCACAGGCTGCTGCGCGACCTGCGCCCCGACCAAACCGACGCGCTCACCGAGGCGATCCGGCGCGACTTCGACATTCGCCGGCTCGGCAGCACCGCCGAGCTCGCCCCCTTGTATGGACAGCCGGTCTCCATGGGCTACATCGACTCCCACGGCCGGCAGCCGTTCATGCTCACGCTCAAGGATCAGGCGATCGCGGACGCGGCGCTGGCCGACCACGCCGAGCCCTACCGCCGGCTCGACACCGCGGTGCTCGAAGCGCTGGTCCTCAAGGGAGCCCTTGGGATGACCAACGACGACATCGACCACCTCAGCGGGCTCGGCTACGCGCGGAACTTCGACGAGGCGCTCAGTGCCGTGATGACCGGCGGCTACGACGCCGCCTTCTTCGTCGCGGCGACCCCGATCGAGCAGGTGCGCGAGGTCGCCGCCGCCGGCGAGAGCATGCCCCCCAAGTCGACCTACTTCTTCCCCAAGGTCCCCACCGGCCTGCTCTTCAATCCGCTGGACGACTAATCCACCACGGACACTCCGGCGGCGCGCAGCTCCGCCACCGCGCGCTCGGCGTCCCCCGGCTCGACCTCCACCGCGCGCGTCGCGCCGCGATGGACGACCACGTCGAAGCCGGCCCGCTTGGCGTCCAGCGCAGTTGCGCGAACGCAGTAATCAAGCGCAAGGCCGGCCACGTCGACCGTGTCAACCCCTCGCGAGCGCAGCAGCTCCGCGAGTCCGGTCCCCTCGAACCCCGAGTACCCCTCGGTGTCGCGCAGCTGGCCCTTGTCGACGACGACGTCGATCCGGCCGCGATCGATCCCGGGGTTCAGCTCCGCCCCGGGAGTGCCCTGCACGCAGTGCTCCGGCCAGGGGCCGCCCTGTGCGGCAAACGAGCCGTGATCACGCGGATGCCAGTCACGCGTGGCCACGACGAACGAGGCTTCCGAGGCCAACCGATTCACCGGCTCCACGACGGCGTCGCCGTCCGCCACGGCCAGTGCGCCGCCGGGGCAGAAGTCGTTTTGCACGTCGACGACGATTAGCGCGCGCATCCCTCGCGAATATAGTCACGCGATGCCGCCCCGGAACGACCACCTCGCCGATGATCTGCGTCGGGTGCTCCTGACCGTGCCGGACGCGCTGACGCTCGACGTCCGCGGCGCGACCAACGCGGCCGTCCTCGTCCCCCTGTATCGCGACCGCGGGCGGCTGCACGCCGTGTTCACCAAGCGCCAGGACGACCTGCGCCGGCATCCGGGCGAGATCTCGTTCCCGGGCGGGCGCTATGAGGAGGGGGAGCCAGACCTCAGTGTGACCGCGCTGCGGGAGGCCCACGAGGAGATCGGACTTCCCGCCGAGGCGGTCGAGATCGTGGGCGCGCTTCAGCCCACGCCCACGATCGCCACCGGGTACGCGGTGTACCCGTTCGTGGGGCTGATCGAGGCGGGCCGGACGTGGAAACCCAGCGCCGGCGAGGTGGCCGAGGTGCTCGAGCTGCCGCTCGACGCGCTCCTAGCCGGCTATGGCCGCCGGCGGCTGATCCGCCGCGGCATCCCGATCCGGACCGACACCTACGTCGTGGGCGAGCACCTGATCTGGGGGGCAACGGCCCGGATCCTGGCCGACCTGTTCGACCGGATCGGGCCGCTCCTGACCCACAAGAACGGCGCTAAGGTCAGCCCTTCTCGATCGGGACGTTGACCAGGTTCCCCCACTCGGTCCACGACCCGTCGTAGTTCTTGACGTCGGGCTCGCCGAGCAACTCGTGGAGCACGAACCAGGTGTGCGCCGAGCGCTCCCCGATTCGGCAGTAGGCGATGATCGGGTCGCCCGACAACACGCCCTTGCCGCCGTACAGGTCGCGCAGCTGGTCGGCCGATTTGAAGGTCCCGTCCTCCTTGACCGCTTGCGCCCAGGGAATCGACTTGGCGCCCGGGATATGGCCGGCGCGCTGGGCGCCCTCGCTCTCGTAGCCCGGCATCGCGATCAGCTCACCCGAGTACTCCTGCGGCGAGCGCACGTCCACCAACTGGTGCGAATCCTCCAAGGCGCCCATGACGTCGTCGCGCTTGGCCCGGATCGAATCGTCGCCGGAGCGGGCGGTAAAGCTCGCCCCGGGATAGTTCGGCACATCGATCGTCGTCGGGTGCCCCTCGGCGATCCAGCGCTCCCGCGGACCGTTCAGGAGCTTGACGTTGTCGTGCCCGTAGTACTTGAGATACCAGTAGGTGTAGGCGGCGAACCAGTTGTTGCGGTCGCCGTACAGGACGATCTGATGGTCGTTCGAGACCCCGCGGCTGCCGAACAGCGCGCCGAACTCCTCAGGGCCGAGGAAGTCGCGCTTGACCTGATCCTGGAGGTCCAGCCGCCAGTCGAGCCCGATCGCACCGGGGATGTGCGCCTCCTTGTACAGAGCCGGGTTCTCGTCGACCTCGACGATCCTGACCGAGTCGTCGTTCAGGTGCTGCTCGAGCCAGTCCGGCTCGACGAGCACGTCGTTCGCATAGTCAGCCATCACGCCCTCCGAATTCCAATCACCTTTTATCTATTTTTTTCGAGTTTACCGTTAGCCAATGGGGCCGCCATCGAGCGCACGCTCGACCGCGAGCACCGCTTCGGCGCCCCACACGCGGTGCTCGCGCGGATTCGCCCGGAGCAGCACGTACGGGATACGCGAGTCCTCGCAGCAGGTTCGCACGCGCGCCGCGCCGTCTCGGAGAACCTCCGGATCGACCGAACCGGCCGCCTCGTACACCACGCCCCGGACCGTCGTGTCGACCATTCGCGTGAGCAGCATGTCCAATCGCGAACCGTGCAGCGCGGACAGCTGCTCCGGCGTCCCGGCCGCCGAGCCCAACAGGATGCAGGCGACGGCCACGTGCTCGAGCGTTCCGGCCAGCGTCGCGATCACGTTCGGATCTCCGACCACCGCCTCGGCGCCCACCGCCTCGATCTCGGACGCGCGTCGCCGATCGCGGGTCGTGCCGCGGACCGCGTGCCCGCGCACGATCAGCTCACGCGCGAGCAACCGTCCCCGGCAGCCGCATCCGATGATCAGGCAGCGAGCCAAACCGGGCCGGGACTAAGGGTTGGTCGGCGGCGCCGGACGGCGGCGCCTCGGGTCCTCACGCCGGCGTTGCTCGGACGGCTCATGCAGCACGCGCGCTTCGAGCTGCTCGGCGGTCACCTCCGGCTCGCCCCGCGCCCGCCTCCGCGCGTTGTGGGCGCGCAGCAGCTGATCGAGATCCTCCGCGTCCAGTTCCTCGCGCCGCTCGGTCAGCTCGCGGGCGGACTTGAGCCCCAGCTGCTCGAGCCCCGAGCCCGGGTAGTAGGAGCCCAGCAGCCAGAACACGAGCAACAGGACGCCCAGGCCCCCGATGACGGCGAGGGTAAACGGATCCACCCGTCGTGAGTCTAGTGGCCGGGGCCGACCACTGTTCGTACCGCAACTTTTCGGTGGGGTGGTGTGTTTTCAGGGCCGTCTCATTCGCCACCGCCTGACCGGGAGCCGGGAGTCCAGCGGCGGCGCCACATATAAACACGCTGGGAAAGGAGCGCTATGCGCCTTCGCCTTGCCGTGCTCGCATCAGTGGTGACGACGCTCGTGGCTGTCGCAGCACCGAGCATCGCCGTTGCTGCGCCCGTGCACAATCGAGGCCTCACCATCAACGCCATCCCCAATCCGATCGACGCCGGACAGGGGGTGTTCATCTACGGTCACCTGAACGTTGCTCCCGTAGGTGGTCAAACAATCGTTCTGTACCACCACCTGGCCGGTTCCGGCCTCGGCTATACCCGCATCGGTGTGACCACGACTGATCCGCGTGGGTTCTACGAGTTCACTCGTGCTGAGGACGTAGTGCTGACCAACCGCAGCTGGTTTGTGCGTGAGGCAGGCATCCACCAGATTCACAGCCGCACCGTGTTCGAGCGCGTATCCGCGCTGGTCGGCCTCAGCGCAAGCACGACAAGCGCGGTGACCGGCCAGCCAGTGGTGTTCACCGGGTCCGTCACCCCGAATCACGCGGGTGAGCGCGTCGTCCTCCAGGAGGAGACGAACTCCGGTGGCTGGAGCGATCTCAAGGTCGGTCGCCTCGATGGCGGTTCGAACTACGCGATCACGTACCGCTGGCGATTCGCCGGCGATCACACCGTCCGGGTTCTGTTCCCCGGTGATATCCGGAACATTGAGGGAGCGTCCGACTCGGTCGTCGTGGCCGTGCAGCAAAAGCAGGTCCCCGGATTCACGATCAACAGCTCGGATCAGCTGATCTCCTACGGAGGGTCGGTCACGATCTCGGGTGTGCTCGCCAATGCGCCCGCGAGCACGCCGGTCACCCTGTGGGCCCGGAACGCCTACCAGAGTCAGTTCACTCCGGTGGCCGACACCACCACGGGATCGGGCGGCAGTTACACGTTCGCGCCTCAGATGCCTGCATACAACACGGTCTACCGGGTCCAGACCACCCTCGCTCCGCACCGCCACAGCGCCGCGCTGTTTGAGGGCGTTCAGGACGTGCTGACGATGACCCCGAGCTCGACCACGTCGCAGATCGGGGGGACCGTCACGTTCACCGGCACCGTGCTTCCCGACAAGGCCGGTCACGTGATCTACCTGCAGCTCCTCGGCACGGACGGGCACTGGCACAACGAGGAGGTCCGGTTCGTCACCGGCTCCTCCACGTTCCAGTTCGGCTGGACATTCGGTAAGGCGGGCGCGTACCAGTTCCGCGCGCGCATCACCGAAGATCGCGGCAATGTCGGCGGAGCCTCGACGCCGGTGACGATCCAGGTCTCGCCGGCGACGACGAGCCCCTCGACGCTGCCCCCAGCCTCCTAGGCTAGAGGTACGTCGGACCTGCCGGCCCCCGTCGCCGCCGCGCGACGGGGGCTGGTAGCGTCCCCGGCCATGGACTTCGAGCTCACCGACGAGCAGCGCTTGGTCCAGGAGACGGCGCGTGCTTTCACCGACAACGAGATCGTCGAGCGTGCGCGAGAGAACGACCGCAACGAGCACTTCGACCTCGAGCTCGTGGCCAAAATCGCCGCGCAGGGTTACCTCGGGGCGATCGTGCCGCACGAGTACGGCGGCGCCGGTCTCGACTATCTGACCTATGGCCTGATCGTGGAGCAGATCGGCCGGGGCGACTCCGCCATGCGAACCGTGGTGTCCGTGCAGACCTCGCTCGTCTGCTCGGCGCTCCTGCGCTGGGGCACCGAGGAGCAGAAGCAGCGCTACCTACCCAAGCTGTGCTCGGGCGAGTGGTTGGGCTGCTTCGCCTTGACCGAGCCCGACACCGGCTCGGATGCGGCGAACCAGCGCACCCGGGCCAGGAGGACCGGTGGCGGCTGGGTCATCAACGGGGCCAAGATGTTCATCTCGATGGGCAACCACGCCAAGCTCGCCCTGATCTTCGCCCAGACCGATCCCGAGCAAGCCCATCGTGGCCTCGCCTGCTTCCTGGTCGACACCGATCAGCCCGGCTTCCAGCCCCAGGAGGTTCACCACAAGCTCGGCCTGCGCGGCTCGGACACCGCGGCCATCTCGCTGGACGATGTCGAGGCGCCCGACGAGGCCATGCTGGGCGAGATCGGCGACGGCTTCAAGGTCGCGATGAGCTCGCTCGATTCCGGTCGCTACAGCGTCGCGGCGGGCTGCGTCGGGATCTGCCAGGGCTGCCTCGACGCCTCGATCCGCTACTCCAAGGAGCGCCAGCAGTTCGGCCGCCCGATCGCGGCCTTTCAACTGGTCCAGGAGATGATCGCCGACATGGCGCTCGAGACGGACGCGGCTCGGATGCTGGTGTGGCGCGCCGGCTATCTCAAGGATCAAGGCAAGCCGAACACGACCGAGACGTCGATCGCGAAGCTGTTCGCTACCGAGGCTGCGGTGCGCTGCGCCAACGCCGCGATCCAGGTCCACGGCGGCTCGGGATACGTCGATGATTACCCGGTCGAGCGCTACCTGCGGGATGCGCGCGTGACCACCCTCTACGAGGGCACCTCGCAGATCCAGAAGCTCATCATCGGGCGCGCGCTCACCGGTGTGAACGCGCTCGTGCCTGCGTGAGCCCCGGCGTCGATCCTCCGAAGACGATCGGGGTCGCCGGCGCCGGCACGATGGGTGCCGGGATCGCGCAGCTCGGCTGCCTCTCCGGGGCGCGCACGCTCCTCCACGATCCGATCCGCGACGCGCTCGACGCCGGCCTCGAGCGGATCAGGGCTCAGCTCGAGCGAGGTGTCGAGCGGGGGCGCCTGAGCGCCGAGCAGGCCAAGGCGGCGAGTGATCGGCTCGCGCCGGCTCCCGCGCTCGAAGACCTCGCCCCCGCCGAGCTCGTGATCGAGGCCGCGCCGGAGCGGCTGGAGCTCAAGCGCGAGCTGTTTGCGCGCCTGTCCGAGGGGATCGTCAGCGAGGAATGCGTGTTGGCCACGAACACCTCGTCGCTGCTGGTCACGGCCGTCGCCCGGGGAGCGAAGCGCCCCGAGCGCGTGGTGGGGATGCATTTCTTCAACCCGCCCCCAGTGATGCGCCTGCTCGAGGTGGTCGCCGGCGAGCAGTCCTCGGACGCCGCGGTGGCGCGCGCTCGCGCCGCCGGCGAGGCGATGGGCAAGCACGTGATCGTCGTACTGGACGGCCCTGGCTTTTTGGTCAACCGGTGCAACCGGCCATTCGGGCTCGAGGCGCTCAAGCTCCTTCAGGAGCGCGTGGCGCCGCTAGAGGAGATCGACCGGATCTGCCGCCTGGGAGGCGGGTTTCGCATGGGCCCCTTCGAGCTGATGGACCTGGTCGGGGTGGACACCGGGCTCGACGTGTCGCGTTCGTTCTATGAGCAAAGCTTCGGCGAGCCGCGGTGGCGCCCATCGCCGATCACCGTCCGGACGGTCGCAGCTGGACGGTTCGGGCGGAAGTCCGGCCGCGGCTACTACGACTACAACGACGAATCCCACCCACCCGGCCGGCACCGGCCGCCCGATCCCGAGCCGCTCACCCCCGGCGGGGGAGACGGGCTGATCGTGATCGCCGGCCACTCGCGGCTGGCGCACGCGCTCGCCGACGCGGCATCCGAGGCGGGCTGGGACGTGGCCTCTCCCGAGTCCGCGCAGGAGCGGGAGCCGCCCTTCCTGATCCTCGACGTCGGGTTCGGCGAGGACTTTGACGGGCCGCTTCAGGGCGGCCCGCAGGCGATCTGCTGCGTTCCGGGCTCGCTCGGGATGCTCGATCCGGGTGGCGCCGCGGCCGGCTTCCACGCGCTGGTGCCGCTCGAGGAGGTGAGCCTAGTCGAGCTCACCCGCGGCCCAGACACGGCCGAATCCGCGGCCACCGCCCTCGAGCGGTTCTTCGCCACCATCGGCAAGCACACCGTCTGGGTCGCCGACGCCCCCGGGCTCGTGCTGGGCCGCATCGTCTGCCAGGTGATCAACGAGGCGGCGTTCGCGGTCGCCGAGGGCGTGGGCAGCGCCGCCGACGTCGACGCCGGAATGGTCCATGGACTGAACTACCCGCGCGGGATCCTCCACTGGGCCGACGAGATCGGCCTCGACCATGTCCTGGCTGTACTCGACGGCCTGTACGAGGAACGGCGCGAGGAGCGCTACCGCGCGGCGCCGCTGCTCCGCTCGCTCGTGATGTCCGGACGGGTCGGCCATCAGACCGGTGAAGGATTCTTCGTTCACGAGGACTAAGCCGGGCGCATCCGGGGTAAGTAGCCCGCCGGGTCGCGGGAGACCCGGATCACGACCAAGGCGTCGTCGTCGGGCGCCGCCGATTTTCTTCGACTTAGCCCTCCGCATCACATTCCCATCATTTTGGTGTCCAATCGGCCATTTAAGCTCCGCGAGCGTGAAGGTCACGGCTCGGCTGCCGAATCTCAATCCATGCCGATTGCTCGCCACGGCTGGGTTTCCATCCGCGCGTCTCGGCATCCCCGTCTGCCTCATCTCGTGCTGACGGCCGTGACCGTCGTTGCCACCTCGCTGCTCGCCGTCGTTCCGGCTGCGACGGCGACCACCGCGCGCCGCAAGCACCACCGCCGCCCTCACCCCGCCCGCGCGGCGTCCGGCTGTGCCGGCGCCAACGACCGCGTCGGAAGCACGCCCCCGCAGGTGCTGCGGTCGGCCGTGGTCTGCCTGCTCAACCAGCAGCGCGCGGCGCACCACCTCCCGCCGCTGGCGGCCTCCCCCCTGCTGAACCGCTCCGCGCAGGGTTGGACCAACGTGATGGTCTCAAGCGACCAGTTCACGCACGGGACGGACTTCGCCTCCCGGATCACCGCCGTCGGCTATGACTGGCGCATGGCCGGCGAGAACATCGCCACCGGTTACGCCACCCCGGGCGGCGTCGTTCGCGCCTGGATGGCCAGCACCGGGCACTGCGAGAACATCCTCGACCCCAACTACCGCAACGTCGGTACCGGGGTCAGCAACCGCGCGGTCGCCGGATTCGCGACCGGCGCCGGCACCTGGACGCAGGACTTCGCGCTGGGCATGAACCAGTCGGCGCCGTCGAACAACTTCGGCCCGGCGAACGGCTGCCCCTACTGAGTCGCGACCAGTGTCCTTCCGGACACTAGGCCGAGGCTTTCGCGGTGGCGCCAGCCGTGTCCTCGAGCGGGAACGGCGTGTCGCGCAGGTACCACTCGGCATCGAGCGCGGCCTGACAGCCCGACCCGGCGGCGGTCACGGCCTGGCGGTAGGTGTGGTCGACGAGGTCGCCGGCCGCGAACACGCCCGGCACGCCGGTCAGGGTCGACTTGGCCTTGGTCACGACGTAGCCGGCGGGGTCGGTCTCGATTTGCCCCTCGACCAGCTGTGACTGGGGCACGTGGCCGACCGCGATGAAGGCGCCGGTGACCGGGAGCTCTCGGATCGAGCCGTCGACGGTATTGCGCAGCCGCGCGACGCTCAGCGATCCGTTCTCGCCGGTGAACTCCTCGACGACGAACGGCGTGATCCACTCGATGTTCGGGATCGCGCGGGCACGCTCGAGCATGATCTTCGACGCCCGGAACTCGTCGCGGCGATGGACGATCGCCACGTTGCCGGCGAACTTGGACAGAAACATCGCCTCCTCCATGGCGGAATCGCCGCCGCCGACGATCAGCGTCGGGGCCTCCCGGAAGAAGGCGGCGTCGCAGGTCGCGCAGTAGCTCACGCCACGCCCGGCCAGCTCGGCCTCGCCGGGCACGTCCAGCTTCCGGTGTTGTGCGCCCATCGCCAGAATCAGCGCCCGCGTCACGTGCATCTGGTCGCCCATCCACACCTTGTGGAGGCCCCCCTCGTGCGAGATCTCGATCCGCGTCGCGTCGTCGGTCTCGAGGCGTGCGCCGAAGCGCTCCGCCTGGTCGCGGAAGTGCTGCATCATCTCCGGGCCCATGATCCCCTCGGGGAAGCCCGGGTAGTTCTCCACGTCGGTGGTCTGCTGGAGCAGCCCGCCCCAGGCAAATCCCTCGACGACTAGCGGCTCGAGGTTCGCGCGCGCGGTGTAGAGCGCGGCGGTGTAACCCGCAGGTCCGCTCCCGACGATGATCACGTTCTCGACTGTTTGCTCGGGATGATCTGTCACTTCATAAAGTATAGTCGCGGATTCACGAGACGGCGTCGGGTGCGGTCCGCATCACGCCCCCCACCTCGGCGTTCCACCGGTGGACGGTCCGCCGCAGCTGCAGGTAGGCAACCGCTCCCGGCAGCGTGGGCAGCCAGAAAGCGAACGCGCGGTAGGCCAGGACCGCGACGACCGACAGCTCGACGTTGACGCCGAACGCGGTGAAGGCGCCGATCATGCCGCCGTCGACGCCGCCGATGCCACCCGGCAGCGGCAGCGTGTTCGCGAGCATCCCAACGAAGTACGACATCACGATCACGCCCTTGGGCGGAGAGCCGCCGAACGCGTGGAAGCACGCCCACAGCACCGCGATGTCGAACCCCCACCAGGCCACCGCCCCGAGCACGCTGGGGTTGCGGTCGTGCAGCAGGTCTATCGCGGTCCGGACGCCGGCCGCCGCCGTCGCCGAGGCCGCGGACAGGCGCACGACCAGCCGCGCGAGCCGGTGCCGGCCGGAGGTGAGCGGCACCATCACGCGGCTGACGTCCGCCGGCAGCGTCGAGATACCGAGGAACAGCGCGATCACCACCGCGCCGAAGATCGCCGGCACGATCGTGATGGCGAACGGGGCCGGACCCGGGATCAGGCCGATATAGAGCCCGACACCGTCCAGCACCATCGCGACCATATAGACGCCGTAGAGCAGCGCCAGGAAGGCGATCATCCGGCTGGCGACTGTCCGCCGCCTCATCCCGGAGCGCCGGAGAGCCCAGGCCGTGAGCGCGATCCCGCCGGCGCCCGCCGCCGCGAACAGGCGCGTGGCCGCCAGGCTTGCCATCGTGATCTGGTAGCTCTCGGTCCACCCGATCCGCGCCGACGCGCCGCCGTCAGGCGCGGCGTACGCGGCCGGAAGATCACGGATGAACACGCCGCGGAACAGCGCGATGTAGCCGCAGAACGAGCAGACCTCGAGCACCGCCGCCAGCCCCAGCCACCACGCGTTCCCGTGCTGGATGCGGTTCCACGTCTCGTTCAGGCCGAGCAGCTTGGGCAGGACGAAGTAGAGGAACGCCACCGCGGAGGCGACGAAGACGAGCGTCGCCAGCACCCTCCCCCTGGTCAGCCGGATGCGGGGAAGGTCGTCCGTGTTCCCGCGCGTGCGGGCCGGCTCCGACCCCCGGCTCGCCTTACTCGACGATGCGCTCGTCGGGTTGGGTCGGATGGGCGGCGTGGGTGGGGTGGGCGGCGGTCCTTTCACGACTGCGCCGCGCGCGATTCGAGGGCCTGAAGCGCAGCCGAGACGCGCCGGTACATCGGGGCCAGCCGCGGCAATCCGCTCCGGACCGCCTCGGCCAGGGCGGCGCCGCCGATCAGGTCCACGGCGTAGTGCTCCCCGAGGTAGACGAGCGCGAGCCCCAGCGTCCCCGCGTACGTCCAGCCGACCGCGCCGGACACCGGTCCGACTTCAGCCAGCAGGTGCGCGCCCATGAGCGACGTGGCGAAATGCAGCGACGGCATGGCAGCAAGCGGATTTCCTCCGAGAACATCGTAAAGGCCGCTCCAGCGGTCGCCCCAGAACTGCTGACCGTATTCGAGCATCATCCGCCGAACCCGTAGCGGCCGGCCGTCGTCGAGGCGCCCCCGCTCAGCTGCCCACCACGGCGGCGCGGTCGGGATCGCCCAGTAGAACACCGCGCCGAGGTCGAACACGGCGTACATCCGCACGGCGGCGCTGGGGAATCGGTCCGGTTTGCGCCACAGCACGTAGGCGAGGGTGGCGTGCGGAACCGCGAACCACATCCAGTGGCACCAGACCAGTACGCGCTCGTAGCGCTTGACGGCCCCGGGCGCCGAGAACCGTCGTTGCAAGCGCAGCGTGGGCGGGGTCCCAAGCCCGAGGGCGCGGTCGATCGCGATCGGGTAGCCGACCAGCACGCGCGACTGGAGGCCCTCCGGATCGTCGTTCGGCATCTCGTAGGCCGCCAGGTACGCCCACATGTTGAGCACGCCCAGGGCGACGTCGCGGGACCGGGAGCGCGGCATCGCGACGCATAGGGCCGGCAAGGCGAGTCCGGCACCGCCGAGCACCACCGGTCGCGGGATCCTCGCCCGCCGCCGCAGGACGGGCAGGGCGACCCCGGTCGCGACGAGGACCCAGGCCGTCGCTCGAATGCCCCGGCGTGCGCGCAAGGGCGGCGAGTGTATAAGGACTGCCTGGCGCCGTCCGGACGCCCGCGCGCGTGTGCTCTTCTGCACGACCTCGGGACGGGGGCATCGAGCAGATCAAGGCGGGGGCGGCGTGGTTAGAATCCCGCGCCTTGCGATCCGCCGCCTCCGACGCCCAGCGCCGCCGCCGGACCCTCCGGCTCCTGTGCGCAGCGCTGGCGACCTCGGCTCTCCCGCTCGTGCTCGCGCCGAGCGCGTTCGCGAACTTCATCACTCCCAAATCGGGGGGCTCGCCGAACGCCAACCAGATCCACTCGCTGTACATGATCATCCTGTACATCGCGGCGGTGGTGTTCGTGCTCGTGGAGGGCGCGCTGGTCTACTCGGTGTACCGCTTCCGCGCCAAGAAGAACCGGGTGGCGGCCCAGATCCACGGCAACACCCGGCTCGAGATCGGCTGGACGATCGGCGCCGCGGTGATCCTCGTGATCCTGACCGTGGTGACCTTCGTCAAGCTTCCCAGCATCATCAACCCACCGAACTCGAGCGCCCCGTTCCTCGAGTCGTCCCTGACCGAGCCCACCCCGCCCAACGGCCAGCGCCTGGTGATCTGCGTCCAGGGCCGGCAGTACATCTGGCGCTACGTCTACGGCGCTGCGTGCCAGAACAACCCGTTCGCCGCCAAGCTGCCCTACTCCTACCAGGAGATGTACGTGCCCGAGAACACGACCGTCGTGCTCAGCATCACCTCGACCGACGTGATCCACTCCTGGTGGGTGCCGTCGCTGGGCGGCAAGGTGGACGCGGTGCCGGGTTACACGGTCTACACGTGGTTCAAGGCGAAGGGTCCGGCGCTCTACCACGGGCAATGCGCGCAGCTGTGCGGGCGCCAGCACGCGTTCATGACCGCACTCGTGAACGTGATGTCACCCAGCCAGTATCAGGCCTGGCTGGTCCAGCAGCGGCACAACATCGAGACCGCCAACGCGCAGGTGACCCCGCTGCGGGCCTACCTCACCAAGACTGGAAACCTCTAGGAGACTACAGATGTCAGTGACGACGGCTCAGGTGACCAGATCGGCGCCCCAGTTGCTCACCCGGTCGGTGAGCACCCCGCGTCAGACCAAGCGCTGGATCGACTGGGTCACGACCACCGATCACAAGAAGATCGGGATCCTGTACCTCGTCACCACGTTCGTGTTCTTCATGCTGGGCGGGGTGGAGGCGCTGTTGATGCGCGTCCAGCTGGCGGAGCCGAGCAACACGCTGCTGAGCGGCGAGCGCTACAACGAGCTGCTGACGCTGCACGGCACGACGATGGTCTTCCTGTTCGTGGTGCCGGTGATGGCCGGGTTCGGCAACTACTTCGTGCCGCTGATGATCGGCGCTCGGGACATGGCGTTCCCGCGGCTCAACGCGCTCTCCTACTGGCTGCTCCTGGCCGGCGGGATCGTGTTCTACGCCACGCTCTTCTGGCACCCGCCCGAGGCCGGGTGGTGGAGCTACCCGCCGCTGTCGAGCATCGAGTACTCCCCGAGCGGCGGCCAGGACGCCTGGATCTTCCTGATCCACCTGACCGGCATCTCCTCGCTGCTCGGCGCGATCAACTTCTACGCCACGATCGTCAACATGCGCGCTCCCGGGATGAGCTGGGGACGCCTGCCGCTGTTCATCTGGGCGATCCTCGTCTACGCGATCCTGCTGATCATCGCCCTCCCGGTCGTCGCCGCGGCGGTCACGATGCTGCTCACCGACCGCCACTTCGGGACGCACTGGTTCGACCCCACCGCCCACGGCTCGCCCATCCTCTGGCAGCACCTGTTCTGGTTCTTTGGCCATCCCGAGGTCTACATCATGGTGCTGCCCGGCTTCGGGATCATCTCCGAGGTCATCCCGGTGTTCTCGCGCAAGCCGATCTTCGGCTACAAGGCGATCGCCGCCTCGACCGCGGTGATCGCGTTCCTGGCCACGCTGGTCTGGGCCCACCACATGTTCGCCTCGCCGGTCCCGATCGTCGTGCTCGGATTCTTCATGCTGAGTTCGTTCCTGATCGGAATACCGACAGGGGTGAAGATCTTCAACTGGATCTCCACCCTGTGGCGCGGATCGCTCGTGATGACCACCGCGCTCTACTACGCGATCGGGATGATCGCGATCTTCGTGGTCGGCGGGATCACCGGGATCTTCCTGGCGACCTTCCCGGTCGACTGGCAGCTCAACGACACGTACTTCGTCGTCGCCCACTTCCACTACACGATCTTCGGCGGCGCCGTGTTCCCGGTGCTGGCCGGCCTCTATTACTGGTTCCCGAAGATGACCGGGCGTCTGCTCAACGAGCGCCTGGGGAAGATCTCGTTCTGGATCACGTTCATCGGCTTTAACGCGACCTTCTTCGTCCAGCACGCGCTTGGCCTTTCGGGCATGCCGCGGCGGATCTACACCTACCAGCCGGGCCTCGGGTGGTCGACGTACAACTTGATCTCGACGATCGGCAGCTTCATACTCGCCGTGGGAATCATCCTCACCGTGATCAACGTTGCGCTCAACTACAAACGGGGGCCGCTGGCGGGACCGGATCCGTGGAAGGGGAACACCCTCGAGTGGTTCGTGCCCTCTCCCCCGCCGGTCAACAATTTCGACGAGATCCCGCGCGTACGGTCGGTCGAGCCGATGCGCGACATCCGCCGCCAGGTCGAGCGTGCCACCGGGGTGACGCAGAAGACCGGCGGCAGCGAGCGGTTCGCGCGGGTCTGACCGGTCTGGCCGCATGGATGCCTCGTCTGTGAGCTCGGTCCGGTCGGCGCCGGTCGCCGCCGGCGCCCGCCAACTGCTGTCCGACTACTTCGAGCTGACCAAGCCGAAGGTTCAGACGCTGCTGCTGTTCACGACGATCACCACGATGGAGATCGCCGGCAACCCGCCGGTGTCCCTGATCGCGCTCACCTGCCTTGGCGGATATCTCTCGGCCGGCGGAGCCGGTGCGGTCAACCACTACTACGACCGCGACATCGACGCCCAGATGAAGCGCACCGCGTCGCGGCCAATCCCGGCGGGACGGATCTCGCCCCGGGCCGCGCTGATCTTCGGCTTCGCGCTGTGCGCGATGTCGTTCGCGCTCCTGTCGCTGACCGTCAACCTGCTGGCGGCCGGACTGGCCCTGGGCGGGTTCGTCGGCTACGTCGGCGTGTACACCGTATGGCTCAAGCGGCGCACCGCCCAGAACATCGTCATCGGTGGCGCCGCCGGCGCCGTGCCGCCCCTGGTCGGCTGGGCGGCGACGCGCGGCTCACTGTCGTGGACCGCGGTCTACCTGTTCGCGATCGTGTTCTACTGGACCCCACCCCACTTCTGGTCGCTCAGCCTGCTCATGAAGGATGATTACCGGCGCGTGGGCGTGCCGATGATGCCGGTGGTCCGCGGCGAGCACGAGACCCGCCGGCAGATCCTCCTCTACACGCTGCTCCTGTACGCGATCTCGCAGCTGCCCTTCTGCGCCGGCGAGTTCGGGGTCGCGTACCTGTTCGGATCGATCCTGCTCGGGCTCGCCTTCATCGCCGGCGCGGTGCTCCTCTACCGGCGGGCGGACCGCCGGACCGCCCTGCGGCTTTACCTGTTCTCGCTCGCCTATCTGGCGCTGCTGTTCGGGACGATGGTCGCCGACGTGAAGCTGTAGCCTCCCAGAACTATGGACCGAAAGCTTGCACGCAAGAACATCCGCTCCGGTCTGATCGCGGGCGCCTTGTGCGCCGTCATGTTCGGGATCACGTTCGCGGCAGCCGCGATCTACGTCCACCCGTGATCGAGAGCGATCATCCGGTTCCCGCCCCGCCGGCCGGAGAGGAGATCCACCTCCCCGGACCCAGTCTGCTTCCGTTCGCTTGCGCGATCGCGCTCACGCTGATGGTGATCGGTACCACGATCAACCTGATCCTCAGCGCCATCGGCCTGGTGGCGTTTGTGATCATCGTCATCAGGTGGGTCGCCGACACCCGACGCGACGTGGCCGAGCTCCCGGAAGAGCACGTGCATTAGCGAGCGCGAGCGGCCGCGCGTCCCGCCCCGGCGATCGAGCGCTACGTAGCCGCCCTCTCGTACGTCTCGCCGGCCGGCACCTCGCAGCTGGCGCCGTCCCCGGTCCAGCAGCGCACGATGTCGCGCATCGACAGGATGCCGGCGAGCTCGCCGCCGCTGACGACGACGAGGTGGCGGAAGCGGCCGCGCACCATCGCGGCGGCAGCCTGCTCGAGCGACCAGTCGGGCGAGGCGAAGGTGAGGTTCGTCGTCAGGTGCTCGGCGACCAGCTCTCGGTCGGGATCCTCACCCGAGCCGATCGCCTTCAGGATGTCGCGCTCGGTGATCACGCCGGGGCCGGGCGCCTCCGGGTCGAGCACGACCGCAGCGCCGACGTTGCGGCGACACATCGCCTCGGCGGCTTCGCGAAGCGTGTGCCGCGGGCCGATTGTCAGGACCGTTTCGGACATCCCCTCACGTACCTGCATAACGCCTCCGGACTGGCTTGCAACAATTGACTCAATCATAACCGCATCCGGTCAGCCCTCGGACTATTTACTCCGCACTGTTAAGACCAAGCGAGTAGCGTCGGGGCTGACTTCCTTCGTCGTCCAGAACGCTTAGGATGCCGGATCGGAGTGACGCTAGAGGGTTCGCAGATTCATTACTGCCGTGCGTAATCGGCCGGTCCTACAGATGGTCGTGTTCGGGGTCGTCGTCGCGGCGATCGGGATCTTCGTCGCGCTGATCATCCCGTGGTTCCCGAGCCAGGGCTCGGTCCAGGCCGGCAGAGTCCACACCCTCTACGACGTCCTGCTCATCTGCACGGTCCCGATTTTCGTGCTCGTCGGGACCGTGATCCTGTTTTCGGTGTGGAAGTTCCGGATGCGCCCCGGTCAGGAGGAGATGGACGGTCCACCGATCCACGGGAACACCCGCCTCGAGGTCGTCTGGACCGCGCTGCCGGCGCTTTTGATCCTGAGCCTGTGCGGCTACGCCTACAGCGTTCTGCGCGCGAACGAGGCCACCAAGAAGAACGAGATGACGGTGAACGTGACCACGCGTCAGTTCGCCTTCGAGTTCTCCTATCCCGATGCGGGCAAGCAGGTTGTCTCCTCTGAGCTCTACCTACCGATCCACCAGCCGGTCGTGTTCAAGATCCGCTCGCTCGACGTGATCCACAGCTTCTTCGTGCCGAACTTCTCCGAGAAGCTCGACGCCGTCCCCGGCCTCGTCACCACCCTGCGCGTCACGCCGAGCGCACTGGGCGTCTACCCGGTCGAGTGCACCGAGCTATGCGGCGCCGGCCACTCGTTGATGCGCTCGAGCGCGCACGTGGTCACCGAGACCGCCTTCCAGGCCTGGGTGCGCGCCCAGCCGGCCAACGCGCCGCCGCCGGTCGGCACCGTGCCGCCGAACGTGGTCCACGCCGACGTCCCGGGATACAACGTCATCCCGGGGTACGGCTCCTCGTCGTCTTCGTCGAGCAGCACCCCCGCCCCAAGCTCCTCGAGCACCAGCTCTTCGAGCGCGGCGATCAGCCCCGCGGCGGCCGCGGCGCTGTTCACCTCGGCCGGCTGCAGCGGCTGCCACACCCTCGCGGCGGCCTCCGCGACGGGCACGGTGGGGCCCGATCTCGACACGCGTCTGCGCAGCGACTGCGCCAACCCCGCATCTCAGAAGGTCCGCGGCGCCGCCTTGAAGCAGTGCATCTATACCGCGATCACCAAGCCCTACGCCTACATCCCGTCGGGCTACAGCTCCGGCATCATGCCCCCCGACTTCGCCCAGCGGCTCACCTCCGCTCAGATCGCGGGGCTGGTCAACTTCCTGGCGAGCGCGGCCAAATGAGGGGCGAACATGGGTAGCCGAGGAGGTATCGTGCAGGCAATGGACGGCGGTCCCGCTCGCGAGGGAGCTCGAGCAGTTCGAGGTCAGTTGGGCGGCGTTTGGACTGATCAGGAGGTGGACTGATGGCAGTCACGGCAACGACAGCTCATGAGGCTCCGGTCGCGCGCCGCACGCGCGTCCCTCTCCCCCCGAAGCTGAGAGCCCCCGGCTGGTATCGCGCGGCCCTGTTCGAGGTGCTGGGCTTCGCCTTCGCCTTCGGCCTCAGCGTGCTGATCCGGGCGCTCATGCACAACCACCCGGTCGTCGACGGACACGCGATCACGATCATTGCCCTGTTCGCGGTTCCGCTCGCCTTCCTGCTCGGCATCGGCACCTGCGACTACTGGCTGTACTGGGCGGCCGGGCGGCCGACCCGTCCCGAGGACCACTCCGGCCACGGCGCCTACAGCTGGCGGGACTACTTCCGCGTCAACACCGACCACAAGGTGATCGGTATCCAGTACACGGTCACCTCCTTCTTCTTCCTGCTCGTGGGCGGCATGCTGGCCATGCTGATCCGTGCCCAGCTGGCCAAGCCCGGGATGCAGTTCCTCACCCCCGAGGAGTACAACGGCGTGTTCTCGGTCCACGCCACCGTGCTCATCTTCCTATTCGTGATCCCGGTGTTCGCCGGGCTGGCGAACTTCGTGCTGCCGCTGATGATCGGCGCGCCGGACATGGCCTTCCCGAGACTCAACGCCCTGTCCTTCTGGCTGCTCCCGCTCGGCGGCGTGATCATGATGATGAGCTTCCTGGCGCCGGGAGGCTCGTTCGCGTCGGGCTGGACGGCGTACGCGCCGCTGTCGACGACGATGCCGATCGGTCAGCTGTTCTTCTCGATCGGGGTGCAGTTCGCGGGCTTCTCGTCGATCTTCACCGCGCTCAACTTCCTCGTGACGATCATCACGATGCGAGCGCCCGGGATGAGCTTCTTCCGCATGCCGCTGCTCGTGTGGGCGAACTTCTCGACCTCGTTGCTGGTCGTGATCGCGACGCCGTTCGTCGCCGCCTCGCAGTTCTTCATCCTGCTCGACGCCGCCATGCACTTCCACTTCTTCGACGCGTTCGTCGGGCCGAACCAGAACGGCAACGTCCTCATGTACCAGCACGTGTTCTGGTTCTACTCCCACCCGGCTGTGTACATCATGATGTTGCCCGGGTTCGGGATCATCTCCGAGGTCATCGCGGTGAAGTCGCGAAAACCGATCTTCGGCTACCGGATGATGGCGTTCTCCTTGCTGGCCATCGTGGTGCTCGGCTTCACGGTGTGGGCGCACCATATGTTCGTGTCCGGGATGGCGCCGTGGATCCGGATCCCGATGATGATCACCACCGCGATCATCGCGATCCCCACCGGCATCAAGATCTTCTCCTGGCTGGCCACGCTGTGGCGCGGCGTGCTTCATCTCGACACGCCGATGCTCTTCGCGCTCGGCTTCCTGACCAGTTTCACGCTCGGCGGGATCAGCGGCGTGATGCTGGCCATGATCCCGTTCGACATCCACGTCAGCCAGACCTACTTCATCGTCGCCCACATCCACTACGTGCTGTTCGGCGGCTCGCTGTTCACGATCTTCGCCGGCGTCTATTACTGGTTCCCGAAGATGACCGGTCGCATGTTCGACGACCGGTTGGGCAAGTGGCACTTCTGGTCGACGTTCATCTTCTTCAACCTGACCTTCGGGCCGATGCACCTGATCGGGCTTCAGGGGATGCCCCGGCGCGTGGCCGAGTACGCAGCCAAGTTTGCGGACTGGAACCTGTTCATCTCGATCTGCGCCTGGATCCTCGGGGCCAGCACGCTGATCTTCCTCTACAACATGGTGGTCAGCTGGCGCGGCGGCCCGCGGGCGGCGAGCAACCCGTGGCGAGCCCTGACGCTCGAGTGGCAGGTCTCCTCCCCGCCGCCGGTGTTCAACTTCGACGCGGTACCGACGGTCGTCGGCGGACCGTATGAGTACGGCGTGCCCGGCGCCGTGCACGGCATCTTCAAGTCGCCCGCCGAGGCCCGGACGGTGACCGCCGGCACCTTCGCGACGCCACCGAGCCAGCAGGTGCACGAATGAGCTCGGGCGACGCACCCAACATCGCCGCGCGAACCATCCTGGTGGTGGCCAACGAGACGCTCGGCGGCCAGCCGCTGCTCGACGCCGTCCGTGAGCGCGCCGACATCGACACGCGCTTCATCCTGTGCGTGCCCCAGAACAAGCCGCGCGCGGGGCTGGTCGTCTACAACGAAGCGGTCTTCGACGCGGCGCAGGTGCGGCTCGACCTGGCGCTCGACGTGGTCCGCGACATGGGCATCCGCGCCATCGGCGAGGTCGGCGACCAAGATCCGTTCACGGCCACGATCGACGCCGTCCGCGAGTACCACCCCGTCGAGATCATCGTCTCGACCTATCCGGAGACGCGGTCGGGCTGGATGCGGCGCGATCTGATCGAGCGGGTAGGGGACGCGACCGGACTGCCCGTCACCCATATCGTCAACGACGTCGACACCGAGGGCCTGCCGTACCACGTGACTCTCGCCGTCGCCAACCGCACTGCGTCCGGAGACGAGCTGCTCGAGGCGCTCCAGGCCAAGGCCAAGGCGTTCAGCGAACCCGGTCGCGCGCCGCTGTTCATCGTGATCATCCCGCCGGAGGGCGGATCGGGACAGGCCGTGCAGCGCGCGCGGACCCGCCTGAAGCTCGTGCTCGACCGCCTGCACGTCCGTGGCCTTCACGCATCCGGCATGGTCAGCGACCCCGACCCGTTCACGGCGATCATGAACGCACTGCAGTACTTCCGGGTCGACGACATCGTGATCTCGACCTTTGCGGAGACGAAATCAGGCTGGATGCGGTCGGACCTGATCGAACGTGTCCAGCGCGCCAGCGGCAAGCCGGTCGAGCACGTGGTCCACGAAGACTCGACGTCGTCCGCCGCCTAGCCGCCGAGCATGGAAGCCGCCTCGATCACCCACGAGCACCACGGGCCGCCCCCGGCCCACCGCTCCTCGCGCGTCCACGCGCCGACCCTCGGAATGCTGCTTTTCATCATGTCCGAGATCATGATCTTCGGCGCGTTCTTCACCGCCTACTTCTTCATCCGGATCGTCAGCCACAACCCCTGGCCGGCTCACGGCACCGTCGTTCCGGAGGCGGTGGCCGGGGTCAACACCGCGATCCTGCTGTCCTCCTCGCTGACCCTGCACTGGGCGCTGGTGTCGGTCCGGAACGGCAACCGCTTCGGGCTTAAGGCGGGGATGGTCTCGACCTTCTGCCTCGGCTTGACCTTCCTGTTCGTGCAGATCAACGAGTACATCCACCTCGGCTGGGCGGCGCACGACTCGGCCCAAGCGACCGTCTTCTACTCGCTTACCGGGCTGCACGGCGCGCACGTGTTCATCGGTCTGTGCGCGCTCTTGATCGTCACGATCCGGTCCTTCCGGGGGCACTACTCCGCGGAGCATCATGAGGGCATGGAAGTGCCGGGTATCTACTGGCACTTCGTCGACATCATGTGGATCGTCGTCTACACGGCGGTCTACGTGTTGTAGACCCGCCCACCGACCCCGCCACCTGATCCCGCCCACCGACCCCCGCCCACCCGAGTCCCCGCTGACCGAAGCCTTCGCGTTTCGCGTGCTGTTGCGCGTGGTCGCCGCGCTCGCCGTCATCGTTGCGATCGTGTTGATCGTTCGCGCGCTGACCTAGCAGGCTCGGCACCGGTGCGCCACCATTGAGGACGTGTCCTTGAGCGCGCTTCCGCTCGCCAGCGCGGGCCCGATCAACGGCATCGTCCCCTCGGTCGTCGTTCTTCTGTGCTGGCTTCCCTACCGGGCCCGCGTGCGGACGCTGTCCCACGAGCGGCGGGCGGTGCCCCAATGGCGCCAGGCCTGCTTTGCCGCCGGCCTGATCACGCTCGCCATCGCGTTGAGCGCACCCGTCGACTCGCTTGCCGACCAGCTCCTGCTCGCCCACATGGCCGAGCACCTGGTGATCGGTGACATCTCGGCCCTACTGATCGTGCTCGGGTTCACCGGGCCGCTCCTGGCGCCCCTGCTGCGCAAGCGCTGGCTGTCGCCGCTCCGGGTCTTCGCCCACCCGCTCGTCGCCCTCCCCGCGTGGATGATCAGCTTCTACGTCTGGCACCTGCCGGTGCTCTACCAGGCGGCCCTTCGCCACGACCTGCTCCACGGCCTCCAGCACGCCTGCTTCCTCGCCTTCGGGATCGCAGTCTGGATGCCCCTGTTCGGGCCGCTCCCCAAGCCCGCCTGGTTCACGAATGCCGCCAAGCTGGTCTACATCATCATCGTCCGCCTCGCGGGGACGGTGCTCGCCAACGTCCTGATCTTTTCCGGCACCGTGCTGTACCCGATTTACCGCGCCGGCGACGCCCGCTGGCACATCAGCCCGATGGGCGACCAGATCGCCGCCGCCGGGCTGATGATGGTCGAGGAGAGCCTGCTTACGATCGGCCTCTTCTGCTGGCTGTTCATGAAGGTTGCCGCCGAGGTCGACGAGCGCCAGCGCCTGCTCGACGCCGCCGCAGAGCACGGCGTGGAGCTCGACGAGCGGCGAGCGGCTCGCGCGGTGGCGGCGGGCCGGGGCCAGGAGCTATTGGACCGCGTGATCGGCGTGGAGAACGGCACCCCCGCGCAGCCCACGACCGTCGCGGATGCCTGAGCGCCCCCGCCACCGTTCCTCCCCGCCACCGTTCCTCCCCGCCACCGTTCCTCCCCGCCAACGGCCACCCAGGCCGTCTTTATACGCAAATAGTTTGCGTACATGCATAAAGCGCCACTCGGCCTGCTCCTGGCTGACCGTGACCGTTGATGCACGTGGTGCGTGCACGAGATGCCACGGCCCGGCTCGGACCGGTCGGATGTCCAGCCATGCACGCCGTCCCGGGCACTGTGGGGGGTCCGGGCGCGGATCTCTACTTGACCGACGTCGATAAGAACGCCACCAGCGCCTGGATCTGCGACGGGCTCAGCGTCTTCTCGAACGTGTCGGGCATGATGCCGGCGCTGTAACCCGACGGAATGTAGGCGTAGGGGTCGGTGATCGCCGTATAGATGCACTTGTCGAGCGTCGCACCGCGGATCTTCTGCGACTGCGGCGTGGCGCAGTCGCTCTTCAGCCGCTGGTCGAGATTCGGGCCGACCGTCCCGGTGGTACCGGCGGCGGCGAGCGTGTGGCACGAGCCGCAGCCGCCGACGCCGGTGAAGATCGTCTTGCCGACCGCCGCCGTCGGAGCCACCTTGGCCTGGATCGCCGTGGCCAGCGCCCCCGTGTCCTGACCCGGCTCGGCCGCCACGGCCGCCACGTAGGCCGCCACGTCCTGTGCGTCCTGGCCCTTGAGCAGCATCGCCGGCATCCGGCCCTGCGTGTTCGGGTACTGGATCCAGTAGTCGACGAGACCCTCGATCGAGGTGCTCTTCACGCCGTCGGCCCGGTCCTGCCGGAACGCGTCGTCGAGGTTCGGTCCGACATCGCCGGTCGTGTCGGCATGGGAGAGCGTGTGGCACGCCCCGCAGTTGGTGGCGAACAGCTGCTTGCCCGTGACCAGATTCGCCGTCGGATGCTTGAGCGCGCAACCACCCAGGCTGACCACAATCAGAGCTCCCGTGATGAACGTGGCGATGCGTCCGAGCGGCTTGAGCATACGGCGACGGGCGGCACTCTACCCAAGCGGTCGGCAGGGGGGCGCCGCGGTACGGGGATCCGCCCAGGTGCTGCCGTCCGGTACCGGCGACATCATTTCCTCAGGCGTCGCCGTCCGGTGCCGCCGACATCGTTGCTCAGGCGCCGCCGTCAGGCGCCGGCGACATACCGAAGACTCCTGCTATACGATGGCTGAGGATGAGTACGCGTCAGCGGTACCGGATGAGGACCCCATCTACCGGGCGGGAGGTCGTAGTCGAGGCCGAGCCTGGGCGCACATACATCGACCGCGAGACCGGCGAGCCGCTCGAGATCGTCGGCCAGCTCCTTCCGCTCGCGCCGACCCCGTCCGACCTCCCGTGGGCGGTCGAGAATCTGCGCTTCTGCAACTGGTGCGATCAGCTCTGCCAGAAGGACCTCAACGATTGCCCGCACTGCGGGCGGCGCATGGAGCCGCTCGAAGTCTGAGCCTAGTCGTGCCCGGCTGTCCAGCTGTCCTCCGTCGTGTTCCCCTTGGCAAGATGCTTGCCGGCCTCGCGCTCTGCGCCGGCCTAGCTGCGTGCGGCGGCGGCGGCTCCCCGGCGACCGACACCTCCGGCGCGCCACCGCTGACGGTGCCCACGGCGACGGCAGCGGCCAACCAGTCCACGATCTCGACCACCTCGACTACGTCAACCACGACCACGACGGGCGGCTCGACCGTAGCCGGCGGATCCTCCTCCTCGTCGCCGGGGGCCTCGTCGGGGTCGGGCGCGAGCTCGGGCTCGACGACGCCGGCGTCCTCCGGAACGAGCGGCGGGACGTCGGGCGGGACCTCCGGCGGCACGACCGGAGCGGGCACCGGCGGCCAGACCGGCGCGAACGGGGGCGCGGGTCTGAGCGGCGGGACGTCGAACTCGGGTGGCAACTCGTCGGGCTCGGGCTCGGGCGCGGGCTCGGGCTCGGGCAGCGGCGGGGGCGGCCTTCCGTAGTCTTCACCGCGGCGCTACCACCGCGGCCCCTAGGCTTCCGTAGCCTTCGCCGCAGCGCTGCCACCGCGGCCCCTAGCCTTCCGTAGCCTTAGCCCCGGCTCCACCACCGCGGCCCCACGCCTTCCGTAGCCTTAGCCCCGGCTCCACCACCGCGGCCCCACGCCTTCCGTAGCCTTAGCCCCGGCTCCACCACCGCGGCCCCCAGCTCACCTCTACTTCGCGGTGCCGGGGGTCGTGGTTGTGGTGGTGGTGGTGGTAGTCGGCGTCGGCACCGGATTCGTGACCTCGGTGGCGCTGTACTCGACCCGGGTGCCCGGGTAGTCGCACGAGTAGGTCGCACTAGTGCCGATTGTCACCTGCGCCTGTGATGTCGACGGCGGGTTGTTGCAGTTGCGACTGCGGCTCTGCCGGTACGCAAAGTGCGACGTCGGCAGGTCGATCGAGAGGACCGGCGCCCAGGTGGGGGTCGTCAGCGCGATCGTCTCCCCGCGTACGACCGGTAAGGTCGTCGTCAGCGGGAACTGCGCGACCTGGCCCAGGTAGGTCGATACGTCGATCAGCGGGCTCGACTCCACGACCTGCCAGGTCCAAGTGCTCTTCTTGCCGACCCGCTTGAGCACGGTGATCTCGACCTGGGGATCGCCGCCGTAGGTCTTGTCGAGGAAGGTGACGTCGCTCTTCGCCGTGGTGGGGTCGGTCGACAGACCCGACAGGCCCACCGTGAAGGCGGCTAGGCGCCCGGCCTGCTTGACAGTGGAGGGGTAGGCGATGTTGTCCCTGATCGTCTCGAGCGCGGTGGCGCGGGTCAGGATGATCGTGCACTGCGACGCCGACACGCCCTTGGGGCAGGTCGGGGCGACGAGCGGCGAGGTGGTTGCGCCGAGCTCCGTGATCGTCGCGATTGCGGAGGCTGGAAGGAGGCCGCACAGCGCGACGGCGCCAGCGGTGGCCATCAGAGAACGTTTCATATCCAGATTCAACACGACACCAGGGCGCCAGTTGCGCCACGACCCGATGGCGGCCACGCCGTAGCGTGGGCCGCCAAGCCGTTTGATCCGCGCGGACCGGTCGAGCCGGCGCTCAGATCTTGGTGACGTTTACTGCCTTCGGTCCCTTGGGACCGGCCTCCTCCTCGTAGGAAACCTTCACACCCTCGGACAGCGAGCGATAGCCGTCCCCCACGATGCCAGTGAAATGAACAAAGAGGTCCCGCCCGCCGTCGTCGGGCGTGATGAAGCCAAACCCCTTGTCGTCGCTGAACCACTTGACGGTACCCGTTGCCATGTACTCCCCTTAGATGCTTCGTTCGGACACGCCGGTTACGGTGCCCGAGGGCCCCGACCAACCCGGGGAAGGTAGCAAGGAACTGCAGCACATGGGTTTCCGGTGTGATTCGCTGCACGTTCTCTTGCAGCAAACCAGAGGCGGGACGCGTCAGGGAAGCTGCTGCGCCGCGGCTGCGATCTCGTCCGGATCGGCCTCGGCGGGCGCCCAGGGCGGCTGCAGCGGGTCGCCGTCGGCACCCTACCTCGCCGACGGCAGGCGGCTGCCCCCCGCCAGCTCTCGCGCCCGCTCGATCGCCTCCTCGCGCGAGGTGATCTCGCCCGCGAACCTTGCCTCCTCGAGCTCGTCGAGGATCTCGCCGAGTTGGCGCCCCGGTCTCAGCCCGATCGCGCCGGCCAGCTCGTCGCCCCGCAGAGGCGGCCGCGGACGGTCCGAACGCCAGGCCAGCGCCTCACCCAGCAGCCGGCGCGCCAGCTCCAGGTGACGGGCGACGGCGTCCTCGGCGACCTTCCCGCGGGTGGCCAGGCGGTCGGCCACGCTCAGGAGCGTCACGTCCACCTGGACGGGCTCGCAGGCGCGGAGGTAGCGGTAGACCGCCCGGCGGTCGAGCGGCACATCGTGGACCAGGAACCCGAGGCGGAGGTGGTGGCGCGTGAGCGCGGCTACGTGCTCACGTAGTCGGTCGCTGGCGCGCAGGCGCGTGAGCACGGCGGCCGCCAGCTCGGCGCCGGCGACGTCGTGTCCGATGAACGTCACGCGTCCCTCGTCGGTGACGTTCCGTGTCACTGGCTTGGCCACGTCGTGCAGGAGGGCGCCGAAGCGCAGCGCCTGGCCACGGCTGAGCTCGTTGGCCAGCGGCTCGGCCAGGAACCGCGAGACCGCCTCGGCGTGTTCGCCCACCCAAGGCTCCGGGCTGCGCTCCAGCTCGATGACGCCGGCGAGGACCGACCGCGTGTGGTCGTAGACGTCGAGGTGGTGGTAGACGCTCTGCTCCACCCCTTGCATGCGGCTCACCTCCGGCAGCACCACCTCCATCGCCCTCGCGGCATCCATCAGCTCGAGCCCGAGCAGCGCCCGGTCGGAGATCAGGATCCGCTTGAGCTCGATGAACACCCGCTCTGGCGCCACCCCGGCGAGCGCCGGGGCGCTTGCGGCGGCGGCGACGACCGTCTCGGGGTCGGCCTCGAAGTCGAGCTCGCAGGCCAGGCGAGCCAGGCGCAGCGTCCGCAACGGGTCCTCCGCGAATGCGCGCGGGGAGACCATGCGCAGCCGCCGGCGCCTCAAATCCTCCAGGCCGCCGAACGGGTCGACGTACGGGCCGCCGCTGAGCGGCTCGGCGATCGCGTTGACGGTGAAGTCGCGGCCGGCCAGATCGTTCTCGATCGAGCCGCCCAGGACCGGCAGCACGTCGACCTGCCAGCTGTGGTCGTGGGCGACCACGCGCCACACCTCGAAAGCCTCCGACAGCGCGAACGCGTGAGCGTTCGCGGCGCGGCCAAGCCGCCGCGCCACCTCGCGCGCATGGCCGTCGACGGCGATGTCGTAATCGTCGGTCCCCCTCCCCAGCAGACGGTCGCGGACGGCGCCTCCCACCAGCCAGGCGGGATCGCCGACGATCGCCGCGAGCGCGGCCAGCGGGTCGACATCGGGGTCGCTCACGCCAGCGTCCCGTCGCGGTGGTAGACCCGCGGCACCCTCGCCGAGATCCCGCACACGACCTCGTAGTTGATCGTGCCGATCCGCCGTGCCAGCTCCTCCGCGCTGACTCGCTCATCCCCATCGACCCCGATGATCGTCACCCGATCGCCGGTCGCCACGGCCCCTCTGGAGCCGACGTCGACCGTGACGTTGTCCATGCTCACCGTTCCCACGAGCGGGTAGCGGCGGCCGCGGATCAGCACGTCGCAGTTGTTGGTCAGCGCCCGCCGGATGCCATCGCCGTATCCGATCGGAATGGTGGCGATCCAGGTATCGGCGTCGGCGATGAAGCGACGGCCGTAGCCGGTGCTCTGACCGCGCGCGGCCGGCTTGACCGCGGCGACGTACGAGGTCAGCTCGAGCGCCGGCTCGAGCCCGTGCGAAAACGAATCGTTGTTCATCGGATCGCACCCGTAAATCGCGATCCCGCAGCGCACGAGGTCGAAATGGCTGGCCGGCGTGCGGAGCGTGGCGGCGCTGTTCGCCGCATGCACGAGGATGCCCGGATACCGATCGCGCACCTCGCGTACAAACGGCTCGAAGCGCTCGAGCTGCTCCCCCGTGAACTCGGGATCCTCGTCGGCGCTCGCGAAGTGGGTCATCGCGCCAGCGAGTTCGAGCGCCGGCGCCGCGGCGGCAACCAGCTCGGCGACGCGGATCGCCTGCTCGGGTGAGCGTGTCCCTAAGCGGCCCATCCCGGTGTCGAGCTTCACGTGCACGCGCACGGGCAACACGCCGTCGCACCGTCGAGCTCGCGAGACCAACTCGGAAGCGAACCGCTCGCTCCAGGCCACCAGCTCGGCGCGCGCGCCCAGCGCCACCGGCAGCTCCTCGTCGCTGATCGCCCCCATCACGAGCACCGGCGCGTCGATCCCGCCGACGCGCAGCTCAGCCGCCTCCGCAGCCGTCGCCACCGCCAGCAACTGCGCGCCCGCAGCCAGGGCGGCCCGCGCCACCGGCACCGCGCCGTGCCCGTATCCGTTCGCCTTGACCACCGCGCACAGCCCCGCCCCGTCGGCCAGCCCGCCGCGCAGCCGCGCGACGTTGCGCTCGACCGCCGCCAGATTGATCCGGGCCAGGGAACGGATCGCCACGGTCAGTCCGCCGACGCCGACAGCGCGCGGGGCAGCGCCGCGATCACGTCGCCGGCGATCACGCCTTCGGGCCCGATCTCACGCGCGGCCAGCTGGCCGGCCCGGGCATGCACGAGGACGCCCGCGCAGGCCGCCACGAACGGGTCCATCGACTTGGCCAGGTATGCGCCGATCACTCCCGAGAGGACGTCGCCGGTACCGGCCGTAGCCAGTGCCGGCGCCCCGCCTCGGTTCACGCCAACCAATCCGTCGGGCGTCGCGACGAGCGTGTCGTCGCCCTTCAGGACGACAATCGCGCCGGCCGTCCGCGCGGCCTCCCGCACGCTGGCCAGCCGCCGCGTGCCGATTGCGGCACTGTCGGTCTCGAGCACGCGGGCGAGCTCGCCGGCGTGGGGCGTCATGACCGTCGGGGCCTCGCGGTCGGCCAGCGAGGCGAGCGCGCCGGCGTGAGCGTTCAGACCATCGGCATCGAGCAGCATCGGCAGCTTCACGCTCGCCGCGGCCATGCGCGCGAACTCGCGGGTGCCCTCGGTCCGTCCTAGCCCCGGGCCGAGCACGAACGCGTCAGCCCGCGCGGCGCGCTCAACCAACTGCTCCACCGAGGCCGGCTCGAGCGAACCGTCGGCGTCGGGCAGCGGAACCGTCATCACCTCGAGCAGCTTGGACGCGAAGATCACGTTCAACGACCCCGGCACACACGCCGTGACGTATCCGGCGCCGGCGCGCATCGCCGACTCCGACGCCATGCACGGCGCGCCGGTCAGCCCGAGCGACCCCCCGCACACGATCACGTTGCCGGCCGCGAACTTGGTCGACTCCCGGCCGCGGCGTGGGATCTCGTCGCGGACCCGGTCTGAGATCAGCCCGATCTGCGGATCGCCGGGCCCGCCGGGGGGAATCCCGATGTCGATCACCCGGACCTCGCCGGCTTGTTCCTTGCCCGGCGCGATCCACAGGCCGGGCTTGGCCGCGTGGAAGGTGGCGGTCGCGCCGGCGAGCACCGCTGCGCCCGACACCTCGCCCGTCGACGCGTCGACGCCGCTCGGCACGTCGCAGGCGACGACGACGGAACCGTCACCGCCCGCTGCGTTGATCGCCTCGATCGCCCCGGACGCCGGCTCGCGCGCCTCACCCGCGAACCCGGTTCCGAGAATCGCGTCCACGATCGCGGCCGCGCCGGCCAGCTGGTCCGCCGCGAACGGAACCGGCGCCGCACCCGGCAGCCGATCAAGATTGACCTTGGCGTCCCCGCGCAGCTCCTCGCCTGCGCCGAGCAGCAGCACGGACACCTCACGTCCCCGGTCGCGCAAGACGCGCGCCGTGACGAGGCCGTCGCCGCCGTTGTTGCCCTTGCCGCACACGACCGCGACGCGCCCCGCGGGCGCCAGCTCGTCGACCAGGTCGGCCAGTCCCGCGCCGGCGCGCTCCATCAGCTCGACGCCGGAGATGCGGCGCTCGCCGATCGCCCACTCGTCGAGCGCGCGCTGCTCGCGCGCGTCGGGCAGCGGGTCGAGCCAGTCATGGAGGATCGCCATCGCCGGGAGCGTAGATGGTCGCTCCCTCCTGAGCCCAGAAATGGCCCTCAGGCCGCCACCGCCACCGCCGCCGCGTCGCGGCCGCTGTGGGTCAGCGACACCTCGACCCGCACGCCGAGCTCGGCCGCCCGCGCCGCCGCGGTGCCGGACAGCCGGAGCTCCGGCGGTCCCCCCGTGCCGATCACCTCCACCTCGTGGAAGTTCCACGAGCTCAGGTCAAGCGCCTTGGCCACGGCCTCCTTCGCGCAGAAGCGCGCGGCCAGATGTTGCCCGGGACGCGCCCGGGCCGCCGCGTAGGCGAGCTCCGCGTCGGTGAAAAGCCGCTGGGCCAGCCGTGGCGTGCGCTCCAGCGCGCGCTCGAGCCGCTCGATCTCGAGCAGATCGATCCCGATCCTTATCGGGGACCGGGCCTCACTCAACCGTGACGGTCTTCGCCAGGTTGCGCGGCTGGTCGACGTTCAGTCCGCGGCGGCGGGCGATGTAGTAGGCCAGCAGCTGAAGCGGGATCACGGCCAGCAGCGGCGCCAGCATCCAGTGCGTGCGCGGGACCTCGATCACCTCGTCGGCGTGCTCCGCGATCTGCTCGTCGCCCTCGCTCGCCACCGCGATCACCCGCGCCCCCCGCGCCCGCACCTCCTGGATGTTGGAGATCACCTTCTCGAGCACGGGCGACTCGGTGGCGACCACGACCACCGGGGTGCTCTGGTCGAGCAGGGCGATCGGGCCGTGCTTCATCTCGCCGGCCGCGTAGGCGTCGGTCGCGATGTAGGAGATCTCCTTGAGCTTGAGCGCGCCCTCGAGCGCCGCCGGCAGCCCGACGTGGCGCCCCAGGTACAGGAAGAACTCGGCGTCGCTGACCCCGTCGGCGATCCGCTTCACGCCCGCGACGTCGCGCTCGAACAGCTCCGCGATCCGGTGGGGGAGCCGCTTGACCTCGCTGATCGTGGCCTTCAGAACCGCCCGCTCCAGCGTCCCGCGAAGTTCGGCCAGGCGAAGCGCGAACAGGTGGAGCGCCACCACCTGGCTGACGAACGTCTTCGTCGCCGCGACGCCGATCTCGAGGCCGGCCCGGGTGTAGAGCACCGCGTCGGCGTCACGCGTTGCCTGGGAGCCCATGATGTTGGTGATCGCAAGCACCTTGGCGCCGGCCGCACGAGCGGTGCGCATCGCCGCCAGCGTGTCGGCGGTCTCGCCGGACTGCGAGATGCCGATCACCAGGTCTCCGGGGCCGACGATCGGGTTGCGATAGCGATACTCGGAGGCGATCTCGACCTCCACCGGCACGCGCGAGAACTCCTCGATCGCGTAACGCCCGATCAGACCGGCGTGGTAGGAGGTGCCGCACGCGACGATCACGATCCGCCGGGCGGTGCGCAGGAGTTCGTCATCTACGGCCCCGAGATCGCCCAGGTCGATCCCGATCCCGCGCGCGGCCCGCTCGCCGATCGTCTCGGCGACGGCGTCCGCCTGCTCGTGGATCTCCTTGAGCATGAACGTCTCGTAGCCCTGCTTCTCGGCCGTATCGGCATCCCACTCGATCTCCACCACGTCGCGCTCGACGGGCACGCCGTCCGCGGTCATGAACTCCACCCCGTCGGGCCTGACGACGACGATCTCGTCGTTCTCGATGTACTGCACCGAGCGGGTGTGGCGCAGGAAGGCGGGGATTGCCGAGGCGATGAACTGCTCCTCCTCGCCACGGCCGATGATCAGCGGGCACTCCTTCCGCGCGCCGACGAGCAAGCCCGGCTCGTCCGCGCTCATCGCGACGAACGCGTAGTGGCCGCGCAGTTCGCCGTAGGCCCGGCGGACGGCCTGGACCAGATCGCCGTCGTGGTAGGACGCGACCAGGTGAGCGATGACCTCGGCGTCGGTCTCGGACGTGAACTGCGCTCCCTCGGACACCAACCGCGCCTTGAGGGCGATGTAGTTCTCGACGATGCCGTTGACGACGATGTGGATGCGGTCGGTGTTGTCGAAGTGTGGGTGGGCGTTCTCCTGGGTTACCCGCCCGTGGGTGGCCCAGCGGGTGTGGCCGATGCCGGTGCCCGGCTGGGGACGCTCGGCCAGGGCCACGGCCCCCGTGTGAGCGGCGTGCCGGTCCCCGCCGCAGGCCTGGATCGCGCCGCGCAGCGCGTTCAGGTTGCCCACCGCGCGGACGGCATTGATCCGGTCCGCCTCGAGGACCGAGATGCCGGCGCTGTCATAGCCGCGGTACTCGAGCTTCTCGAGTCCCGCCAGCAGGATCGGACGCGCCTTGCGCGGCCCCACGTACCCGACGATTCCACACATCCGTCTCTACTTCCCCTTTCGTGGCGGGCAAACCGGACGCATAGCACCCGGCGGCGCAGGCAGCAGGTGATGTTAGCCGTCGCGCCTCTGACCGAATAACGCTTCGTTCACGCGGAAGTTCGCGGGGACGAGGCCGTCTCCTATCCCCGGGAGTCGCCGTTCACCGCGTCGATTGCCGTCTCGACCACGGAGCGCAGGCGGTCGCAGATCCCGTCGGTCTCCTCCTGGCCGGGCGCCTCGACCATCACCCGGATCAGCGGCTCCGTGCCTGAGGCGCGGACCAGTACGCGGCCGCGGCCGGTCAGGGCGGCACCCTCGCGGGCGATCGCCTCCTCCACCCCGGGATCGGCCATCGCGGCCGCCAACTGGGCCCGGTCGGCCGCCCGGATGTTGACCAGGCGCTGCGGGAGCTTTTCCATCGCGTCGCGTTGGGCCAGGTCGCGGCCTCCGAGCGCCTCGAGCGTCAGCAGCGCGCTGGCGATTCCGTCGCCGGACGGGCCGAAGCCGAGATCGATGATGTGGCCGGATTGCTCGCCTCCGAGCGCCCAGCCGCGCTGGCGAAGCTCGTCGAGCACGTAGCGGTCCCCGACCGCGGTGGTCGCGACCTCGATCCCGGCCGCCTTCATGGCCCTGTGAAAGCCGTAGTTCGTCATCACGGTGACGGCGACGCCGTTTCCGGGGAGCCGGCCGCGCGCTCGGAGGTGCGCGGCGGCCAGCGCCACCAGTTCGTCGCCGTCGACCACGGATGCGTTGCGGTCGACGGCCAGCACGCGATCACCGTCGCCGTCGAAGGCAAATCCGACGTCGTAGCCGCCGCTCGACATCCGCTCGATCAGCCCGTCGAGGTGCGTGGACCCACACTGCAGGTTGATGTTGATCCCGTCGGGCCGGTCGGCGATGACCTCGACGGTCGCCCCCAGCCGGCGGAAGATCTCCGGCGCGGCCTCGAAGGTGGCGCCGTTGGCGCAGTCCAGCAGCACTCGTATGCCGCCGAGGGCCAGGCCGGAGAAGCGATCCTCGAGGCGGCCGACGTAGTCCTGCAGCGCACCCTCGAACGGCCTGACTCGACCGATGTGCGGCGGCGGCGGGGGCGGCTGCTCGAGTTCGGCCTCGATCGCGTGCTCGGTGTCGTCGTGCAGCTTGAACCCGTCCGAGGCGAATAGCTTGATCCCGTTGTCCTCGTATGGGTTGTGGGAGGCCGAGATCACGGCGGCCAGATCCATGCCGTGCCCGCGTACAAGCAGTGGCGCGGCCGGCGTGGGCAGTACCCCGCCCAGCCAAGCGTCCCCGCCGGACGCCGCCACGCCGGCGGCGATCGCGGATTCGAGCATCTCGCCCGACTCGCGGGTATCGCGGACGATGAGGACCTGGGGCCGCTCCGCGTCGAGCCGCGCCACCGCGGTCCGCGCCAGCTTCAGGGCGAGTTCGGCCGTCAGGAAGTGACCCGCGCGGCCGCGGACGCCGTCCGTGCCGAATAGCTGTCGCGCCATTGTGACTAGCGTTTGGAGAACTGAGGCCGCTTGCGAGCCTTCTTGAGCCCGGCCTTCTTGCGCTCCTTGACCCGAGGGTCGCGCGTCAGGAATCCGCGTCGCTTGAGCTCGCCGCGCAGGTTGGGGTCGGCCACGATCAGCGCGCGCGAGATCCCGTGGCGCAGCGCACCGGCCTGGGCCGACACGCCGCCGCCGTGCATCCGCGCGACCACGTCCATCCGCGACTCGTAGCCGACGGTCTCGAGCGGCTGACGGATTATCCGCGTGAGCGTCGCGCGCGGGAAGAACTCCTCGAGCGTCTTGCCGTTTATGACGTACGTGCCGGTGCCGGGCTTGATGATCACCCGCGCCACCGCGGTCTTGCGCTTGCCGGTGGCGGTGTAGCGGGCGCCGGCGGCGAGGTCGATGGCGGCGTCGGCGATCGGCCGGACTTCCTCCTCGGCCTCCTCGCGCTGACGGGCGAGCGCCTCCGCCTCCGCCTCGGCCTCGGCCGCTGCCTGGGCCTCCGCGTCGAGGAACTGATCGCCCTCGGGGATGATGTCGGGAATCAGGTCCGCGCCGGGGATCTCGGGCCTCACACGGGGCTTCAGCTCGATTTCCTCATCCTCCTCGGCGAGCTCGTCGTCCTCGACGGGGGATTGGACCGCCTCGATGACCAGGCCCTCGTCTTCGTCCGCGGGCTCGGGCTCCTGCTCGGCCGCGGGCGCTTCGGCCACCGGCTCGGGCGGCGCGGGCGCTTCGGCCACCGGCTCGGGCACCGCCGGCTCCTCAGCTACGGGCGCTTCGGCCACCGGCTCGGGCACCGCCGGCTCC
>Ga0187769_10000037_pt1 | contig 62421 bp, 60 predicted proteins | sample 0116_SJ02_MP02_1_FD_133140 | JGI IMG/M metagenome (GOLD analysis project Ga0187769, IMG submission 133140) | Tropical peat soil microbial communities from peatlands in Department of Meta, Colombia - 0116_SJ02_MP02_10_MG | ecosystem: Environmental > Terrestrial > Soil > Wetlands > Peat | place...
GCCGACGGGGTGATATTTGGAAACGGCGGCACGCGTGCGCGGTCCGTCACCACGCGCTGGCAGCCTGGCCTCCATTGATCGAGTGGCCGGTCGCACCGCGGACCCGACCCAGACGGCTGCTTTTAGACCTAATAGGGGAAGCCTGGGGCCTGCGCCCGACGAGCTTCGGCCGCTTCACCTTTGGAGCGCTGATACCGCTGGGCTACCGGGGAACGCGGTGCGTTGCGGCACGCCGGGCCGCCTGCTGCTTCTCGATCCAAGCGGCACACTAGGCTTTAGAGTTCGAGCGTCCGACGGCAACGGCAGATTGCCAAGCGCAGTCCGCTCGGAGAGGATGCGAGGCGGATGTCGGTACAGACGGCCAACGTATGGGAGCGGCGTGCCTGGGCTGCGGGGATCGTCTTCGTTCTTGCGCTGCTGGCTGAGACGGCGATCTCAACGGGCCTTCCCATCAACCAAAACGACTCTGCCGCAAAGATCGCGGGCGCCCTGCATGACCACAGGAATACCGTGCTGGTTGCCGCCTACCTGTCGATTGTCTACGCCGTCGCCTTCGTGATCTACCTAGCGAAGCTGCACGACCTGCTGCGCGCCGTCGCCCGGCCTACGGGCGCCCTTCACTCCTTGGTGCTGATCGGCGGCGTGCTGCTCGTCGCCCTGCATGCGGTCAGTGACATCGGAATCTACGGGCTGCTCGGAGGGAAGCTCGCGACGTATGCCGCGCAGCACGATCACGGGCTGTCGTACACGCTGTACCTGCTCACGTACGCACTCGACAGCGTAGGAGACGTCTTCGGGAGTGTCTTCTTGATCGCAGCGGGGCTCCTTGTCATCAAGAGCCGGGTCTTGCCGCGCTGGCTTGCATGGATCTCCGTCGTCGGCGGGATTCTGCTGTTTCTCCAGGGCTTCGGCCTCGGCGGCATCATCCGCACGTACGGGCTCGTGCTCGACCTGATCGGCTTCGTGCTCTTTCTGCTCTTCGTTCTCCTCAGCAGCGCGATCATGCTCAGAGACCGCCGTCCTGTCTCACTCGATTGAGGCGCGTAGCCCTGAAGGCTTGCTGCCGCTTCGGGCTAGAAGCGGAAGCCCGCCGGGGCGCATCTACGCTAACAATGGCGAGGAGGAACTGCCTACCGGCGCGGGCCGACGCTAGCCCGTGGTTCGTTTTGCCGTCGAGCTGGATCGAGTGCCGCGGGTCGATCGGCTCGAGCCGGTCGCGGTGCGGGTGCCGCTCGGGCGCGATGCACGTCTCGTCGCCTGGCGCCGCGTGGTGCCTGAAGGAGTGACCGCGGCGCGCAGCTTGTCGAGGTCCTTGAGCATCCGCCGGTTGGTTCTCTCGGCGTCGCGCCGGAGTGCCCGGGCCGTGCGGGTCAGCTCCTTATAGGCGTCCCCCGCGCCGCGACCCAGGTCCTTACCGAGTAGCTGAAGAGCCTCTCCGGCATCCTCCAGCAGCTTCTCGACACGGGCGACACGCCGCTCTAGCTCGCGGCGGGTCGCGGCCGACCGAGTTGTCGGAGCGCCGCTGGTCGAGCGGGCGGCGGGCGCACGGGTTGTGGTCTTTCTCGGAGCGGGCATGGCCTCCCCCGAGATGAGTCTTGACGTGCGCGGGAAAGCTTGGCGCACAGCGAGTGCATTGCCAAGCCGCTCGCGGCGATTGGTTTCGCTGCACGAGTTGTTGCAGCTCGAGACGCTCGCCTTGCCGTTCGCCAACTGTGACCTCTCGCTGTGGTGGACGTCCCGACGCAACACCCTGTAACCGCAACGAGACCGGTGCTTGATCGCGCCCTCCGCGTCAAGATGTTTCGCACGGGCTGGAGCGATGTTGGTCCGAGCGCCCTGGCGTTCCTACTTGCCGGCGTCGGGACCGGACAACCTGTGACCTGTCGCTGAGAGCCAGATGCTCGGTCACTACGCCGGTCAGCGAGGCGCACGCGTGCCCGCTCGCTCAACCGCTTCGTCACTCCCCCGGCAGCCACTTGCCCTAATCAGGCCGAGCCGTGCCAAGCCGAGCGCGGACTCGAATGCCGGAGGCGTCGTACTGCGCCTCTGCGCACGTCAGCGCACTCCTCCCTCGCAAAGGAGAGGTCATCAGCCGCGCCCCCGCGCACCCGAGTTGTGGCGAACGCGGGAGCCGCGCCCGCCAACGGCGGATGGCCCATCTCGACGTCGCGCCTATGCACATGGTCGCGATACGTCGACATGCCCGCTCCTCCACGAATCCGAGAAGCGCTGGGCTGACGCCGACGACCGACCTGTGGCTAGGGATGTCGCCGCCATCTCAGTACGGCACGCCGGTGGGCGTGGCTTCGGCGATCACCAACAGACAGGTGTCGCCGGGGGCGTCGGACTATCGCATTCGTCGTTCCGCGTGACGATCGCGCACGAGTGCATCGGCGACGACACGCAAGTCCGCGACCAGGCGGTGTTAGCCGGCGCCCCGGTGGCCAGCAAGCGGCCGGCGCCGTCGAACCGGAAGCGTGGACGACGCCCGCAATTTGTTCTGCCCCGCTGAGGAGGAGCGCTCTCGCGGTCGCGGCAAGAGGGCTGCATCTGCACGAGAATCGAGAGGCTCGGATTAGGCCAGATGAGGCTTTGGCGGAACGGGACCGCAACGCCTAGGTGCCCAAGCGAGACCTCCGGATTGTCGCCGCGTGAGCAGTCCGATCACGACTGCCGCTTCGGACGCCGCGTACCTGAAGGAGAGGTTCGACGTCGGGGCCACGGCGCAGGCCACGCAGCTCGTCGCGCCGGGTACGATCGCGCGATGAAGCGACAGGTCCTGATCCTGGGCGCGGGTTTCGGGGGGCTTGAGCTGGCCACGCGCCTGTCGGAAACGGTCTCCGACGTGGTCGACGTGACGTTGCTCGACCGCAACGACTCGTTCTACTTTGGCTTCTCCAAGCTCGAGGTGATGCTCGGCCGCCAGTCGGCCGACGCCGTGCGGCTGCCGTACCGCGACATTGCAAAGGACGGAGTTGAGTTCCGCCGGGAGACGGTGGTCGGCATCGATCCGGGAGCCCGGCGGGTGGTGACCGACGTCGGCACCCACGACGCCGATCTCCTGGTCGTCGCGATGGGTGCGGACTACGACATGGCGGCCACGCCAGGCTTCGAGGACGGCGGTTACGAGTACTACTCGCTCGCCGGGGCAGAGCGCCTGCGCGACGCGCTCACCGACTTCGAGAGCGGACGCGTGCTCGTGTCGGTGCTCGGGCAGCCGTTCAAGTGTCCGCCGGCGCCGTTCGAGGGGTCGTTCCTCCTGCACGAGCACTTCACGCAACGGGGCATTCGTGATGCCGTGGAGATGGTGACGACGTTTCCGATGCAGCGCCCTGTGCCGGTGACCGGACCGGTCTCACAGATGTTCCGCGACGCGCTGGCCTCGCGCGGGATCGAGGAGCTTTCCCAACATCTCGTGACCAGCATCGACCCGACTGCCCGTGTCGCCCGGCTGGCCACTGGGGAAACGCTCCCCTACGACCTGTTCGTTGGAATCCCGGTGCACCGCGCGCCCGACCCGCTGGCGGCCTCTGGCCTCGCGGTCAACGGCTGGGTGCCGGTCGACCAGACCAACCTCCGGACCAGATTCCCCCACGTGTACGCCCTCGGCGACGTCTGCACCGGCCCACGGACCGTTCCCAAGGCCGGGATCTTCGCCGAGGCGGCCGCGCGGGTCGTCGCCGACGACATCACGGCGGAGATCTCCAGTGATGACCCGCCGGCGCCGTACGAAGGGTCGGGCGTCTGCTACGCCGAGTTCGGCGGCGGGCTCGTCAGCAAGGTCGAGGTCAACTTCCTTCGTGGCGAGTCCCCAGCCGCCGAGCGTCACGAACCCTCACTCGAATACGCCGCCGAGAAGGCCCAGTTCGGCGCGACGCGCCGTGCCCGGTGGTTCGGATCTTGATCCTCGACCCCTGCGATGTCGCAGCCACCGTCGGGGGTAGCGGACGATCGCTCACACGATCGGCGAGGTTCTAAGCGTGCCGAGCACCTGAAGCTCAGCGGCCTCGGGGCACGGCCGAGGCGGAACTTCTCACGATTAGGTCGTCGTCATTTCGTTGACGCGATTGCTCGTCCACCGCAGCGACTGTTTCTTGGCCGAGCAATCGCGTGATGCGAGGCGGCGCAAGGATGAAACGAGATTGCACGGATCGCGACGCTTGGCTGCGCTGGTGATGTCAGTCGCGGCGGTTGGTAGCCGTCAGGTGAAGCTGCTCCAGATGGTGGACAGCGGCGCGGCGAGGTCTGGGTCGCGTCGCACCTCGACGCGCGTCACCCACTTGACCCATTGGAAGCCGCGCGCGCCGGGAGCGACGAGTCGGACCGGTGCGCCGTGGTCGTGGCTGAGCGGCGCGCCGGTGACGTGTGTGGCGAGCAGGAGACCGCGTGCGTCCCCGATCGCGAAGCTCCAGCGGTAGCCGGTTATTGAGCCCACGGTGACGTGGCGTGCCCCCGAGTAAGGGCCGGCGAGGTCAAGGAGCGTGCCCAAGCGAACGCCGCGCCAGCGTTGGGTCGAGTAGAACCCGCCCGTGCAGTCGAGTGTCGCGACGAGCTCGTCAGCCGCGGAGAGCTCGTCGAGCGAGATCGCGATAGGGTGCGCCACTAGGCCCTCGACCCGCAGGCGGTAGGAGGCTGGGTCGATCGCCGCGGGGTTGTCAGCCACCCACGAGGTGCTCGGAAAGGCGTTGCCGGCGAACGATCCCGCTTCGTACGAGCCGGTAAAGCGCCGGCGGGCGCCCTTGAGCGCGAGTAGTGCCTCCACCGGTCGCTGTACGCGCCAGCCCACAACCGCACACGCTCCGAGACCAATCGCGGCGAGGAACTGGCGCCGGCCAGCAAGGTCGCGGCGGCGCAGGCGCTTCGCGCGCACCACCATGTGGATAGCCACGACAATCGCCAGGATCGCGCCGAGCGCGTCGTGCCAGCTCAGCAGGCTGTAACCCGCCGGCGCCACGGCGACGCCACCGGACCATAGAAACCCGGCGAGGAAGCAGCCGACAATCGCCAGCCCCGCGCCGATCCCTGCGGCGTGGATGCCGCGCGCAGCGCGGACAAGGCGCGGCCACACGCGCCGAATCTTGATGACCACCAAGACGGCGATCGCGAACCCGCACGCGTCATGAACGGCGATGATCCAGGCGGCCCCCGGCGAGCCGGCGAGCAGCGTGAGAGCGCCGGTCACGAGCAACGCCGCGACTAGCCCCGCGAGACCCCAGTCGGTGACGCGGGCGGTCACGCCGTCAGTCTAGGAGCGAACTGTCGGCGGCCCAAGACCGAAGCAGCAGAGCTCGCCACGTCTAACAGTTCCTGCGAAAGGGACGGACCCCCAACAGCGTTTCGCGCAGGACGGTCCGCTCTTGCTCACACCACAAGCAATCGCTATCGCGCCGAACGGTCGACGACCCGTCCAGGCCCCACTCGGCTGCTTCATCCGCCAAGGCAGCTCCGCCCTCCCTCGTCGCAGGAGTCGTCCGCCAGGCTGGGGGCTGCCGATTGCGTCTGGCAAAGCGCTAGCTCGCGCCGGCGCCGTCGAAGCGCTGGATCGTCGCCGGAGCGCTCGCGCGCGGCTGTCCGCGAGGCCCGCGGAAGCGATCGTGCGCCCTCCGGCGAAACCTCAGCGCCCCGAGGCGGATCATCGCGAATGCACGGAGCGCGATTTTCGGAATCCGGGAAGGGCGGGCTCGTACGCCTGGTGATGCGTGGAGGCGCCGGTGGCTCCGGCTACCTGGGGTCGTTCCTCGATGCGGGGGTCGTCACCGAGGACACGATGCGCCACGGTCTCGTCGTCTCGACGTCATTCGTGGAGAATCAGCGCCGATGGACCTGCGGACAGTGGACTACCACACGGCCGGTGAGCCGTTCCGGATCGTGGTCAGTGACGTCGGGGAGATCGCGGGAGCGAACGTGCACGAGCGGCGCGAGACCGCGGCAGCCACCGAACGGATCGACCGTGTACGCCGGCTGTTGTGTCACGAGCCGCGCGGCCACGCCGACATGTACGGCTGCTTCGTGGTCCCGCCCGATGACGAGGGCGCGGACTTCGGCGCGCTGTTCTGGCATAAGGACGGCTACTCGACGGCGTGCGGGCACGGAACGATCGCGCTAGGCGCCTGGGCGGTGGAATCCGGGCGCGTCGCGGCGCGCCCCGACGGGCAGGTCGACGTGGTGATCGACGTACCGTCGGGACGCGTCACCGCGCGCGTGCGCTGTACCGGCGGGAGGGTGCAGGAGGTCGCGTTCGTCAACGTGCCGGTCAGCGTGACCGCCCGTAGCGTGGACGCCGGCGAGGTCAAAGCCGACGTCGCATGGGGCGGTGCGTTCTATGCCTTCGTGCCGGCGGCGGCGTTCGGTCTGCGCGTGAGACCCGGGGATCTGCCCGCGCTGATCGTCGCCGGGCGGGCGGTCAAGGCCGCCCTGGACGGCGCGCCGGTCGCGCGACACCCTCGCGACGACCGGCTCTCCGGTATCTACGGCACCGTCCTGACCGAGCGGGTCGGTCCGCGCCACCACCGCAACGTGGCGATCTTCGCCGACGGCGAGGTTGACCGCTCGCCGACCGGGTCGGCGACGTCGGCGCGCACCGCCTTGCTGCTGGCCGACGGCGAGATCGGCATCGGCGACGCCTGGCGCAACGACTCGATCACCGGAACAAGCTTTACGGCCCGGCCGATCGGCAACGTCGCCGAGGGAGTGCTTACCGAGGTCTCCGGAACTGCGTTCCGGACCGGCGAGCACCGCTTCGTGCTCGACCCTCGCGACCCAGTCGGGACCGGGTTCGTCCTGCGGTGAATGATCGCGCGTTGCCCGACGCGATGAGATCGCGCGAGGACTGAACGTCACCGATGGGTCCGAGGGTCGCCCAGCGTGATCGCGTGCACGCGCACCGACGTAGGATCAGCGAGATCGACCTCGTACCCAACCCGGAGAAACGCAGAACGCTGTCGGGCGTCGGTTAGCTCCAAACGCGCTATCGCAGCGCCCGTGCCCGACGATCGCTCTGGGCGTGAGAGGATCGGGCGGGTGGCAGCGCTGTCTGTCCGACCTCTCGCACGGCGTCGATCAGCGCGCGGATGGACGGCCGCGAGGTTGCCGTGAGCCGGTTGAGCGCGTAGATCGTGCGTCCCAGGTCGGCGTCGGCGATCGGCCGAACCGCGATCCGCTCGTCGTGCTCGGCTCGCGCGAGTCCGGGGAGGAGCACGATCCCCTGGTCGGCGGCCACGAGCGCGATCAGGATCGCGGTGTCGTTGGCCCAGTGCCGGACGTCGGGCTCGAAGCCGCCGACCAGGCGGCAGGCGCGCAGCTGCGCTTGCGCGAACTGCGTGTCGGCGTGCGCCGAGAGCCACGGATCATCGCCAAGGTCGCGGAGGCTTACGGCCGAGCGCGCGGCCGCCGGGTGGTCGCGTGGAAGCGCCACGACGATCGGGTCGCGGCAGAGTTCGGTGCGCTCGAGCTCGGGGTAGCGCCGGCGCGGCATGTCGGTGTACTCCTCCGCGAGAGCGACGTCGTACTCGCCGAGCACCACTGCTGGCAGCGAGCGCTCGGGTTCCATCTCGAACAGTTCGACGCGCACGTGCGGATGTCGGTGTTGGAGCAGCTCGAGCGCCGGCGCGACCAGGGACAGCAACGGTGTCTGCAGCGAGGCCAGCTTGAGGCGGCCGTGAACCTCACCCGCGGCGTGTTGCAGTTCGGCCTCTGCCTCCTCGAGACGGCCGAGCAGCACGTCGGCGTGCTCGACCAGGCGCACGCCGGCGTCGGTCAACCGCAGCCGGCGCCCGACCCGCTCGGTCAGGGCCACGCCCGTCTCGCGCTGCAGCTGTGCGAGCTGTTGGCTGACCGCGCTGGGCGTGTACGCGAGCGCTTCGGCGACCGCCGCGATCGTGCCGCGGGCGCGGAGCTCCCGCAGCAGCACGAGCTTTCGCACGTCGAGCATCGTTAAGTTCAGCTTACGCATAAAGCACAGCAACGTGTGCTGGACGTGACGGCTCAGGCCGGTCACAATGTGTGAATGCACACCCGCCAACGACGTCGCCCAGTGCTTGATGCCGAGTACGAACTGCGTATCCGGCTCGCGGGCTCTGACGACCGGGGCGTGCTCGACGGCCTCGCGATGCTTGACTCGCAATCGCCTCTCCGCGGCGACGCGCTTATCGCTGAGCTCGACGGCATCGCCGTCGCGGCCCTATCGCTCCGAGACGGGCGGCTGGTCGCCGACCCATTCGCGCCCACCGCGGCCGTCGGCGACCATCTGCAGCTCCGGGCAGCATCGATCACGGCGACCAAACGCCCCACGGCATCGCGCGTGCGCCAGCACCGGCTCGCGCCAGCCCGCTAGCTGACTCGACGGCCAGCCCGCCGACGCGTCACGCCCGCGCGCGGTGCCGAAGCACCAGGGCAAGCCGACTGACCGCTCGTCGCGCTGAGGCTTATTCTCGGAGCCGGCTGGAGCAGGAGCAGCCTCCGCAGTGTCCGCATGGGCGACAAAGCATGAGCTGTCTCGCTCGAGGCCCGTCAGGGTGTGAGGTAGGCGCGCGAGAGCTCAGCATCCTCTACCGAAATGGGTCCCAAAGGAAAGCTGGCGCGCGGCCGATCCGCACATGCCTAGAGATCCGCAAGTCGCTGGGCGGTCGGGACGAACACCCTGCTGGCCAGGCTCGCTCGGTGTGGATCCTCAAAGGTTTGTCAGCATGCTCAGCGGCTCGGCGGGCCATTTGACCGTCCGGGACGGTCTGCGCGGTGATGGCGGGCATGATTGGCCTCCGCTCCCGTCTCCTCGTCGTGCTGGTCCTCGCCGCAGCCGCGCTTAGCGCGTGCGGGAGTTCGAGCACCTCGTCGACCTCGTCGGCGACGACCTCCACCGCCGCCGGCTCCGCAAGCGCCGTTGCGACCGCCAAGCAGAAGTGCCTCGACGCCACAACGAAGATCCAGAACTCGAGCGCTCGGTCGACCGCCGAACAGGCCTGCAATCAGATCACCACGAGCAACCCGAACGTGAGCTCCGCGCTCGGCAAGGCCAAGCAGGCCTGCCCTCACTGCGGCAGCGAAGATTCCGATCGCGTCGGTCAAGCAGGCGGCCGAGGCGCAGTGCAACAAGATCACGGCGCAATAGCGCCGACGCGAACCGACCGCCTGCTACAAAGCCCGCCGCTGGCAGGTTCTGCTCGGCGCCGACGGAAGTAGCCGGTGGGATCGATCGGCCTCAACCCAACGACCGCGCAGAACGGGCGCCCCAACCCGCCGCGTCGAGCGAGCCTCCCGTACCCCCGCCAGCATAATACGAGCTACCGAGCGCACGATAAAGGCGTGAAGCCGACACCCGGTCGCCCCGCACCAGTTAGTCCCAAGCACCCGGCGCCACTTCCCCTCTGTCACCGTTCCGGCACTCTCAACCACACTTCGGCTCGCGGTCGAACGGAATCCAGAACCAGCACGACGGCGACTCATGGCGGCGGCGCGGGGCAAGCAGGGCCAGCTGGACGCGGGGAACGAGTTCCCTACCGATCGCCAGAAGCGAGACCGGCCGCGCGACGAGCGTCGCGCCGCCGAACCCGATCCGATCCAAGACCCGGTTTCCCGCGAGAGGACAACCAGCTGCTTGCTCGATTTCGGCTAACGACAGCCGACGTGTCGGCACGAGCGGCCGAGTCCTTGCTTCGGGGTGCTGGAGGCCTGACGCAGGAGTGCCGATGTCGGTCCTCGAGGCCGACGACGTAGCTCCGCCTTCGTGGTTGTTGAAGCGAGCGATCGCCTCCGATCGCGCTGTCGAGGGCGGGGATGCGCAGACCTCCACTCCAGCCTGGAATCATCAGCCGATGGACGACGACGGTGGAATCGTCGAGATCGGGGACACAGACCACGACTTGCTCGGCGAATGCTGCGAGGTGATCCGCACCGCCTTCCAGACGGTTGCGCAGGAACGTGGCTTGACACCCACGACGGCGCCCACCCACCCCTCGCACACCACCGTCCGCGATCTTGAGCGCATGCACGAGGCGGGCGCCTCGTTCTACGCAATCAGCAGAGCGGGCCGGCTCATTGGTTGCGTAGCGGTGAACCTCTCGAACCGTCCGGGTGAGTGCTATCTCGAGCGTCTGGCGGTTATCCCCCATGAGCGGCATCGAGGCCATGGACGCCGGCTGGTTCAGCACGTCGTAGCCGAGGCTAGGAAGTCAGGTTGTCGATATCTGTCGGTCGCGATCATCGATGACGACGAACGGCTCAAGAGTTGGTATAGGTCACTGGGGTTCGTCGAGACCGGCACCCGCCGTTTTCACCACTTGCCCTTCACGGTCTGCTACATGGCCCAGTGCTTCGGTCCGTGTCACGAGGCGCACGGACCGAAGCACTGTTCCCCTCCCGCTGCATCCGGCAAGAGGCCACTCGAGGCTTGAGCTCGGCAGTCATTCCCGGATCTGGGTTCGAGGAGCCCAAGACTTCCGCATCCTCGCCACGCGGCAGTGAGGGCGGGCGCTCCGCTCTCGCCCGGACGGAGGCGCCGGGTGCCGACGGTCCAGCGCGCTGACGCTTTGCCCGGGGGTTGCGAGCACGCGACCCGTCGGTGTTCCCCTGTCGGGTTCGACGAGGAGGATCAGCGTATGGCGCCTGATCTTCACGTTCACGGGCTTTCGCTCTGCGCGCGAGCATCAGTCTGATATGTCGCCAGCGCTGTGGGCTGCGATCGCCCATCGTCGCCAATGCGGTTACCGTCGTAGCGGATCATCGACTGGCGTCGTGCACGGCGCGTATTGTCACAGGGGTGACCGTCCAAGGGCGTGTACTGGAGCGGCGGCGAGCGGTGGCGCTCGCCCGCCACTACCGCGACGAAGAGGGTCTCTCGATCGGCGAGATCGCCCGCCAGCTCGGACGCGCAGAAGCCACCGTCAAGGCCTACCTGTATGACCCGACCGGCGATAAGGCACGCGCGGTCAAGGCGCGCTACCGGGGAGTGTGTCGCGGCTGCGGGACGCCCACCGCGCCCCGGAACGGCAAGGGCGACGCCTACGCTTATTGCAAACGCTGTCATCCCGGCGCGATCGCGCCCGAATGGACACGGGAGCGGGTTCGCGAAGCAATGCGCGCGTGGCGAGCGCGCTACGGCGCTGCGCCGTCCTCGTACGACTGGTCGCCAGCGCACGCGCGTCGGCGCGGCGGCGAAGCGCTCAAACGACTACAAGCCCGAGAATGGCCCGCGCCGTCTACTGTCATCGACGTGTACGGGAGCTGGGCGGCGGCCCTCGCCGACGCCTTCGGCAGCGCCTGAACGCGTGAGCGTCAATGCCGTTGACGTACGAACGCGCGCTTGGCCATCCGTGAAGGGGAGCGCCGGACGTCGCCGCGAACGCTGCTGGCATTCGTCGTCTTGATGGAAAGCGGGATCAGCGATCACGCCGGCTGGCGCTTGCACTGGGAAAGCAGGCACCGCGTTCTGCCGTTGCACGCAACCGAATGCGCCGATTAGAAATGCCACCCAGGCAGTGCGCACGGACTTCAGCAGGAGCAGACCCGTCAGCGTTTCAGAGGCTGTGTTCGCGTGCGCACAGCCCCCGTCGTCCAAGACCACGCCAAGCGAGGGCTGAATGACCAAGGCTTGAGTCGGCGTGGGCAGCGCGAACCCGGGTGGACATCATCATTCGACCGACGCTGGCAGAACTGCAACAGGCCGATGCACAGGCTGACACCCCGATCGCCGTCAGGATGACGCCGATGGTCTGCAGGTTAATCCCCTCAACATGCGCGTGACCGCCCACTTGACTTAGGTGGCGGCCGGCCGCGCCTCGGACTGCCCGTGGATTGGATGGTGTCTCGAGCCATGGGCAAATCCACCCTCCGGATCATCGCCGAGCCCAATTGCTTGAAGCATTGCCAGAGCCGTTGATCGGCTCCGGCTGCTCCAGCCACGTTGCCGAGCCGGCAGCGACACAGGTGAGCGGAAACTCGGCCACCTGCACTGGCATCCCGATCTCCTGGCGCAGCCGGTCTTGCAGACCGCGTAGCAAGGAACCACCTCTGGCAAGAGTCATGCCGCGATCGACGAGGTCGCCGCCAAGCTCGGGCGGTGTGCGACTGAGTGTGTTCTTGACCGCGTCGATGATGTGAGCGACTGGTCTCTCGAGCGCGCCTCGGATTTCCTCGCTGCTAACCCAGGCTGTCTGAGGGAACGTCGAACGAATGTCCCGGCCGCGAACCTCGACCTGCGCCTCGTTGTCGGTCGGGCATGCCGATCCCACCTCGCGTTTGACCTCCTCGGCGGCGGGCTGACTAATCAGCAGTTTGTGCTCGCGCTTCAGATGCTTGATGATGGCCTCATCGAGCTCGTCGCCACAGATGCGGATCGATTGCCACGCGACGATTTCCCCCAGCGAGATGACCGCGATCTCGCTGGTGCCGCCGCCGATGTCGACCACCAACGAGCCGCTCAGCTCAGCGACTGGCAGTCCTGCACCGATCGCCGCGGCTAGCGGAGGTCGACCGCGAGATCGCGGGATGCGAAGCTGTTGCGATAGGTCAGAGAGCCCATCGAGCAAAGAACCTCCGGCGTGAACGAACGCGGCTGCAGCGACTCCGTCTCAAGCAGGTGCAAGACCGCGGCAGCCGTCGAACCACCGCGCGCCAACTACCGTTTGATTTGATGAACTCGTGCTCCGCGGCCACAGGCAGCTCACCGCGCGCAGCACCACGGTTCCCGAACGGGCACTCCAGTCGCGATTGACGCACTGACTCTCGACTTCCTTCTTACTGCTCGGTCGAGAACAGGAACGCGGAGCTGGCCTAGCCAGGAACGACTACATCTCGCTGTGGCAAATCCAAGGCTACCGAAACTCGCCGACCGCGCCAGCCTCGATTCATCAGCAACGCCCGGGTTTAACCCAGGTCTAACCGGGTCTAACCCGCAAACTTCGCCAGCCGCATCCATCCATCGCTTCCAGCCATCCCGGAAGGAGCGGTCGAGACCACTGCTCGCTCGGCCGTCGCTCCGACCGGCTGCGACTACGGCGATATCCAACTGAGGGCGGATCAACGTTGGGCCAGCTGCGCCCGGTTGAGCACTGGACCAACTGGGGGCGGCGGCCGGTGCTGTCCGGCCGGAGGGGTGTTGCCAGGGCTCTCGCACGTGTATGCCTCTGAGTTCCTCGCGCGACCGACGCCCGCCGCGAACACCCACCGCAGCAAATCGGTGAGCGCGCCGGCTGCGCTCCTGATGTCGCGCGCAGCTATCTCAAGCGGCTGCGCTGTCCGCGATGTGGTCGGTCGACCACGGGCGACGACCAAGGCGACGGCTCCGCACCTACGGCGAAGACGTGACGGTGGAGCACAATACGCTTCAGGAACCACGTGCTCCCCCTGCTGATCATCTTGGCGTTGTTCTTCCTCGCGCTCTGGCGAGCATCACGCCGACGCAAATAGGGAACGACTTCCACCTCTACGACGTCCCCAGCGAGATCACGCTCGACGCGCTCAAGGGCCAGGGTCGCGGACGGGCTGGAGGACGAGTCCCGGATGGGCACGACGGCCGCGAAGCCACCGAGCCAGCCATCAAGAGCGCTGACAGATCTCATAACCACGGCTGCTCCCGAGCCCTGGTGGCTCGACCGCCGCTTGCGCACTGGCCGCGGAAGCCTGCCTCGAGCTCGACATCCTTGCTACGTGAGAGCGCCCCGGAACCGGCGGGATGTGAGCCGGAACTCGGGGCGCGCTCGAGGGAGGAGAGGTACTTCGCCCTCCATCATCAGCCGTGCGCTTTCAGGAGTCAAAGATCAATTTGCCAGGAGATTCATAGGCAAACCTATGGTGCCGCCCGGACTCGCCTACGCCTTCGCGTCCGCTTGGCCGCTGCTGAACGTACGCTGCTGGCACCGTCCGCTCAGGCGATGATCTAAGCCTGGCGCGGGCTGTCGGGCTGTCTTGGTTGCGACAGTTTCGGGTGCAGTTCGTAGTTCTTACGGACCGGTGTGCGTGTGGCATCCGTTGTCGCGGCTCAGCGCCGATCCTATGTTGGGTCGATGAGCGCAGCGAGAGCGAAGTCGACGAGTGTCGTGCGTGGGGTGCGGGCGCGGAACGGGGCGGGCGCCGCTTGCACGTGTCCGATGGGCCCGGAGCTGGGGAGCGGTTCGCCGGGCGCTTGTTTGAAGGGCGGGCTGGCCCTTGTGCGCGACTATGCGGTCGAGTTGCTTGGCGACGGCCACGGCCGCTGGAAGGTCTGCGAGGGATGGGGGCAGCTACGGTGCGTGGTGGCGCGCGGGAGTGGGGCGTGATGGTGGGCTTTGTTCGCGCTGTGGCGTTGGACCTCGACGGCACCGTTACCGAGGGTGACGCGCTGTCGCAGGCGGCGTTGCTTGAGATCGATCGTCTTCGTCGCGATGGGTTGGCGGCGGTGCTCGTGACCGGGCGGATCGTCGCCGAGCTCGACGTGGCGTTCCCCGGTGTTCGGAGTCACTTTGATGCGGTCGTCGCGGAGAACGGCGCCTTGCTGATGGTTGACGGAAACGAGCGGGATCTGGCGGAGCCGGTCGACGATGCTCTGGCGCGTGCACTGGGGGAGCAAGGGATCTCTTTTCGGCGGGGGCGAGTGCTGTTGGCGGGCGATGCCGTGGATGCCGAGGCGATCGTGTCTGCTGCGGGTAGGCTGGGGCTCGATTGTCAGGTCGTGCGCAATCGCGGGGCGTTGATGGTGCTTCCGGCGGGGGTTTCGAGCGGGACCGGGCTGCTGGCCGCGTTGGAGGAGCTGAGCATCTCGCCGCACAACGTCGTCGCGGTCGGGGATGCCGAGAACGATCTGGCGCTGCTGCACGCCGCCGGGGTTGGGATTGCGGTGGCCAATGCCGTGCCCTCGCTACGCGAGCACGCCGATCTCGTCCTCCAGGCGCGTGACGGTGAGGGGGTGGCCGAACTGCTCGCCGGGCCGATCCTGCGCGGCGAGACCGTGATTCGGCCTGCGCGGCGGCGTGTCGTGGTCGGCCGCTTTGACGACGGAACCCCGGCGACGCTGCCGGCCTGGCCCGCCAATGTGTTGATCTGCGGCGAGACGGGCGCCGGCAAGTCCTACATCGCGGGTCTCCTGCTCGAGCAGTGGATCGCGGCGGGCTACAGCGTTTCTGGTGATCGACATGGAGGGCGATCAGGTGGCGCTCGACAGGCTGCACAGAACCGTGGTGGTTGAGGGCCGCCCGAGCGCGGAGGAGCTCCTCTCGCTGCTGCGCCAGCAGTCGTTGTCGGTCGTCCTGAACGTTTCGACGCTGAGCGACGGCGACAAGTTGGACTACCTCGCGGTGCTGTCGGAGGTGATCGAGGCCGAGCGTGCCGCCTGGGGCTTGCCGCACTGGATCGTGGTCGACGAGGCCCACGTCACCCTTTCCGAGGGCGGCATCGCCGCGGACATCTTCCGGCCCAGCGACGGGGGCTATTGCCTGGTCACCTACCACCCCGAGCAGCTGTGCGCCGAGGCGACGGCCGCGCTCGACGTGGTCATCACCGCGGAGCCGTACGCGGGCGCGATCCGTGCTGGTGGCGATGGAGCCGGCAGACGCGCCGCGCTGCGTGAGCGCGGTTCGCCGGAGCGGCGGTTCATCGTGGGCGCCCGCCATACGCTGCACGTGCGACACCGCCACAAGTACGCAATCACGTCGCTGCCGGAGCAGCGCTGGTTTCACTTCCGCCGCCCCGACGGGCACGTGGTCGGGACCGCCCGGAACCTAGCGGAGTTCGAGCGGATCCTGAACGAGGTCGACATTACCGTCGTCGAGCACCACCTGCGGCACGGGGATTTCTCACGCTGGATGCTCGGCTCGCTCCAGGACCGAGAGCTGGCCGCATCAGTGGGCGCGATCGGGCGCGGCGTCATCGCGCGCCACGCCGCAGATCTACGCGCCGCGCGAGAACGCATAAGCGAGCAGGTATCCGACCGCTATGCCCTTCCAGGCGCGCAAGCTCGAGCGGATCACCGGACGATCGCCGATCGGGACCCTCCCCTACGCAGCCGCGTCGAACGCGCAGTGGCACGCTCGGGCGAGCTCCGCGCCGAGGTGTCGGCTCTCGCCGCGCAATTCCGCCAGACGCAAACAAGGCGCAAGCCGAACGTGCAGCACGACAGCGAGGAACACGCCGCCGCCGGCGAAGTCGCCGACCCGATCGCTGACCGGCAAACTGAACGCAACCCTTCCGAGCGTGACCGGAGCGCGTTTTGCAGGTGAGCGGGTTTCTCGTAGTGAGCGCATCGAATCGGCCATGTCGCTGTGGGACTGGTCATGTCGCGCGATTTAGCAGCTTGGAGCTGATCCCGGCGTCCAGACCTCCCACCCGCCACGCTTGTCCTGCCGGATGTACACGAGGAGCGGGTCGTTCCGACCATCTTCGTCGGGTCCGTGCCGACGGTCAGTGCTCATCGCTTCGCGCCGTTTGTCGGTCGCCGGATCGTTCGTTGAGGGGCTGGGTGCCGGTGCGCAAGCGGTAGCCTGGCCGGTTGCGCCCGTTGGTGCCCGCCGGTATGCGGTCGATCTCGTAGCCAGCGAGCTGCAGCGCGTAGATGGCCCGGGCGGGCGCCTCGAGCCCGCGCGCGCAACTCAGCGATCGTCAGCGCACGAGGGCCTGTCGTGGTATCTGACCGAGTAGGAGAACGCTCGCCTGCTGGATGATCTCGCGAGCCTCGCGGCGCCTGGGAGCCGTCTCGGGATCGACATGGTGAGCCGCGATGCTCTGGAGACCCCACCGTCGCCCGTTCTTTCAATTCACGGCTGCCCACGGCATCCGCTGGCAGTCGGGAGCAACGACCCAGCTCGGTTTCTCGCCGCGCACGGCTGGCACGCTGAGGTAACTAACTCTGACGGGTTCGCCAGAGGCCTTGGCCGTTGGCCACCGCCCGGCGTTCCGGAGGACCTCGCCGCTCGCGCCGCCGCCGCGAGCCGCAGCTGCTTCATTAGCACCCAACGCGCCACGCGTGAAACGTGACATGCCTCGCTAGCTGCACGAGGAAGAATCCGCGGCCGCGCCGGGACGGCACGGCACGGCACGGCGATGCTTCTCCCCGGTCTGGCCCGGGCGTAAGCGCTGAGGACCCGGGCCGGAGTGCCGAACTCGTTACGTTCGCGTGAACTTCCTCGCTGAGCGCTACTTCGCGGCGGGCGACGGGTTTAGGTGTTTTCGTGGGCGCGGTTGTGCGTGTGTTCACGGGGACAGGCGGTGTGTCGCGCCCGGCTGGTCGGTTGCTTGTCGGCTTGATCGCGATCGTGCCGTTCGCCCTGTTCTCGGGTTGGACCGCGAACGCGCTCGCGCACGCCACGAGTGGGCTCAAGGCCGTGCGCTATCGCGACCTTCGGATGCTCGTACCGAGGAGCTGGCCGGTGTATGAGTTGGCGGCCGATCCGACCGCGTGCGTGCGCTTCGATCGCCATGCGGTGTACCTCGGACAACCGAGCGCTCAGCAGCGCTGCCCGGCGCACGCGGTCGGGCCTACGGAGGCGATCCTTGTGCAGCCGCTGGCCGCGCACGACGCCCGTGCCGGCGCCGACCGGCCGGCGTTGCGGCTGCCGACGAATCCGGGGGCGCTGGGGCAGGGCTCGGCGGCTCGGGTCGCGATGCCCGCTCGGGGGTTGGTCGTGACCGCGACCTGGCGCGAGGATCGCGGGCTGGTCGAGCGGGCGCTCGGTATCCGCGAGCTCCGCGCTGCGACGGCCTCGCTGGCGCCGGTTCCGCGTTACCGTCAACACGCGGTTCGTGCGCGGGCGGCGAGCGGGATGGCCGGGGGTGCCGCTGTCTACACGGGCTTGGGCTTCGACGCGTGCTCTGCGCCGAGTGCCGCCCACATGGCGGCCTGGGCCTCCTCGCCCTACCGCGCGATCGGCATCTACCTGGGGGGCGCGAACTTGGCCTGCGCTCAGCCCAACCTGACCCCGGGCTGGGTGGCTCAGGAGGCGGCCGCCGGTTGGCACCTGATCCCCACCTACGTCGGGCTGCAGGCGCCGCGTAACGAGTGCGGCTGCGCCGGCATCAACCCGGGCCGGGCGTCGGCCGAAGGCGCCGCCGCTGCCGACGATGCGATCGAGCAGGCCCAGTCGCTCGGGATTGGGGCGGGCAACCCGATCTACTTCGATATGGAGAACTATGCGCGCGGGGGCACCAACACCTCTAGCGTGCTCGCGTTCCTGGCCGCGTGGACATCGCAGCTGCGCGCCGACGGATTCCGGTCGGGCGTCTACAGCAACGCCGACTCCGGGATGCTGGATCTGATCGGCAGGCTTGGCACCGGCTACCCCGAGCCCGATGACATCTGGTTCGCGGACTGGAATGGCAAGGCGACGGCGAGCGACCCCTACATCCCCGCCGGCGATTGGTCGGCGGGTCAGCGGCTGCACCAGTACGACGGCGCTCACAACGAGACGCACGGGGGGGTCACGATCAACATCGACGGCGACTATCTCGACGGTCTGACGGCCGGGTCGAGCACGAGCATCGCGACCGACGTCGCGCCCTACCCGCAGCTCCAGGTCACGCCGCTGGCCAACGGCCGCGTCTCCTTGCGCGCCAACTGGAACGGCACCTCGAATGTGAACGCCTGGCAGCTGCTCGCCGGCTCCAGTCCTCAGAACCTGAGCCCGTTCGGCAGCGCGATCAAGGGGACCGCCGCGGGGATCACGATCCTGCTCCACAGCGAGTTCCCGTACTTCGCGGTGCAAGCGCTCGGGAGCGGCCAGCAGGCGGTCGGGAACGGCGAGCAGGGGGCCGGGAGCGGCCAGCAGGCGGCCGCAAACGGCGAGCCGGTGGTCGGCACCTCGCCCGCGGTCGCCACGCCTGCGCACCTGGCGATCTACGGCCCGGCCGCGTACGTCTCCCCGGGCGGCGTCGGCGGCCTGCCGACGGGCTGCTTCGCCGCGAGCTTCTGGTGCGCCATCTCGACCGAGATAACGGCCGGCCGTGCGGTGATCGCCCGCACCGGCCCCGAGCTGCTGTCGGCGGACGGGGGGCTGCTGATGTTCAGGCTGTCTCGCGCGGGCCGCGCGCTCCTGGCGCGCGCCGCCGGCCGCCGACTGCTAGTCCATGTGATGGCGCGGGACGCCGGGGGACCAACCGTGAACAGCACCCTCAGCCTGATCCCGTTCGCGACCACCGGCCCCAGCCAGGCGCACAGCAGCAGCGATCCGCCCGCATTGCGGATCGTCGGCGGAACCCAGTTCGTGTCCAATGGCGTGGTCGGGGGGATCCTGACCGCTTGCTCCGATGACGCCCCGTGCCTGGTGCGCACCAAGGTCACATCCGCCGGCGCGACGATCGCCAGCACGGGAGCGGAGACGCTGGGCGCAAACGAGCTTGGGTACATGATCTTCAGGCTGACCGCGCGCGGACGGACAATGCTGGCCCGAGCGCGCGGCAACCGGCTGCCCGCACGTGCAGCGCTCAGCGACCAAAGCGACACCGCGACCGCCAACATCACGCTGGTGAGCTTCAGGTAGCCCAGCGAGGCCGTTATCGCATCTTCCGTCGATGCGTCGCCTCGGGCATCCTCGCCGCCATGGTGACGCTGGCAGTTGCGGCCTGCGGCGGTAGCAGCTCGCCATCGACGAACGGGGTCGAAAGCAAGTCCCCCGGCGGGATCGTCACCGCGGCCACGAACGCGGTCGCGAGCGCGAAGTCGGTCCAGGTCGCCGGCGACGTGATGAGCAGCGGCTCCCGCATCACGCTCGATCTGAACCTGGTGAACGGCAAGGGCGGACAAGGCTCGATGGCCCAGAACGGCCTGAGCTTTCAAGTCCTCACCGTGGGCAATGAGGTGTACATCAACGGGACCATCGCCTTCTGGCAGAAGTTCGCCGGCAACGCGGCGGCGCAGCTGCTGTGGGGTAAATGGGTCAAGGCCCCGGCCGGCGGGCGGCTGGCCACGCTCGCCACGCTGACCGACCTGCAGAAGCTGTTCAACCAGCTCCTGTCCAACCATGGCCAACTCGCCAAGGGATCGATCACGACCGTCCGAGGCCAGCCCGTGATCGCGGTGAGGGACACCACCACCGACGGCACCCTGTATGTCGCCACCACCGGCGAGCCCTATCCGCTCGAGGTCGTCAAGCACGGTTCCGACGGCGGGCAGATCGCGTTCGATCGCTTCAACGAGCCAGTGACGCTGACGGCGTCGAGCAACGCGGTCGACATCTCACAATTGCAATAACCGCTCCCCCAGGCGGCTTCGTCACCTTCCGGGGCGCGCCCGCGATGGCGTCTTCAACGAGACCAACGGTAGGCAGGACGACGTCACACAGCAGCGCGCCAGCAGCCAGTTCGTTCATCGTCAGGGGCCAGAGCGAGCGTGCCGGGACCGGCATGCTGGGGAGCCGGTCGCTCGCCAACGGACCGGCTGTGTTCGCAAAGGCAAGCTCTCGCAGGGTGACGCGGTATCCCGGGGCTCCTGTCCGCGGGCAAAATCTTCGAGACCGACTCGGGTGCTGGGCCGGCGATCTGCTGGGCGCCGTCGCGTGTTCGTGTCCAGAGTCGTGCGGTTCGGGCCCTCCTCGGCCGAGCGCCCCCTCGGCGATTCCAACGCCTACGCGGTGACCATCGCAGCACGCCAGCCGCGCCACCGGCGCCCCCGATCGCGCTCCGGGTGCCGGCCGCGCGGTTGCCGACCGGCCCTTCCTCGAACGTGACGTGCCGATCGGCCTGCTGGTACCCCGAGCGTCACGCTGATCGCGCCGTACCGGATCCGAACCGGGCCGTGAGTGCTGGCGACGTGCCCCGGCGAGGGCACCGCGTGGCCAGCGATCATGGAGAATCTGCCTCTCTGGGATTTCGATTCTGTTAAGCAGGCGAATCTTGAGGCCGGATGGGGTGCCAGAAGCGGCGCCGAGGATGACTGGACCCTGGTGATCGGTGTGGCGGTGCGCCATAGTTTGGCGACATCCGCCTTGCGCTGTGGAGGATCGCAGTGACCGTGCAACTCGCGCCAGCCACCGGCCCCCGAGGCGGGGTGTCGCGGTATCTACCTCCGATCGTGCTCGCGATCGTGGCGGCGGCGGTGATCGCCGTGGTGCTCGGCGCTCCCGGCCAGTCCGGCCAGGGGAGGGGTGGCGCGAGAGCTTCGCACGCGACGGTGCGCAGACCGCCCCCGTACTGGATCGTACGGCCCGGCGACACGCTGACGGAGATCGCCACGAAGACCGGCGTGAGCGTCGCTCAGATACTGGCGTTCAACCCGGACGTTGATCCGTTCGGCCTCGTGCCCGGGCAGCGACTGAAGCTGTGGCTGCATCCGCCCAAGCCAAGCCCTACGCCCTTGCCACTAGGACCGCTGTATTGGACGGTGCGTCCTGGCCAGTCGTTCGGCTCGATCGCCGCCCAGACCAGCATCAACATCCTCACACTGGAGCAGCTGAACCCTCGACTGAAATCCACGACGTTCTGGCCGGGAGACCGCGTGAGGCTCCGTTCCCCGCTGCTCCCCTCCAGCTCCCTGGCACGCCTGGCGAGCGCGCTGCCCGACACGCTCCGCTGGTAGGCGCCGCCGCTCGGGGCGGTCGAGGCACTTGAGCGTTCGGCTGAGTTGGCCGAGCAGTACGCTGAGCGTGCGCGCCTCAATGGACGATCACGCGACCCTGCGGTCGACCTGGACCGCGTACGCCGCGCTCGCCGGATCGCTGCCGGAGCCCAGTGATGACCAGGTGAGCGCTGACGCGATTGACCCGTCAGCGTTCTCGACATGGTCGCCCCGGGCGCAGTCGCGGCAGTGGTGGACGACCACGATCGCCAAGCCGAGGGAACTACGGATGGAGAGCTCTGGAAGCGGGGTTAGCTTCCACAAGCCAGACGGTGCGCCCTGACGCCGGCCCAACCGCAGCCGCCCGGCCCGCCGAGCCGGTGACGATCCGGATGCAGCGCACGCTGCGCGGCCGGTGGCGGGTCGTGCTGCCCAACCACCGGCGGGGGATCATGTGCGAGACGCTTGACGACGCGCGACGGGTGGCCTACCTGGCGGTCGCGCACACCCGCCCGTGCGAGCTGGTCGTGCGCCACGCCTACCACCGAGTGATTCACCGCGAGCTGATCGACGGCCACCAACCCCAACCAGCCGACGCCCAGCCCCCGCCCGAGATGGCTGTCGGCGCGGCCGGCGGCGGCGCTGCCCGTCCACACGCCGACGCACCCGCACCCGCTTCCGCGCCGGGGAGGCCCTCGGCTCAGGAGCCGTCGCTCACCGTCCAGCGCAGTCAAGTACCCCCAATCCACGAAGGAGGCCAGTAATGCCCCGAGCACTTGCCCGCTGGGACCCGTTCAATGAACTCTCCGAGCTCCGCACCCGACTTGACCGCATGTTCGACGACTGGCCCTGGTTCGAGAGCCGGGAGCGTGCGTGGATACCGGCGATCGACGTCGTCCGCGAGGACGGCAACCTGGTCGTCCGCGCCGACGTGCCCGGGATCAAGCCCGACGAGGTCAAGATCGAAATCGAGGACGACATCCTCACGATGTCAGGTAGCCACGAGGAGCACACCGAGGAGCAGCATAAGCGCTACGTTCGCCACGAGCGCCGCTGCGGGTCGTTCTCACGGTCGATGGCGCTGCCCACCGACGTACAGGCCAAGGACATCAAGGCGACCACGCACGACGGGGTGATCGAGGTGACGATTCCGCTTCCCGAGGGACCGAAGAAGGAGAAGATCGCGATCACCCGAACGGCCGGCTGACGCTTTCGTCTGTCTCTCTCCCGCAGACGGGTCGGTCACGGTCGCTTCGCGGCCGTGACCGACCTCAGCTAAGCGGCAGGACTGCGGCTCCAAACTTCGAGTCACACGAACTCCGGGGTGAGCATGAGCACAATCCTCGTCTCTCCCACCTTCTTTGTCGTAAGGCCGCGCCGCCAGACCGCGCGCGTGTTCCCCATGATCGCCTAGGCGGCGACGACGATCGTTTGGCTCGCTCCCCCGCCGCAGTGAGCGCCATCACCGGAACTCGGACGCGAAGCCTGACCGACACAGAGCTGCGCGAGCGCGAACAGCGCCTCCCCGCTGGGTCACGGTCGATGCCGGTCACGCCGAGCTCGCTGGCGAGCAGCCAGGCCGTGTAGATGCCGGTGCGCGGCCAACTTCCGGCGCTCGTTCGCCACGACGCGGCTCGGCAAGCTCGGTGACGATGGCGAGCTCGTTCGCGTGCGCCGCGATCCCGATGCGGGTCTCACACCAACCGGGCGCCCGCCTGGTCGTCGCCGGTCATCCGTGTGGTTAGAACTCGCAGGGGTGGCCGGCGCAGCCACCCGCGTACTCGGCCTCGACCGCGACCGGCGGTCGAGGGCCAGCACGGGCGTCTGACAGAAACGTGAGCACCTGCTGGGGCTTTGAGCCGTAGCGGTAGATCGTGATCCCCTTGACTTCCAGGCGCCAAGCCTGAAGATAGATCTCGCGTACATCCTCGACGGTGGCGGTCTGCGGGAGGTTCACGGTCTTGGACACGGCCGCGTCGCTGTGCCGTTGGAAGGCGGCCTGCATCCGCAGGTGCCATTCGGGCGCGATTTCGAGCGCGGTGACGAACGCGCGACGCACGTCCTCGGGCACGGCGGGGTGCTCGCGCACTCCGCCGCTGGTCGCGATCTCAGCCATGAGCTCGTCTGAGTAGAAGCCGCGCTCGCGCGCGAGCCGCTCAAACGTCGGGTTGGCTTCGGTCAACCGGCGGCCGAGCACGTTGCGCACATACGAGATCGCGAACATCGGCTCGATCCCCGCAGTGGTGCCGGCTACGATCGAGATCGTGCCGGTCGGTGCGATCGACACCAGCTGAGCGTTGCGCCGTTCACGCTCACCACGGCTTGCCAGCTCGCTGTGTTCCCAAGCCGGGAACGGGCCGCGCTCGCGGGCAAGCTGCTCGGAGGCATGCTGGGCCTCCTCGTGGATCGTGCGCGCGATCCGGCCTCCCAGCTCGACCGCCTGGTCGCTGTCGTACGGGATACCGACCAGCGCCAGCAGCTCGGCCAGCCCCATCACCCCGAGGCCGATCTTGCGCGTCTGCCGGCTTGCCCGCTCGACCTCCGGCGTCGGGTACCGGTTCACGTCGATCACGTCATCGAGAAAGCGGACCGCCAAGCGGACGACCGTCCGCAGCCGGTCCCAGTCAAGCTGGCCGTCGGAGAGCATCCGGGCGAGGTTGACCGAGCCGAGATTGCACGACTCATACGGCAGCAGCGGCACCTCGCCGCATGGATTTGTCGCCTCGATCCTGCCCAGCGCCCGCACGGGGTTTGCCTCGTTCACACGATCGATGAACAGGAGTCCTGGATCCCCTGCCCGCCACGCTGCGGCGGCGATCCGGTCGAACAGCTCACGCGCGGAAAGCTCGCGCACCTGCTCCCCCGTGCGCGGGTTCACCAGCCCGTACCTGGCGTGTGCCTCGACGGCGCGCATGAACTCGTCCGAGACGGCGACCGACAGGTTGAAGTTCTTAAGCGCCCGCGCCCGCACCTTGGCCTGAACGAACTCTTCGACGTCGGGGTGCGAGACGTTGAGCACCGCCATGTTCGCCCCCCGCCGGCGGCCGCCCTGCTTGACCACGTCGGTCGCGACGTCGAAGATCCGCATGAACGACAGCGGGCCGCTGGCGGTACCATGCGTAGTCCGGACGACGTCGCCCTGCGGGCGCAGGTGCGAGAACGCAAACCCCGTCCCACCCCCGGCCTGATGGATCAGCGCCATCTGCTTGAGCGCGTCGAAGATCGAGTCAAGCGAGTCCTCCACCGGCAGCACGAAGCAGCCCGACAAGAGCCCCATCTCGGTGCTCGCGTTCATCAGCGTGGGCGAGTTGGGCAGGAACTCGAGCGCCCGTAGCGTGCACGCGAACTCGCCGCGCAACCGCTCCGACGAACCCGGGACGTACCGTTCCTCGGCCTGCGCAACATGCTGGGCGACGCGGTCCATCATCTCCCCGCTCGATTCCGCGACCGCGCCCTGCTCGTCGCGGCGCAGGTAGCGCTCGGCCAGCACCGCGACCGCGTTGAGCGACAGCTTGAGCTCGTCGCGCACCCCCAGCATCCGCTTCGCGCTACGTAGCTCCGCCCGACGGCGGCGGTAGAGCACGTAGCGCCGAGCGACATCGTCAAGGCCAGCGTCCATCAACGCGCGCTCCACGGCATCCTGGATCTCCTCCACGGTCGGAACCGGCGCCCCGGCTGAAAGCCGCTCCACGACGCCAACGCTGATCCGCTCCGCCAGCGTGCGATCGGGCCGCCCTGCCTCGCTCGCCGCGCGCAGCACCGCGGCCGTGATCCGCTCGCGGTCGAACGGGACCACGCCCCCGTCCCGCTTGCGGACCCGCTCAAGAGGAGCCGAGCCCTCCGACCACAGCCCAGCCTGCGGGTCTATCTCCAACTCCGCCTCACCTTCGGGTCAGACCGGCGACTGGGACGAGGTCCGAGCCTTGCCGACCTATTCAGTCTCGAGTAAATGGTGCTCGAACGCGAAGTGCACAAGCTCTGATCGTGAGTCGAGCTGAAGCTTCCGCTGGATGTGGGCGCGGTGGGTCTCCACGGTACGTACCGATAGGTACAGCTGCTCGGCAATTTCTGCGTTCGTGTGGCCGAGCGCGATCATCCGCAGCACCTCGACCTCCCGCGCGGAGAGACCGTCTGGGGCGCCGGGCGGGGGCTCGGCGGCGACCTTGGCGCCGAGCCGCGGGTTCAGGTATTTGTCGCCGGCAGCCGCCCGCCTGACGGCCTCGACCAGCTCCGAATCGGCGGCCTCCTTGAGCACATAGCCGAGCGCACCGGAGGTGAGCGCCTCGCGCGCGTACCGGGGCTCGTCCTCCATCGTCAGCACGACGATCTGCGTGTTCGGGAACTCGGCACGAAGCTCGGAGATTGTGCCGAGGCTCGGGCCGCCGGGGAGGTTCAGGTCGAGCACGAGCACGTCAGGACGGTGCCCCAGCACATAGCGGCGGGCGCCGTCGAGGTCCGAGGCCTCGGCGACCACCTCAAAGCCCTCTTCGACGTCGAGCACCTTTCGAAGGCCTCGGCGCACGACCGCGTGGTCGTCGGCGATGACAACCCGAATCGGCCGCGTCGACGACTCCGCGTGTGAGGCGTGGACGTCGGACATGGGATCAACGTAGCGCAGGGCGTCGCCCAACACCAGCGCTCGGCCCGAACCTGGCGGCGACGGCTGCTGCGATCAGTATCTTGCTGAACACTCGACGCTATCGGATCACCGTCGAGCAGCGATCTCAAGCCGCGGCGATCCGCGTTGAGGTGCGCGGGACAGCGCCGATCACGTAACGGCGGCGAGCAGGACGACGATGATCCCGCTGAAGAAGATGGCATCAAAGGGTGCGTGCGTCGACGATCGAAGCGACGCACGCGCCGTGGGACGGTGGAGATCGAAGTACCTATCCCTTCGGTCGGGCTGACGCTCGCGCTGAGAAAGGTGATCCGCATCGCGGCCCAAAACGACGTCGCGGTCCCGCTCGCCCACCACCGACAACGCCGCATCGCCGGCGACGATTGACCGAAGCCCGTCCGGTTCCGTAATCACTGACCACCGCGTCTCGGCGAGCGCTCAACCGTCGACCACGGAGAGCGATCTCCGGGACGCGACATGCAGTCCAGCGCACGCCCACAGTCAGTCCCGAGCCGCTCACAGTGGTCTCGCAACGCCGGCGTGCGGACCGGCGGGATTCTCGACCAGTAAGCCGGCGAACCGCCCAATCGGCGAAGCATCGCGTCTGGCACCGCAGCGCCGCGAGTGTGCCAACCGAGCCCGGACGCACGACGGTCAGGGCCCGTCGACGGAACGTTACTCCGACGTGGAAAGGCGAAAGGCCGCCCACGTCGATCTTCACCGCGTTTGCTTTGAAGATGTTCGCGACGACCTTGCGTCGTAGAGAGTCGTCCCCGGAGCAGCCGGGTGATCCGCCACTGTTCCAGCGGCTTGGTTGTGGCGACCAGCCGGATCGTGATCCCAGAGGGTCCCAGGCTCTGCACGCCCCATACCTCAGGCTCCTCGATGATGGCGCGGTCCTCGTGCCAGAGCTCGTCCGCCACCCGTTTCATCGCTTCGCGCGCACGGTCGATGTCCGAGTCGAGCGCAATCTGGACGTCCAGCAACGCACGCGACCAGTGCTGCGACATGTTTCCCGCGCGCTGGATCTGTCCATTCGACACGTGCCACACGGTGCCGTCGACCGACCGGATCCGGGTTGCCCGCAGCGTCACCACCTCAACCGCTCCGGTCACCTCATCGAGGTCGACCCAGTCACCGACGCCGAACTGGTCCTCGACGAGGATGAACAGGCCTGCGATGAAGTCCCGGATCAGCGATTGTGCGCCGAATCCGAGCGCCACGCCGATCAAGCCCGCCCCGGTCAGCAGCGGGCCGAGGCGCACGCCGAGGACGTGTAGCACCGCAAGCGTGCCGACTAGCCACACCACGAAGCTGGTCGCCCCCGCGAGCGCCACGGCGAGCGCCTCTATCCGCTGATCAGCGGGCGGGCTCAGCAGCTCGCCGGTGTCCACAAGCGCCGCCGGTGTGTGACGTCTGAGCAATCCCGGCCCACGGCGCGCACGGCGACGACCCACTCGCCGGACGAGCAGCTTGACCAGCCGGCGCGCGAGCTTACCGACGATGAAGGCGCCGACGAGGATGCCGAGGATCGCCAGCGGCTTGTCGACCAGGAAGCTCAGCACCGCGTCCAGCCCGTCGCTCGCTGCGACACGGCGGGCGCCGGGTGCGATGGAGCCAGTCATGTCAGGCGAGCGCCACGCCGTGCCCGCCACACCCCCGCCAGGCTCGCCCGGCGGTCGCTCGGCCGGAACGAGCTCTTCGTCCCGGCGCGACCCCCGATGGCGGCCGCCTCGCTCGCTGCCGCCGCCGTCGGCTTGGCTGCCCAGGGATCGAACGGTCGCTCGCCGCGATCAGGATGCCTCGCCATTGCTGCTCATCTCCATCCCGCTTGCGGTCGGTTCAAGAAACGAATCCACCTACTGAGCACACCTCGTGCCGCCATCGCGACGGACTCCCCGGACGGCTACGGCGAATTACGGTCACACCGGGCGGCTCGGAGCTCCAAGCTGGGCTCGATGCAGGTCAGCGTGGCTTGCCACCAACGTTGCGCTCCGAGTTCGATCTGACCACTGCCCCGTCTGCCCAAGCGGGCAGCTCGATCGACGAGCTCGCGCCCGTCGACGGGATCGACCCACGGCTCGTGCGTGTCCACAAGTCGCTCTTGACGATCGGCGCTGGGTCGCTGGAAACGCGGGGGAGCGTCATCGTCCCGCACTCGGGGGGCGATCCGGCGGTGCTGATGTCGGGGATCTACGCCAGGGCGGGCGCGGAGAGCCACCTGCTGGCCGCACCCGGCTGGCGTGCGGTTCGCGTCCAAGATGCCGCGCTCACTCCGGTTCGACGTCTGCTCGACCTCCGCGCGGCCGTGCTGCGCCAGGAGATCGGCGTCCGAACGGGGCCGATCGAGGCGCTGCTGTTCTGTTCGCTGGCCCGGCCCCGGGTCGCGGTCCTCCGCGCCCGAGGCCCGATCCACGGCCCGCGCGTCGTACAGACGCTCGAGCCACCGCCGGGAGTCGCATGCGAGCAAGGCGAGGACGACGGCGCGACATGGATACGGGCCACGAGCCGGCCGGCGGCGATCGTCGCCGCCCTTCACGGACGGCTGCGGGGGTCGCCACCCGGACCATGTGCTCGACCGGGTCGCGGCATATGAGGGCGCAGCCACTGGGCTCGTTGATCACCGCCGCGCGCTCAGCCCTCTTCGAGACGCGCGAAAGGCCGGGTTTGACGCGCTCCTGGCCGAGCACCGGCGGGCTTGGGCTTCGCGGTGGGAGGACGCTGACGTTGTGATCGAGGGGGATCCCGCGCTTCAGCTCGCCATCCGCGTGGCCTTGTTTCACCTGATGGCCAACGTGCCGGATGTTGACGAGGCCGCGGTGGGCGCACGCGGTCCGACTGGCCGGGCGTACCGCGGGCACGTGTTCTGGGACAGCGATGTGTACATGCTCCCTTTCCTGTCGCGATCCACCCGGCGGCGGCGCGCGCGATGCTCGAGTACCGGTTGCGTCGGCTGCCGGCGGCGCTGCGCGCCGCCCGTGCCGCGCGCAGACAGGGCGCCCGCTTTCCCTGGGAGTCCGCGCGGTCCGGCGAGGACGTCACACCCGAGCGTTTGCGCGATCACCGCGGCGAACTGGTTCCCGTGCTCACCGGCGAGCTCGAGCAGCACATCGTCGCCGATGTCGCGTGGGCCGCTGCCTGCTACTCCGAGTGGACCGGCGACCGCGCGTTCGCCGCGGCGGAGGGACGCGAGCTGATCGTGCAGACCGCCCGCTGGTGGGCAGCGTGAATCGGACTGGATCCTGACGGCCGCGGCCACCTGCGCGGCGTGATCAGTCCAGACGAGTACCACGTGGGGGTCGATGACAACGCGTTTACGAACGTGATGGCGCGCTGGAACCTCCGTCACGCTGCACCGGTGGGTGCCGGCGCAGTCGATGAGCGGGAGCGACGCCGTTGGCTCGAACTGGCCGACGCGATCGTCGACGGATACGACGCGCAGACCGGCGTGTACGAACAGTTCGCGGGCTTTAACGCGCTGGAACCCCTGCTGATCGCCGACATTGCGCCATGGCGACCGTTGGCCGCCGACGTGCTCCTGCGTCACGAGCGGGCCAGTACAGCCCAGGTGCTCAACCAGGCCGACGTGCTGATGCTGCACTATCTGGTGCCCGACGAGGTGACACCCGACTCGCTCGCGCCCAACCTGGACTTCTACGAGCCGCGCACCGCGCACGGCAGCACGCTGTCCCCCGGTGTCCACGCGACGCTGCTGGCCCGGGCCGGGCGGCTCGAACACGCGCTCCAGATGCTTCGCCTCGCCGCCCGGATCGACCTCGATGACGTCGGTGGCAACACCGCGGGCGGGGTCCACCTCGCCGCAATGGGCAGCGCCTGGCGCGCACTCGCGTTTGGCTTCGCCGGCCTGCGGCCGATCGGCAACGCGCTGGGGATCGATCCCGTCTTGGCGCCCGGCTGGGATGCACTGGAGCTGCGCGTGCGGTTCCGCGGCAGCCGGGTGCGGTCCGGGTGGATCCCATCGAGGTGAGGGCGAGCGCCGACCCGCCCGTGAAGGCGCCCGCCGCCGATGGCCGGCGAATCCAGCTGGGGCCCGTGCCGCGGACGGTCCAGTTCCCCTCGACTAGGAGGTCGTCCAGATGACGAACGTGATCGCCGCCGTGGGCGCGGACACCTGTGCGGCGCCCGTGCTCGCCACAGCGAACGCGCTCGCCGACATGCTCGATGCCACGGTGATGGCCCTGCACGTCGAGGAGCGAAACGTGCCGAGCCTGGAGGCGCTCGCGAAGGCGTCGCGGGCCGAGTACCGCCGGGTGCGGGGGGCTCCCCTCGAGCGGATCGTGAGCGCCGCTACTGAGCCAGATGTCGCGGCGCTGGTCCTCGGGTCGCGCGGCGCATCTGCGGGGCCGCGTCCGGCCGGTGCGACGGCGCTCGAGGTCATCACCCGCACGACCCAGCCAGTCGTGCTCGTCGAACCCGAGGCGCGGCCGCCTGAGCGGTTCAGCGGGCTGCTCGTGCCCATCGAAGGAACGGGCGGTCCGACCTGCGCTCGGCGACATCATCGACGCCGCCGACCGCCGGCGGCTGGAGATCATCGTGCTCCACCTGCATTCTCCCGCGACCGTGCCGGCGTTCTCGAACCACGCGCCATACGGCACATCGGTATGGGCTGAGGAGTTTCTCGCACGGCATCTCGCGGTCCCGTCTGACCGCGTGAGGGTGCTGCGCCGTGTGGATATGCCGGCGGATGATGTCCCCGCTGTCGCCGAGGGGATCGGCGCGGAGCTGATCGTTCTCGTCTGGAGCCAGACCCTCGCCAGGGGACAGGCCCGGGTCGTGACTCGAACGCTCGCCAGCACCAGGATCCCGGTGCCGCTGCCGCCAGCGGGACCGAGTGTCGATGGCGGTGCCGCATCGGTACATCGCCGCATGGCGGATGGGTCGCTTGCCCGGATGCGATCGGGTACGAACAACGGTTAGATCGCCCTCAGAGATGAGCACTTTGGCCACCAGGCACGCCGGCGACACCGACACGCTCGAGCGACTCGCGCGTTTCGATACCCACGGGCAGCCGGTGCTCAGCGTGTACATCAACCTCGATCCTTCCCGGTTCCCCACCCCGGGGACGCGAGTCGCGCAGCTTGGGTCACTGTTGGATGCGGCTCGACGCCAGACCGCAACAGAGGAGGCGGACCGCGTCGAGGAATGGCTCAGCAGCGAGCCGGCGATCGCACGCGGCGCGCGCGGACTGGCGATCTTCTCCTCGCGGCACCTCCTTGAGGCCGTGCGTCTCACCGAGCCCGTCGAGCCGCTGGCGATCGTCGACACGATCCCGTGGCTGGAACCGCTGGCCGAGACGATCTCTCCCGGCAACTGGGGCGTGGCCATCGTGAGCCGCCGCAGTGCGCGGCTGCTGCGCGGAGGAGCGGGTGGACTGACCGAATTCGCGACGATCACGGATCAGCTTCACCGCAGACATGCGCAGGGCGGCTGGTCGCAGGCTCGCTTCCAGCGCGGCATAGACGAGCAGGTGGCCGCGCACGTACGCGGTGTCGCCGGCCGGCTGCTGCGCGCTCATCGGCGCTCGCGATTTGACCACGTTCTGTTCGCGTGCGCCAGCGAGCTACGCGCCATGATCGCGCACAGCCTTGACAGTGAACTGAAAGGTGTGCTCGTCGGGATCATCGATCGTGACCTCGAACATGCATCCGTTGAACACATTTCGGGGATCGTGGCGCGCTTTGTCGAGCGTGCCGAGCGGGAGCGCGAACGCGAGCTCGTGGCCCGGATCGAGGAGGGACTCGGGACCGGCGGTCCGGCGGCCGCCGGCCTTGACGAGGTGCTCTCGACGCTCGAGCAGCGGCGCGTGGCAGTGCTGCTCGTACCCGAGTCCGCATCCCTCCGCGCAGGACTCTGTCCGACCCGCGGGCGACTACCGACCGACGGTGGCCGCACCTGTCCGCTCGACGGCTCGCCGCTGGCGCCGGTCGATGTGATCGCGCAGGTCATCCAGGAGGCGGGACGACAGGCTGCGCAGGTGGTGGCGGTTCGTGGCCACTACGAGTGGCTGTGCGACCACGGTGGGATCGCCGCGCTCCTGCGGTGGTGAGTTTGCGGCGCGTCTTGTTGCGTCGACGGCGGGGGTACGCTTCGTGGTGAAAGGCGACCGCGCCGAGGTTGTTGTCGCTATCGATGACGGCTCTCGGACCTACGAGGTCATCGCCACGCGCGCGGGGCGGCGCGTCGAGACGACTACAGGGCGGGCATCGTCGAGGTCACGGAGGTGACGCGCACCGGCGAGCCTGTGCGCCGAGCGAGATTCATGGCCAGCGGTGTGCTCGCGCTCGTGGAACATCCGGCCAGCGAGGCGCAGGGCAGACAACCGCCTTCGAATGACCCGTCTTAGGACAAGTCTCTTAGCCGTGCACGTTGACGGGATGCTGCTCGAAGGACCCGATTCGGTCCGCCGCCGCTGACTGATAGGCGCACCAAATCCGAGAGTGCGCAGGCCGCGGCGAGTTCCGCACAGCTCGCTGGAGCACCTGGATCCTCGAGCGCGCAGTCGGCCTGCCCAATGCCATGGAATTTCCTGGCTAGCAGGCTCGAGGATCGCGTCGGCTCGCACGCGGTCCGCATCCTCTGTGAACGAAACGTTCAGATCCTCGGGTTTCTCGATCCGTACGAGGTGCAGCGCGATCCTGCCAGCGTCTTCGCTCATCACGACAGACTCGCGACCGATCCCTCCAAACCGTCAGCGGCCAGTGGATCGGCGCAAATTGAGGACGCTACTACGGGGGAATGGCCGAAGGCTCGGACCTGACAAGATCGCCGGCGCGGAGCGCGACGAGTGCATCCCTTTCTCGATCATCCCGGGTCGATCGCGTTCGCCCACCCGCGGCGGGGCCGGCGAGGCACCCGAGAACACACTCGTCGCGTTCGAGATCGCCATCACTTCACGGTGCTCGGAATCGCCGCCCGCAACGTAATCCTGACGATCTCGCACCTCCAGCACCTCGAGCGCGAGGAACGCGAGCCCTTCGGCCCGCCCCTGGTGATCCGCGGCGCTCAGGAACGCCTATCGCCGATCATGATGACCGCGCTGGCTACCACACTGGCGCTCGTCCCGCTCGTGATCTACGGCAGGCGCCCCGGCCAGGAGACCGAGAACCCGATGGCGATCGTGATCCTCGGCGGTCCGGTGACCTCGACCCTCCTGAACCTGTTCGTCGTGCCCGCCCTCTATCTGCGGTTCGGAGGATCGGCGAGCCCGTCGGCGACGGCACACCGGGCGGCCCAACGTTAGAAAGGCCCAGCGCATGCCGCTCGAGGACGGCCACAGCGGGCGACGCAGCGTCCATCCATAGAGCGACTAGAAGACGATGATCGCCATGGCGGCTGCGGTATCCGCGCGCGATGGGGGATCCGGCCGCAGCTAAGGATTGCCCGATGGCGCGGGATGCGCGAGCTCGTTGACGTCATGATCATGCGACCTCGAAACGATCGCTGTTGTCAGCGGCGCCGCATTCTTGCGCGCCTCGTCTTCAGTGACACACACCTGCCCTTCAAAGCGTTGGCGGCCGAGCCACGTCCGGCGCGCCAGCAGGATCGACAACGCGACGACCGCAGCCGCGGCCACCAATCCAAGCACCAACATCTCTACTCACTTCTTTCTTTCTGAGTCGGTCAAGAGATCCGAGCCGAGCGGCGCTCGCGGTTAGCTCTCACGGTGGCAACCGCTGGACCGAATCTGACACCACGATATCGACCGGCCTATGCTCCCCGGGTGTTCATTGGATCGGCGCCCCGCGGACAGTCGCGCCGCCCCCGTACCGGTGGATGCTGAGGTCTGAGGGGTACCCGGTCAGAATCGCCAGGAGTCCCGAGCGGACCGCGGGCGTGAAGGCCGCGCCCTCGGTGAACATCTTGTACTGCTCGTTCAGGATGGCGCCGCCCCAGAGGATCATCGATCGCCCCGTCCAGACCGCGGTGAGGCTGGTGCGTCCGGTGAGTGGCGCCGGCGGCAGCGCTGACCAGCGGTTTGCGGTTGGATCGAACGCGAGTCCGCTGGGCCGCGCGCTTCCGCTCCAGATCAGCAGCCGCTTGCCGGTCCATACCGCGGGGAAGTTCGTACGTCCGGTGGGCATCGGCGCAAGCGCTCCCCAGCGGTTGGTCTTCGGGTTGTACGCGAAGCCACCTTGGCCAGTGGTCCCGGCTTGCCGCCCTGCGGCGCGCCGATACCGCCGATCACGAGCATCTCCTGTCCGTCCCAGACAACCCCCGCGTTGAAGCGGGGGGCGGGCAGTGGCGCGAGTCGATGCCAAGCGTTGGCCACGGGGTTGTACGCGGCGATGCGCGCGAAGCTGGGCGGATAGGGGTGGCCGTCGGGATCGATCCCCGTGACTAGGACGATCAGCTCATGGCCGGCCCACACTCCGCTGGGACCTTGGCTCGGCGCCAGCGGAGAGCTTCGCAGCTTTCGCCACCTGTTCGTGACCGGGTTGAACGCCCAGCCGGCGGAGAGCGCATCGCCGCAGCAGCCGCCGCCCCAGTCGATTATTTCTTTGCCGGTCCAGATGACGAGACCCGCGCCGTCGACTCCGGTCGGCGGCGCCGCGGGATGGCGCCAGCGATGGCTCGTGGGGTCGTAGGCCTGAAAGTCAAACGGCCCGAGGACCAGGATCTCCTTGCCGGTCCAGACGGCGTGATACTCGCCCTGGAAGTTGCCGGGCGGACCCTTGAGCGGAGCCAGTCGCCGCCAGGTGTTCGAGGTCGGGGTGTAGGCGGCGGCGACGTCGATCCCGAGCGGCGGCTTGGGGTACGCGCGGCCGAAGATGACCATCTGCTTGCCGGTCCATACGCTGACGGTCTGCGCGGTGGCGGGGGGCGAGGGTGCCGGGGGCAGCCGTCGCCAGGTTCCGGCGAGCACGGAGGGCGCGCTTCGCCCGTTCACGGCGGCACGGCCGCGGGCTCGACCCAACGACCGCGCCGCCGCGGGAGCGGCGCCTGAGGCACGTTCCCGCGCGACGCGCTCGATGTTCCGCTAAAGCTCGTGGTATGCCACGTCCACCCGCCGTCGTCGGTGATCAGCAACTGCCCGATGTTGGTCAGGGGTGCCGGCGCGTGGATCACGGCGCCGTCGAGAGCGCTCGTGAAGTCCAGGTCCGCCCATCCGGCACCGCCGTCACCGTAGGTGAGCACCGTGCGCCAGCGTCGGCCCTCGTCGGTGCTTCGATAGAGCCAGCTGGCGCCGCTGACCGCCGCGATCACGATGGCCTTGTCGCTGCCGGCGGCGAACCCGACCGGGCCTCCCGGAGACGGCGGCTGACCCACCTGACTCCAGACGGACCTGGTGCCGCTGATCCTATAGATGGACTTCTCGACCCCGCCGGTGTATCCCGAGCCGAGGCAGAGCAAATACGTGTGGGTGCCGTCGTCGGTGATGCCGCCCGGATACGGGATCCCGATGCCGCCGTGAGGCGGGCGGCAGGGCTGGCTGTGCGACCGGAAGCTGAGACCGCCGTCCTTCGAGAGGTACAGGTCGTAGTCGGCGAGCAACCAGACGACCTTGCCGTGCACGGCGATGTCCACGACGCTGCCGCGGCTCGCGGTCACGACAACCCGCTTCCACGCACCCGCGCCGATGGGCCGGTGGTAGACGACGACACCCTGGGCGCAGCCGATCGAGCGGCACGTAGTCGTTGCGGCCACAAGCTCCCGGTTCCACACAAACGCGAAGGCGAGCACCGTCCGACCCGGCACCGTCATCCGCGCCCAACTGGCGCCTCCGTCGGTGGTCTGCCACAGCCCGGCGCCGTACGCGTAGCCGCGACGAGCGTCGGCGAACCGCAATCCCCACAGGCCGTTGCCGTCGGGAACGCTGATCGCCTCGGCCGGCGCCGACAGACGTCTCCAGGAGCGGCCCCGATCGAGCGTGCGCAGAACCAGCGTGCATGGCGCATGCGAGCACGGAGCGCTGCCGAGCACGAACGCGGTGCTCGAGGACACAAACGAGACGCTCGCCGGTACCGCGCCCGCCGGGACTGAACCCCCAACCGGCGGGGCGACGGCGGCCTTGCTCAGCCTGACCGAGGCGGGTGTCACTCGCGGCAGGTGGCCACACTGCACGCCCACCATCGTCGGCGAGGGCGCTCCGTGGATCGGTCTCGCCGACCCGCGGGCGAAAACCTTGAGCGCCGGTCCCTGCCACGCGTACACCGTGTCCTGGCGCATCCATGTACGGGTGCCAAACTTGATGTAGAACGAGTGGTCGGTGATCAAGTGTCGGCTGCCCTGGGCGCTACAGGTGATCCCGTACAGGACGCCGTAGTCGTTGCCGTACGCCGGCAGCGCTCCCGCCCGGACCAGCCGGCCGCGCCAATCGGTGTAGATGGCGACGCTCTCCGCCGTGCTCACGTGCGCGATGTCGACGAACAGCTCCTCGCCCGCGCGCCCGTCAACGTTGCCGGTGGCAACCAGCCCGGGCAGCCACACCGCGTCGGACGGAGTGGTGATCGACAGGCGCGCGCCGCGCGCCAGCGCCACTGTGAGCTCCCCTTGCGACGCACCGGTGCGGTCCAGCGTGACGAGATCGAGCCGTCCATCGCCGTTGACGTCGGCGTAGGCCCGGTAGACCACCTTCAGGTTGGCTCGTGCGTTGGAGGCAGGCAGCGCGAGCGCCTTCTGGACCAGGCAGGCCAGCGCGCCGTCCTTGGCCGAGCTCGCCGCAGCTTCGAAATAGCCGCCTTGCGCCTGCGGCGCCGTGTAGTTCAGCGTGACCCGCCAGCGGCCGATCGCGGACACCGAGCGTGACGCCAGGACAGCTCCGAAAGCGTCGCGCAGGACGACGCGGAACTGGTTCTCAAACAGCCGGCCGGCGCTACCGCTGGCGGTCACCGTCCCCGGTGCCGCGTTCACCCGGCTGAGCACCAGGCAGCCGCCCTGGCCGCGCGAGATGTCCCCCGACGGCGCGAACGTGCTCTTCCACACATCGATCACCAACTCGTCGGACTCGGCGAGCACGTAGGAGAGATACTTGAACGCCCCGGGCAGCGCACCGATCCCCACGCTGAGTCCGTACGGGACCTCGACCACACGCACCGAAAGTCCGTGCGCGGTCACCAGCGAAACGTGACTGGCAACCTGGGGATAGGACACCAGCATTCCACCGATGCCGTTCGATGGGTTGGGGTCGGTGGCCCGAACCTGGCTGGGGGTCAAACCCGGTCCGCTGAAGTCGACCACTGCCTCGACATACGCCGCGTGATCGGTGATGTGCACGGCGGTGGCGGTCAAGGTCGCGGTCGACGCGGCCGAGGCGCTATAGGCGGCCAGCGTCAGCGCCGTGCCAAGCACGGCCACCACGCTCACCCGAAGGTACCCTCGTCGCCTTCGCGGCGACTCCGAGTGGCGCCAACCTGTCATTGGTTCGGGCTCGCCTCCCACCGCCTGATTGCTCTCAACTTCACTGACTCCACCACGATCTGCTGCTTCGGCGTCGTTGACAGGCTGCCGAGCGCATACGCGCCTATCATCCGCATTCGCACGCAGATGCGCACAGGTAGTTACGGAGAGGGCTGAGGCGGGAATCGGCTACTGGAGACCCGCTGGCCGGTGATCGGCACCCTCGGTGTTGCGCCGGCGTTCCCCTGTCCCGGACGCTCCAGTCGCCACAGCTGTTTCCCGCCAAGCGCGCGCTTCTGCTATTCCATACCCGCATTCGGGGGGCGGCGTGCCAAGTCGAGCGTCGGAGGTCTTCGACGGCCGAGCAAGCGTGCGCGAGATCGCGCACGGTCGATGACGGCGCCGGTCCTACCCGCCGATGATCGATTCCGTCGATCTGCTCGCCCGCGAGCACCTCAACGCCACTCTCTTCGAGCTCGGCGAGCGGACACGCGAGTGTCAAGCCACCGGCTCGCTGGAGCGAGCGATGCCGGCCGAGGGGGGGCACTATCGGCGATCACACTCGACCCGACCTCACCAAGCTGACCCAGTCCGGCGCTTCCTTCGGCGATGGCGCACGCAGCCGCCCGCCGATGACCGGACGTAACCTTGCTCCGAGCCGCCTCGTCATAGTTCGGGCGGCTCCACTCGTCGAGCGCCGCGAGCTCAATCAGACGCCGGCAGGTGACGAGCGCGCCAAGCGCCTCCGCCCCCGCCGCTGGACATCGCCCGGCGAGGGCGCAGTCGGCGCTTAGGACGAGGTGAGCCACGCGTGCGTCCGGTGCCGGCCGGACCTCGGCCACATATCGCGCCGCCCACCTGACGGCAGCGTCCTCCGTCTGACAGGCTCGGGCCCGGGCGAACCTGGAGACGGCACGTGCCTGAGACGTCAATCGATATCTCGATGGCCTGCCCACGCATAATGTGCGGGACCGTCACCCCAGCAGAGCTGCTCGCAGACGTCGTTCTCGATCAACGGATGCAGCGACGGCCCGGCGGGATCAGCGCTCGGCCGAGCTTGACGGCCACGATCGTCGTCTCTTGGTCGGGCGCGGGGCACGTAGTAGCGTTGGGAGGACTACCGGATGTGTTCGGACCGCGCGCTCACCGGGCAAACGGCTCAGACGACGCGCCGGCGACGGACGGACCGCCGGCGGTCCAGGGTGTGGGTGGTGGGATCTCGATCCCTTCCCGGTCGAGCTCGGCCTTGATCCGCTCACGCAGCAGGCGACTGATGCGCCATTGCTCCAGCGGCTTGGTCTTGGCCACCAGCCGGATCGTGATCCCACCGGGCCCGAAGCTCTGCACCCCCCACACTTCCGGTTCCTCGATGATCGCGCGGTCCTGGCGCCAGATCTCGTCGGCGACTCGCTTGATCGCCTCGCGCGCCCGATCGATTTCGGAGTCGAGCGCGATCTGCACGTCGAGCAGGGCCCGCGACCAGTGCTGGGACATGTTCCCGGCGCGCTGGATCTGCCCGTTGGGAACGTGCCAGACGGTGCCGTCGACCGAGCGGATCTGGGTGGCGCGTAGCGTGATTCTCTCGACCGATCCGGTGGCCTCGCCGACGTCGACCCAGTCACCGACCCCGTACTGATCCTCGACCAGGATGAACACGCCGGCGAGGAAGTCTTTGATCAGCGACTGGGCGCCGAACCCAAGCGCAACCCCGATCAGGCCGGCGCCGGTCAGGAGCGGCCCCAGCCGGACGCCCAACACGTGCAGCACGGCCAGGGCGGCGGCGAGCCACACCACGAAGCTGATCGCGCCGGCCAGCGCCGCGGCGAGCGCCTCGATCCGCTGACCGGCCCGCGCGCTCAGCAGCTCCCCGGTGTCCAGCAGAGCGGCGGGCGTGTGACGTCTGACCAACCCTGGCCCACGACGCGCCCGCCGGTGTCCGAGGCGTCGCACTACCAGCTTCACGAGACGGCGCGCGAGCTTGTTGACGATGAACGCGCCCAGCACGATTCCGAAGATCGCCAGCGGCTTGTCGACCAAGAACCGGGCTACGGCGTCGATCCCGTCGCCGTCTGTCGACCGCGGACGGGCAGGCAAAACGACGGCCAGAATGGCGGTCATGCGCCAACGATAAGCGCAGTCCCCCAGCGCGGCATCGGGATCAGCCACGAGCCTGAGGTCCGGGGAATTCCACACCCGGCGGCCAGCTGGCGCTGCCCGCCAGCGTCAGCGGTTCCTCGCGCGCATCCGGCTACGCCGCGTACACCGTAGGGGTTGTGGAAGACCTGCAGCGGCCGTTCTCCTTCGGGAACCTCGACGGAGAGCGTCTCGCTGGTCTCGTGGTCATCGAGAGTCATGACCACCCGCCCATCCCGCTCGCATCACAGCAGCCGCGCGTGGATGCCGTCGCTCTGGCGGCTGTGGAAGATCGCGTCCACGCCGGCGGATTCTCCGCAGCGCGATCGTCGACGATGCAGCGAGGTCCAGAGTCCTACGAACCCCGGTCGCGTTGCACCAACTCGATGGCGGCCGCGGGAATGACCAGCACTGGCCGGTCGGCGATGTGCAACAGCTCGTGCGAGACGCTTCCGAGCAGCGCCCGCACGCGGCCGAGACCACGCGCACCGACCACGATCTCGTCGGCATCCCTGACCCGCGCGACATCGGCGATCGCCTGCGCGGGTGGACCGCCGATCGGCTCGGTCTCGTACTCGATGTCGAGCAGCTCGTCGTTGCCCATCAACGGCATAGCATCGAGCAGCGCCCTGCCATGGTCCTTGCGCTCCGAGAGCAGCCGGTCGAAGTTCGGCGAGCCGAGGAAGTCAGGCGGCAGCTCGTAGGCGTGCACAACGAACACCCGTCCCCGCCGCCCGGCGCGGCGAGCGGCCACGGTCACCGCCGCGCGCGATGCCTCCGAGCCGTCGTAGCCGACGACGATCACGGGTCTGCGCTCCGAATGCGACACGGTGCGGTCGAGGCTAGACGACCGCCGCCCGAGCCGACGCCGTCATGGGCGCCGGCTCCGAGAGATGGCGGGTGAACGAGACGGCCGGCGAGCCGCCCGATCTGCCCCGGATCGTCAGTATCGGAGCGGCTGTCAAGCTGCCGGACGGCGGCGATGAGGTCGGTTCGTTGCGGTTGCGCCTGACTGACCGCTTCGCCGTACAGCACCACCGCTGGGATGCCCGTGCGCGGCCTGTTAGGCGCCAGCAGCGCGGCATCCGCGGCCGAGCGGCTCGCGGCGTGCGCGACGTAGCACGGCCGCGAGCTCGTGGGGACGATTGGCGGGCGCGCTGGGACCCGTGCGACGAGGTCCTTGGCGACACGGCCGGCGTCACGCGGCTTGCGCCTCCAGGCGGGCCGGACGCGCTCGGACTGCACGCCTCGCGGCAGGCGAGCGATCCGCTGGTCGACCGGTGACGACGGACTCACGATCGCGGGCGAAGCTGCATCTACCTCTCAGCGTCTGCCCGCAGCCGGTGTTAGGGCTCCTCCCGGATGACGAGTCGCGCGCCCAACGGAATGATGGGCGATGACTCACGCGGAGCCGATCGCAGCCATGACTACCCAGGTCACAGTCGGTTCGAGGACTCCAAGCCCTGATCACGGGACGGGCCCGCGGACGCTTCCGGAGATGGTCCGCCGCAGCGCGTCTGTCCACTCCGGCAGCGCACTGCGCTTCTGGCGCGACGGGCGGTTGCGCGAGCTCTCCTACGCCGAGTTGGGCACCGCGGCGGGCGAGATTGCGCTTGGACTGATCGCTCTCGGCGTCCAGCCGGGCGACCGCGTCTCGATCCTGGCCCGCACGCGGGCGGAGTGGACGCTGGCTGACGTCGGCGCGCTGTGCGCGGGCGCGGTCGTGGCGCCGATCTACCACAGCGATTCTCCGGAGGAGTGCCGGTACGTCCTCGTGCACGCCGGTAGCCGGGTCGTGTTCTGCGAGGACGCCGAGCAGCTTGCGAAAGTCACACGCGTGCGCGGGCACTGCCCGCAGGTCGAGGATGTCGTCACGTTTGACGGCTCGGGGCCGGATTCGATCTCGCTCGATGAGCTCCGCCGGCGCGGGCGGGGCGTGGATGCCGCCGAGGTTGACCGGATCGCTGCGGCGATCGCGCCGGAGGACGTGGCGACGATCGTCTACACGTCGGGGACAACCGGTCCGCCGAAGGGGTGCGTCATCACGCACGCGAACCTGATGCGGACAGCGAGGATGTACGAGCAGCAGATCGAGCTCGGCCCGGGCAGCGTGGTGTTCATGTTCCTGGCCCTGGCGCATCTGCTCGCTCGGGTCACGCAGATGGTCGTCCTCGACGTGGGAGGGGCGCTCGCCTACTGGAGTGGTGACCCGAAGGTGCTCCTTGACAACCTCCGCGCCCCGCGACCGACGCACCTCCCGACCGTTCCCCGGGTGCTGGAAAAGATTCGCACGGCGGCGCTGAGCGGCGCCGAGGATCACGGCCGGCTGCGGGCGAGTGTCCTGCGCCGCGCGCTGGCTACCGGGCACAGGGTCAAGACGCTCGAGCGCCAGGGTCGCCAAGCCGGCGCGCTGACCCGTCTGCGTCACGCCGTGGCTGACAGCCTCGTTCTATCGAAGGTCCGGGATCTGTTCGGCACAGACCTCAAGCCGGTGCTCACCGGCGCCGCGCCGATCGCCACCGAGGTGCTCGAGTTCCTCGACGCCTGCGTCGTGCTGGTGCTCGAGGGCTACGGGTTGAGCGAGACGACCGCGGCCGCGACCCTGAATACCGCCACCGGCTTCCGGTTCGGCACCGCCGGACGCCCCTTGCCTGGCGTCGACGTCTCGATCGCCCCGGGCGGCGAGATTCTGATCCGCGGTGCCAACGTGTTCGCCGGCTACTTCAGGGACGAGTCGGCCACACGCGAGGCGCTGACCGAGGACGGCTGGCTTCGCTCGGGCGACCTCGGCTCATTCGACGACGACGGGTTCCTGCGGATCACCGGGCGCAAGAAGTACATCATCATCACCTCCGGCGGCAAGAGCATCACGCCCGCCAACATCGAGGCGGCGCTGCGCGGGATCCGCTGGGTATCCGAGGCATTGGTGTTCGGTGACGACCGCCCGTACCTCGTCGCGGTGCTTACCCTCGACCGCGACTGGATCCGCTCGCTCGCCGCATGGCTGGGCGTCAAGCCCGGCATCGAGGTCATGGACCTCTGCCATCGCATGGGCGGGCAAACTACGGACTCACGAGCCGCCTCCGCCGTTTGTACGCAAGGGAGCTGTACCGGTTCGTGGGCCTAATCGCGAGCGGCATGGCCAGACGGGCGGACTTGAGAACTGCCGCTCGCTCGATGCCGTGCTGTTACCGATCGGGGACCTGCACGCCCGGCGGATGCGAGCCGTAATTCCGTCCCGCGGCTAGGTCCCAAGCTCGGGTCGTGACCCGCCCTACCCCTGGGTGCCCGCTCAGCCGTCAGTAGTTGCTGGAGCCCTGGGCGGGGGATCGATACCGATGCCACCATGACATGCCAGGGCTAGCGTGGTCGGCGTGTTGCTTGCACGTAGGCGATTTGCAGTGAAGCGACCCGGGTTGACTAGAGGCGCGCGATGAGTGTCGTGACGATCAGCGCGATCAGGGCGGACATCGGCGGACGGGTGGAGGGCATCGGATACACGACGGTCCCACAGGTGGCCGGGCGCATGTACGGGCGCCGGGAGCCGATCGAGGAGCCAGCCGCGGCTGCGGTGTAGCGGTGGACCGATGGTCGTGCGCGTCAACGATGTAGTTGCACTGCCGTGGAGGGCGGCTCGCGTCTGCGACGCGCGGCAGGAGCATGCTGCGATAGCTCCGCTCGTAGTTGTGTTACCTGGGTGTGGGCGGTTCGTTACCGCACCGTTCACACGTGTGGCGGTCGGGCGCTTCCCCAACGGCGAGCTCCGCGTGGAGGTGCCGCAGCGTATCCCCGGTCGCTGCGTGGTTGTCGGGTCGATCTCCCCGCCCGCCGGGAATCTCGAGCGGCTGACGCTGGTAGTTCACACGCTGCGCCGCGCCGGGGCGCGGTGGGTGACCGCGCTGCTTCCATACCTCGCCTACGCCCGGCAGGACCGCGCTCTGCGCGGCGAGGGCCTGGGACTTGGGTGGGTGGGCGAGCTGCTCGGCGCCAGCGGGATCGACGAGGTGGTATGCGTTGATGTACACGGCGCGAAGGCCTCCGAGATCCTGGGGCTGCCGCTCAGCTCCCTCTCGCCAGCAGGGCTGCTGGCCGGCGCGCTGCCCGAAGCGTGGCGGCACGACGTGACGTTCGTCGCACCCGACGAGGGCGCGATCGGGCGTTGCTCTGCGCTCGCGCGCGCCGCCGGCGTCGATCGTCCGATCGTCTACGCGCGCAAGCGCCGCGTGTCTTCGGGCGTGGAGCATCTGGGGCTCGTCGGCTCGCCGGGACGGCGCGTGGTCGTGGTCGACGACATCCTCGACACCGGCGCCACGCTCGTGTCCTGCTGTCAGGCGCTCCGCATGTCCGGTGTGCGGCAGCTCGGTGTGATCGCCACGCACGGGCTGTTCACGGGCGATCGCTGGCGCGCGGTGTTCAGCGAGGGGGTTCAGGAGATGTGGGTCACAGACACTGTGCTCTCGCGGCGCCGTCCGCCGCAGGCGCACGTCGTGCCGGTCGCGCCGCTGCTCGTCCCGGTGCTCGAAGGAGCAATCGCTTGAGGAGGTCTGAGATGTTGGAGACGCTGACTCGCCGGTTTGTCGATCGCCGCGCCGCCGGGCGCGAGCTGGCCGAGCGCTTGAGCGCGCGGACGATCGAGGATCCGGTCGTGCTGGGCCTCGCCCGCGGCGGGGTGCCGGTCGCTTACGAGGTCGCGCAGGCGCTCGGCGCGCCGCTCGACGTGCTCGTCGTGCGCAAGATCGGCGCGCCGGGCAACCCCGAGCTCGGGATCGGTGCGATCGCTGAAGGCGACGTGCGCGTGCTCAACCAGGAAGTCATGCGCCACCTGCTGATCAGCACGGAGGAGCTTGAGGGAGCGGTCGCGCGGGCCCGGGCCGAGGTCGACGCCCGCGTGCAGCGGTATCGGAACGGGCGCGCACCGATCGAGGTCAAAGGGCGCACCGCGATCGTCATCGACGACGGGCTGGCCACCGGCGGGACCGCGCGCGCGGCGCTGCGGGCGGTCCGGGCGCGCGAGCCGCGCAAGCTGGTGCTGGCCGTACCGGTCGGCGCGCCGGAAAGTGTCGAGTCGCTGCGCGAGGAGGCCGACGAGGTGATCTGCCTGCTCGAACCGGAGCTGATGTGGGCTGTCGGCCTCTGGTATGAGCACTTCGAGCAGACCTCGGACACGGAGATCGCCAAGCTGCTCGCCGGCACCGCCGGCGATCCGCCACCCCGGCTCCTCGCAGGCTCCACGGAGGTGCGGATTCCGGCTGGCGCAGGACTGGAGCTGGTCGGCGATCTGGTCGTGCCCGAGTCGCCGCAGGGGCTGGTCGTGTTCGCGCACGGCAGCGGCTCGAGCCGCCACAGCCCCCGCAACCGCCAGGTCGCCCGAGCGCTTAACGAGCGCCGGCTCGCCACGCTGCTGCTCGACCTACTCACCGTCGATGAGGAGCTCGACCGTGCGAACGTGTTCGACATCGCCCTGCTGGCCTACCGGCTCGTCGCGGCGACGCGCTGGGCGCAGAGCGACCCGCTGGTAGCTTCGCTGCCGATTGGCTATTTCGGCGCCAGCACCGGCGCCGGCGCCGCGCTGTGGGCCGCCGCCGAGCTGGGCGAGCAGATCGGTGCGGTCGTCTCGCGTGGCGGCCGGCCTGACCTCGCCGCCGAGCGGCTGTCGGAGGTTCGCGCGCCGGTCCTGCTGATCGTCGGCGGCGACGACGAGGTCGTGCTCGAGCTCAACCGCGAAGCCCAGACGCTGCTGGAGGCTCCCTCGAAGCTGGCCATCGTGCCGCGTGCCACGCACCTATTTGCGGAGCCAGGGGCGCTGGAGGAAGTCTCGCGGCTCGCCGGCGAGTGGTTCGAGCGCTACCTCGCCCGCGCCGTTGACCCCAGAACATGAGCGTGAGCAAGTCAACGGTCACCAGCACAGACCGCAGAGCTCATCCTTGCCTCGCTCGACCACCTCCCCGAAGGATGCACGCGACCGGGTAGGCGACCACCGATGCTCGCTCGGCGCGATCGAAGCCGCAGTACAGCTCCGGCAGGCGGAAGTCACGGGCCCGAATGGCGACTTCGAACAACGCGGGGTTTGACGAAACGCTCGCGACCTGCCGCTTACGACCGTCCAGCGCCAGCGCGAACGTCCCCTCCTCGGGATTCCAGAATGCCTCGTTGAACCGCGCCCGCAGCACCTGGGCCTGGTCGCGCAGCCGGCTCGCGGCTTCGGGAGCTCCGAGCGCGTCGTAGACATAGGCGATCGCGAGCTTCGCCATGTACACGTAGCCCTGGACCTCGACCAGGGCAATCGGCCCCTCGGCACGCGCGCCGTCAGCGTGAACGACCGAGTCGTGCGAGTCCTTCCAGCCCTGGTTGTGCAGCCCTTCCGGCGAGCGGCGCTCGTATTCGACAAAGCCGTCGCCGTCGCGGTCGCCGTACTCGTCGATCCAGCGCAGCGCCCCATCAAGAGCCGGACGCAGGCCGCGCAGCGTCGCCAGGTTCTCCGATCCACCTGTGGTAGTCCGCCGCCCGGATGAGGAACAGCGGTGTGGGATCGACGGTCCCGTAGTACGACGTGTGCGGGATGATCCCCGCGCCGGCCAGCTCACCGACGCGCAACTCGTGCAGGATCTTCCCGGGCTCGGTGTCCCGCCAGCGATCATCCTCATCGGCCTGGATGGTGCCAGCACGGTCAGCGCGTCGGCCGACAGGGCGAGGTTGAGCAGCATCGCCTCACTCGCGGCCACCAGCGCATCTCGTCCGAATGCCGCCACGTACCATGGGACGCCAGCAGATACGATCCGCCCGCCCGGCGCGGGCGTGATCAGCACGCGGAGGTCGCGGACCGAGGCCGCGATCAGCCCATCGAACAGCTCGTTATCGCTGTCGATGTGAGTGCACGACGCGTGCCACTCGCCGCTCGCCCGCGCCAGCTCGCCCGCCGCGGTGCGCGGCCGCTGACGCGCGGGCGTTGGTCGAGTCGACGACCGCATGCTCGTCGACGGTCGAGCACGACAGCGCTACCGGACGCGCCCCGCCGACCTCCAGCCGAACCTCGGACAGACAGCGCGTGTCGTAGGCGTAGAACCCCTCGCCGGAAACGCGCGCCGGCGCGATGTCGCCGTCGGTCCGCGCGCGTAGAAACAGATCCCCGTCCTTGATCACCAGCAGCTCCTCGCACGCCTCGGCGGAATCGGCGGCGCATGATGAAGCTCGACCGGACCGGCGCGCTCCACGATCTCGAAGTGCTCCCCGCGAGGACTGCGGACCAGGCCCTGACGAACAGCACCGTCGCTCGCTTTGCGTCCACTGCCGGCAGCGTTCGAGCGGCGGCGGCGAGGCCCGGGCGGTTCCGTCCGTGCGCGCTGCTCGCTCACGACCGCGCCAGTCCCATCAATCAAGACCGATCGTACGCCTCCAGGCGGCGCTGCCCGCAAGCAGCGAGGGCAGCGTGGCGGGCCGACCGCTCCGTGCTTTGCCGAAGACCAGACTCGGGCTTTGTCCGGTCGTGGGGACCGCCGGCCCCGGCTAGGTTGCGTTCATGAAGCGCGGAGGCCTGAGTTCTGATGCCTGAACCCGGATCTGAGACTCCGCGGGAGCGGCCGCCGGAGGGGTGCGACTCCCACGTTGAGCGCCACCCGAACGGCTGGCGAGTTCGCCCGGGACCGGATGGGCGGGGCGCGCCGCCCGAGCCGCAGCAACCCAGACCGCGGGTGTTCGGGCCCGGATTTCTCATTTTCTTCCTGCAGTGATGCTGCTCAACGTGGTGCTCGCCTCGACGCTGACGCCGAGCGCACAGACCCGGGTCCGGATCCCGTACAGCCCGACGTGCCTCGCGCAGGTGCAGGCCGGGAACGTCACCTCGATCTCGTCGAAGGGGACCACGGTTCAGGGGAACTTCCGCACTGCGATCCGCTATCCGAACAGCGCGGCCGCGCCGGCGACGGAGTTCACGACCGAGATCCCCGAGTTCGCCAACAACAACGCGCTGCTCACACTCCTGCAGTCAAAGGGGGTGGTGATCAACGCGACCTCCCCGTCGACCAGCACCTCGCTGCTCGTCACGCTGTTGCTCTACTTCGGGCCGACGCTGCTGCTCGTGCTGCTGTTCGTGTGGATCATGCGCCGCGCCGCCGGTGGTATCAGCGGCGGCATCGGCGTTCGGGCGTTCGCGCGCACAGCGAGTCGAGCCCTCCGAGCAGACAGTGAACTTCGAGGACGTCGCCGGGATCGACGAGGCCAAGGCGGAACTGACCGAACTGGTCGACTTCCTCAAAGACCCCGGCAAGTACCGGCGCCTGGGCGGGCGAATCCCGCGCGGCGTGCTGCTCACCGGCCCGCCGGGCACGGGCAAGACGCTACTGGCCAGAGCGCTCGCCGGCGAGGCGCACGTCCCGTTCTTCTCGATCTCCGCCTCGGAGTTCGTGGAGATGTTCGTCGGCGTCGACGCTTCCCGAGTGCGCGACCTGTTCCAGCAGGCCAAGCAGGCCGCACCGGCGATCATCTTCATCGACGAGCTCGACGCGATCGGCCGCTCCCGCGCCGGAGCGATCGGCGGATTCGGCGGCGGCCACGACGAGCGCGAGCAAAAACTCAACCAGATTCTCACCGAGATGGATGGCTTCGACCCCTCGGCCGGGGTGATCGTCATCTCCGCCACCAACCGCCCCGAGGTGCTCGACCCCGCGCTGCTGCGCCCCGGACGGTTCGACCGCCGCGTCGCGGTGCAGCCGCCGGACACGATCGGGCGGCGCAAGATTCTCGACGTCCACACACGGTCGGTGCCGCTGGCCGATGACGTGGACCTCGACCGGCTCGCTGCCACCACCCCGGGAATGGTCGGCGCCGACCTGGCCAACGTCGTCAACGAGGCGGCGCTGACCGCCGCCCGCCGCGAGCACGACGCCGTCATGATGCGCGACCTCCATGACGCGCTCGAGAAGCTCATCCTCGGCACCGAGCGACTGGATCCTGCTCTCAGAACAGGAGCGCCGCTGCAGCGCGTACCACGAAGCCGGCACGCGATCGTCGCGATGCTCACCCCCGGCGCCGACCCCATTCGGAAGGTCTCGATCATCCCCCGGGGGATCGCGCTCGGCGTCATCCTTTCCGCCCCCGAGGCCGACCGCTTCAGCTACGACCGGCCCTACCTGCTCGGCAAGATCAACGTGGCGCTCGGGGGCCGGGTCGCGGAAGAGCTCGTGTTCGGCGAGATCACCACCGGCGCGCAGAACGACATCAAGCAGGCCACCGAGCTGGCGCGCACCATGGTCGGGCTGTGGGGCATGAGCGACGTGATCGGGCCGGTGACCGTCATCACAGAGGACGGCGGCCTGCCATTTCCGGGTGCCAGCGAGATCTCGCCCCAGACCCAGCAGCCCCGACGAGGAGGTCCGCCACCTGATCGAATGCGCCCACGAACAGGTCTCCCAGCTGATGAGCGCCCACCGCGACCAGCTCGACTCGCTCGCGCAGGCACTGCTCGAGCACGAGACGCTCGAGCAGGACGAGGCGTACGCGGCAGCCGGGATCACGGCCCCAGGCGGAGCGCCGCTGGTCAGATAGGTCATGGCGTTCTGCTCAGGCGGGCTCGATCAGACCGTAATGGCCGTCGTAGTGGCGATAGATGACGTTGCCACAGCCACTGCCCCGCGTTCTCGAAGAACAGGAAGCGGTGCTCCACGGCATCCACCTCGGCGACCGCCGTGTTGAGGTCGATTGGCGCGGCCAAGCGGCTCTTCTCAGATATTGATCGGGCTCATCGAGCGCTCACCGCTCGTAGCCGATTTCGCGCAACAACTCGCGGCGCGCTGCGACATCCACGTCGGTCCTGACGCGGAGCGGTGATCCGCCGTCGATGACGCCGAGGATCCCGCGCCCGGGCGGCGGTTTGGCCGACGATCACCTGTACGGGGTTCGCGGTCGCACAGTAGATCCGGCGGACGTCGGGCACAAGCGTCAGCTGGTTGAGCACGCTAACCGGGAAGCCGCCCGCAGGAGAACGATGAATGAGTGCCCGGCAGCGATGTGAACCGCCTTGCGGGTGGCAGCTCGACCAGTTCGGGATCGTTGCCCGACCGGCGCGCCAGCCTTGGCCCCGAGGACTCGCAGAACGCGATGCCGACCGGACGCCGGGGCCGGCCCCGGCGAGCGCCTCGTGCGGATCCTCGACGGTCTTGATGAAGTGCGACTGGCCGAGGATCAGGTTGAGCTCTTCAGGCTTCTCGACCCCGACCGCGTGCAGCTCGACGTCGTCTGCGCTCTCGGCCTTGGGCATGGAACTTGTCGCAGATGATCGTCACAGCTGCAAACGGTCGCGATGACCGGCGACGGGGTCAACGACGCGCCCACCCTCCGCCGGGCAGACATCGGCGTAGCGATGGGCGCCACGGGCACCGACGTCGCGCGAGAGGCGGCCACGATGGTGCTGACCGACGACAACTTCGCCTCGATCGTCGCCGCGGTCGAAGAGGGCCGCGTCGTCTACGACAACATCCGCAAGTTCATCACCTACATCTTCGTCCACGCGATCCCCGAGATCGTGCCGTTCCTGATCTACGCGCCGGCCGGGGGCGCGATCCCGCTGCCGCTCACCGCGCTGCAGGTCCTCGCGATCGACCTCGGCACCGACACGGTCCCCGCGCTGGCGCTTGGCCGCGAGCCCGCCGAACCGGGCACGATGGACCGGCCGCCACGCCCGCGCGAGGCCGGGATCATCAGCCGCGCCATGCTCGCCCGCGCCTGGCTGCGGCTCGGCGCGCTCGAGGCGCTGCTCATCATGGGCGGGTTCTTCCTGGTCATGCTCGCCCCGGATGGTCACCGGGCCAGGCGACCGGCACCGGAACGGCCCTTCACCACACCTACCTGCAAGCCACCGCGATGACCTGGGCCGGGATCGTTGCCTGCCAGATGGGTGCCGCGTTCGCCGTGCGCACCAGCCGCGCCTCGCTGCGCCAGGTCGGCGTTCTCACCAACCGCCACCTGCTCCGCGGTGTCGCATTCGCGGTCCGTTTCGCCGCCGCGATCATCTACGCGCCGCCGATCCAGTCGGTATTCACGACGGCTCCCCTGCCCCCGCGCGACCTTCCGTGCTCGCGTGCTTCCCGGTGATCGTGTGGGGCTCGGACGAGCTCTGGCGCTGGCGCGGCCGAAGGCGCACGGGCGAGCCCGCATAGGCGCCAAGGCAGCTCAAACGGTCATCTTGTTTCAACCTCTGCTGTTCCGTAATGCTCCAGCGCACGAGCGTGGTGATCTACTCATGACCGGCCTCGCCGGTAAGGGCCTGCCGATTCGAGGGGTCCCGGAACAGCGATCTGTGTGTGCAGGTCGCGGCGCGCGTCCCCGAGACACTTTCCCAGGAGGAGCGCGAGCTCTATGAGCGGCTACGCGCGCTGTCCGCCTCGCGCCCGCACGACAATCCAGAAGCGGCGGCCGCCGGTGATCCTGCCGAACCAAGACGGCGACACCGCCTCCGACGCGGAATCCTCCCCGCGACTACATCGTCGTGCTTCGAGGTCCGTCAGCCGCCGGCAATCGCGGCGATCCCCAGGATCATCAGGGCGACTCCGGCGCGTTGGCTTGGTCCAAGGCGCTCATCGGCCACGCGCGTGGCGAGGATCACGGTGACCGCCGGGTAGAGTGAGGCGGCGACGGCAACCAGGCTGACGCGCCCCAGTGTTGTCGCGAGCGCGTAGAGGCGTCCAGTGCCCATATCGCAGCAGCGGAAAGACCAACCGGCTGGCTGAAGAGACGCACCGACAGCACGGGAAGACGCCCCGCCTCCACGCCACCGATGAGTCCGCAAACCCCCACGACACACTCGCGGCCAGTCCGAGCTCGAGAGCACCCAACGCGCCCGCCTAACGCACCGTGGTCAGTCCGGGGAGCGCGGGGTCCCGGTCGATGTCAGGCGGCGTGAGAGCATGCACGCTCACACCCCGGAGAGCCGCTCGACTGCTCCCGAGCGCCGCCCGTACAGCGCCTCTCGCACCTCGAGCTCGACATCCTCGCGCGGCGCCCAGTCGTGGCGATCGAAGGACCGATAGCGCCGCATGGTCACGCGCCGCGCAGGCGCCCCACACTCGGGGCAGCTGAGCACGTTGCCGTGGACGCCGGCCCCGCACGCGTCGCAGAAGATGTAGGGCACGGGCGTCCCTCTCCCTGCGCGAATCGCGCAGTCAGACCGCCTTCTTCGGGGCGGCCAGCTTGTGCAGGCTCCCGTCGGCCGGGGTGTACATGCTCTCGTGTCCGTCGTTCCAGCGGACCCGGTAGCGCGGGAAGGGGTCGCCGCGGAGCACCTCCTCGATCGTCCCAGTTCTGCTCGGGCGCTCGGTCGAGCGCGCCTGCTCTTCGACCTTGTCACCAACCTTCAGAGCCATGGTTCACCTCGCTTTACAACTAACGACCCCATCTTCGTCAACACCGGGCTTCACGCCATCGGGACCTGGCCCGGAGGGAAGGGGCGGCTTACTACCCATTCGGCCATCACCTGAGCTCGTGATCAGCGAGGCGTGCTTCGATCGCAGTGGGGGCATGGCGGGCGGCTCAGGCGGAACACTCGAGTCCTCCGCCGGTGCTGGACCCTCGATCCACTCGATTGCCTCCGCTTCGCCATCGCGTCGACGCGTGCTCGGCTGGACAGCGGTTCGCTCGGCCGGACGCTGCCCCTTCGGATGCGGGCGGGCCTGGCGCTGGCCGCGGGCTTCGAGCAGGCCGCGTACGCGCTCGCTCGCGAACGTGGCGGATCCTCGCGCTCGGCGACCGTCGCGATGCGGGCCCCTGGGCTCCCAGCGGAAGGCGAGCAGCGCGAACGCGGCCGCCGCCACGCCCCACACGGCCATCAGCTCCGGATGCGTGGGATGGATTGACCTGCTGCCCGTGACCGGGTTGAACGCCGACTCCAGGTCACATCGGCGAACGGGCGCAGCGGGAAGGCTGAGGCGATCGCGCGCAGCCAGTGCGGCGCGTTGTCGATCGGCTGAAAGACGTCGGAGATGAAGCACAGTGGGAGCATCGTTCCCCGCGCGATCGGCACCGCCGCGTCGGCCGAGGGCACCAGCACTATCACTGCGAGCCCCAGCGATCCCTCAGGCTTAGAGGCGTGGCACGCCGGCCGGTGCGCGTACCGACGGATGGTCGCTCAGTAGTTGGTGGCGATGTGCCGCCGCGGGCGTGGGTCCACCATCGACGGCGTGCCGACCGGGTTGCGGATCGCTCTGGTGCTGGCGTTGGTCGGATGCAATGCACTGTTCGTCGTCGGCGAGTACGCCCTCATCACGGCCCGCCGCTGGCGTCTCGTCGAGCTCGCCGACGCCGGTGATCGTGGCGCCGCAGCCGCGGTGCGGCTGCTCGAGCGGCCGATGATGCTGATCGGCACCGTGCAGGTGGGGATCAGTGCGCTCGGGATTGGCCTCGGGGCGTTGGGCGAGCCGACCTTTCGGCGGCTGTTCGATCCGCTGGTCGCAACCGGCGTGTCGATCGCGCTCGCGTTGGTCGTGACCATGTACCTGTACGTGGTGCTCGGCGAGCTGGTGCCCAGGGCGATCGCGCTCGAGCGTGCCGAGACCGTTGCGGCCGCGATTGCACGACCGTTGACGCTTCTTACCCGCGCCGCCCAGCCGATCGTCTGGCTGCTGCAGGGATCCGCCACGGCGATCCTGCGCCCGCTGGGCTTTCGCCCGATCTCCGCTCGCCTGGCGGTTCGCAGCGAGGAGGAGCTGCGCGGGATCCTCGCCGAGGCCGAGGAGACCGGGATCATCCAGGAGGCCGAGGAGGAGATGCTCTACAAGGTGTTCGACTTCGCCGACACCGAGGCACGCGAGGTGATGGTCCCCCGGCCGAACGTCGCCGCCCTCTCCGCCGAGGTTCCCCTCAAGGAGTGCCTGGCTGTCGTGATCGACTCGCCGTACACCCGCCACCCGGTGTATCGCGGCACCCTCGACAACGTCATCGGCGTGCTCCACATCCGCGACATCTTCGCCGCGTATCACCACGGCCAATTCGAACACACCACGATCGAGCAGCTGCTGCGGCCGGTGCCGTTCATCCCCGAGACCAAGAACCTGGGAGCGCTGCTGGCGGAGTTCCGCGGCTCCCATCAGCAGATGGCGATCGTGCTCGACGAGTACGGCGCCACCCAGGGTCTTGTCACGCTCGAGGACCTGCTCGAGGAGATCGTCGGCGAGATCGCCGACGAGTACGACCTCCCGGACGAGTCGGTCAGCTGGCTGAACGCCCGTACGGCCCGCATCCACGGCACCTTCCCGATCGACGAGTTCGCCGAGCAGTTCAAGCTCGATCTCCCGGCTGAGCCGTTTCACACGATCGCCGGGCTCGTGTTCGACCGTCTCGGCCGGATGCCCAGGGTCGGCGACCAGGTACGCGTCGACGGTCTCCGGCTTCGCGTACTCGCGGTCAAGGGACTGCGGATCTCGCTGGTGGAGGCCATATTTCCAAGCACGCCAAAGTCCAAGCCCACGAGCGGACACGTTGACGGTGGCGGGCCGACGTAGCGCGCTGCTCGGCTGGGCCAGGATCGTGCAGTACGCGTAGAAAGGCGGAAGGCCGTCTCGTCGATTCTCATCGCGTTTGCTTTTGAGAATCGTTTTGACGACCTTCCGTTGTGAGTGACTGTCTCACCGCTTTCGGGCCCTCGCCATCCGTAGTTACCCCGCCTTCGGACGCGGGAGAACACGCGATGCGCAAGGCACACTTCGCGCTCATGTCGTCTGCTCGTCGCCGGGCGGGCTGACAGAAGACGTGACCGGAAGGAGGAAGCTCGATGGGTCTATGCGAGGTGTGCGGGAACGACTACGACAAGGCGATGCAGGTCGTCATGGACGGCCAGACGCACGTGTTCGACAGCTTCGAGTGCGCGATCCACGCCTTGGCGCCGCGGTGCGCGCACTGCAAGTGCACGATCGTTGGCCACGGCATCGAGGCGGACGCCGCGTTCTACTGCTGTGCTCACTGCGCCCACGCCGTCGGGGTTCAGGAAGCCGTCGACCGCGTATAGATGCGGAGCTCCATCGATCTCCGCGGTCCGGCAGACCTGACGGAGGCCTCGCACGCGGCCGGTGTGCGGGATCAGCGCGTGCTCGCGGCGATCGCGCGGCTGCCGCGCGCCTTGTTTGTGCCCGGCCAGCTCGCCGGCGACGCCTATCTTGACCAACCCGTGGCGATGAGCCATCGGCAGGTGACCACGCAGCCGTCGCTGGTGGCAAGATGGTCGAGGAACTCGGCCTCGCCGGTGACGAGAAGGTGCTCGAGGTGGGAACCGGCTACGGCTACCAGACCGCGCTGCTCGCGATCCTCGCCCGCGAGGTCTGGAGCGTCGAGCTCTGGCCCGACATGACCGAGGCTGCCCGAGCGGCTCTCACGGAGGTCGGGATTGAGAATGTGACGCTGCTGGTCGGAGCCGGCACGCTGGGGCTTCCGGATCGGGCACGTTCGATGCGATCGTTGTCACGGCCGCCTTTCCGACCATCCCACCGCCGCTGGCGGACCAGCTCGTCGAAGGCGGGCGCCTCGTTCAGCCGATCGGGCCCGGCGGCCGCGAGGACGTGCGGCTGTTCACAAGGCGTGGCGAGAGGCTGGACGTCGAGCGGCGCGTCACGGGCGCGTACTTCGTGCGCCTGTACGGCGAGCACGCCTATCCGCTCGCGCAGGCTCCCGCCGAGCCGTGACCTCGCCGGTACCGCCGCCTCGCCAAGGCGCAGCCTGCCACTCGCGCGTCGGCGTGATCGTGAAGCGCTGCTCGGCCACCCGCGTGACCACGGTCCCGAGCTCACGGCAAGCCCGGGTCAGGCGCGCGGCGATCCAGTCGGCATCGGCTCCCTCGGCCAGCCGCGTGTAGCAGTACTGAAGGCGCAGCCCGACGAGCTCGAGTTGTGGGTCAGATCGCGGGCGCCAGATCGCGAACACCCCGAGATCGTTGCGCAGCGCCGGGTCGACCCTGTAGTCGTCCAGCACGTCGCCGAGGTCGAACAGCGTGGGGCCGCCGTTCCAGCCGACACCATGAAAGAGGTGGGCCGAGTGCCCAGCGACCAGATCGGCCCCGGCGGCGTGTAGGTCCGCGGCGGCCAGCTGCTGCCAACGCGCCGGTCGGGTGGTCATGTTCGCCCCCCAGTGGGGAAAGGCGATCACCAGATCGCTGCGCTCGCGCACGGCTGCGATCTGGTCCAGGAGCCACGAGGGAGGCCCGTCGTGCATGCTCGCCAGGGCGACGCCCCACCGATCGGGTGCCGCCGCGTACTCGACCGGATGGTCGCTGACCGAGATCAACCCGACGCGCAGGTCGCCGGCCGCGACGACCGCAGCCGAACGCGCAGCGTCGCGTCCAAAGCCGGCGCCGGTGGCGGCGATGCCCGCGGCGCGGAGCAGCTCGAGTGTGTCCTCGAGCGCCTGCTCGCCGAAGTCGAGCGCGTGGTTGTTGGCCAGGCCAGCGGCACGGATGTTCATCGCCTTCAATGCCTCGACGGCGGCGGGCGGGCCGCGGAAGAAGAACGGCTTGCCCTCGATCAAGGTGGTCGGATGGCCGCGATCGGAGATGCAGCACTCGACGTTGCAGACCACGAGATCGAGCGAGCGAGCCAGCTCCCGCAGTTCCGGAGCCCACAGCGTCTCCGGCCGCTCGCGCTCGAGCGCGCGGGCGACCATCCGACCCAGCATCACATCGCCGAGCAGCCCGACCGTGATGCCAGCGGGCACTTGAACCAAACCGCTACCCCTTGACCACGCCGATTGGCACGAGCTGGGCGACCCGCCCAGCCAGCCCCGCCCGCTCGACGACCGCGACCACTCGCTCGACATCCTTATAGGCAAACGGCGCCTCTTCAGCCAGGCCGCGGTTGGACGGACAGCGCACCACGATCCCCTCGGCCTCGAGCTGGTGGCGCAGCTCGGCCCCGGTGATCTTCTTGCGCGCGCCGGTGCGGCTCATCCGCCTTCCCGCCCCGTGGCAGGTGGTCCCGAACGACTGCTCCATCGCCCCCCGGAGCCCGACCAGCACGAAGCTCGACGTGCCCATCGAGCCGGGGATGAACACCGGCTGACCCACGCTACGGTAGGACGCGGGGATCTCGGTCGAACCGGCGGCAAAGGCTCGTGTGGCGCCCTTGCGATGCACGCACAGCTCCCGCCCGCCGTGCGACTCGAGCTTGGCCACGTTGTGCGCGACGTCGTAGACCTGGCGCGTCCCGTCCGCCACCCGCGGACCGAGGATGCGCCCCACCGACTCGCGCACCCGGTGCGCGAGCACCGCGCGGTTGCCCCAGGCGAAGTTCGCGGCGCACGCCATCGCCGCCAGGTAGCGCCGCCCCTCCGGAGAGCTGAGCGGCGCGCACGCCAGCTCACGATCGGGCAGGCTGATGTGGTAGCGCGCCTGCACCTGATCCATCGTGCGCACGTAGTCCGAGCACACCTGATGACCGAACCCGCGCGAGCCCGAATGAATCAGCACCGTCACCTGATCCGGGCGCAGGCCAAACACATCAGCAGCCTCGGGATCGAGGATCCTGGCCACGCGCTGCACCTCCAGGAAGTGGTTGCCCGACCCGAGCGTGCCCAGCTGATCGGAGCCGCGCACCCGCGCACGCTCGGAAACCGTCGCCGGATCGGCGCCCGCCAGACACCCCTGAGATTCGGTGTGCACGACGTCCTCCGGGGTGCCGATCCCGTGCTCGGCCAGCAGGATCCGCGGCCCGTGCACCAGCACACGGTCAAACGGAGGGCCCGTCAACTTCAACGCACCGCCGTGACCGGCGCCGACCGGCACGCGGCGAGAAACCTCGTGCACCAGCGCCTCCGTGCGCCCACCGAGCTCGTCGACGGTCAGCGGCAGCACCAGCAGTCGCACCCCGCAGTTGATGTCGTACCCGACGCCGCCTGGCGAGACGATTCCGTCGGGAGGCTCGGTCGCGGCCACGCCACCCACCGGGAAGCCGTAGCCCTGATGGATATCTGGCATCGCCAGCGCCGCTCCGGTGATCCCCGGCAGCGTCGCCACGTTCTGCAGCTGCTCAAGCGACCGATCGGCCGCGATCTGTCCGATCAGCTCGCGATCGGCGAACACCCGCGCCGGCACCCGCATATCCGCCCGTGCCTCCGGTCCCAGCTCCCACACCACCTCATCAACCTGACGAAACCCGCGCACGCGTGTCTGGACAACGTCAGACATCGAGCACCACCCTCGCCCGGAAGCCACGAGGAGAGCGCTCGAACACCAGGCCGTGGTAGGTGGCGCCCTTGACCAGATGTCGCGGGCTCCCGCGATGACCGCGCACCGAGGCGACCAGACCGTGATCGGAGAGCTCCAGCCGTCCTACGTCCTCGGGCACGAAATCCTCGGTCTCGGCCAAGAACACGAGTTCATCGAGCCACTCCACTAGCAATGTGGCCCGCTCGCGGCCGTCCACGGCGACCTCGCGCCACACCTCCTCGCCGCCGCCATCATCCACCAGCAGCTCGCCGAGCGCGCGAAGCGCGTGGGCGAACACCGCTTCCTCGGTCGCGGCCTCGATCTCCAACTGCACCTCGGCGGTGTGCTCAACCCACCGATAACTCACCCGGCGCACCCCACGATCACGTCGAGGCCGTTGTCACTGAAGAAGCCTCGCACGGTACGTCCGTGGTCACATCAGATCGGAGCCCGAACGCGGATGCGGACCACTACGGATAAACCGACTCGCGGCTGCATCCTTCGCTTGCGGTCGATTGCGGATGACCTCCGCTCGGTCTCTCAATACGTTGCCGGCATAGTCCAGCACGAACCCGAGGTACGGCATGCCCTGGTTCTCTGCAGCGCAACGCCGAAGCCCTCACCCGGCCAGCGAGGATCCAGCCGACAGCCGCGATCACGGTTATGCCGGTCGGTACCTAACCGACGGCGTCGAGCTGTATCGCTCGCTCGGCCCAATCACTTCGGGCCCGTCCGAGATGATCGGACTCGAGAACTGCCGCTCGCTCGACATCATCCTGATCGCAGTCGACGAGCTACGCCAACGGCGGGTGCGTCCAGTGATTCCAGCGTCTGCCGCGCCGTGCAAAGCCGTAGGCACCCGCCGGTGAAGCCGATCACCAGCGAGGCGCTTCGACACGCAGTCGACGAACCAGTACCACGACACGCCTGAGATTGACCGCTCGCCAGCCTCCGTACGTCAGGCGAGGAGGACAACTCGACGGCGACCATGTGGCAGAACCCGTCCCGAGCGCAACAATCCAGACGTGGCGAGCTCGCGACTGGCGATCGACGCTATCCCGCTGATCAGGGCTCGGCTGACCGAGCTCGAGGACCGAGGCGAGCACGAACCGCTCACAACCGGTCGCCTGGTGGCGCTGTGGCGGGCTCAGGCCCGCGCCGCGCGACTGGAGCTCACGATCGACGAACTGCGACGCTACTGCCTCGACATGCTGCGGTCGCGACGCGCACTCAACGACGACACCCCGCACTACCTCCGAGGCTGCCGCGAGGGTTTCCAGCTCGTGCTGCGTGACCTGCGCGAGCTCGAGTAGCGACCGCCATGCTCACGCTGATCGAGGCGCCCCCGGGCGTGGGCAAGACGACGGCCTTGCAGCGCCTCGCCGAGCTGCTGCGCGAGCGGGATGTCACGCTTGCGGGATTCCTCACTGGGGAGATCCGCGACGGCACCAGGCGCGTTGGGTTCCACGTCGAGACGCTCGGTGGCGAGCGGGGCACCCTCGCCCACCAGAACCTTCCGGGACCTCCGCGGGTCGGGAGGTATGGAGTCTCGATCGGGGAATTCGAGCGGATCGCCCTTCCAGCGCTTGGCCTTCCGGCGGACGTCATCCTCATCGACGAGCTCGGCAAGATGGAGCTCGCATCGTCCCGGTTCCGGAATGCCGTGGTGGACCTAGTCGAAGGGGATACGCCTGTTGTGGCTACCGTGCACGCTTTTCACCATCCGTTCACCGATGCGCTCAAGCGGCGGCCGGACGCAACGGTCGAGCGCCTCACCCGCGAGAATCGCGACGAGCTACCTCGCCTGCTGGCCGAGAGGCTGGCACCGGTCACCAAAGAGCCACGAGCCACGGGGTCCAGGCGACCCGGCCACGCCAGCTGACCGAGAACACATTGGGAGCATGCGACGGCGCGCTGGGGACGGGCGCCCGAGGTTATGGCGGGAAGTACCCGCCGGTACCCACCCTGGACGCCGGCGCTTGGGACGCTGGAGCGATCTGGACGGTGGCGTGGTAGATCGAGGCGATGGTGGCGAAGGCGGGTTTGGTCCTGCCACTGAGGTCGATCAGGCCGTTCTGCCCGAACGGCGCGCGCCCGTGTGGGTTACCTCCGTCCCAGCCGGCGCGGCTGGCGAAGTCCTTAAGGGTGAAGTAGATCGCGCCCGAGAGCCATGGCCGGGCGGCGAACACGCGCAGGTGGTAGGCGATCGCCCACGACTGGTAGGCATAGGTGCCGCGTTCGCTGGCGGGCCCGGTGCGGTTGGCGTCGAAGCCGAACTCGCTGACGATGATCGCCTTGTTCGGGTAGCAGGAGCGGAGGCTGTCGAGGAACGGGCCGAGCTCGGTCACCGGCGTTGGTGCTGGTGTGAAACCAGCCGAAGTAGTCGTTGAGGCCGATCACGTCGAGCGCGGCGTAGGCCTTCTGGCAGCCGACGAGCGGCCACTCGGTGGCGGCGAGCGCCACGGTCGGGGTGGGGTCGAGGCGGTGCGCCAGCCCGACGGCGCCGGCGATGTAGGAGGCTTCGGCGCTTGTGGCGGGGGTGGGGAGCTCGTTGCCTACGCTCCACAGCAGGATTGAGGGGTGGTTCTGGTTCTCGAGGATGTTCTGCGCGAGCATCGCGTGCGCGCGGGCGACCCATGCGGGTTGGTTGAGGTAGCGGTCGCTGACGCCCCACACTGGGATCTCTGACCAGATCAGGATGCCGTCGCGGTCGGCCATCTCTTCGAGTTCGGGGTTCAGCGGGTAGTGCGCGCGGATCACGTTCGCCCCTAGCTGCCGGACCCGCGCCATCAGGCCGGACAGCTGCGCGGGATCAAGCGCAGCGCCGGTGGCGAGCGTCTGCTCGTGCAGGTTGACGCCGCGCAAGTGCAGCAGGCGCCCGTTCAGCTCGAGCCGGCCGTCGCGCGTGATAGTGATGCTGCGGATCCCGCTGTAGAGCTGGTAGCCCGCCGAGCCACCGGTCGCGCATGTTCGACAGCGTGAGCGTGGCGAGGTACAGGGCGGGATGCCCGGGCGCCCACAGATTGGGATGGGCGATCCGCACGGCTGATTTCGCGGTCCAGGTGCCGCCGGCGGGGATCGTCGCCTCCCCGAAGTCCAGTCGGGTGCGCCCGTAGGAGCCGCTCAGCCGGATCGTCTGCGGCGCCGAGGTCACGTTGTGCACCAGCGCCTGCTCCTCAATCATCCCGGGGCAGGTGGGACAGGGCAGCAGAGGCCGGACCTGCACCTGCTCGAGATCGACGCCCTGGACCGCGCGGAGGTAGACCTCGCGCAGGATGCCGCCGTAGTTCCACCAGCCGCCGCTCGGGCCCGGCGGAAGATCGGCCGGCGTGCGCCGGACATCGACACGAACCACCAAGCGGTTGACGCCTTGCCGCAGACCGGCGAGGAGAAACTCGAACGGCAGGTGCGCGCCTGAGTGCGTCCCGAGCTCGCGGCCGTTAAGCCACACGGTGGCTGAGTAGCTGACCGACTCGAAGCGGAGGATCCATTTCCGGTCCGCCGCGGGCACGTAGGACGCGAAAGCGCCGGCCGGAAGCGTGAAGTCCCGGCGGTACCAGGCGACGTACCCGCTCATGCTCGCGGCCGAGAAGTCGCGGGCGTTGTAGGCATTGGGGACGCTCACGGCAGACCAGCCGGTGGTCGTGGCGGTGTCATGCCACCAGCCCTGCGCGAGGCCAACATCGTCGCGGTCGGAGCGGTAGAGCCAGGTGCCGCCGAGCAGCCAGCGGTCGGTCTGCCCGTCGCTGTACAGGGCACCCCGACTCGGCGGCGGCGCGGGCGGGGCACTCGGCTGATGCACGGCGGGCACGGGATGGACGGGAGCCACCGTCCCGCAGCCCGCGAGGCCGACCATGATCCAGATAGTGAGCAGAAGCGTGAGGACGGATGCGCGCCCGACCGGCTTGCCGCTCAGGGGCTGGTCCACAAACGCATGCCGATACGCCCGAACTGCCATACCGTCTGGGCCTCCTCGCTCGCCACGCGAATGCACCCGTGCGAAGCGGGGTACGCGGGCACGTCCGAGAACTCGTGCATCGCGTAACCGTCATCGAAGTACTGCGCCAGCGGCATCCACACCTGGAACGGCACCGACCAGCTCATCAGCGACCGCGACTGGATCGTGAAGTGCCCGACCGGCGTCGGCCATCCCGGCCTTCCGGTGGAGACATGGATGGCACGCTGGACCCGCCCGCCGGCGACGATCAGTAGCACCTGCTGCGCGATATGGACCTCAAACCCGGTGGCCGTCGACCACGGCCTGGGCACCCGCGCGTGGGCGAGCGCCGCCCGCGTCTGGGACCCGACGACGCCGTCGCGGACCAAGCCGCTCCAACCCTGAAACGCGACCACCGAATGCCACGTTCGCATCCCGAACACCCCATCGACCGCACTGGAGGGCAGGCAGGTCAGCCGAGCAAGCTCGCTCTGAAGCGCGCGCACCGCCGCTCCATGCGAGCCGAGCTGCAGCAGGGGCGCCGCAGATTGGGCCACTCGGGGCCTCGCTGAGGGCGCTGCGCCCGCGACCGGCGGCGGCTTGACCTGAGCGGTGGTGGTCGTCGGCTGGGTGCCCGAAGTCTTCGTCTTGACCGCGGCGCTAGTCGAAGCGCCAGTGCCACAGCCCGACAGCACCGCAACCGTCACAACGCTCAGCACAAACGCTCGCGTCCAGCCCAACTGATGGCCCGCGAA